>Ga0070739_10002586_pt1 | contig 24031 bp, 24 predicted proteins | sample Coa_R1_7_FD_66445 | JGI IMG/M metagenome (GOLD analysis project Ga0070739, IMG submission 66445) | Surface soil microbial communities from Centralia Pennsylvania, which are recovering from an underground coalmine fire - Coalmine... | ecosystem: Environmental > Terrestrial > Soil > Unclassified ... | reverse complement strand
TAGCCGGGAAACGCGCGCAGCTCCTCCACCGGGATGCCCCAGATGCCTTCCGGCGGCGGCAGCATCACCGCGCTGATGTCGCCCTGGCCTTCGCCGAGGATGTCGATGAAGGCCTGGCGGTCGAGCGCCATCGCCATCGCCCGGCGCAGTTCGAGATTGTCGAACGGCGGCTTCCGGACGATCGCCAGGGTGACCGAGACGTTGAGCGGCTCGGTGTCGCACACCGCGTCCGGCGCCTCCTTCTTGATGTCCTTCAGCAAGGGGATGGTGATCTCGTAGGGGAAGGTCATGTCGAACTTGCCGGCGATGAAGCCGAGCACCGCGGTCGAGCGGTTGGGGATGATCGTGTATTCGATGCCGTCGAGATAGGGCAGCCCCGGCTTCCAGTAGTCGGGATTGCGCTCGACCTTGAGCCATTGGTTCGGCTTGTAGTCGACAAAGCGGAACGGGCCGGTGCCGACCGGGCGGCTGCGCATCTCCTTGGGAGAGACGTGGCACGGATAGACCGGCGAATCCCCCGAGGCGAGCAGCGCCAGGAAAGCCGGCTGCGGCCGCTTCAGGTGAAAGACCGCCGTGTCGTCGCCTTCGGCGGTCACCGAGTCGAGATTGAGATACCAGGTTTCGCGCGGGTTGAGCCGCAATTTCTCCCTGGCCTTGCCGGTCAGCAGGTCCCAGGTGCACTTGACGTCGGCGGCGGTGAACGGCTTGCCGTCGTGCCATTTGACGCCGCGGCGCAGTTTGAAGACGAGGTCCTTGCCGTCCTCGCTCCACGACCATTCGGTGGCCAGCTCGGGACGGATCGTCTTCAGGCTGTTCTGCTGCACGTGCTGGTCGTAGATGACCAGGTTGTTGAACACCGCGCTCATCGGCATGATCGTCGACCACGTCGCCTCTTCGTGGATCGACATGCTGGCCGGGCTGTCGCGGTGATAGAGCCGCAGCACCCCGCCGCGCTTCTGCGCCGAGGCCGGCGCCGCGGCGGCGAGGGCGGCGGCGACGGCGAGAGCCGCGGCGATAATGTGCTTGCGCATCCGTTTTCCTTTCCCGATTGCCTTCGTGCTAGGATAACCGCATGTCTGGCGAAGGAGACGGTTGATGAGCGTCCAGGGCATGAACCATTTCACCGTGCTGAGCGACGATCTCGAGGTGACGAGAAAGTTCTACTGCGACCTGCTCGGCTTCGAGGTCGGCGAGCGGCCGAACTTCCAGTTTCCGGGCTACTGGCTGTGGGTTGGCGACCAGCCGATCCTGCACGTGATCCACCGCAGCGAGCTGCATCCGCACCGCGCCGGGGTCATCGACCACATGGCGTTCACCGCGACCGATCTGCCGGGCACCGTCGCCAAGCTCGACAAGGCCGGGGTCAAATGGGAATTGCGCCGCCTGCCGGCCGAGAGCGTGCGCGGCGGGCTGTGGCAGCTGTTCTTCGAAGACCCGCACGGCGGCAAGGTCGAGTTCGACTTCGACAAGTCGGAGCAGCCGCCCGCCGGCTACGCGGCATAGTCAGAAATCCGGCTTCGGCAGCGGCCGGGCCGGGATGTTGAGGGCGAGCGGCGGCACGTCGTCTTCGATCGCCGCCCAGCCCCATTCCAGCAACGGCAATGCCGCCGCCGCGATGCCGGCGATGCGCTCGACGATGCCGGGCGCCATCATCTCGGCGTCGGCGAGCGGCACTTCGACGATAAAGGTCTTCCAGCACAAATAGTCGGCGACGGCGCTGCCCTTCGCCGCCTCGAAGCCGCGCGGCAGGCGGGCAAGCTTCTCGTCGGTGATCACCGACAGGCCGGCGGCGGCGAGCCGGGCGAGCATCGCCCGGAACCCGTCCGGGTCGGCGAGGATGGCGCGGCGCAGCCGGGCCAGCAATTCCGGCTCGGGATGCCAGAACCCGACGCCGGCCATCGACTCGCCGCCGGGTTCGAGATGGACGTAAAGCAGGCCGGGGTCGCGCTTGCCGCCGGAGCGGGTCAGCACCGCCGCGGCATGCGTCTTGTACAGCCGCTTGTCGGGCGAGAAGCGGACGTCGCGATAGATGCGGAACATGCCGCGGTCGGGATCGCCGACGAGCGGCACGCCGGCAGCGGCAAGCGCGGCGCCGAGCGCGACGATAAACTCGCGGAACGGCACCACCACCGCCTCCTGGTAGAGCGCCTTGCGCGGCTTGAACCAGCCCGGCTCGTTGTGCTCGCGCAGCCCGGCAAAGAATTCGAACGCCGCGGCGGGAAAGCCGGAGAACGCCATCACCCCGCCTCGCCGCGCCGGGCATGGATCAGGAATTCGCGGTTGCCGGCGGGGCCGAGCACCGGGCTGTCGACGATGCCGACGACCCGCCAGCCGGGCCGGGCTTCGAGCCAGGCGGCGATGCGGGCGCACACCGCCCGGTGCACCGCGGGGTCGCGCACCACCCCGCCCTTGCCGACCTCGCCCGGCCCCGCCTCGAATTGCGGCTTGATCAGCGCGACGAGCAGCGCCTGCGGCGCGGTCAGCGCCAGCGGCGCCGGCAGCAGCGTCTCCAGCCCGATAAAGCTGGCGTCGCAGGCGACGAAATCGACCGGCTCGCCGAGCGCGGCGGGCGACAGCCGGCGGGCGTTGACCCCGTCATGGACGACGACGCGCGGGTCCTGCCGCAATTTCCAGGCGAGCTGCCCGCGCCCGACATCGACGGCGTGGACGCGGCGGGCGCCGTGCGCCAGCAGCACGTCGGTAAAGCCGCCGGTCGATGCGCCGATGTCGAGCGCCACCATTCCCGTGGGGTCGATCGCGAAATGGGCGAGGGCATGGGCCAGCTTGACCCCGCCGCGCGAGACCCAGGGATGGTCGCGGCCGGCGAGCCGCAACGGGGTGTCGTCGGGGAGCGCGCTGCCCGGCTTGTCCACCCGCCGCTCGCCGGCAAAGACGGTGCCGGCGAGGATCAAAGCCTGCGCCTTGGCGCGGCTTTCGGCGAGGCCCTGCTCGACGACGAGCTGATCGGCGCGCCGCTTGCTCAGCTCAGGCCCGGGCGGGATGCTCGACCGCCTCGCGGCCGAGCGCCGACAGCGCGGTGGCGACGATGTGCTTGGCGGTCAGCCCGGCGGTCTCGTACTGCGCGTTCGGCGAATCGTGGTCGAGGAACAGGTCGGGCAGCACCATCGTGCGGATCTTGAGCCCGTGGTCGAGCTGGCCGCTCATCGCCAGGTGGTGCAGGACAAAGCTGCCGAAGCCGCCGATCGCGCCCTCCTCGATGGTGATGACGACCTCGTGCTCGCGCACCAGGCGGTTGACCAGGTCGGTGTCGAGCGGCTTGGCGAAGCGGGCGTCGGCGACCGTCGTCGACAGCCCGTAGGCGCCCAGCTCCTGCGCCGCCTTCAGGCATTCGGCAAGGCGGCCGCCATAGCTCAACAGGGCGATCGTGGTGCCTTCGCGCAGGATGCGGCCGCGGCCGATCTCGAGCGGCACGCCGCGCTCGGGCAGCGGCACGCCGACCCCCTCGCCGCGCGGGAAGCGCACCGCCGAGGGCGCGTCGTCGATCGCGACGCTGGTCGCCACCATGTGCATCAGATCGGCCTCGTCCGCCGCCGCCATCAGGACGAAGCCGGGCAGGCAGCCGAGATAGGTGATGTCGAACGAGCCGGCATGGGTCTGGCCGTCGGCGCCGACCAGCCCGGCGCGGTCGATGGCGAAGCGCACCGGCAGCTTCTGGATCGCCACGTCGTGCACGACCTGGTCGTAGGCGCGCTGCAGAAAGGTCGAATAGATCGCGGCAAACGGCTTCATCCCCTCGGCGGCGAGCCCGGCGGCGAAGGTGACCGCATGCTGCTCGGCGATGCCGACATCGAAGGTGCGGTTGGGGAAGCGCTCGCCGAACAGGTTGAGCCCGGTGCCCGACGGCATCGCCGCGGTGATCGCGACGATGCGCTCGTCGGCCTCGGCCTCCTGGATCAGCGACTTGGCGAAAACCGTGGTGTAGGCCGGCGCCTTGGCCGCCGATTTCGCCTGGGTGCCGGTGATCACGTCGAACTTGGCGACGCTGTGCCACTTGTCGTCGGCCTGCTCGGCCGACAGATAGCCGTGGCCCTTTTCGGTCACCACGTGGATCAGGACCGGGCCGTTCTCCTTGCTGTCGCGCACATTCTTCAAGACCGGCAGCAGGTGGTCGAGGTTGTGCCCGTCGATCGGGCCGATGTAGTAGAACCCCATCTCCTCGAACAGGGTGCCGCCGGTGACGAAGCTGCGCGCCAGCTCCTCGGCGCGGCGCGCCATGGTTTCCAGCCGCTTGGGCAGGTGGCTGGCGACCTCGCCGGCGAGGTGGCGCAGCGAGCGGAACGATTTCGACGACAACAGGCGCGACAGATAGGCGCTCATCGCCCCGACCGGCGGGGCGATCGACATGTCGTTGTCGTTGAGGATGACGATCAGCCGCGAATCCATCGAGCCGGCATTGTTCATCGCCTCGTAGGCCATGCCGGCGCTCATCGCGCCGTCGCCGATGACGGCGATGACGTCGCGGCGCTCGCCCTTGAAGTCGCGCGCCACCGCCATGCCGAGCCCGGCCGAGATCGAGGTCGAGCTGTGCGCCGCGCCGAACGGGTCGTATTCGCTCTCCGATCGCTTGGTGAAGCCGCTGAGCCCGCCGCCCTGGCGAATCGTGCGGATGCGGTCGCGCCGCCCGGTCAGAATCTTGTGCGGGTAGGCCTGGTGCCCGACATCCCAGATCAGCCGGTCCTCCGGGGTGTTGAACACATAGTGGATGGCGACGGTCAGCTCGACGACGCCGAGCCCGGCGCCGAAATGGCCGCCGGTGATCGATACCGCGTCGATCAGTTCGGCGCGCAGCTCGTCGGCAAGCTGGCGCAAATCCGATTCCGGCAGTTTCCGCAGATCCGCCGGCGTCGGGCAGCGGTCGAGCAGCGGCGTCCGGTTCGAGATCAGGGAGCTCGGCTTTCCGTCCAAGGGCCAATCCTCACGTTCGGCGGCTAACGACGAACCGCGCCACCTGGCGCAGAAGTTCCGCTCTTTGGTCGAACAAATCAAGATGCGCCACCGCCTGATCGACCAGCAGTTGCGCCTGGGCGCGGGCCCGCTCAACCCCGAGGATCGACACGAAGGTGGCCTTGCCGGCGGCGGCGTCGGCGCCGACCGGCTTGCCGGTCTCCGCCGCCGAACCCTCGACGTCGAGCAGGTCGTCGGCGATCTGGAAGGCGAGGCCGAGATCGTGGGCATAGCCGCGCAGCGCCTGGCGCGGCTCGTTCGGGGTCTTGGCGAGAATCGCCCCCGCTTCGCAGGCGAAGGCGATCAGCGCCCCGGTCTTCATGCGCTGCAGGCGGGTGATCGCGCCGATGTCCAGCGGCAGCCGTTCGGCGATCAGGTCGATCATCTGGCCGCCGACCATGCCGGCGCCGCCGGCCGCGGCGGCAAGCGAGGCGACCAGCTCGCAGCGCACCGCCGGATCGCCGTGCGTGTCGGGGTGGGCCAGCACCTCGAACGCCATCGTCAGCAGGCCGTCGCCGGCGAGCACCGCGGTGGCCTCGTCGAACTCGATATGGCAGGTCGGCCGGCCGCGGCGCAAATCGCTGTTGTCCATCGCCGGCAGGTCGTCGTGGATCAGCGAATAGGCGTGCACCATCTCGATCGCCGCGGCGACCTGAAAGGCGCTGCGCCGGTGCACCCCGAACAGCCGCGCGCCGGCGACGACCAGCAGCGGCCGCAGCCGCTTGCCCGGCGCCAGCGCCGAATAGCGCATCGCCTCGTAGACCCGCGATTCGAGCCCCGGCGGCGGCGCCAGCAGCCGGTCGAGCACGGCGTCGGTCATCCGCGCGGTAATCGCCGTGGCCTCGGCGACGGAGACGGAATCGCCCCACAGGGTTTCGGTCATCGCCGGCTCAGTCGAGCTTCTGCGGCGCCGCGGCGACGCTGCCGTCGGGGCCGATGGCGATGCGGTCGACGCGCTGCTGCGCCTCGGCCAGCTTGGCTTCGCAATGGCGCTTCAGCTGTGCGCCGCGCTCGTAGGCCTGGATCGCGTCGTCGAGCCGGACCTGGCCGCCTTCGAGCCGGCGCACGATCGCTTCGAGCTCGGCGAGGGCATCCTCGAAGCTCATCGCCGCTATCTCGGCCGGTACGGTCGGGTCGCTCATCTCATGCCGACATCAATGCGAGAACATGCGCCGCCGCACTCGCCCCCAGCGCCTGGAGATCATAGCCGCCCTCGAGGGTCGAGACCACCCGGCCCTGCGCATGGGCGCGGGCGAGTTCGACCAGACGTTCCGTCACCCAGGCGTAATCCGCCTCGTCGAGCTGAAGCTGGGCCAGCGGGTCGCGGCGATGCGCGTCGAACCCGGCCGAGATCAGCAGCAGCTCCGGGGCGAAGCGGTCGAGCGCCGGCAGCAATTCGCGTTCGACGGCGCGGCGGAACTCGGCCGAGCCCGACATCGGTCTGAGCGGCAGGTTGACGATATTGCCGACCCCGGTATCGCTCGCCGCGCCGGTGCCGGGATAGAGCGGCGACTGGTGGGTCGAGCCGTAGAACAGGGTGGGGTCGGCGGCAAAGCGCGCCTCGGTGCCGTTGCCGTGATGCACGTCGAAATCGACGACGGCGACGCGCGCCAGCCCGTGCACCGCGCGCGCCCGCAGCGCGCCGACCGCGACGTTGTTGAACAGGCAGAACCCCATCGGCCGGTTCGGCTCGGCGTGGTGGCCGGGCGGCCGCACCGCGCAGAACGCGCTCGCCGCCTCGCCGGCGACGACGGCGTCGACCGCGGCGACCACCGCGCCGGCGGCGCGCAACGCCGCGGCGCCCGAGGCCGGCGACATCACCGTGTCGGCGTCGATCGCGGCATAGCCCTGCTGCGGCACCGCGTCGAGCAAGGCCTCGACGAGGCGGCGGGAGTGCACCCGCGCCAGGTCCTCGATCGCCGCCTCGGGCGCCTCGCGCCGCTCCAGCGCGGCGAAACGCGGGCCGGACAGCGCCGCCAGCACGGCTTCGAGGCGGGCCGGCGATTCGGGATGGTGCGGCCCGGGATCGTGCAGCAGGCAGGCGGAATGGGTATAGCACAGCGTGGTCATCGGCGGCGCCCCGCGAGCAGGAGAAGCGCGGCCCAGCCGATGCACAGGCTGATCCCGCCGAGCGGCGTCACCGTGCCGAGCCAGGCCGGGCCTCCTAAAGCCAACGCATACAGGCTGAAGCTGAACATGAAAATGCCGGCGGCAAAGGCCCATCCCGCGACCGCGGCAAGGCCGCGGCGCGGCTCGCGCCCCTGGGCCAGCGCGATCGTCGCCACCAGCACGGTGGCGTGGACGAGGCCGTAGAGCGCGCCGGTGCGCAGCAGCTCGGCCGGGTGCGGCGCCAGCGCCAGATGTGCCGCGGCGGTGCCGGCGAGGATCGCGGCGAGGCCGCCGAGCCCGGCGATCGCGAGCCAGAGCCGCGTCACCGCGCGCCGTCCCGCTCGGCCAGCGCGGCGCGGTAGACCGCCACCGTCTCGCGTCCCACCCGCTCGTCGGTGAAGCCGCGCAGGATCAAGTCGCGCGCCGCCGCCCCCATCGCCCGGCGCCGCGCCGGGTCGCGCGCCAATTCGGCGATCGCCGCGGCGAGCCGCTCGACATCGCCGGGCGGCACCAGCAGCCCCGTCTCGCCCGGCCGCACCACCTCGCGCGCGCCCGGCATGTCGGCGGCGACGATCGGCCGGGCGCAGGCCGCCGCCTCGAGCAGCGAGGCCGGCACCCCCTCGCCGTAGGTCGAGGGATAGACGGCAAGCCCGGCGCGCTGCCATACCGTGCGGACATCGGCGACCGGGCCCAGCCATTCGATCCCCGGCTCGGCGGCGAGCCGGCGCAACTCCGCCTCGTCGAGCGAATCGTCGTTGGCGGGGTCGGGCTGGCCGGCCAGCACCAGCTCGACCGCGCAGCCCTGGGCACGCAGCCGGCGCACCGCCGCGGCGGCCTCCGGCACGCCCTTGCTCTTCAGCATGCGCGACACCAGCGCCACGGTCAGCGCCGCGCCGGGCGGCTCGGGCAGCGGGGCATAGCGCGCGGCGTCGACGCCGGGGCCGCGGATCACCGCAATGCGGCCGGGATCGACCCCGAGGCGGACGAGCACGGCGCGGTCGTCCGGGTTCTCGACGGTGACGCGGCCGCGCCGCATCGCCAGCCGCACCGCGACGACCAGCGGATGAAAGCGGCCGCAGCGTCCGGCGGCGACGCGCGGAAACACCGAGCCCAGCCCCATCACCGCGGCCACCCGCGCCGGGCCGCGGCGGCCGAGCGGAAAGGCGAGCCGGGCCGCCGCCGCGCCGAAGACGATCGCCTTCAGCCCGGCGTGATAGACAAGGTCGGGCCGCTCGGCGCGGTAGACCCGGGCGATCTCGCCGATCGCGCGGCAGCCGCCGAGCAGGCCGTCGCCGCGGCGCCGCCACGACAGCGGGCGCAGGGCAAAGCCCTCGGCGCGGATGCGCTCGCCATGGGCGTTGACCCGGGTGGCGACGACGATGTCGAACCCGGCGGCGCGGGCCGCCCGCGCCATCGGCATCCGGCCGCCGCAGAACACCCAGTCCTCGGTGACCAGGAACAGCAGCTTCGGCCTGGCCGCGGCGGGACCGGACGGCGCATCGGCGGCGGGCGCGGAAAGGCGGGTTCGAGGCACGCGACAGCCCGGCGGGTATAACTGGCGATAGAAGGGCAGGGTTTGCCGGCCGTGTAAAGCCGCGCCGACGCGGCCCTCGCCAGCCGGCCGCGAATCCCCCTACACTTCGCCGCCCTGCGCCGCCTGCCGCCGTGACCCACCGAATCGCCGCGACCATCGTCCTCTACCGGCCCGAGCGGGCGGCCGTGCAGGCCCTCCTCGCCTCGCTGGCCGGCGATGTCGAGCGCATCTTTCTTTATTGCAACGCGGCGGTTCCGGACGACTGGGCTGCGGGCCCGGTGACGCTGCTCGGCGACGGCGGCAACCGCGGCCTCGGTCAGGCCTATAACGAGGCGGCGGCGGCGGCGCGCGCGGCCGGCTGCGACCGGCTGATCCTGTTCGACGAGGACAGCCGGCCGCCGCCGGGCATGGCCGGGCGCCTCGCCCGCGCGCTCGACGGCGCCGGCGGGCGGGTCGCCGTGGTCGCGCCGCGCCCGGTCGCCGACGGCGCGGTGAAGCTGCCCGCCGCCGCGGCGGGCGCGGCGGGTTTGCGCGAGCGCGCCTTTGTCATCTCGTCCGGCTCGCTGATCGACCTCGCCGCCTTTGCCGAGATCGGCCCGTTCCGCGCCGATTTCTTTATCGACGCGATCGACATCGAATGGTGCTTTCGCGCCCGCGCCCGCGGCTATCGCTGTCTGATGGCGATGGAAGAGGCGATGCCGCACCGCCTCGGCCGCGGGGTCTTGCGGCTGCCCGGCCTCGGCCTGAGCTTTGTCGAGCAGCCGCCGCCGCGGCTGTATACCTATGCGCGCAACCAGATGCTGATGATGCGGCTGCCGCACGTGCCGCTGTGGTGGAAGGCGCGGGTGGCGGCGACACTGCCGCTGCGGCTCCTCGCCGATCTCGCCGGCGGCGGGCGGCGGGCGCAGCGGACCGCGCTGCTGCGCGGCATCGCCGCCGGGCTGCGCGGCGAGACGGGGCCGCCCGCGTTGTAGCCCGGCGGGCGTTTCCTATATCAAGCAGCCATGCCGAGCTTTGACATCGTCTCCCGCATCGACCTTGCCGAGGTCGACAACGGCATCGCCGGGATGCTGCGCGAGATCGCCACCCGCTTCGACTTCAAGGGCAGCAGATGCGCGATCGAGCGCCGCGAGGGGGAGCTTCTCCTCGTCGCCGACGACGAGCTCAAACTGAAGCAGATGCACGAGCTGCTGCGCGTCCACCTGACCCGGCGCAAGGTCGACCCGGCGGCGCTCGACTTCCGGCCGCCGGAAAAGGCCTCGGGCAACACGCTGCGCCAGGCGATCGTGCTGCGCCAGGGCATCGACGCGGCGCTCGCCCGCCGGCTGGTGCGCGAGGTGAAGGACAGCAAGCTGAAGGTGCAGGTCGCAGTGCAGGGCGCCGAACTGCGCGTCACCGGCAAGAAGCGCGACGACCTGCAGGCGGCGATCGCGCTGATCCGCGGCCTCAAGCTGGAGCAGCCGCTGCAATACCTCAATTTCCGGGACTAAGCCGGCGCTTGCCCGCGGCGGCGGCAACCGCTATCTAGACCCCCGGCCGCGTCCCCTTCGTCTAGAGGCCCAGGACACCGCCCTCTCACGGCGGCAACACCGGTTCGAATCCGGTAGGGGACGCCAGCCCCGCTCGCTTGTCTTCTGCGGTTCGATCCCCTCCGCCGGCCGGAGCGGCGGCGCCGGCGGGGCGCGCCTGCGGCCGCGATGCCCGGGCGGGGTGCCGCGAAAGAGCCGGTGCGCCGGCCCGCCATCGGCCGCATGCTGCATTGCGAAACGGAACGGATCGCGCGGTCGCGCGTTTGCTCCACGGTCTCTCGCTTCAAGGCATTTCTCGTCCGCCGCCGGCGATCGAACGGGGCTTCCATCGGAAGGGTTGAGGGCGTCAGGACCCGATGTGGGATGTGATTGTTATCGAACCGGGCCGGGACGAGAGCAATTACTGGCGTGACCTGTGGCGCTACCGCGAGTTGTTTTACGTGCTGGCCTGGCGCGACCTCGCGGTGCGCTACAAGCAGACGGCGATCGGCGCGGCCTGGGCGCTGATCCGGCCGCTGCTGACGATGATCGTGTTCAGCGTCATCTTCGGGCGCATCGCCAAATTGCCGTCCGACGGCGCCGCCCCGTATCCGCTGATGGTGTTCGCCGGCATGGTGCCGTGGACCTTCTTCTCGACCGGCCTGGCCGAGGCGGCGAACAGCCTGATCGGCAACGCCAACCTGATCAGCAAGGTGTATTTCCCGCGGCTGATCGTGCCCACCGCCACGGTGGGCGTCGCCTTTGTCGATCTGCTGATCGCCTTCGCCATCCTGGCCGGGATGATGGCCTGGTACGGCGTCATGCCGAGCTGGCACGTCGCCTTTTTGCCCGCCTTCGTCGTGCTGGTCTTCGTCGCCAGCATCGGCCCGGCGCTGTGGATCACCGCGCTCAACGTCAAATACCGCGATTTCCGCTACGTCATCCCCTTCATCATCCAGTTCGGCCTGTACGTCTCGCCGGTCGGCTTCAGCTCGGCCGTGGTGCCCGAGGACTGGCGGCTCGTCTATTCGCTGAACCCGATGGTCGGGGTCATCGACGGCTTCCGCTGGTGCCTGCTCGGCGGGCAGAGCCGGCTCTACCTGCCGGGCCTCGCGGTCAGCGTCGCGGTCGCCGCCTTCTTTCTGTGGTTCGGCATCCGGCGCTTCCGCAACACCGAGAAGACCTTCGCCGACTTGATCTAGGAAGACGGTTGCGCATGGCGGTTCCGGTCATTTCCGTCGAAAGCCTGTCCAAGCGGTATCTCGTCGGGCAGCGCAGCGAGCCGCGCGGCCATTACGGCTATGTCGCGCTGCGCGACATCATCGGCCGCGAGATCCGCAACGCGGCGCGCAAGACCTTCGACGTGATCCGCGGCCGCCAGGTGGTCCAGGGCGACCGGATCGAGGAATTCTGGGCGCTGCGCGACGTGTCGTTCCAGGTGATGCAGGGCGACGTCGTCGGCATCGTCGGCCGCAACGGCGCCGGCAAGTCCACCCTGCTCAAGGTGCTCAGCCGCATCACCGCGCCGACCGAGGGGCGCATCACCCTGCGCGGGCGGGTCGCCAGCCTGCTCGAAGTCGGCACCGGGTTTCACCCGGAACTGACCGGGCGCGAGAACATCTATCTCAACGGCGCGATCCTCGGCATGACCCGCGCCGAGATCCGGCGCCGCTTCGACGAGATCGTCGCCTTTGCCGAGATCGCCCGGTTCCTCGAAACCCCGGTCAAGCGCTACTCGTCGGGCATGTATGTGCGGCTGGCCTTCGCCGTCGCCGCCCATCTCGAACCGGAAATCCTCATCGTCGACGAGGTGCTGGCGGTCGGCGACGCCGAGTTCCAGAAGAAATGCCTCGGCAAGATGTCGGAGGTCGCCGGCGGCGGCCGCACTGTGCTGTTCGTCAGCCACAACGCCGCGGCGGTGCGCCACCTGTGCAACACCGCCCTGGTGCTCGACCAGGGGCGGGTGGTGTTTGCCGGCAACCAGAATGCGGCGCTCGACTTCTACCACGCGACGACGACGCGGCGAAACACCGCCTCCTCGTTCTCGCTGCGCCATCGCTCGCCCGACCTGACCCTCGTCTCGGTCGATATCTCGCCGCCGTCGATCAAGTTCGGCGAGCGCGTCGTGATCACCGGCCGCTGGCACGTGCGGCGCCCGCTGCAGGCGGGATTCGAGATTTTCCTCAAGGACAAGGACCTGCACCCGCTGGGGTGCTACAGCACCGGCATCGCCTCGGGCTACGAGCTGGCGCTCGACCCCGGCGTTCACGACATCGCGATAGAGCTGCCTGAACTTCCCCTCGCCGAAGGGGTTTACAGCATAGACCTCGCCGCCGGCAAGACGAACACGGAGTTCTTCGTCTATGCCGACAACGCGGCCGCGTTCCACGTGCACGAAAGCGACCCGCTCGGGTCCGGATACAAGTTCGTCCAGGGAAACGGCGCGGTGTTTCTCGACTGCACCGTGCGATCCAACGCCAGAAGACAGCACCTTGGGGTGGGGGTTCCGAGGATTCTGGCCGGGGATATTGCGTGAACCGGGTCGCCATCTTCATGCTTGCGTGCCGCGACTATGAGGCGATGGAGCTGTCCCTCGCCTGTCACATGGCCTATTTGCCGGCGGACACGCGCTTCTTCATCCTGCAGAACTGCCGCGGCAGCTACGACGCGGACCGCACGCTGGCGGTCGCCCGGCGCTACGAGCGGCTGTTTCCGCGCGCGGTGAGCGTCGTCGACGACATCCCGCCGGGGCCGCCCTACCGCAGCATCGCCGCGCTGCTCGCCTCGCCGCGCTTCGCCGAGTTCGACCTGATCTGCAAGGTCGACGACGACGCCTTTCCGATCGCCCCGGGCTGGCTCGACGCGCTGCTCGCCTGCCGCGAGGCGGCGCTCGCCGGCTCGAACCGCCCGCTCGCCTATGTCACCCCGCTGATCAACAACAACGTCTGGGGCTTTCCCCAGACCCTCGACGCGATGGGGCTGCGCGCCGAGTACCTCGCCGAAGCGGCGCTCGAACACCAGGTCGGCGCCGGCACCGAGGACGCCCCGGCGCGCATCGTGCCGGCCTCGGAGATCGACACCGGCACCTGCGGCACGATCTGGGGCTACCCGCATATCGCCCGCTGGCTGCACCGGCGCACCACCCTCGACCCCGACCGCTTCATCGCCGCGACGCGCGGCCTCGGACCCGCCGAGGTGCCCAACCACGAGCGCTACTCGATCGGCTGCATCCTGTTCCGCAAGGAATTGTGGGCGCGCATCGACGACGGCGGCAGCGACGACGAGCACATGCTGCACCAGTACTGCAAGCGCACCAACCAGCGCATCGTCTGCGCCCGCTCGGTGCCGTTCGTGCACCTCGCCTATTTCTCGCAGCGCGAGGAGAACCGCGACATCGTCGAGACCGCGCGCCAGGTCTACGAACCGCGCCTCGGCCACCCGTTTCCGATCGCGATGCGGGCCTCGCGCCTGCTGGAGATCGAGGCGCGGCTGCGCTGGCTCGACGGCCAGGGGCTCGGCTCGGCCCCGCCGCTGCCCGCCAACGGCCCGGCGCGGCTCGGCCGCGAGCGCATCGTGCGCGGCATCAAAAAGGTCAACCGCCTGGTCCGCACCAGGCTGGGGCGCCCCGGCCATGCCTCGTAACGGCTTTATCAGGCGGACGCTTCTGCGCCTGTTCGACCGGCTCACCGACCGTGCCGGCAACCGCCTGATGGACGATATCGTGCCGCGGCGCGCCCCGCTGATCGCGCGGCCCTACGGCGACAGCTTCAACCTGATCGACGTCGCGTTTTTCGAGGCGGCGAAGGCCAGCGCCGCCTTCTGGCGCGAGCACATGATCACCGCCAAGGCGTGCAGGTCGCGCGAGGAGCTGCTCGCCCATGCGCTGAGCCTGGCGCACGGCCCGGGGCTGTTTCTCGAATTCGGCGTGGCCACGGGCGAGACCATCGCGCAGATCGCCGGATACCGCCGCGAGGTGCAGGTGTTCGGCTTCGACTCGTTCGAGGGGCTGCCGGAGACCTGGCGCACCGGGTTCCCCAAAGGCGCCTTTTCGCACCCGGTCCCCGAAGTGCCGGACAACGTCCACCTGATCAAGGGCTGGTTCGCCGACACGCTGCCGCGCTTTGCCGCCGAGCACAACGAGCCGGTCGCCTTCCTTCACCTCGACTGCGACCTCTATTCGTCGACCAAATGCGTGTTCGACTGCCTCGAGTCGCGGATCGGGCCGGGCTGCGTGATCGTCTTCGACGAGTATTTCAACTATCCCGGCTGGGAGCAGCACGAACACCGGGCATTCAGCGAGCTGGTCGAGCAGCGCCGGCTCGGTTTCCGCTACGACGCGTTTGTCCCGGACCACCAGCAGGCCTGCGTCGTCATCGAATGACGGCGGGACGCGGCGGCGGCCGCAGCTTGGCTCGGGCGTTCAAGGAACCCATGGAGGCGAGGCAGGACGTGTTCGAATCCGGTTACAAGCTGGTGGTGGTGGGCTCCGGCTTTTTCGGCGCCACGATCGCCCACAAGGTTGCCACCGAGCTCGATCTGCCGGTGCTGGTGCTGGAGCAGCGCGACCACATCGGCGGCAACGCCTATTCCGAGTTCGACGGCGAGACCGGGATCGAGGTGCACCGCTACGGCTCGCACCTGTTCCACACCTCGAACGCCGAGGTCTGGCAGTTTCTCAACCGCTTCACCGGCTTTAACAACTACCGCCACCGCGTCTTTACCCGGCATCGCTCGCGGACCTACACGATGCCGATCAACCTGATGACGATTAACGCCTTTTTCGGGCTCGACCTGAGCCCGGGCGAGGCCCGCGAGTTCATCGCCCGGCAGGCCGCCGCCGAGGCGATCGAGCGGCCGCGCAACCTCGAGGAAAAGGCGATCTCGCTGATCGGGCGGCCGCTCTACGAGGCGTTTGTCCGCTCCTACACCGCCAAGCAGTGGGAGGTCGATCCGACCCAGCTTCCCGCCGACATCATCACCCGCCTGCCGGTGCGGTTCAGCTTCAACGATTTCTATTTCCAGGACGCCTACGAGGGGCTACCGCTGATCGGCTACACCGAGCTGTTCCGCAAGATGCTGACGCACGAGCGGATCAGGACGGTGACGCGCTGCGATTTCTTCAAGGCGCGGCCGGCGCTGCCGAAAGCGGTGCCGATCGTCTACACCGGGCCGATCGACCGCTATTTCGAGTACCGCTTCGGCGAGCTCGGCTGGCGCACCCTCGATTTCGAGGTCGAGCGCCTGCCGGTGGAGGATTACCAGGGCGCCTCGGTGGTCAACTACCCCGACCCGGAATACGGCTTTACCCGCATCCACGAATTCAAGCACCTCCACCCCGAGCGCAAATACGGCGCCGGCACCGTCATCATGCGCGAGTTCTCGCGCTTTGCCCGGCGCGGCGACGAGCCCTACTACCCGATCGGGCGGCCCGACGACAAGGACCGCTACGAGCGCTACCGCGAGCTGGCGGAGGCCGAGGACAACGTGATCTTCGGCGGGCGGCTCGGCACCTACCGCTATCTCGACATGCACCAGGCGATCGCCGCGGCGCTGCGCGCCTACGAGGCCAAGGTCGCGCCGCTTTTGACCAACGGCAAGGTCGGATGTCCGGCATGAGCGGGCGCGGCTACGGCTTCGGCGCGCGGCGGCGCAACCTGGTCATCGTCCGCGCCGGCGACCATTCGCTGCACCCCCGCTGGCTCGAGGACGGGGCGCGGCGCTCGTGGGACCTGCTGGTCAGCTATTTCGGCGACGATCCCGAGAAATACCGCCGCGACGACGTCATCCGCATCGACGGCAAGGGGCCGAAATGGCCGGCATTGCGCGCGCTCATCGAGGCGGAATGGGACCTGGTCTCGCGCTACGACTACATCTGGCTGCCGGACGACGACATCGCCTGCCGCGGCCGCGACATCGACCGCCTGTTCCGGCTCGCCGCCGAGTACCGGCTGTGCCTGTCGCAGCCGTCGCTGACCCTCGACAGCTATTTCTCGTGGCTGGTGACGCTGCGCAACCCGCTGCTGCGCCTGCGCTTCGTCAATTTCGTCGAGATCATGGTGCCGTGCTTCCGACGCGATTTCCTGGAGCGCTCCCTGCCGGCGATGTCGAACAATCTGAGCGGCTGGGGGCTCGACCATCTGTGGCCGACGATGCTCGGCCCGCGCGAGATGGCGATTTTCGACGCGGTCGCGGTGACCCATACCCGGCCGATCGGCGGCGCCAACTATTCCTTTCTGCGCGATCGCGGCATCGCCGCCTACCAGGAGCGCGACGAGTTCAAGCAGCTCTACGCGCTCGGCGACACGATCATCCGCACCGAGGCGGTGGTTACCGCAGGCGGCATCGAGCTGCGCCACGGCTCGCGCCTGATGGCCGAGCTGTTGCGCTGGGGCTACGGGTTCGCAGTGGCGCAGGCCTATCTGCTGCACCGCCGCAACCGCGGCGACTTCTTCGGCAAGCGCCTGCGCAAGGCGCTGGTTTCCCCGGCGGAATATCCGGGATGACGACACAGGAGGCGGCGATGACGGTGCCCTTCCCGAGCGAGCCCTTTGCCAGCGCCGGCGACTATGTTGCCGCCTATCGCGAGGCGGTCGCGCGCGCCTGGGCCAGCCTCGACCGGCAGGCGCTCGACCGCGCCGCAGCGCTGCTCGACGATGCGATCCGCACCGCCAAATTCATCTATGCCTGCGGCAACGGCGGCTCGGCGGCGATATCCGGGCACCTGCAGTGCGACATGCTGAAGGGGGTGCAGACCGACACCGCGCTGCGCCCGCGGGTGATCAGCCTCGCCTCGCCGCTCGAACTGGTCAGCGCGATCGCCAACGACATCGGCTACGACGAGGTGTTTGTCTACCAGCTCCGCACGCTGGCGGCGCCGGGCGACGTGCTGATCACGATCAGCGCCTCGGGCAATTCGGAAAACATCGTGCGCGCGGTCGAGTGGGCGCGCCGCCACGGCGTCCGCACCATCGCGATGACCGGCTTTTCCGGCGGGCGCAGCGCCCGCCTCGCCGACGTCAACCTGCACGTCGCCGCCGACAATTACGGGGTGGTGGAAGACCTGCACCAGTCGCTGATGCATTGCCTGTCGCAGTTTCTGCGGCAGCGCGCGATGCGCCCCGAGCTGGTGCGCCAAGCCAGGTTTTGAGGAGGACGGGCGATGCATGCCTTTGTCACCGGCGCCGCCGGGTTCATCGCCAGCAACCTTGTCGACCGGCTGCTGGCGCGCGGCGATTCGGTTACCGGCTACGACAATTTTGCGACCGGCAATGCCCGGTTTCTCGAAGCGGCGCGGGAGAAGCCCGGGTTCCGCCTGGTCGAGGGCGACCTGCTCGACGCCGAGCGGCTCGCCGCGGCGATCGCCGGCGCCGACATCGTCTTTCACATGGCCGCCAACGCCGATGTCCGGCACGGGCTGGAGCACCCCCGCCGCGACCTCGAACAGAACACGCTGGCGACGTTCAACCTGCTTGAGGCGATGCGCCAGGCCGGGGTCGAGACCCTGTGCTTCGCCTCGACCGGCGCGATCTACGGCGAGGCGGCGACCATCCCCACCCCCGAGGATGCGCCGTTTCCGGTCCAGACCTCGCTCTACGGCGCCTCGAAGCTGGCCTGCGAGGGGCTGATCACCGCCTACAGCGAGGGCTACGGCCTGCGCAGCCTGATCTTCCGCTTTGTCGGCGTGCTCGGCGAGCGCTACAGCCACGGTCACGTTTTCGATTTTGTCGGCAGCCTGCTCGCCGACCCGACCCGGCTGCACATCCTCGGCGACGGCACGCAGCGCAAGTCGTACCTTCATGTCGGCGATTGCGTCGCGGCGATGCTGACGGCGCTGGAGCGGACGCAGGGCCGGCTCGGCATCTACAATCTCGGCACCGACGAATACTGCCGGGTCAACGATTCGGTCGCCTGGATCACGGCGCGGCTCGGCTGCACCCCGCGGCTAAGCTATTCCGGCGGCAGCCAGGGCTGGATCGGCGACAATCCGTTCGTCTGGCTCGACACGCGGCGCATGCGGGCGCTCGGCTGGGAACCGCAGCTCGGCATCCGCGAGGCGGTCGAACGCACCGTCGACTGGCTGGTCGACAACCGCTGGATCTTCAAGGAGCGCGGCCATCACCGACACGGGTAAGCTGTCCGCCTTTGCCCCCGCGGTCGTCGCCGCCGGCGCCGCCCGGGCGCGCGGCGAGACGGCGACCCGCGTGCTGCTGCTGCTGCCGCTGATCGGCAGCGTCTTCCTGTCGCGGTTTTCCTTCAATTTCCACGAGCGCAAGCTGGCCCTGCCGCTGCTGATCATCGCCGCCAGCGTCGCCGGGCTCGCCTTGTTCGGCAAATTGCGCATCCACCTGCCGCGCGCGATCCTGTTCACGCTGACGATGGCGGCGATGGTGACCTCGACGGTGCTGGGCGGCGCCGGCCGCGTCTCGGTCATGTCGTTCCTGCTGCTGGCCGTCATCTATCTCGGCTACATCTTCGTCGTCGAGTGCAGCGCCGCCACCTATGCCTGGATCATCGGCGCGTTCCGCGCGATCTGCCTGGTCACCGCCTGCGCCGGGATCGCCCAGTTTTTCGCCCAGCTCGTCATTCCCGGGCCGACGCTGTTCACCTTTCGCGGCTACATCCCGGACCAGTTTCTCGCCCTCGAATACCATTACGTCGACCCGATCGACCTGTGGGCCGGGGCCAACAAGAGCAACGGGTTCTTTTTGCCCGAGCCGTCGATCTTCTCGCAGCTGATGGGGCTGGCGGCGGTGGTCGAGCTGCTGTTCTTCCGGCCGTCCTGGCGGCTGGCGGTGATCGGCTTCGCCCTGTTCGTCGCGTTCTCGGGAACCGGGGTGCTGTTGTGCCTGGTATTCCTGCCGGTGCTGCTGCTGCGCCGCGGCGACCCGTCGCTGCTGCTGCTGGCGATCTGCGCCCTGCTCCTGCTGCTGCTGTTCATCAACAGCCCCTATCTCGAACCGTTTGTCGGCCGGCTCGGCGAGTTCGATTCGACGCGGTCGAGCGCATTCGCGCGGTTCCTGTCGCCGTTCTACCTGTTCGACGACTTTCTGCTGCCCAACCTGCGCAACGCCCTGTTCGGGATGGGGCCGGGGGCGATCGACGTGTTCTTCAACAACTACTACATCGACGTGCACGACCCGACCTGGGGCAAGGTGTTTTTCGAATACGGGTTGGTCGGCACCCTGCCCTTTGCCGTATTCGTGCTGTGCAGCTTTTTCGGCGACGCGCCCGAGAAGTGGCTGAGCAGCGCGCTGTTCTTCAACTGGCTGCTGCTCGGCGGCTATCTGCTGAGCGCGCCGGTGGCCGGGCTGGTGCTGGCGCTGGCGGTCTGGCACCGCGCGCCGCGCCCGCCGGCGGCGCCGCCGCCCGACCCGCGGCTGATGTTCCGCTACCGCCCGGAAGGCGCGCCATGACCGCGGCGGGGCTCCGGGTCGCGCTGATCGACCCGTCGTTCTTCACGATCCCCTACGACGCCAGGCTCGCCGGCGCGCTCGGCGCGCTCGGCCACGAGGTGGTGGTGTACGGCGAGGCGCGCGCCCCCGCCGAGCTGCCGACCGAGTTCGCGCGGCTGCGCCCGCTGTTCTATCCCGAGCTGCTGCGCTTCGGTTCGCGGCGCTGGACGCGGTCGGCGGTGCGCCTCGCCAAGGGGGCGCTGCACTGGCGGGCGATGCGCCGCCTGGTCCGCGAGCTGCGCGACACGGCGCCCGATATCGTCCATTTCCAATGGGCGCCGCTGCCGGCGGTGGACCGCCTGTTTCTCGGCCGGTTGCGCCAGGTGGCGCCGGTGGTGCTGACCGCGCACGATTCGCAGCCGCTCAACGGCACCCCCTCGCCGCTGCAGACGCTCGGCGCGATCGGCATCCTGCGGGAGTTCGACGGCGTCATCGTCCACACCGAGGCGGCGCGCGAGCGGCTGATCGCTTATGGCGTGCGCCCCGGCCGGGTGGTGCGCATCGCGCACGGGCCGCTGCACGAGCCGCCGCAGGGCGCCGCGCCCCGCGAGCCCACAGCCGCCGGCAAGGTGCGCTTCCTGCTGTTCGGCAAGCTCAAGGACTACAAGGGCGCCGACGTGCTGATCGAGGCCTATCGCCGCCTGCCGCGCGAGCTGCAGGCGTCGGTCGAGGTGCACATCGTCGGCAAGCCCTACATGGACGTGTCGCCGCTGCAGGCTGCGGCGGCGGCGCTCGGCGGCGGCGTCCGCCTCGACCTGCGCTTTGTGCCGGACGCCGAGATGAGCGCGCTGCTGGCGGCGGCCGACGTCATCGTCTTTCCCTATCGCGAGATCGACGTCAGCGGCGTGCTGATGGCGGCGCTGGGCCACGGCCGGCCGATCCTCGCCTCGCGCATCGGCGGCTTCGCCGAATTGCTGCGCGACGGGACGCACGGCTGGCTGGTACCGCCGGGCGACGCCGGCGCGCTGGCGGCGGCGATGGCCCGGCTGTGCCGCGAGCCGGAGGCGCGGCGGGCGATGGGCGCGGCGGTGGCCGAGCTCGGCGCGGCGCTCCCGGGCTGGGACGCGATCGCCCGCGACACCGCCGAATTGTATTACGCGCTGCGGCGCTGGCGCGGCTGAGCGCTGCTCAGCAGCCGCCGCGCGGCGGGCACAGATCCGTGCCGGTGGTGTCCGGCTCGCTGCGCTGCCGCCCCGCCTTCTGGTAGACGCGCACGTAATCGACCTCGAACCCCTGCGGAAAGGCGGCGTCGTCGACGCCGTGGCGGCCGGCCCACTTGGCGCCGCCGATCGCCAGGTTGAGCAGCACGCTGGCGTAGCCCGCCGGGCTGCCGTCGTCGTAGACCCATTTGTAGCGCGCCTTGTAGACGAGGCGGCCGTCGACAGAGACCGCGACCGTGTCGTCGTCGTCCCACAGCGCGGCGAAGACGTGGAAGGCGTCGGCGAAATCGAAGGGGGCGCGCCAATAGCTCCAGCGCCCGTCAAAGGCAGGGTCGGTATAAAGCACCTGGAGCCCCTGGGCGCCGTTCGATTTGGCGCTGACGTGCAGCATCGCGGTGGTGTCCTCGGCGCCGTTGTTGACCAGCTCGGCGATGTCGATCTCGGGCGGCCAGCCGATCTTGCCGTCGCCGGCACGGCGCCCGCTGGCGAGCCAGAAGGCCGGCCACACGCCGCGCCCGCGCGGCACCTTGGCGCGGGCTTCGAAATAGCCGTACTTGAAGGTGCGCTTGGAGCGGATCATGCCGGACTCGTACCGCCCGGGGCCGGTTCTTTTCGCCATCAGGATCAGCGAGTGCCCGGTCATCACGTGGTTGCCGCTTTCGCGGTAGCGCTGCTGCTCGTCGTTGAGGAAATCGAGCATGCCGCCGTTGTGGATGTAGCGGGTCCACCACTTCGACGTGTCGAGCTGCTTCTCGTCGAACTCGTCGCCGAACACCTCGACATAACCGCTCGGCACAGAGGACTGCGCCGCCGCCGCGGCGGAGGCGACGGCGAGCGGCGCCAGCGTCAGGCAGGCGGCGAGGAATCGGCGCATCGGCATTCCCTTCAGGCGCGGACGAGGCCGGCGGCGATGGCCAGGCGCTCGCGCCAGTGGCCGAGCGACCAGGCGAACTGCATGACGATCGCGCAATAGCCGGCGGCGGCGGCGCACCGATCGCGCTCGCGGATGCCGAGCATCAGCCCGTAACCGAGGCAGCCGCCGAGCCAGACCAGCGCCGGCAGGGCCAGCGGCCACCACAGCGGCGACAACAGCGCCAGCAGTACGAGCGGCAGGATCGCCGGCAGGATGAAGTGGCGGATATGGCTGCGGCCGCCGTGGCGGGCGAAGGTGTGAGCCCGGCCGCGCCCATGGGTGCGGTACTGGCGAAACAGCGAGGCGGTGCTCTTGCGCGGGAAATAGGTGATGGCGAGATCGTCGGCCAGCCAGATGCGGCCGCCGCTCTTGACCAGCCGGCGGTCGAACTCGGCGTCCTCGTTGAAGCCGAGCGCCGCGTCGTAGCCGCCGAGGGCGCGGAACCGCGCCAGATCGAACAGCGCGTGATGGCCGTGCTCGACCCAGCCGCCGCGGCCCATCAGCCGGTGCGGCGAGCCGCCGGTGCCGAGAAAGGAGTTCTGCGCCGCCGCCGCGGCGCGCTCGAAGCAGCTTTCGCCGCGGGTGAACATCGGCGTGACCACCGAATCGGCGCCGGTCTCGATCGCCTTCGCCACCAGCCGCGAGGCGTAGTTGCGCGGGTAGCCGGCATGCGCGTCGAGCCGCACCAGCCAGCGGCGCCCGTCGCCGAAGCGCTCGACGGCGCGGTTGACCGAGGCGCTGGTACCGAGCCGCGCCGCGGTGGTCAGCAGGCGCACCCGCGGGTCGGCCGCGCCGATGCGCTCGACGATCGAAACGGTGGCATCCGTGCTGCCGCCGTCGCTGACCACGATGAGCGCGTCGGCGCAGCCGGGATCGGCCTGCACCGTGGCGATGACGGCCTCGATATGCGCCGCCTCGTTGAGGCAGGGAATGACGATCAGGAGGTCGGCCCCCGTGGCGCCGCCGGGCGCGTCATTCGTCCGCGACATGAATGATCCGCGACCCGTAGGACTCGAAGCGGAACGGCACCCGCCGCAGCCCGCTCATCGCCTCGAGAAAGCGGGGCTGCGCCGCGGGCGGGCAATAGAACAGCAGAAAGCCGCCGCCGCCGGCGCCGACCACCTTGCCGCCGAGCGCGCCGGCATCGAGCCCGGTCTCGTAATGGGCGTCGATCGCCGCGTCGGAGATCTGCGACGCCAGGCCCCGCTTCAACAGCCAGGCCTGGTGCAGCAGCCGGCCGAAATTGTCGAGGTCGCCGTCGCGCAGCAGCTGGATCGCGGTATCGACCTGGGCGACCATCGCCTTCTGCCGCTCGAACACCTCCGGGTCGGAGAGGTTGCCGACCTGCTCGCGCAGGATTTTCGAGGCCGAGCGCGAGCCGCCGAGATAGAACAGGAACAGCGAGGATTCGAGCCGCCGGATCGTCTCGGCGGCGACGAAGATGCGTTCCACCGTGGTCGTCCCGTCAGGATGGAAGACGAAGCGGTTGAGCCCGCCGAACGCCGAAGCGTACTGGTCCTGCTTGCCGATCGGCTCCTTCAGCACGTCGATCTCGATGCGGCAGGCCGCCTCGGCGAGGCGGGCCGGCGGCAGAAAGCGCTGGAACCGCGCGTTCAGGTTCTGGATCAGCCCGACGGTAAAGGCGGATGACGAGCCGAGCCCGGTGCCGCCCGGGATGTCGGCGATCGAGGCGACCTCGATGCCGCCTTCCGGCACCAGCTCCTTCAGCACGGCGCGCAGGATCGGATGCTCGATCTCGTCGACCGAGCCGACCAGCTCGGTCTTGGAGTATTTGAGGTGGATCGCGGTCGGTTCGAAATAGGGATGGGTGGTCATGTACATGCTTTTGTTGATCGCGACGCTCAGCACCGCGCCCGGGTGGCGGCTGTAGAACCGGCTGACGTCGGAACCGCCGCCGAAAAAGCTGATGCGAAACGGCGTCTGCGTGGTGATCATGGCTGCACTCCGCCCGCGAGAATGATGTCGACCGCCGCCGGCAGGTCGGCGGCGATCCGGTCCGGCATCGCGTCGGCGCCGCAATCGCGGCACCCCTGCCCGGTCCTCACCCCGATCGCGGCGATCCCCATGCGGCGCGCGGCGAGGATGTCGCGGCGGCTGTCGCCGACGCTCCACGAGCCCTCGAGCGCGATGTTCCAGTCGCGCACCGCCTGCCGGAACAGCCCGGGCTGCGGCTTGCGGCAGGCGCATTCGACCTTCAGTTCGGGGATTTCCCCGGCAAATCCCCTGTCCGGGTGATGCGGGCAGTAATAGAGCGCGTCGATCCAGCCGCGCTCGCGGCCGATCAGCGTCTCCATCTTGTCGTGGATCGCGCGCAGCGCCGCAACGCTGCATTCGCCGCGCGCCACCACCGGCTGGTTGGTGACGACGAT
>Ga0070739_10002584_pt1 | contig 24040 bp, 29 predicted proteins | sample Coa_R1_7_FD_66445 | JGI IMG/M metagenome (GOLD analysis project Ga0070739, IMG submission 66445) | Surface soil microbial communities from Centralia Pennsylvania, which are recovering from an underground coalmine fire - Coalmine... | ecosystem: Environmental > Terrestrial > Soil > Unclassified ... | reverse complement strand
CTGCCGAGCCGCAGCAAGGCCGCGTGGAACCTGCGCGTGCACGGCCTCGTCAACCGGCCGTTCACGATCAACTACGCCGACCTGCGCGCCATGCCGGCCACGCACCTCACGCGCGACTTCCAGTGCGTCACGGGGTGGCGGGTGCACGACGTCGGGTGGACCGGTGTCCGCCTCGCCGACCTGCTCGACCGGGCCGGCGTGCAACCGAGCGCGAGAGCCCTCCGGCTGACGAGCTTCGACGGCACCTACACCGAGAGCCTGACGCTCGCGCAGGCGCGCCGCGCGGATGTCGTCGCCGCGTACCAGTTGGACGGGCACGACCTGTCGACCGAGCACGGCGGACCCGTGCGCCTCTACGTCGCGCCGATGTACGGCTACAAGTCGCTCAAGTGGTTGGACACGATCGAGGTCGTCGACCGCGTCGAGCCCGGCTACTGGGAGCAACAGGGCTACGACGTCGACGGCTGGGTCGGGAAGTCGAACGGTCGTGACGACCAGCCGACAAGCTGACGTCGAACGCGCCCCGACGAGCGCCGACGCGACGACGGACGTTCTCGACGCGCCCGTCGTGCGCTTCGACCGCGTCGAGCGCGTCGTGCACTGGTGCAACGCGACGCTGTTCGGCGTCCTCATGCTGACGGGGGCCGCGTTGTACGCGGGCCCGATCTCGACGCTCGTCGGACGGCGCGAGCTCGTCCGCACGATCCACGTCTACTCAGGTCTCGCGCTGCCCGTCCCGTTGCTCGTCGGCCTGTGCCTGCGTGCGGGCCGTCAGCTGCGCGCCGATGTGCGCGCGCTGAGCCGCTGGATCCCCGACGACTCGCGCTGGCTGTTCTCGTGGGGCCGCGACACGCGCGTGCGGCTCGGCAAGTTCAACCCGGGGCAGAAGCTGAACGCGACGTTCGTCGCCGCGGTGATCGTGGTCATGCTCGCGACGGGGTCGATCATGAACTGGTTCAACCTGTTCCCCACCGACTACCGCACCGGCGCGGAGTTCGTGCACGACTGGTTCGCGCTGGGGCTGTGGCTGGTCGTCATCGGTCACGTGTGGCTCGCGTTCTCCGACCCCGTCGCCCTCCACGGCATGACCGGCGGGTCCGTGACCGCGTCGTGGGCCCGGCGCCACCGGCCCCGCTGGTACGAGGAGCTGACCGGCTCGGCGGAAGGGGTCCCGAGGGCCGATCGCTAACCTCGGATCCATGCCCTCCACCTCCCCCGCTGCACGCGATCCGAAGGACGTCCGCCTCCCCAAGGACCTCCTCCCCTCCGACGGCCGGTTCGGCTCGGGACCGTCGAAGGTCCGGCAGGCCGCCGTCGACGCGCTGGCCGAGGCCGCGCCCGGCTATCTCGGCACGAGCCATCGCCGCCCGGGCGTGAAGTCGGTGGTCCACCGCGTGCGCGAGGGCCTCGGTGACCTCTTCTCGCTGCCCGACGGCTACGAGGTGCTCCTCGGGCTCGGCGGCACCACGGTGTTCTGGGACGCGGCGTCGTTCGACCTCGTGGAGCGGCGGAGCCAGCACCTCGTGTTCGGCGAGTTCTCGTCGAAGTTCGCCAAGGTGACGCGCGACGCGCCCCATCTCGACGACCCCGACGTGATCGAATCGCCGACGGGAACGCACCCGAGCCCGCGCGCGACGGGTGACGTCGACACGTACGCGCTGACCCACAACGAGACGTCGACCGGCGTGACGATGCCGATCGTCCGCCCCGACGGCGCGCGCGAGGACGCGATCGTCCTCGTCGACGCGACGTCGGGCGCGGGCGGGCTACGGGTCGACCCGTCGCAGTTCGACGTCTACTACTTCGCGCCGCAGAAGTGCTTCGCGAGCGACGGGGGCCTGTGGCTGGCGCTGTGCTCGCCGGCGGCGATCGAGCGGATCGAGCGCATCCGCGAGTCGGGACGATGGACGCCGGCGTCGATCGATCTCACGACCGCGATCGAGAACTCCCGGCTCGACCAGACGTACAACACACCGGCGCTCGCGACGCTGTTCCTCCTCGCGGAGCAGATCGAGTGGATCGTCGGCAACGGTGGGCTCGAATGGGCCGCGTCGCGTTGCGACCGCTCGGCGGAGACGCTCTACGGATGGGCCGAGGCGCACCGCTACGCGACGCCGTACGTCGCGAAGCCGGATGAGCGCAGCCACGTGACGGCGACGATCGACTTCGCCGAGCCCGTCGACGCCGCTGCGGTCGCGACCGCGTTGCGTGCGAACGGGATCGTCGACACCGAGCCGTACCGCAAGCTCGGTCGCAACCAGTTGCGGATCGCGACGTTCCCGGCCATCGAGCCGGACGACGTCGCGATCCTCACGCGCGCGATCGACTACTTGCTCGACGCGCTCGGCTGGTCCTGAGCGAGCTCGCCCTGCGGCGCTTCAGGCGTTCGCGACGAGCTTGAACAGCGCGCCCGTCGGGTCCGACGCCTGTGCGAGCCGGCCGTAAGGCGTGTCCTCCGCGGGGAGGACGGTCGCGCCGCCGAGCTTGCCGATCTTCTCGAGCGTCGCGTCGGTGTCCTCGACCGCGAAGTAGACGTTCCAGTGCGACGGGACGCCGTCGGGCAGGAAGGCGGACGCGTCCATGATGCCGGCGAGCGCGCCGTCACCCTCGCCGAACGTCGTGTAGCGGAACTCGGGCGTGTCGCTCGCCGTGAAGGTGTCCCAGCCGAAGACGGCCCGGTAGAACGCGACCGACTTGTCGTAGTCACGCGTGTGCAGCTCGAACCAACCGGGCGTGTTCGGCTCGGCAAGTTCGACGAAGCCGGGGTGCGTTCCAGGCTGCCACGTCCCGATCGCGGCCCCGCCGACGTCGGCGAGCACCGCCATACGGCCGAGGTCGCCGACGTCCATCGCGGGCGCGTACACCTGCCCGCCGTTCGCGACGGTCGCGTCGACGGTGCGCTGCGCGTCGTCGGTCGCGAGATACACGGACCAACCGTCCGGCGTCCCCTGCGAGCCGTCGTTGAGCATGCAGCCGGCGATCGGCGCGCCGTCCTTCAGGAAGTTGATGTAGCCGCCGAACTCCCAGCCCGTCTGCTCGGACTTCCAGCCGAACAGCTCGCCGTAGAACTCGCGGGCGCGGTCGGTGTCGGACGAGAAGAGGTCGACCCAGCAGGGCGCGCCCAGCGGCGCGCCGTCACGCTTCGGCATGGCAGTGCTCCTTCGCGATGCTCGTGAGGTGTCGCCCGTTCCGACGAGGCCGGGGTCACGAACTCATCGCAGCTCTCGACGAGCGCGTGCCGTCAGGCGGGTGGCCGGAAGACCTGCGTCTCCAGGCCGATGCCGCGCGGCTTGTCGCCCGCGAGCGTCACGCGGTGCATGACGCGGCGCTTGTCGCCGTAGTCGTAGATGCCGAAGTGCATGGTCGTGCGGTTGTCCCAGAACGCGAGCGTCCCCGGTCGCCAGTGGTAGCGCACGATGAACTCGGGTTGCGTCATGTGGTCGTACAGCAGTTTCAGCAGGCCCTGACCCTGCGGGCCGTCGAAGCCGGCGAGGCCGACGGTGAACTGCGAGTTGACGAAGAGGCTGCGCCGGCCCGTCTCCGGGTGGACGCGCACGACGGGATGGAAGACCGGGTACAGGCGCTCGAGCTTCTCGCCCTCCCAGACGTTGCCCTCGCCCGCCGCCACCCGCTCCGCGTAGTACGGGTCGTAGTGGATCGCCATCAGCCGGTCGCACATCTCGCGCAGCGGCTCCGCGAGCGTCTCGTACGCGGCGCGGGTGTCGGCCCACATCGTGTCGCCGCCGACGTCGGGCAGGACGACGGCCCGCAGCATCGACGCCATCGGCGGCCGCGACATGTACGTGACGTCGGTGTGCCAGAAGTTGGTGCGGTCCTTGTTGCTGTCGATGGGGAGGACCTCGGGGCGCTCCGACACGACCGGCTCGATCGGGTGGCCCTCGGTGGGCGTCCCGAACCGGCGGGCGAACGCGAGGTGGCTGTCGTCGTCGAGGTGCTGGTCGGGGAAGAACACGACGAGCCGATCGAGCCACACCTGGCGGATCGCGTCGATCACGTCGTCCGGCAAGTCCTGCGACAGGTCGACGCCGTGGATCTCGGCGCCGATGGTCGAGCTCAGGAGGCGGACGTCGAGGGCCGTGGCAACGTCGGTCATGCGTTGCATCTTGGTGCAGTAGACAGCCCGCGTCACGCCAGCCAGCCTCACGCACACCCGACGGTGGTGGTCGTGAAGCTGAACGTCCGTCCGTCGTCGGCGCGGAAGAGGGAAAGGTCGGGACGCACCAACGTCATCGTCCCGTGCAGCGCGAGCGGCGCGGGCGACGCGGCGCCCGACAACGCCCACCAATGGCGGTCGAACCACACGGGTACACGGGGGGTGCCGACCTCGACGGTCAACGGTTCGCTCGCGCCGAGCGCGACCGCGTGTCCCGGCAGGCCCCTGCACCGGCCGTTCGTGGCGCTGTGGTCGCCGCTGGAGCATGCGCCGACCGCGAGGACGAACGCCGCGCAGACCGCGGACAACCCCTGCCTCGAACGCACGAGCTAGTCATACCTGCCCGCGGCGCGCCGCACGTGCGATACGGCGGGCGTGCTGGAGCGGGGCGGGTGTGCGGGCATCGCCCGGCGATGCTTCGAGGACGACGCGCGTCGCGGTACTGGGCGTCGTCCGCCACGCGGCGTGCGCGATCACCGGGCGGGTCCCCGCTCGCGTGCGGATCCAGTGGGCGACGACCTCGCCGTCCAGCGTGAGCGGCGCGCTCGCGCCGCGCTGCTCGCCGGCGGGCATGTCGCCGTGCGCGACGAGCGCCCGGTGCGTCACACCCACGGTGGGGACGTCGAGGACGGCACCCAGGTGCAGCGCGAGCCCGGCACGGCGGGGATGGTCCAGACCGGTGGCGTCGACGAGGAGGACGTCGGGTTGCGTCGCGAGCGCACGCACCGCTGCCTCGAGGATCGGGCCTTCCCGGAGCGCGAGCACTCCGGGCTCGTACGCCGCGGGAACATGGTCGAAGACGACGGCTTCCGCGACGACCCGTCCGTCGTGCCACGCGACCGCGCCCGCCCACGCATGATCGCCGGGCGCGCCGGGGCCCTGCTCGCCCCGCGCGAACGCGACGAAGCAACCGCCGACGACGGCTGTGTCGGCCGGTGACCACGGCGGTACGTCGCGTGCGGCGCGCGCGAGCGCGTGCTGCATCTCGACGAGCGCGCCCGCGGACGTAGGCCATCCCCAACGGGAGTCGTGCACCGCGTGCATCATCGCGACCGTGGACGACGCTGCCGATGTCTGGGCCGCCGCTGACCTCGTCACCGCGATGGCCGTGCGCGTCGCGGCCACGCTCGGCCTGGCCGACCGCGTCGGACGCGACGGCGGGACCGCGACCGAGATCGCTCGTCAGGTCGACGCGGACGCCGACGCGCTCGACCGTCTGCTCCGCCATCTCGTCACGGTCGGGCTGTTCGCATCCGAGCCCGACGGCCGGTACGTGCTGACCGCGCGGGGCGCGTCCCTACGCGATGGTCACCCGTCGGGCCTGCGCGATCGTCTCGACCTCGAGGGCGCGCTCGGCAGGAGCGAGACGTCGCTCGTGCACCTGCTCCACTCGGTGCGCACCGGCGAGGCGTGCTTCCCGCTCGAGTTCGGCCACGGGTTCTGGGACGACGTCGCGTCGGACCCGCGGCGTCGCGCGTCGTTCGACGCGCAGATGGCGAGCGACGTGGCGACGTGGGCACCGGCCGTCCTCGCGTCGTACCCGTGGGGGTCCTTCGATCACGTCATCGACGTGGGCGGCGGCGACGGGACGTTGCTCATCGCGTTGCTGCGCGCGCATCCACGCCTGCGCGGCACGGTCATCGAGCAACCCGCGACCGCGGACACCGCCCGCCGATCGTTCACGGCTGCCGGGCTCGCGTCGCGCGCGGACGCGGTCGCGGCGAGCTTCTTCGAACCGATGCCCGCGGGCGCGGACGCGTACCTGCTCTGCGCGATCCTCCACGACTGGGACGACGACTCCGCTCGCACGATCCTGCGCCGGTGCGCACAGGCCGCAGGATCAGCCGGGCGCGTCTTCGTGATCGAGAAGCCGGTCCGTGAGGGCGCGGGTGACCGCACCGCGATGGACCTGCGCCTCCTCGCCTTCTTCGGTGGACGTGAGCGCACAGTCGAGCAGCTGCGCGCGCTCGCGGGCGAGGCCGGGCTTCGGGTCGTCGCCGTGCACGGCGACGGTGACGTCGCGGTGGTCGAGATGTCCACGACCTGACTCGTGCGCGGTTCGAGCGGTCCCGCGGGACCGGCCATGTGAACGAGTCGTCGACACGAGGGGGATTCCGAGGAGATCGCACCGGCTCGCCGCTCGTTCCGCCGTAGGTGCGCACACTCGGGTCATGCCCGCGGCACCGCCCGGTTGGTATCCCGATCCGTACGGACCTCGCCCTCGCCTCCGTTGGTGGACGGGGACCCACTGGACCTGGTTGATCGCGTCGTCGTCCCCCGGCTGGCTCGGGCCCGTCGCGGTCGTGCTCCTCTTCGTGATGATCGAAGCGGCGATCACGATCGCGATGCTGGGCGGTCTCGTGCTCGATTCACCTCGGATGCGGGTCGGTCGACCCGACGGACCCGGCGAACTACAGCAGCGTCGTCATTCGCAACGACACGCCGCGACCCGTCGTCGTCGGCGACTGTCGGGGTGCGTACTGCAGCGAGGTCGACGCGCTGCTCCAACCCGGTAGGTCGATCCGCGTCGACGCTGCATGCGGCGTCGCCGGCGGCGACATGACGTCGTAGCGCGTCCGCACCCCTCGGCGCCGCACGCTCGGATTCATCGCCGTGCGCACACCTCGCAAGCATGACGGGATCATCTACGACATCTCGCGCGCGTCGCCGACGCGCGACGACGCGACCTGCGGTCGCCTCGGGCCGCCCGCACCGCCCGGAACGACACGCCGAGGGCGTCACGCCGTCCCCGAGTGTTGACATCGCGTCCGACGCGACCGCGCCGAGCACTGCGGCAGCCAAGAGCTCAGTGCCCCGTCTTCCCCGGTCCCGCGGGACCGTCCAACACGCAGGTCACGCCGGTGCGTCCGCGAGAACTTCGGCGACGACGCCCAGCGCGCTGACCCGCCATCCCATTCGGCGCCAAGCCTCCGTCTCGCCGTCGAGCTCCGCGGGCACGTCGATCAGTGCTTTCCAGAGGGCCCATCCTCGGCCGCGCTCCCAGGTCGCGTCGTCGACGCCGATGGCAGCACGAAACGCGCGCCGGCTCTCGCCGTGGAAGAGCGTCCACGCGATCGCCACGTCACATGCAGGATCGCCGACCGCACAGCACCCGAAGTCGATGACGGCCGAGAGGTGCCCGTCGACCACGAGCAGGTTCGATCCGGTGACGTCACCGTGAACCCAGGTGTCCGGGCCCTCGGTCGTTGCATCGACCGCACCGTCCCAGACGGCGGACACCGCGGTCCGATCGATCGTTCCGTCGAGCGCCGCGACGACTCGGCGCGTCGGACCGTCCAACGTCGACAGCGGGCCGCCGCGGAACCACGAGTGCAGACCGGGCCGAGGTCCGCCCACAGGATCGACGTCGCGCAGCGCGGCCAGGAACCTTGCAACGTCCGACGCGAACACGCTCAGATCGCTGATCCGGTCGACCGTCGCGACATCCCCGTCGAGCCACCGGTACACCGACCACGGCATCGGAAAGTCCGCGCTCGGCACGCCTCGCGCGACCGGTTGCGGGATCGCGAACGGCAACCGCGGCGCGAGCAGGGGCAACCATCGATGCTCCTTCTCCACCTGCGCCGCGTAGCAGTCCGCGCTCGGCAGTCGCACGGACAGCGAGTCGCCGAGGCGGTACGTCACGTTGTCCCAGCCGTCGGGATCGACGCGGCGAAGCGGCAGGTCCGCCCACTGCGGGAACTGAGCCGCGAGCAGCCGGCTCACGACCGGGGGCGTCGCACGCATCGAGTCCACGACGAGACTGTGGCCGCGCGGAGGCGTGCGACGAAACCGAAATCCGACCGCGTTGACGATTGCCCGGCGCGCGGGCGATCCTCCCCGCATGCTTCCCGTGCCGGACGGCCTCGTCGCCGTCGTCAAGCGGGACTGCCCGACGTGCAACCTCGTGGCGCCCGTCCTCGCCGAGCTCGCCCGCGACGACGAGAAAGTGACCGTCGTCTCCCAGGACGACCCCTCGTTCCCCGACGGCATGACCGTCGTCGACGACCGCGATCTCGACGTGTCGTTCGCCCTCGACCTCGACACCGTGCCGACGTTGCTGCGCGTCGAGAACGGCGACGAGATCGGGCGCGTCGTCGGGTGGAGTCGCGACACGTGGCAGGAGTTCACGGGTCGCGACGCGCTCGGCGACGGGCTGCCGGAGCACCGGCCCGGGTGCGCGTCGCGCACGCAGGACCCGGCCATCGCCGAGGCCCATGCCGTCGCGCAGATCACGCCGAGGTTGCGATCGCGCACCGTGACGCTCGGCTCCGACGAGGACGACGCCGAGGCCTGCTTCGCGCGCGGCTGGACGGACGGCCTTCCCGTCGTCCCCCCGACGCCCGAGCGCGTCGCGCGCATGCTGATCGGGACGACCCGCGCACCTGAGGACGTCGTCGCGGTCGTACCGCCGGACCTCGTCGAGTGCACCGTGGAGAAGGTCGCCGCGAACGCCGTGATGGCGGGCTGCCGGCCGGAGTACCTCCCGATCGTGCTCGCCACCGTCGAGGCCGCGTGCACCGACGAGTTCAACATGCACGGGCTGCTCGCGACGACGTGGTTCGCGGGCCCGGTCGTCGTCGTCAACGGGCCGGCCGCACGCGCGGTCGGCATGAACTCCGGCGTCAACGCCATGGGGCAGGGGAACCGCGCGAACGCGTCGATCGGCCGCGCGCTCCAGCTCGTCGTGCGCAACGTCGGCGGCGGACGGCCGGGCGAGATCGACCGCGCGACGCTCGGCCAGCCGGGCAAGTACACGTTCTGCTTCGCGGAGGACGAAGCCGGCTCGCCGTGGGAGCCGCTGCACGTCGAGCGCGGGTTCGGACGCGACACGTCGACCGTGACGCTGTTCGCCGGCGAAGGCCCGCGCGGGATCATCGACCAGCTCTCGCGCGAGCCGGAGTCGCTCGCCCGAAGCTTCGCGTGGTGCCTGCGCACGACGACACACCCGAAGATCGCGATCGCGTTCGACGCGATGCTCGTCGTCTCGCCCGAGCACGCGCGCGTCTTCCGTGAGGCCGGCTGGACGAAAGCGCGGTTGCACGAGGAGCTGAACGCGCTGCTGCAGCTCGACGGCAAGGACATGGTCCGCGGCGCGGGTGGGATCGCGGAAGGTCTGCCCGAGGTGCTCGCCGACGCGACGTTGCCGAAGTTCCGCGACGGCGGGCTGCTGATCGTGCATGCGGGCGGTGGTGCCGGCTTGTTCTCCGCGATCATCGGCGGGTGGGCGAGCGGCGCAGGCGGCAGTCAGGCGGTGACACGGGAGGTCGGTACGTGAGCCAACGCGTGTTGCTCGATCCGACGGGCGAGCTCGCACCCACGACGCGTGCACGCGCGGCGCGGCCGGCGTCGCTCGACGGGAAGGTCGTCGGCCTGCTGGACATCGCCAAGGCGCGCGGGAACGTGTTCCTGGACCGCGTCGAGGAACAGCTCGCGGGACGGGGGCTGACCGTGAAGCGCTTCGCGAAGCCGACGTTCACGAAGCCTGCGCCCATCGACCTCCGTCACGAGATCGCGACACAGTGCGACGTCGTGATCGAGGCGCTCGCGGACTGAGGCTCGTGCACGTCGTGCAGTGTGCACGACATCGTCGATCTCGAGAGTCGGGGCCTGCCGTCCGTGATGGTCGCGTCGTCGGAGTTCGTCGACGCCGCGAGCGTGCAGGCGGACGCACTGGGTGCCGACCCGGCCCGCGTGTTCGTCCCGCACCCGATCCAGGACCGCACCGACGACGAGGTCCGGGCACTGGCCGACGGCGCGATCGACGACATCGTGCGTAACCTCACGGCCGGCTAGCGGGACGACAGGAGCGCCGAATGCTGTTCGTGCACGAGGTCCACCGGGTCGCGGGCGCACGCGAGCACGAGTTCGAGGCCGCGTACCGTGAGGGCTGGATGCCGGCGCTCGCGCGCGACGACGACGCACGGCTGCTCTACTTCCTGCACCACGCGCACGGCAGCGGGCGCGCGTACGTCGTCGTGACGATCACCGCGGTGCGCGACGGCGCCGCGTATCAGCGTCTCGTCGAGCGCGTGCAGACCGGCGACCTGCGCGAGTGGGCGGCCGCGATCGATCGGAACCGGCACGGCGTCGACGGAAAGGTCCTCGTCCAGGTTCCGTGGTCGCCGATGCACGAGCTCGACCTCGCGACGATTCCCGTCGAGGGAGGCGAGCGCCCGCTGTCCTTGTTCATGGAGGACACCGCGTGGCCGCACGAGGCGATGCTCGACGAGTACTTGACCGCCGCGCACGACCACTACGCGCCGAGCCTCGCCGAAGGCCGTCACGGGGGGCGCGCGCTGCTCGAGCTGCAGGCCGTGTTCCAGACCGCGTGGGGTTCGGGCCGCCGACGCGAGGTCGTGCTGTGGCAGAAGGTGATCGAGCCGTCGCGCATCTCCGGGCTGCTCACGACCGAGATCCCGGCCGAGCATCGTGGGCCGGGCACCTGGATGCACGACGCGCTGCGCGTGCGCGACGACTGGGAGAGCCGACTGCTCCGCACGTCTTCGTGGTCACCTCTCTGCTGAGCACTTGAGCACCCGCCCGACCGTCGTCATCCTGCACGGGCAACCGGGCAGCGCCGTCGACTCCGTGCGGCTGCGGCGCGCGCTCCCGTCGTCGGTCGACGTGCTCGCGCCCGACCGCCCCGGCTACGGCGCGAACCCGTCGCCGCCGACCGGGTTCTTCGGGAATGCATGCGCAGTGGTCTCGTTGCTCGACGACGCGGGGGTCGCCGCTGCGACGCTCGTCGGCCACAGCTGGGGTGGCGGGGTCGCGCTCGCGGTCGCGCAGCGGTTCCCCGAGCGCGTCGACTCGCTCGTGCTCGCCGCGTCGGTCGGTCCGGACTGTCTCAACTGGGTCGACCGTGTGCTCGCCATGCCGGGTGTCGGCGAGGTGCTGGTCGCGCCCGCGTTCGTGCTCGGTGGGCAGCTCGCGCGCCGGCGCCTGCGGCGCGCGGTCGGTCTCGATGCGATCGACGACGACGCGCGGCGCGCCGCGGAGGCGTCGATCGCCGGCGCGCAACGGCGGCCGACGTGGCGCAGCTTCCTCGTCGAGCAACGCGCGCTCTACACCGAGCTGCCTGCGGTGAACGCCTCGTTGCGCGACGTGCGCGCACCGACCGCCGTCGTGACGGGAACTCGAGACCACTTCGTACCGGCCGCGACGGCCGGCATGCTCGCCGACGCGATCCCCGACGCGCAGCTCGTCGAGGTGGACGGCATCGGTCACCTGCTCCCGGTGCGCGCGCCCGCCGCGCTGGCGCGCGTAGTGCTGGAGACGATCGAGCGCGCTCGGCGTTGACGCGGTCAGTGGATGACGGCAGCTGCGCGTTGCGCGTCGGCCTTCGAGTTCACGAAGGCGCGTCGGGAAGGGCGGCGGGAGGAGCGCGACGCGTACGCGTTCGACGCCTTCGTCCGCGTCTTCCAGGAACACGACCAGCAACCGGATGACGGCACGAACAAGCGCCGGCATCGCTGCCCGTCGTACCTGTCGATCCTCCGCCTCGACTACGAAGCGCTGCTGCGCGGCTACCTCGCCGGTGACGAGCTGTGCGAGATCGCCGGGCTCGGCCCCGTCCCCGTCACCACCGCGCGAACGCTCCTTGGCGACAGCATCCTCAAGCTCGTGCTCACCAAGGGTGAGGACGTCGCCAACGTCACCCACCTCGGGCGCGGCCCGAAGATCGCGCAGAAGATCGCCTTGCTGTGGCAATCACCGTGTTGCAGCGTCGACGGCTGCACCCGCACGCGGATCGAGTTCGACCACCGCGAACCTCGGGCGAACACGAGGCACACCAGGCTCGACGAGCTCGACGCGCTCTGCGCGTTCCACCACCACCTCAAGCACCGCGACGGCTGGGCCCTCGTCGACGGCACCGGCAAACGCCCCATGGTGCCGCCCGACCACCGGCACCACCCCAAGAACCGGCCCAAGGCCGACACCGGATGACCGCGATCCCGGAGTTCACGGACCCTCGCCTGGTGGCCGTGTACGACGCGCTCAATCAGTACCCGCGCAAGACGCAGCCCGAGTTCTACGCGCAGCTCGCGCGCGACGTCGACGCACGTCTCATCGTCGACCTCGGGTGCGGCACCGGGCTCATCACGCGCGCCTCGCCGCTGCGGGCCACGGCGTCATCGGCGTCGATCCCAATCGGCTCATGCTCGACGTCGCGCGTCGCGGTCGACACGGCGATCACGTGCGCTGGATCGAGGGCGGCGCACACGACATCGGTGTGACCGGCGCCGACCTCGCGATCATGACGGGTCACGTGGCGCAGTTCTTCGTGCGCGACGACGAGTGGAGCAGCGCGCTCGACACACTCCGCGCTGCCTTGCGCACCGGTGGGCGGCTGGCGTTCGAGACGCGCAACCCCGGCGCACGCGAATGGGAGCACTGGACGCGGGAGCGAGCGCGCACGGTCGTCGACCCGACGGCCGGCCCGATCGAGACGTGGACCGACGTCCACGACGTCCGCGCCGGAGTCGTCTCGTGCACGAACCACTACGTCTTCGCGGCGAGCGGCGAGGAGTTGGTGTCCCCGGTGCAGCTCCGCTTCCACACCCGCGACGAGCTCGCCGCATCGCTTGCGGCCGCGGGGTTCGAGCTCGACCACCTGTACGGCGACTGGGACCGGCGACCGGCCGGCCCGACGACACCGGAGCTGATCGTCGTTGCGACTACATCTCGGTGAGGGACTCCCAGCCGGCGGGCGGGGCGGCGAGGCGCCAGCACTGCTCCGGGACGGGCGCCGCGAGGCGGTCGTGGACGCACCAGTCGGCCTCGAGCGCGAGGAGCTGCGAGGCGTAGTGGGACATCGCGGCGAGCTTCCGGTCGAGGCCGCGGTCGACGATCGGCGCGACCGGCGTCGGCCACAGCCGGGCCCGGAACATCTGCGAGACGCGCCACGCGAGCATCCCGGGGATGTGCTTGTAGCCCTGGTCCTCGTAACAGAACCACGACGGCTCCGGGAACCGCTCGCGGACGATGCGGGCCGCCTGGTGCGTGACGTCGTGGTCCGGGTTGGCCAGACCGAACGGGATGAACACCGCGGTCGGGTTCGCGGCGCGCATCGCGGCTTCGAGCGTCGCGACGATCGCGCCGGGCTGCACCCACTCGTCGCGAGGCAGGTACTGGTGCTCGACGTGATCGAGCCAGACCGGTGTCGCGCCGAGCTCCGCGAGCGCCTTGCCGTCCTCGTCACGGCGCGCGGCGATCACGTCGTCGCCCGTGTGGAACCCGGCCAACGTGTCCCAGCGCGTCATCGGGTCGGGGTACTCGGGCGGCTCGCCCGCGAACACCGTCACGACCGTCGCGCCGGGATGCGCGGCCATGAACTGACCGAGACCGAGCACCGCGTCGTCGAGGTGCGGCGACACCACGACGACGCGCTCGAGCTCCGCATCGGTCACCATGCCCCACTCCCGCATCGGGGCGTCCTCGGCTCGCACCATGGCCGTGGAGCATGTCACGCACCGACGGCCGCGTCATCTGAACAAAAGTTCGCTAGACTAAGTACTTGTGACGACGACCAGGCCGTCGACCCGGACGTCATCGGAGCTCGCGGCGCGACTGCGCCTCGTCGTGACGCGCTTGTCGCGACAGCTCCGGCAACGGGCCGAGATCGGCATCAGCCCGACGCAGATGTCCGCGCTCGCGGCGATCGAGCGTCACGGCTCGATGACGCTCGGCGAGCTCGCCGCGCACGAACGCGTGCAGCCGCCGAGCATCACCGCGGTCGTCACCCGGCTCGAGGAGCAGGGGCTCGTCGCGCGACGCCCCGACCCGAACGACCGTCGCGTCGCGCGCGTCGAGGCGACCCGGGACGGCCACAAGCTCGTCGCCCGGAGCCGCAGCCGCAAGGACGCCGAGCTCGATCGGCGGCTGCGCGCGCTGACCGATGACGAGCGCGCGACGCTCGCCGACGCGACCGAGATCCTCGAACGGTTGGTCGAAGCCGAGCAGGAACCGGACTAGGGACTCCAGCTAGACCGACGACTGCCACGGCGGGCCGCCGGGCACGCCGATGACCGAGCCGTCGTGCTGCAGGAAGGCGAGCGCCTGTGCGCCGACCCGCGGCTCCTGGCTCCCCTTGCCGTGCGGGTCCTGCCCGTACTGCGGGCCAGCCGGGGGCAGGTCGGTCGTCGGCGGAGGCGGGTTCCCGTAGTCCCACATCACCAGCGCGGACCCCGGCCACGGCAGACGGGGCACCGTCGCGATGCCCCAGAACGGCACGACGTCCGTGCTGCGGCCCGGCGCGAGCCCGGGGACGACGAGTGGGACCCCCGCGGTCCGTGCCTCGGTCTCGGTCGCGATGTTCGCGACCTGGTGGTCGCCGAACGCCTCGATCATGAGCACGGTGTGGTTCGGCGTGCGCGGGTACGGGTCGCGCACGAGGTGCTGCGCGTAGCCGTCTCCCTCGCCGCGGTCCCACAGCATCTGGTCGAGCGCCTGGACGAACAGCTGGTCCAGCGCGTCGGGGTACGCGGCCTTCGCGATCACCGAGTACTGCGTGTAGTCGACGCTGCGGTCGAGCAGCGTGGAGTAGTTCATGCCCGGTACGCCGAGCACGGCGCGCGTCCACTCGGTCGAGATCGCGGTCGCGGCGCCGCCGATGATCCCGCCCTGGCTGTTGCCGTTGAAGAACACCTCGCCGGTCGCGAGCACCGGCTTCCCGCCCGCCCGGAACGCCGAGTTGCCCGCGAAGCCGCGCGGGTCCTTCATGAGCCGGGCGAGGAACTGGAAGTCGAGGATGCCCTGCTGCAGCCGGTCGGCGAGGGTCGGGAAGCGCGACGCGTCCTGCAGGACCGCGACGACGTTCCCGACGTCGCCGCTCGACATGCCGATCCAGTCGGTCGCGCACTCGACCGCGTCCCCCGCGTTCGCGAGCGCAGCGAAGGCCAACACCTCGCTCCTGCTCCCGAGCAGCCCGTGGCCGTAGACGATCCCCCGCCCCGGTCGCGTCGTCGCGGCGCGCGGCACGATGCAGAGGTACGGCGCGTGGTACACGCCGTTGCGGGCGGGCAGCCCGTCCGGACCGTCGACGAAGCGGGTTCCCGGCTCGCCCGCGTCGCTGAGGTACAGCGGGACGGCGAACGTCCCGGACACGACGCGCAGCAGGTTCGGGTTCGGCGCCTCCTGCACGGAGTCGACGGTGAACGACGGCACGCCGCCGTGCAACGACGCGAACGCGTCGTCACGGATGTGCAGCAGCCGCTCGCTCAGGCTCCGCTCGCTCGCGATCGTGAAGTCCCACGCCAGGTACAGATCCGAACGCGCGACATCCGCCCGGGCCAGCGTCCGGAACACGGACTCCAGGTGCGCACGCCGGCCCTCGACCGTCGGGATGAACGTCGGGATCCGGTCGCGGTAGAGCTGGAAGGCGCGGCTCGCGGCGATCGGCGCGCCCGACGTGTCGACGAGGTGCCGGAACGCGACGACGTAGCGGTGACCCTCGAGGAAGTTGCGCGCCGGCCGCACGATCAGCGCGCGCTGCGCGTCGTTCGGCGCGTTGGCGTCGAGCTCCGCGAAGTACGGCCAGTGCGCGCCGGTGTCGGCGTCGACGAGCACGATCGGCGCGTCCGGCGCGAGCGAGCGTCCGATGTCGGTGACGTTCGCGATCCCAGACCGGGCGGGATCGACGCCCGGGATCTGGACGAGGATCTCGCTGCCGGGGCTGAACCCGTCGTTGCGGTTCCACTCCGTCGGGTCGACGTGCACGCCCGCGGTGTTCGCGGGGAGCGACGCGGCCGTGAGGTTCACGCGCCGGCCGGTGTCGGTGTGGTGGTCGGGCACCGTGAACCAGTCGTCGGGGAACGGCAGCATGCAGCGGCTCTGCCCGAGGAACTCGCACCCAGGCGACGCGCTGACCGCGGGCTCCCAGGAGACGACGACGGAGTCGCGCCCATGACGGCCGGCGGACGCGTCGATGCGGTCGATCCCGGGGACCAGGTCGGCAGCCTGCAACGTGCCGCGCAGGTGGTCGCCCTGGCGCGCGAGGCGGGCGGTCACGTCGTGCACGACGCCACCTGCGCCCGTCACGGTGACGCGCACGGAGTCGCGACCGGTCTCGACGTCGACGGGCAGCACGCCGTTCGCAGGGACCTGCGTGTGCGTGGCCGGGGCGTCGATCTCGACGCGCCCGCGGTGCCGTGCCGACGCGTACGCGGGCACCGCGGTCAGCGGAACGAGCGCGAGCGCGGCCAGAAACGTTCCGAGTCGTCGCACGAGTCGGAGCGTACGGATGGCCGCGCGCGAGCGTCAACGAGCGCCGATGCGGAGCGCGTGCACGAGGTCGTCCCACAGGTCGTCGACGTCCTCGCACCCGACGCTCATGCGCAGGAGCTCGGGTGGTGTGAGGTCCTCGCGCGCCCACCGCCGCCGGCGTTCGAGCGTCGTCTCGACACCACCGAGGCTCGTCGCGTGCACGATCAGACGGGTCGAGCGCGCGACCGCCTCGGCCGCGTCGGCCCCGCCCCGAACCTCGAACGCGAGCATGAAGCCGGTCCCCGCCATCTGCGCGCGCGCCCGGTCGTGCCACGGGTCGTCGGCAAGGCCGGGGTAGCGAACGCGCGTGACCGCGCCGTGGTCACGCAGGCGGCACGCGAGCTCGAGCGCGTTCGCCTGCGCACGGTCCATCCGCACCGACAGCGTGCGCAGCCCGCGCAGCGCGAGGAACGTCTCCATCGGGCCGGGGATCGCGCCGTGGAGGCTCCGCCGCTGGCGCAGCGCGTGCTCGTGCGCGGCGCGCGTGACGACCGAGCCGAGGACCACGTCGGAATGACCGGCGAGGAACTTCGTGACGCTGTGCACCACGATGTCCGCACCGAGCCGCAACGGGCGCTGCACGAGCGGTGTGCAGTACGTGTTGTCGACCGCGACGAGCGCGCCCCGCTCGTGCGCGCCCGCGCTCAGCGCGGGCAGGTCGGCGACGTCCATCTTCGGGTTCGTCGGCGACTCCACCCACAGCAGTGCCGCGCCGGTGCACGCGTCGAGCACGGCGTCCGTGTCGGTGATGTCGACGAGCCGGGGCTCCCACCGTCCCGGCGCGGCCTCCTCGATCAGCGCCCGGGTACCCGTGTACCCGTCGACGGGCAGCACGACCGGCGCGCCGACCGGCAACGTCTCGAGCACCGCCGCCACCGCCGCCATCCCGGACGCGAACGCGAGCGCGCGCCCGTCCTCGAGCGCGCCGATCGCCTCCTCGAACGCGTCCCACGTGGGGTTCCCGTCGCGGCCGTACGCGACGGGACCGCCGGCGTGGTACGTGGAGGAGAACACGACGGGCGGGTTCAGCGGTCCGTCGGGGACGTCGGCCGGTCGCCCCGCGGTGACGGCCAGCGTCGCGGGCGAGAGCGGGCGGCGTGCGTGGGGCAGGCCCAGCGATGTCATGTCCCGCTGATAGCAGATCCCGGAACGGCCGGTAGGGTCTGGCGCTTGATCCCTGCCCGCCGCGTCCTCACGGGCGCGGTCGTCGTCGCGCTGGCCGCGTGCGCCGGCAGCTCACACGCCGCGAAGCGTGCCGACCGCCCGGCCCGCGCGGTCGTGCGGTCCATCACGTCCTCGGTGCCGCCGTCGAGCACGACGACGCCGACGACCCGCCCGCCGGTCGCGACGACGACGGTCCCACCGCCGCCGTACGCGCCGCTCGCGATCGCGCTGTCGCCACCGCGCGTCGACGGCGTCTTCGCGATCGGCGACTCCGTGATGCTCGGCGCGGCCCCGCAGCTGCGCGCCCGCGGGATCACCGTCGACGCCGTCGAGAGCCGCCAGTGGGGAACGGGGACGCAGATCCTCGAACGAATGGCCGCGGGCGGCGCGCTGCCCTCGGTCGTCGTCGTCCACCTCGGCACGAACGGTCCCTTCAGCGCGGCCCAGTTCGACGCGACGATGCGCGCGATCGGACCGCGCAAGGTCGTGTTCGTGAACGCGCACGAGCCGCGCTCGTGGGAACAGGCGGTCAACGCGACCTTGCAGGCCGGTGTCGCGCGGTGGCCGAACGCGCGGCTCGTCGACTGGAACGCCGCGAGCACGCCGCATCCGGAGTGGTTCTGGCAGGACGACATCCACCTGCGACCGCAGGGCGCGCAGGCGTACGCCGCGCTCGTCGCGTTCGCGGCCGCGCATTGACGTCAGTGCGACTCGTAGAACGCGTCGAGCTCGCGGCCCAGCTCCTGCATGCGCGCCTCGCCCAGCTCGCTCTGGCAGCGCGGGAGGACATCGGCCTCCTCCCGGTGGACGTGCCGCTCGAAGACGGTGCGCGCGGCATGGAGCAGCGCGACCCGGCCGTCGGGATCACTGGCCTTCGCGAGCTGCTCGACGGCATCGCGCAACTCGGCGTGCTCTCGCGTGAACACGTCGACGGATTCGGGCACGCCGTGGATGTTGTCCTCGACGACCGGATACAGAAGGCGCTCTTCGGCTTCGAGGTGCACGTCGACCTCGTGGACCAGCCGGCGCATCGTGTCGTCGTCGTACCTATCGTCCAGCCCCGCGAGCAGACGACGGATGGTCCGGTGGCTCTGCATCAGGAGGTCGGCTGCATTCGGCATGTCGGTCGCGCGTGTCGTCGCGCTGGCAACCGAATACCCGCAACGCGCGCGCGTGATGCACGGATCACTCGACGAGACGCGCTGCAAGCGACGCGAGCAGCGGTTCGCAGGCATCGCGGTCGGCGTCGGAGATGCCGGTCGCGGCGAGGAGGAACGGCTCGAACAGCTGCCAGCCCAGCAGCAGCGCCGCGACGGCGGCGACCGCGACACGTGCCCCGAGCGGATCGTCGACGTCGTGCTGCGCGCGAACGAGCTCGACGAGCCGCGCAATGATCGGGAACTCATCCTGCAGCGCTCGTGGATCGGCGCCGTCGAGCAGGGCACGGGCCAGCGCCGGCGTGTACGGCTCGGCCCGGCTGCGCAGACGGAACACGGCGCTCACGGCCTCGCGTGCATCGCGCGCGTCGGCGACGACACCGGCTCCCTGACGCGTCGCGTGCTGCAGCACCGCGCCGAGCAGCGCCTCCTTCGAGCCGAAGTACCGGTGGACCAGGGCGTGGTTGACACCGGCCGCGGCCGCGATCTCGCGCACGGAGACGCTGTGCGGCGGCCGCGTCGCGAACAGGTGCATCGCCGCGTCGAGGATGGCCTCGCACGCCTCGGCCCGTGGTCTGCGCCGCGTCGCCACTTGCGCCAATGTAGTCGGCCGGTTACATTCGCTTGGTAACCCGTCGGTTACCTCGTGCCCGGAGGTCCCCATGCTGCGAGTCGTCGCCGGTCCCAAGCGGGTGCGCCGCCTGCCCGACGGCTGGGAGCCGCTGGTCCCGCGCCGGTTCGGCCTCCGCCCCCTCTCCCCCGTCATCGGGGCCGAGATCGAGGGCGTCGACCTGCGCGAGCCGCTCGACGACGAGACGCACGCCGAGCTGCACCGTGCGCTGCTCGAGTGGAAGGTCCTCTTCTTCCGCGACCAGCACGTCACGGGCGCGCAGCACCGCGCCTTCGCGGCGCGCTGGGGCGAGCTCGAGATCCACCCGTTCCTGCCCGCAGGCGAGACTCCCGAGGTCGTCCGCTTCGCCAAGGGCCCCGACGACCGCGGCTACGAGAACGTCTGGCACAGCGACGTGTCGTGGCGGCAGATCCCGTCGCTGGGCTCCGTGCTGCGCGCCGTCGAGGCTCCCCCGGTCGGCGGCGACACGCTCTTCGCCGACATGGCGTGCGCGTACGACAACCTGCCGGGCGACGTGCGCGACCGCATCGACGGGCTCGTCGCGGTGCACGACTTCACGCGCACGTTCGGCCAGGGCATCTCGGAGCCCGACGAGCTCGCGCGCATGCAGGAGCGCTACCCCGCGGTGGAGCACCCCGTCGTGCGGACCCACCCCGAGACCGGGCGCAAGCTGCTGTACGTCAACCGCGTCTTCACGAGCCACATCGTGGGCATGGACGCCGACGAGAGCGACGCGCTGCTCGAGCTCCTGTGCGAGCAGGCCCAGGTCCCCGAGTACCAGTGCCGGTTCAAGTGGGCGCGCGACTCGATCGCCTTCTGGGACAACCGCGCGGTGCAGCACTACGCCGCGTCGGACTACTACCCGAACGTGCGCGTGATGGAGCGGGCGACGATCATCGGCGACAAGCCGTATTGAGCGCTCACAACCCGGGCTTGAACACCATCAGGTAGACGATCACGATCAGCAGGACGTCGAGCACGAGGCCGAACACGGCCATGCGCTTGCCGATCTCCTCGATCTCGACGGCCTGCGGCGGCGGCCCGGCCGCGGCGGCGGCCGCCGGCGCGCCCGCGCCGGCCATGTCGCGCAGCAACGTGTTGATGCGGCGGTGTCCCGGGATCATCACCATGTGCGAGATCCCGAGCCCGACGATGTAGAGCACCAGCGCCGCGCTCACCCATGCCTGCGAGAACTTGAAGTAGTGGTCCTTGCTGATCGCGACGAGGATGATCCCGAGGATCGGGACCGCGTAGATCAGCTTCTCGGCGACCGAGGTGACCTTGTAGTTGGCCTCCGAGATCGCCAGGCCTCCGGGCCCGCGGTTGGCCTTCGCCTGCGCCGCGTACAGCCCGTTGAGGAACACCGCGCCGAACCCGATGATGGCCGACAAGATGTGCAGCAGGAGCACGAAGTTGAACGCTCCGCTCTCACCAGGCATCGAGACCCCCTTGCGTTTCGCGGGGCGTCAGCGTGCCACGAACGCGTCGGGGCGCGGCGGACTCACGGCCAGGTCCGGCCGAACTGCGTCGAGTCGACGATCCGCCCGGTGAACTGCGTGCCGATCTGCTCGGCGAGGAACACGACCGCGGGGACGACCGCCTCGGGCGCGCTCCAACCCGACCAGTCGAAGTCCTCGCCGAGCTCGAGCGTGGCGAGCTCGGTCTTCACCGCACCCGGTCGGAGCGCGTTCACGGTGACGCCCCGGTCCGCGACCTCCGGCGCGAGCGCGGTCGTGAAGCGCTCCATGGCCGCCTTCGCGACCACGTACGTCACGAACCCGGGCGGCATCGCCGCCGTCGCCGCGTGGTCCGCTCCGCCCGACGAGACATTGATGATGCTCCCACCGCCGTTCGCGGCCATGTGCGGGACGACGAGCTTCGCGAGCAGGAACAGGCTTCGGACGTTCGTCCTCATCGAGTCGTCCCACATCTCGACGGTCGTGTCGTCGAACGCGCCGCGCGTCGGTGCCATCGCGTTGTTCACGAGCACGTCGACGCGCCCGTATTCGCGCATCGCGGCATCGACCAACCCGTCGAGGTCGCGCTCGACGCCGACGTCGCACCGGACGGGAAGCGCGCGTCCACCCGATGCCGTGATCGCGGCCGCGGTCGCCGCGACGCTGCCCGGCAGCCCGTCGGGCTGCTCGTCGAACGTCCGCGCCGCGCACACCACGGATGCGCCCCGTTCCGCGAGCCCCACCGCGAGCGCCTTGCCGATCCCGCGTGACGCGCCCGTGACGATCGCGACCCTGCCGTCGAGCTCCATCGAACGCTCCTCTCGGATTTCCGGGTTGTGAGTGTCGATCCCGCTCGCGCCCGTTCGTCGGAGGGACGAAGCTGGTCCACGAGCGACTTGGAGGAACCGTGCGCTACATCATGCTGATCTGCGTCGAGGAGCAAGGGCCGGACCCGTCCGCCGAGGGTGCGTCGGGCGCGAGCCCCGAGTACCAGGCGTTCATGGAGGAGTTCGGTGACGTCCTGCGGGGCGGTGAGCGGCTGCGCCCCGCGACGACCGCCACGACCGTCCGGGTTCGCGACGGCGAGGTGCTCACGTCGGACGGCCCCTTCGCGGAGACGAAGGAGCAGGTCGGCGGGTTCTTCCTCGTCGACGCGAAGGACCTCGACCACGCCATCGAGGTCGCGTCGCGGATCCCGGCCGCCGCGCACGGGTCGATCGAGGTGCGCCCGATCTGGGAGATGTGACCGGGCGATGGGTGACGGCGACGACGTCGAGGCCGCGGTCGCGCGGGCCTTCCGCGAGGAGTGGGGCCGCGTCGTCGCCACGCTCATCCGGGTCACCGGTGACTGGGACCTCGCCGAGGAGTGCGCGCAGGACGCCTTCACGCTGGCGCTCGAGCGGTGGCGGCGTGACGGCGTCCCGCGCACTCCGGGCGCCTGGCTGACGACGACCGCGCGCAACCGCGCGATCGACCGTCTCCGGCGCGCGGCGACCGGCGCCGCGAAGCTCCAGGAGGTCGGCGTGCTCTCGCAACCCGGCGGGCCGGGCCCGGACGACGACAGCGGGATCGCCGACGACCGGCTCCGGCTCATCTTCACGTGCTGTCACCCCGCGCTGTCGACCGAGGCACAGGTCGCGTTGACGCTGCGCACGCTCGCGGGGCTGACGACCGCCGAGATCGCGCGCGCGTTCCTCGTCCCCGAGGCGACGATGGCGCAACGCCTGGTGCGCGCGAAGCGCAAGATCGCGCAGGCTGGGATCCCGTATCGCGTGCCTCCCGCGCATCTGCTCCCGGAGCGGACGAACGCGGTGCTCGCGGTGCTGTACCTGTTGTTCAACGAGGGGTACTCGGCGAGCGCAGGTGCGGACCTGGTGCGGCGCGGGTTGTGCGCGGAGGCGATCCGCCTCGCGCGCACGCTCGTCGCGTTGATGCCCGACGAGCCCGAGGCGCTCGGGCTCCTCGCGCTCATGCTCCTCCAGGACGCGCGGCGTGACGCGCGCGTGGAAGACAGCGGACACCTCGTGCCGCTCGAGGAGCAGGACCGGTCTCGGTGGGACCGTGCGGCCATCGACGAAGGGACCGCGCTCGTGGAGCGAGCCCTGCGCCGCCGCCGGCCCGGTCCGTACCAGGTGCAGGCGGCGATCGCCGCCTGCCACGCGGACGCCGCCGAGCCCGAGGCGACGGACTGGGCCGAGATCGCGGCGCTCTACGGAGAGCTCGCCCGCATGACGCGCTCGCCGGTGGTCGAGCTGAACCGCGCGGTCGCGGTCGCGATGGCGGACGGGCCGGGAGCCGGCCTGGCGATCGTCGACGCACTCGATGCGTCAGGCGCCTTGCGCGGGTACCACTTGTTGCCCGCGACGCGCGCCGATCTGCTGCGCCGGCTGGGTCGGAGCGGCGCCGCGGTCGACGCGTATCGCGACGCGCTCGCGCTCGCGCCGACGGACGCCGAGCGCGGCTACCTCACGCGCCGGCTCGCGGAGGTCGAGCGCGCGAGGTGAACGCGCGTCAGGCGCGCCCGCCGACGAGCTCGTCGAGGACGATCTCGGTGTTCGTCGTCACCGTGTCGCCGAACGCGTGCGCGACGACGCGTCCGAGCTCGACCAGCGCGACGACGCGCCAGCTGCTGTCGACGACGACGCACTCGCTGCGCGAGGCGCGCAGCATCGAGGTCACCGCCTCGAGCACGGTCGCGTCGCGCGATACGACGACCGGGTCGAGCCGGGCGACGGCCGCGGCGAGCGTCGTCGGCGGGCGGCCCGTCGCCACCGCGCGGCTGATGTCGGTCTCGGTCACGACGGTCCACGACCCGACGAGGACCGCGCGCCGACCGGACCGGGCCATGGCCTGCGCCGCCGTCTGCAACGTCACGTCGGACGCGAGCACGATCGGCTCGTCGAACGGCATCGAGTCGAGACGGGTACCGGAGGCCGCCAGGGTGGGCCAGGAGATCTCGGCCATCTTCCACTCCACGACAGATCCGCGACCGGATCGACGATCAGATCCACGACCCCGTCGTCGTGCTCCTCGAGCATGGACCCAAACGGCCACCGTGACCAGTGCCGAAGGTCCCGGCCGCAGGAAGTCCGGCTCGCTCGCTCGTGTCTCCGCTCTTGGCAGCGCTTCGCGCTGCCGGGCCGCTGGGCCACGCTCCCGCTCGCCTCACGGCTCGCTCGCTCGTGTCTCC
>Ga0070739_10002582_pt1 | contig 24046 bp, 18 predicted proteins | sample Coa_R1_7_FD_66445 | JGI IMG/M metagenome (GOLD analysis project Ga0070739, IMG submission 66445) | Surface soil microbial communities from Centralia Pennsylvania, which are recovering from an underground coalmine fire - Coalmine... | ecosystem: Environmental > Terrestrial > Soil > Unclassified ... | reverse complement strand
TGGGCGTGCGGGCTGCGGACGAAGGCGGCGTGGAGACTGCCCGGCACGACGACGTCGGCGATGTAGACGCCCTCGCCGCGCAGCAGGCGAGGGTCTTCCTTGCGGCGCAGCGGCGCGCCGATGTAGCGCGGGTTGGAGCGAGCGGCAGGCTGGGCCACGGCGGACTCCTCGGGCGGCCTGGGCTGGGCGCGGCGGAGGCACATGCGCGCCCGTGCGAGCGATTATACCCTGTCGCCGCTGGCTCGCTCGACGAGGCTCGCGGCCCCCATACTCTAGGGGCCAAATGCTTGACGCCGTTCGTGGTGACCCTGTGATTATGTATAAGCGTCTGCAGTCCGCGCGCTCGACCCCGCCACTCCACGTCCAGGGAGAAGTCTCTTGCTCCGTAGAGCGACTCTCGCGACGAGCGTGATCGCGTTGCTGGCGCTGCTGTCGGCCTGCGGCGGCCAGGCCGCGGCGCCCAGCGCGACGGGCGGCACGAGCAGCGCCGCGGCCGCGCAGCCGACGACGGCCGCGGCGCCGGCAGCCAAGCCCGAGGCGGCCCAGGCGCCGAGCGCCAGCGGCTACCACCCCACGCCGCTCAACCCGCCCGTCACGCTCAAGGTGGGCACCGTGAACTCCACCTCCGACGGCGGCATCTTCATCGCCATGGAGAAGGGCTACTTCCGGGACGAGGGCATCGACCTGGACACGGAGAACTTCCAGACCGCCGCCCAGATGATCGCGCCGCTGGGCGCCGGCCAACTCGACGTGGCCACCGGCGCCGTCGCCGCTGGTCTGTTCAACGCCGTCGCCCGCGACGTGCCGCTGAAGGTCGTCGCCGACAAGGGCTCCACGCCCAGCCCCGAGTGGGACTTCAACGCCCTGATGGTCCGCAAGGATCTCATCGACTCGGGCCAGGTGAAGGACTACGCTGACCTGAAGGGGCTCACGATCGCCTCCACGTCCAAGGGCAACTCCACGGAGGTCGACATTGCCAGCGCGCTCGAGAAGGGCGGGCTGACCCTGGCGGACATCAACTTCGTGAACATGAGCTTCCCGGACATGGTCTCCGCCTTCGCCAACCATGCCATCGACGCCGGGATCGTCATCGAGCCGTTCGTCTCGCGCATCGAGAGCCAGGGCACCGCCGTGCGCTGGAAAGGGACGACCGACTTCTACGGCAACCAGCAGGTCGCGGTGATCATGTACGGCCCGGCCTTCGTCACCGAGCGCCAGGACGTGGCGCGGCGGTTCATGATTGCTTACATCCGCGGTGTGCGCGACTACAATGACGCCTTCGGACCCAAGCGCCAGGGCCGCGACGAGGTCGTCCAGATCCTGATCAAGCACACCACGGTCAAGGACCCCAAGGACTACGAGCAGATGCGCCCGGCCGGCCTCGACCCCGACGGCAAGCTGAACCTGGACTCGATGCGCCGGGACCTCGAGTACTACGAGCGCGTCGGATTGGTGCCCACGCCCGTCGACCTCTCCAAGGTGGTCGACACCGACTTCCAGGAGTACGCGCTCCAGGTGCTCGGGCCCTATCAGCGGTAGACGGGACACACACATCGAGAAGGGCCAGGGCGCCACACGCGCCCTGGCCCTTCTCGATGTGGTAGGCGGGCAGCCTACCAGCCATGGCCATCCCCGCCGGCGCGCCAAGTACCGCCCCCAGGCTTGGTTCCCCCGCCGTATCGAGGCCAGAACCTGGACGCCCGGACGCTCGCCTGCTCCCAGAGGTTCCTCTACTTGGAGCGTCGGGCAGCATGGCCGCCACCGGCGGACCGTCGCACAGTTGTGGTGACCGCTGGTCAGCAGTGCCGTAGTGTCACTGCGTGGCGTGATGGCTATCTAGCGGGCTGAGAGCTTGGCGCCGGCTACTAGCGAGACGGCGATGGACGCGAGCGCGACGCCGGTGCCGGCCATAGCGCGAGGCGGGGCCTGCTGCCGGTACTGTGCCACCCAGGCAACGCTTGGAGCGATAGTCGGTCGCGAGCCAGCGTACAGGGGGCTGACGGGCCGCCGGCGTGTCCGCCGGTCACGGCCATGAGACGTATTGCGGAGCATATGTTGTGGTGGTACGATACGTGCTACACAACATCTTGTGATCGGACTGTGAGCGTGCTGTGATCGGGACATGCGGGCGATGTTGCGACCGGGTCACAACCAGTTCGCGCGGCTCGTCGCCACGTCCATAATCACTTAGCCGCCGCTCCACCCGTCACCCACGCCACCGCGGGGATGCCGTTGCCTCTGCCGGCTACAATTAACTTGACTAGAGGGGAGCCCTGTATGGCAGTCTCATACGACCAGCTACGGGAAGGCGAGCTGCTGCGGCCGCCGGCCGACCTGCCGGAGCCAACGCTGACTGTCAACGCCCGCAAGGTGCTGGAGCGGCGGTACCTGCACCGCATCGACAACCGGGTCGTGGAGACGCCAGGCGGGGGGATCTGGCGCGTCGCCGAGGAGGTGGCGCGCGGCGGAGCGTCCTGGATCGACGCCGAGACCCTCGACGCGCGGACCCGCGAGTACTACCACATGATGGCCGCGCTCGAGTTCCTGCCCAACTCGCCGACCCTGATGAACGCCGGCAAGCGCAACGGCCTCCAGTACTCCGCCTGCTACGTGCTCCCCGTCGACGACTCGATGGAGGGCATCTTCGAGAGCGTCAAGCGAGCCGCGCTCATTCATAAATCCGGTGGCGGAACCGGGTTTGCCTTCTCGCGCCTGCGCCCGTCCGGCGACATCGTCGGCTCGACGGGGGGCGTGGCCAGCGGCCCGGTCAGTTTCATGGAGGTGTTCAACGGCGCCACCGAGTCGGTCAAGCAAGGCGGCACGCGTCGTGGCGCGAACATGGGCATCCTGCGCATCGACCACCCGGACGTGCTGAAGTTCATCGACTGCAAGCGCGTGCTGGCCGACGGGACGCGTGCCGCCTACGAGGCGGTCCAGGCCGAGCTGTCGCCGGCGGCGCGCGACGCGCTCAAACGGCGGCTGCTCGAGACGCAGATCTCGAACTTCAACATCTCGCTGGCCGTGACCGACCGCTTCATGCAGGCGCTCGCCCGCGACGAGGAGTACGAGCTGGTCCACCCGCGCTCGGGCGAGGTGGTGAGCAAGCTGCGGGCGCGTGAGGTGTTCGACCGCATGGTCCACGCCGCCTGGGAGACCGGCGATCCGGGCGTGGTGTTCATCGACCGCATCAACGCTGGCCCGGCCAACCCGGTGCCCGAGATGGGGCCGGTCGAGGCGACGAACCCCTGCGTCACGGCCGACACGCTGGTGGCGACGGCGCGCGGGCTGCAGCGGGTGGGCGACCTGTACCAGGCCGGCGGGCCGGTGGAGGTCGTGGTCGACGGGCGGCTGAGCGCGGCGCCGACGCGCGCGGCGAGCGCCGTGTTCGCCACCGGCGTGAAGCCCGTCTATCGGCTCCGCACCGCGGAGGGCTACGAGCTGCGCCTGACGGCGGACCACCGCCTGATGACTGCCCGCGGCTGGGTGGCGGCGGCCGACCTCCGGCCGGGCGACCGCCTGCACCTGCAGAACCGCAAGGGCGGCTTCGGCACAGGCGGCTCGGCCGACCTGGGACAGGTGCTAGGCTGGCTGGTGGGTGACGGCACGTTCGCCGGCGAGCGAGCGATCCTGTCCTTCTTCGGCGCAGAGAAGGAGGAGCTGGCGCCCGCCTTCGCGGCGCTGGTCGGCGGCGTGGTGGCTGCCCCCGTCGGCCGCCGCGCGCACTACGCGATCATGGCGGAGGCGGTGCCCGGCCGCGATGAGACCCGCGTGCGCTCGGCGCGGCTGCAGCGCCTGGCCGAGGAGCACGGTCTGCGCGCCGGCGACAAGCACAAGGTGCCCGAGAGCGTGTTCACCGGCAGCGAGGCGATGCAGCGCGGCTTCCTCCAAGCGCTGTTCACGGCCGACGGGCACGTCAGCGGCACGCTGGAGAAGGGTGTCAGCGCGCGGCTGACGTCGATCGATCGGACGCTGTTGGTCGACGTGCAGCGCCTGCTACTCAACTTCGGCATCGCCAGCACGATCTACACTGACCGGCGCGCCGAGGGCCCGCGCCTGCTGCCGGACGGCCGGGGCGGGCAGAAAGCCTATCAGTGCCGGGCCTACCACGACCTGGTGATCGGCAAGGACAACCTGGCGCGCTTCGCCGACGAGATCGGCTTCCTGACCGAGGCCAAGCAGCAGGCGCTGCTTGGTCGGCTGGCGGCGTACCGCCGGGGCCCGTACCGCGAGACGTTCACGGCCACCTTCGCCGCCCTGGAGCCCGAGGGCGAGGAGGCGGTCTACGACCTAACCGAGCCGACTACGCATTCTTTCATTGCCAACGGCCTGGTAGTCCACAACTGCGGCGAGCAACCCTTGTATCCGAACGAGGCCTGCAACCTGGGGTCGCTGAACCTGGCGCGGTTCGTGAAGCCGGGCGGGGTGGCGGCGAACCGCAACGGGCGGGGCGTCCTCGACGCGATCGACTGGGAGCGGATGGAGCGCACCGTGCGCCTGGCGATCCGCTTCCTGGACGACGTGATCACCGTCAACCCCTATCCCGACAAGTACATCGACCACGCCGTGAAGGCCAACCGCCGCGTCGGGCTGGGCGTGATGGGCTGGGCCGACCTGCTGATTCAGCTCGAGATTCCCTACGACAGCGAGGAGGCGCTGCGCCTGGCCGACGAGGTGATGCGGCGGATCAACGAGGCCGCGCACGATGAGTCGTGCCGGCTGGCCGAGGAGCGCGGGCCGTTCCCGAACTGGGCGCGGAGCATCTACAAGGACGGCCGGCCGCAGCGCAACGCGACGGTTACCACCATTGCGCCGACCGGCACGATCAGCATCATCGCCGGCTGCTCGTCGGGCATCGAGCCGCTGTTCGCCCTCGTCTTCGACCGCAAGGGCTCGCTCGACGGCCAGCTCAGCCTGGAGGTGAACCCCGCCTTCGTCGAGATCGCCCAGCGCGAGGGCTTCTGGACCGAGGACCTGGCGCGGCAGGTGCACGCCCGCGGCACGGTGCGCGGGCTGGCCGGCGTCCCCGAGAAGTGGCAGCGCATCTTCGGCACGGCTCACGACATCGCGCCAGACTGGCACGTGCGGATGCAGGCCGCCTTCCAGCAGCACACCGACAACGCCGTGTCGAAGACGATCAACCTGCCGCACGACGCGGTCGAGGCCGACGTCGAGCGCGCCTACCGCCTGGCCTACGAGGCCGGCTGCATGGGCATCACGGTGTACCGCGACGGCTCGAAGGAGGGCGTGCTGCACGCCGGCAGCGGTGGCTCAACGAGCGTCCCGGCGGCCGCCGACGGGCGCACGATGCAGCCGCGGCCGAAGGCGATGCACGGGGTGACCTACTCGGTGGAGACGCCGCTTGGCACGGCTTACATCACGGTAAACCACGACGAGCAGGACGAGCCGCGCGAGGTGTTCGTCAACCAGGGCAAGGCCGGCAGCGATATCGCGCCGCTGTCGGAGGCGATTGGCAAGCTGGCGTCGATTGCCCTGCGCATACCGTCGTCAATGCCGCCGCGCGACCGTCTGCGCGAGATCACGGCGCGGCTACGCGGCATCGGCGGCAGCACCTCGCTCGGGTTTGGGCTCGATCGCACCCGCTCGCTGCCCGACGCGCTGGCCAAGGTGCTCGACGACTACCTGGAGAGCCACCGCGGGCCCGCCCCGGCGTCGCCCCAGAAGCCAGCCGGCCAGGCGAACGGCACGGCCGCGGGCGGGAACGGCAACGGCGCGAGCCGCGGCGGCGCCGAGGCCAGGGCTCGCGCGGCGCGGTTCACCGGCGACCTCTGCCCGGACTGCGGCACCGCCCTCGTCTACGAGGAGGGCTGCAGCAAGTGCATGGGCTGCGGCTTCGCGCGCTGCTAGCTATCGTTCCGGCAGACAGAGCAAGGGGGCCTGGCCGCGGCCAGCCCCCTTGCTCTGTCCTCGCAGCGCGGCGGGTTCCGCGCTAGCTGCGCTGGCGGCTCGCCCGCAAGCGACTAGCGTGCGGCTCGCGCTAGCTGCCGACGGTCAGGGTGCCCTGCTGCTCGAACTCGAGGCGGCGCTGTTGCGTGCCGAGCGCGCCCTCGGCGGGGATCGGCCGCAGGGGGCCCAGCGCGCTGGCGAGCAGCGCGAGCTGGGCGCCCTCCTCGAGCGCCAGCGCGATGCGCGTCGCCTGCTCGACGTTCTCGCCCCAGACCAGCACACCGTGGTGCTCGAGGAGCAGCGCGCTGGCGCGGGGATGCTCCCGCAGCACCGCCTCGATGTTGGCCACGGAGGCCTCCGAGCCGCGCGGCCCGTAGGGGGCCACGGGGATCGGCTCGGACCCCACCCAGCGCGCCAGGACTTCGGCGCAGATCTCGATCGGGCGGCTGGCCACGGCAAAGGCCGTGGCGTAGGGCGAGTGAGTGTGGATCACGGCGCGCACGTCCGGGCGGTGCTCGTAGACCACCGTGTGCATGCGGATGATCTCGGCCGAGGTCGGATCGATCTGGCCCTCGCGCACGTCGCCGCCCAGGCCTAGCCGGGCGATCTCCTCGCCGCGCAGGTTGGCGAGCGCCGAGCGCGCGGTGAGCAGGATCTGGTCGCCCTCGGGGAGCAGGACGGAGATGTTGCCGTGCTGGCTGGCGGAGAGGGTGCCGGAGCGCACCAGGGCGTCAGCGCTGGCCACCACGCTCTGCCGGAAAGCGGCGACCTCGGGAGTGGGCATGGACGAGCTCCTCTCTGCTACGCGCGTTCCCGTCCCGGCTACTATGCGACCCGCCGGCCGGTGGCGGCAAGCGAGAGGCACCACGGAAGCGATTGTTTGACGGAGCGGCGCGGCGCGTGTAGAGTGCGCGCAGAAAGCCGGTGGCGCGGGAATGCCCGGGCCGCGGGGCCAGGAGGAGCCATGCCGGTCTACGATTCTGACGCCCACATCTCGGAACCCGCGGAGATCTTCGACGACGCCTACCTCGAGCCAGCCTTTCGCGCCCGCCGGCCGCAGGTCGTGGGTATCGACGGCCGTGCGCACTGGGTCATCGACTCGCAGCTCTACCCGCGTTGGACGGGGCGGGGCTGCCACATCATGGGCACGCCAACCCGCCTGAACGGCCAGGCCAGCAAATTCGCCGCGACCAAGCCGGAGTCGCTGGAGAGCCTGGAGCTGTCCGACCCGCGGGCGCGCCTGGTCGACATGGATCGCGAGGGCCTGGACATCCAGGTGATCTACCCCAGCCTGTTCCTCTACCAGCCGCTCAGCACCGACCCGGCGCTGCTCGGCGCCCTGCAACGCTCCTACCACAACTACCTGGCCGACAAGCTGAGCGGCCAAGAGCGGCTGCGCTGGGTCGCCACCGTCGCCCTGAACGATCCGGCCGAGGCGGCGCGCGAGGTGCGCCGCACCGCCGAGCTGGGCGCCTGCGGCGTGATGATCGGCGGCACGGCCGGCGACCGCCCGCTCAATGATCCGGCCGTCGCGCCGTTCTGGGACGCCGCCGCCGAGGCTAATCTGCCGGTAGCGGTCCACGTCCTCTGGTGCTGGGAGCCGCTCACCAACTTCTACGACCAGATCATGTTCTCCAGCGCGCTCGGGTTCGTGCTGCCGGTGCTGATGGGCTTCGCCGCGGTCGTCGGCGGTGGCGTGCTCGACCGCTACCCCGACCTGAAGGTGGGATTCTTCGAGGCGGGCTGCCTCTGGCTGCACTTCCTCACCGACCGCCTCAACCACCGCTTCGACAACAACCGCGCCCTGCAGCAGGCGACCAACGTCATGCCGGCCCTCGCCCGCCAGCCGGCGGGCGAGTACCTCAAGACCGGGCGGGTGTTCATCAACTGCGAGGTCGAGGATCCGCTGCTGCCGCAGGTGATCGACCTGATCGGCGAAGACCAGATCCTGTTCGCCTCCGACATGCCGCACAACGACCGCGAGCCGTTCGCGGCCCGCGAGCTCGAGCGGCGGGAGGACATCGCCGAGAGCGCCAAGCGCAAGATCCTCTGGGACAACAGCGTGCGGTTCTATGGGCGGTGAGGCGATAGACGCCTACCGCGCCGCTTGCGCGCAGCTCCAGATCGGCCCGGACCGCGACGCGAACCTGGCGAAGTGCCTGGCCGCGGTGGACCGCGCCGCGGCGGAAGGCGCGCGGCTCGTGGCGCTGCCGGAGCTGTGCAACCTGCCCGGGCCGTTCCCGTCGCGCGAGGCGGCCTGGGCGGCGGCCGAGCCGCTGCCGGGCACCTTCCACGACGCGCTCGTCGAGCGGGCCGCGCGCCACGGCCTCTACCTGGCCTTCAACATCCTCGTGCGCGGCGCCGCGCCGGACACGTTCATCACGACCTTCCTCGCCGACCCGGCCGGCCGCGCGCTGGCGTGCTACGCCAAGCAGGTGCTGTTCGCCAGGCAGGCCGACTGGTGCCGGCCGGGCGACCTGCCGCTGCCGGTGGTCGACACGCCGCTCGGCCGCATCGGCCTCTACGTCTGCATGGACGGCCTGATCCCCGAGAGTACGCGGGTGCTAGCCGTGCTCGGTGCCCAGGTGCTGATCAACCCGCTGAACACCGCCGGGCCGGACGAGCCGGACCTGCACGTGCCCGCCCGCGCCGCCGAGGCCCGCGCCTGGATGCTCGCGCCGAACAAGGTCGGGCCGCTCGCCGACGCGCACGCGGCCCGCTACGCCGGCGGCAGCGCCATCGCTGCGCCGGACGGCACGCTGGTGGCACGGGCGAGCGAGGACGCCGAGGAGATCGTCTATGCGACGATCGAGCCGGCCCGCGCCGACGACAAGATGCTCCCGGGCGGCGACGACCTGCTCCGCGACCGCCGTCCCGCGACCTATAGTCTCCTCACGGCGCCCCGCGACCAGGTCCCGGCCTACCAGCAGCCCGCTGCGTCCGAGCGCCCGGTCGGCCTGGCCGCCGTCCAGTGCAGCGCCCGCGGGCCCGCGGACCGGGCGGTCCTGGACCGCGCGCTCGCCCTCGCGGAGCGGGCGGTTGCCGCGGGGGCGCGGGTGCTGGTCTTGCCCGAGGCGTTCCTCTGGGCAGCGGGCGAGGTCGCCGCCGACCCCGCGGCCGCCGCGGAGCGCTCGCGTGCCGCCGTCGAGCGCTTCGCCGCCCTCTGCGCGCGGCGCGGGGCCTACGCCGCGCTGAACGTGGTCGAGGCCGCGAACGGCGCTCGCCACAACACGCTGGCGCTGCTCGGTCCGCGGGGCCTCGTCGGCCGCTACCGCCAGACGCACGTGCGGGCGGCCGATCGCGTCTGGGCGACGCCCGGCGACGACTATCCCGTCTTCGACACCGAGGTGGGCCGGCTGGGGCTGATGCTCGGCTACGACGGCCTCTTCCCGGAGGTGGCGCGGATCCTGGCGCTCCAGGGCGCCGAGGCGATCCTCTACCCGTGCGCCTGGCGCGTGCCCTACGAGCCGCGCCTGCTCGTCGTCGAGCGCGCGGCGGAGAACCACGTCGCCCTCGTCGCGGCTTGCCGCCCCGACGCGCCGGTGCCCGAGGGGAGCCGCATCCTCCCCCTCACTCGCTACCCCTGCGAGCCGCACTGGAAGATCCGCTACCCGCAAGCGGTCGCCCTCGCCCCGGGCGTCGAGGACATCCTGCTCGCCGCCGTCGACCTCGGCGCCGCGGCGGTGAAGCTCATCGCCCACCGCACCGACCTCGTCGCCGACCGCCGCCCCGAGTACTACGACGTCCTGGCCGCTGTGCCGGCGCCGGTCGGCTAGCCGGGCGTCAGACCGGCCACTGCTCGCGGTGGTAGCCCATGTTCCAGAACAGCCACTCGTAGCGGCTGGTAGTGACGAAGTGGCGGACCATCGCCTCCCGCGCCGCCGCGGGGAGCGGCGCCGCCAGCGCCTCGGTCAGCTCGAGGACGGCTGCCACCAGCGCGCCGAACTCGTCGGCGCCGTAGGTGTCGATCCAGCGCTGGTACAGCGGGTTCGGCGAGCCGCGGCGCGTCAGCGCCTTGCCCACCTCCCAGTAGATCCAGTAGCAGGGCAGCAGCGCCGCCACCGCCTCGTGGATCGGGCTGCCGTAGGCCACGGCGAGCAGGTAGCTGGTGTAGGCGAGGTTGGTCGGCGCGAGCGGCGTGGCGCGGACCTCCGCCTCGCCGAGGCCGAAGGCGCGGAAGAAGCTCTCGTGGAGCGCGCGCTCGACCTGCAGGGCGCCGGCTGCGTGCTGGTTGAAGGTGATGATCCACTCCTCGCTCGGCGCCTTCGCCGCGGCCAGGCTGAGCGCCCGCGCGAAGTCACGCAGGTACAGGGCGTCCTGCACGGCGTAGTAGCGGAAGCTCTCCTCGGGCAGGCTGCCGTCGGTCAGGCCGCCGATGAACGGGTGGGCGAGGATCGCCTGGTAGATCGGCGCGATCGCCTGCCAGAGCTGCCGGGTGAAGGGGCCAGGGGCCGCGCTCTCCTCGGCCACCCCTCACTCCTCCCCGATCGTCTTCAGGAAGTTACGCACGATGCCGGCGTTGACGGCGAACAGGTTGGGGTCGTCGTAGTCGCGCGGGCGGGGCAGGTCGATCGGCACCTCCTCGTAGACGCGGCCCGGGCGGCTGGACATGAGGAGGATGCGGTCGGCGAGGAAGGTCGCCTCGAAGCAGTTGTGGGTGACGAACAGGATCGTCTTGTGCGTCAGCCGCCAGATGCTCAGCAGCTCCTTGCGCAGCCGCCGCGCGGTGATCTCGTCGAGGCCGCTGAACGGCTCGTCCATCAGCAGCACGTCCGGCTCGACCGCGAACGAGCGCGCGATGCTGGCGCGCTGCTGCATGCCGCCGGAGAGCTGGTGCGGGTAGGCGCGCGCGAAGCCCGCGAGCCCGACCAGGCCCAGGTAGCGCGTGATCTGCTCGTCCCAGCTCGCCCGCGGCACTCCCTCGCACTCGAGCGCGAAGCGCAGGTTGTCGGCGACCGTGAGCCAGGGCAGCAGCCGCGGCTCCTGGAAGACGTAGGCGATGCGCACGTCGTGGACGCCGCCGTTCAGCGGCCGGCCGCCGATGCGGATCTCCCCCCCGTACTGCGTGTCGAGCCCGCTCAGGATGTTCAGGATGGTCGACTTCCCGCAGCCCGAGGGGCCGAGGATGCAGACGAACTCCTGGTCGGCCACGTCGAAGGTCACGCGATCGAGCGCGCGCAGGCCGGTGCTGTGCGCCTCGGAGGGGTAGATCTTCTCGAGCTGGGCAATCTCGATCCGGGCCATACGCTCGCTCTCCGGACTCCAGGCGGTAGCCGGTGTGACTTCGCCAGGCCCGCTACGCTATCTCTCCGCTGGGACTCAGAACTTCACGTTCGGGCGCCAGGCGAACAGGCGCCGCTCGGCCTGCTTCAGCACTACCAGCTCCAGGAAGAGCATGATCAGCGTGAAAAACAGCGTCCAGGCGAACACCTGCGGCATGTTGTAGAGCTGGAACCAGTAGTTGAGCTGGTAGCCCACGCCGCTACTGCGGCCCAGCAGCTCGACCAGCACGGTTACCTTCCAGATCGTCCCCAGGCCGAAGCGCGACGCCGCCATGACGTAGGGCAGGATCTGCGGTAGGATGACGCGCCGGAGCCGCAGTCGTCGCGACGCCTTGAACACGCGGGCCATATCCGCCAGGCGGTTGTCGACGTTCTTCACGCCCTCCCAGACGTTGATCGCGATCGACGGGAAGGAGGTGACGGCGATGGCGAAGATCGCCGCCCACTCGTTCAGGCCGAACCACATGAACGACACGATAATGTAGCACAGCCCGGGCACGGTGAGCGCGACCATCACCCACAGGTCGAGCGCCGCCTCGGCCTTCCAGTACAGGCCCATCAGCGTGCCGATCGTGATCCCGAGCGCCATGGCCAGGACGAAGCCGGCGGCGACGCGGAGCATGGTGATGCCGAGCTGGGGCAGCAGCAGCCCGCGCTCGAAGTTCTGCCAGAGAGTCTGGAAGGTCACCAGCGGGCCGGGTAGGATGGTTTGCGGCAGCGTCAGCGACGCCAGCCACCAGACCACGATCAGCAGCACTGCCGAGCCAACCTTGAGCGCCACGCTCTGCACGGCGTGGTTCGCCAGCGGACTGGTCCGCCGCGGGACGTCCCCGGCTCGAGCCTTGGCTACCTCGGCGGATTCCATCTCGTACCTCCCCGATGCGACGCGGTACGCCCCGCCTGGTATACCACGGACCGCCTGCCGGCGAACATCTGCTACCGAAACGATGCCGGCTGGCATATGTCACCTGGTGGACCGCGGCGGCGCCGCCGCCTGTTATCGTCGAAGCAGAGCAGCGGGCCCTCGCGGCCCGCTGCGCGGTGATGGCGCGGCACCGGGAGGGGCCATCATGAGCCACACGACGAGCTTCGACGGCGAGCTGGAGATGTTCCGCGAGGCGCCACGGCCACCGAGCCTGGCGCACCTGCGCTTCCTGCGCTGGCTGGCCGAGCAGGGACGCCTCGAGCACGCGCCGGCCGGCGTGTCGAGCGGCGCGCTGGCCGACCCGAGGACCGAGCTGGAGGCGATGCTGGGCACCCTCTACGATTGATCCCCTCGCCTCGGCCCGGCCCGCGGCAGCGCCCGGCGCAGCACGACGCTGGTGGCGATCTGTCGCTCCGACACGCCCATCACGCCCACCAGGCGGTCCCCGACCCAGTAGCCGTAGAACTGCATCTCGGCCAGTTCGGCCGCTAGCTCCGCGCGCGGCATGTAGGGCTCGTGGTAGCGGTCGGCCGGAATTGCGCCGCGGTAGGCGGTCGCGGCGTCGTTGATCACGCGGAGGATCGCGTCCAGGTCAGCGGCGCCGAGCGGCAGCGGCGTCGGCGTCGGCCCTCTCGGTCCTGGCTCCCTTCGGTCGGCGGCCCGCGCCACCGGCCCGCCGGCAGTTGTACCCGACGCGCGCCAGCCGACGCCTTCCATCGCGTCCAGCAGGGCCGCCCGCGTCGTCGTGGCCTACCGCCTGCCGGCGCGCGACTTGCGATATCCCGCATCGTGGAAGCGGAGTGGGCTAGGATAGACGTAAGCGAACCCGCTACCGCCGATCGATCCTCGCGCTGCCCGCGCGGCGCCGGGAACAGGAGGGCCGCATGCCAGCCGCCATCGTCGCCGATTCGGTCGCGGGCCGCCGCGGCGGCCCGGCGCGCCGCCAGCGGGCCCCGGGGCGCGGGCGGCGCCTCGTACCGCTGGTCGTCATGGGCATGCTGCTCGCCCTGGCCCTGGCCGGGCCCGCCCGCGCCCAGACCGCACCCGTCGTCGCCGACCGCTACGACGTGGACCTGACCGTCCAGACCGACGGCAGCCTGGCCGTCGTCGAGCAGCTCGCCCTCGACTTCGCCGGCGGCCCGTTTCGCCACGGCTACCGTGAGATCTCCCTGGCGCGGGTGGACGCGATCGCCGACGTGCAGGTGAGCGAGCCAGGGCGGCCCTACACCGCTGGCCAGGAGTCGCCCTACACCTTCACCGCGCACCGCGACGGCAACCGGCTGCGCATCGACTGGTGGTTCCCGCCGACGACCAACGCCCACCGCACGTTCGAGATCCGCTACCGTGCCGAGGGCGTGGTCCGCATCTATCCGGGCGGCGACCAGATTTACTGGACGGCGATCCCCCCCGACCTCGAGTACCCCGTCCGTGCGGCGACCGTCCTCGTCCACACCCCGGGGGACGCCGAGCGCGCCGCAGCTTACCCCGAGCGCGAGAACGTGGCGATCAGCCAGGTCGACCCGCAAACGATGCGCTTCGACGCGGCGAACCTGGCCCCGGGCCACGACCTGGTCGTGCGCGTGCAGTTCCCGCACGGTCTGGTGCCCGACCAGCCGCCGGCCTGGCAGGCCGCCGCCGACCGCGAGGACTGGCTGATGCAGAACGTGCGCCCGGTGCTCAACTTCATCCTGCTGCTGCTGACGCTGCTGATCGCGGTGGGCGGGCTGGCGGCGCTCGGCGTGCTCTGGACGCTGCGCGGCCGCGACCCGAGCGTGAAGGCCGGCGCGCGCGTTCTCGAGACGCCGCCGAGCGACCTGCCCGCGCCGATGGTCGGCACCCTGCTCGACGAGCGCGCCGACCAGCGCGACCTGGTCGCCGCGCTGGTCGACCTGGCCAACCGCGGCGTGGTGCGGATCGCCCCGCTGACCGAAGCCGCGCCGCTGCCGGGCTGGACGGCTGACTACGAGATCGCGCGCCTGACCAACGATACCAGCGGCCTGCGCAATTACGAGCAGCAGCTCCTCTCCCAGCTCCTGGGCGAGGACACCCGCACGCGGCTGTCTGCGGCGCGGCAGCGCTTCGCCGCGGCGCTGCCCTACCTGCAGGAGGCGCTGGCCGAGGACGTCGCGCGCGCGGGGCTGTTCTACGAGAATCCGGCGCACGCGCGGAAGCGCTACCTCCGGTCGGGCATCCTCCTGCTCGTGCTGGCCGCTGGCGGCGGGATCTTCTTCGGCGGCTGGCTGACGGCCTATACCGACCTGGCCTTCCTGCCCTTCCTGGCGGTGGGCTTGCTCGGCGGGGTCACGCTCTGGCTGTCCGGGCACATGGCCCGCCGCACGCGGGCGGGAGCGCTGGCGGCCGATCGCTGGCGCGCCTTCGCCCGCTACCTGCGCCAGCTCGCGCCCGGGACGACGAATGGCGCGGCCGGCGACGTCTTCGAGCGCTACCTGCCCTACGCCATCGTCTTCGGCCTGGACAAGAGCTGGATCGAGCGCTTCGCCGCCGCAGGCGCCGCGGCACCGGCCTGGTACGGCGGGTCGCCGATCGGCGGCCCGCCCATCGTCGTCGGCGGTCCTGGCTGGTACGGCGGGCCCGTCTGGTACCCGGGCCCCGGCGCCCCGTCCGGCGGCGGACCGCAGCCCGGCCCCGGTCCCGCGCCAGACCACGGCATGCCGGCCGGGCGGAGCATGGAGGGCGGCCTGCAGGGGATGAGCGACAGCCTGGCCGACATGCTCAACCGGGCCTCCGACGTCTTCGCGAGCGGCATGGGCAGCAGCCACGGCGGCCACGACTGGACGAGCGGTGGCTGGGGCGGCAGCGACTGGAGCGGCGGCGGGGCCGGCGACTTCGGCGGCGGCAGCGGCGCGAGTGGTGGTGGCGGGGGCGGCTTCAGTTGAGCCTCGCGCGGGCGCGGGACGCGGTCTGCACACTCGGGTTAGCGAGTCCGCGGCCGGTAAACCGTCGTGGCCGAGCGGCGAACGGCGAGCGTGAATACTGGTCGGGAGCACCACGGCCTGTACTGTCGGGGCCGGGAGGGCAGAGGAGGGCCGTATGAGCGCGAGTCGAGCCTGGGGCTGGGGACTGATCGCGCTGGGTGGCGCCATCGGCCTGCTCTTGCTACTGTGGATGGCCGTGGGGGGGCTGCGCGCGGGTGGCTTCGTGCTCGGTCTGGTCCTGATCGCGGTCATTGCCCTGCCGCTGCTCGGCGGTGGCTACTTCCTGCTCCAGCGCGGCCGGGTCGAGGAGCGGGAGGAGGCCGTCTTCGAGGCCGACCGCCGCGTGCTGGAGGGCGACCGCCTGTTCCGCCAGCAGGCCGCGGCCGACCTGCGCCAACTGGCCGACCGGCTGGCGGCGGCTGGCGCTGCCGGGGCCGCGGCAAAGGGCGGGGCCCCGGGCGGTGTGGCCGGGCCGACTGCTGCGGACTTCCAGCCCGTGGTCGACCGGCTGCGCGCCCTCGCCCAGCGCGCGGCTGAGACGCGGCGCGACGAGGCGGCCTGGTACGAGTCCAGCCCGCTGACCGATGCCGACCGCCCGATCCTCCAGCGCTACGAGGACGAGCTACAAGCCGAGCGCGGCCGCCTGGCCGACCTGGTCGCCCGCGCCGGCGGGCCGGGCGCGGGCGCCGACGCGCTGCTGGCCGCCGTGGACCGCTGGGAGCGCACCTACGGCCAGCGCGAGGCGCTGCTCCTGCGCGGCCGGCGCGGGCCGGCCGTGGCGCCGGAGGCGCTGCTGCGCGCCCGCGCGCCGACGCGCGGTGCCGCCGCGCTGAACGCGCTCGCCCTCGGCGACGCGGTGACGGCCGACTTCGAGGACTACCTGGTGCACGGCGTGCTGAGCTACTTCGCCAGCGGGCGCACCTGGCACCTATTCGTGCTCCGCGACGGCGACGTGGAGCGCTGGCTGTGGGGCGCGCCGGGCGGGCTGACCTGGGCCGTGCTCGAGCCGCTGGCCGCGCCGCCCGACGCCGCCGCCTTCGCCGCCGGCAGCGCGCCGCCGACGTTCCCGATGGAGGACGTGGCGCTGTCCCTGGCCGAGAGCGGCAGCGCCACCGTGGACCTGGCGACAGTGGCCGGCGCGGAGCGCGGGATCGCGGTCGACTACTGGCGCTACGCCGGCTCCGACCGCCGCATGGCCTGGGTGGAGCGCTGGCCCAACGAGGTGCGCGCCGGCGTCGGCCGCGAGACCTACCCGGACAGCATCGCCGTCTGGCCCCACGCCGCCCCGGCCGCCGCGCCGACCCCCGCCGATTGAGGAGTGTCTTCTGATCGGAGTCGTGCTTGACGATGCAAACACGACTCCGATCGTCGATGACGAACGGCTAGGACACGATCTCCGGCAGATTCTCGACGACTTGCTCGTCCTCGAGGGCGCTCCAGGAGTGCGCCTGCTCCTTGACCACGTGCTGGGTGTTCTCCTGGCCGAGCGGCTCCTGCCAGAACAGCGCGCGGAGCTGGGCCAGCAGCGGCAGGTCGTGCACGGCGATCATGATCATGTCCTCCTCGCCGTCGTTGAAGAACTCGTGGGCGTGCCAGGCCGGGCAGGAGAAGAAGTCGCCCGCCTTGAAGCGGATCTCCTCGTCGCCCACGATCGCCTTGCCGCTGCCCTGGATCCAGTAGTAGAGGGCGACGGAGTTGTGGCGGTGCGGCGGCACGTGCTCGCCGGGATGGATGCGCTGCACACCCATGAACACGGCCGGCGCGGCCCCCGGCGCCCCCGCGAAGTCCTCGTTGACCAGGGCGCAGAAGCGGCGATAGGCCGGGTAGCGCTTCGGGTACTTGTCCATCTCGTCGAGAACGCCGACGATGTCCTCCCAGCGCCAGATGCCCGGTCGCGTATCGGGCGGCACCATCCGCTTGAAATAGGTGTCCGGGTCCATCAATCGCGAGTTGCCCGGTCGCGTCTTGCCGTTGGACTTGGCCATGCCGCTGCTCCCTCCCAGCCGTTGGTACAGCTCCCTGTACTGTCAGGAGATGTACCCGATCCGGCTGCGCCGGGTCCACCGCCGCGGGGGCACGCCGCCGGCGCGCCCCCGCGATGGACTGGTGGGCTACTGGTTCCGGCCGGCGGCAGCCCGCGCTCGGCGTCAGCTCACTACCAGCGGCTCGCGCGAGGCTGCCTCGGTCGGCCGCCCGTTCGGCCGCGTCTCGATCACGCGCAGGCTCGACTGCTCGCCGCGCGGCGTCAGCACGAAGCGGCGGCCGGAGGCGGCGGCCTGGTCGGGGTGATGGGTAATGCTCACGACCGTGGCCGCCGGCAGGCGGCGGTGGAGCAGGTCGAGGAGGGCCTGCCCGCTCTCGGCGTCCAGGGCCGCCGTCGCCTCGTCGAGGAACAGCCAGTCCGGCCGGTGGAGCAGCGCGCGGGCGAAGGCGAGGCGCTGCTGCTCGCCGCCGCTCAGCAGCAGGCTCCAGTTCTGCACCGCGTCGAGGCGGTCCGCCCAGCGTATCAGCCCGGCCGCCCGCAGCGCCTCGCCGATGGCGGCGTCGTCGAAGGCTCCGGCCGGCGCGGGATAGCTCGCTGCCTCGCGCAGCGACGCGATGGGCAGGTAGGGCTTCTGCGGCAGGAACATCACCCGCGCCGCGGCCGGCACGCGGACCCGGCCACGGCCATAGGGCCAGATGCCGGCGATGGCGCGCAGCAGCGTGCTCTTGCCGCAGCCCGACGGCCCGGCGATGACGACGCGATCGCCGGGGGCGATGGCGAAGGCGGCGTCAGCGAGCAGCGCCGGGCCGTCGGGGCGCCGCAGGTCGAGGTGATCCGCGCTCAGCACGGCGCCGCTGCCGCGCTCGACGACGACGCCCTCGGGCCGGCTCGCGGCGGCGGCCACTTCGGCGGTGGCGCCCTGGAAGGAGAGGAGCCGGTCGGCGGTCGCCTTCCACGCCGCCAGGTCGCCGTAGTTGTCGACGAACCAGGACAGCGAGTTCTGGACCTGCCCGAAGGCGGTGCTGATCTGCATCAGGGTGCCGAGCGTGATCAGGCCGGCGAAGTAGCGCGGCGCGGCGACGAGGAAGGGGAAGATCACGGCGACCTGGGCGTAGCCGACGGTGAGGAAGGTGAGCCGCTTGGTGGCCTCCATCAGCGCCCACCAGTTGTCGCGGATGCCGCCGAAGCGGTCCATTAGCCGCCCTCGCTCCGACGCCTCGCCGCGGTACAGCGCGACGCTCTCGGCGTGCTCGCGCAGGCGGGCCAGAGAGAAGCGGAAGTCGGCCTCCAGGCGCTGCTGCTGGAAATTCAGCCGGATCAGCCGGCGGCCGACCCAGTGGGTGAAGAAGCTGCCCGCCAGCGCGTACACGGCCGCCGCCCAGACCATGTAGCCTGGAATCGTCACCGCCATCTGGCCGACAGAGAAGTCGAGCGGCCCGGAGATGCCCCAGAGCACGGCGATGAACGAGACCAGCGTCACCGTCGAGGAGAGCAGGTCGAGGGAGAGACTCAAGGTATTGGCCGTGAACAGGTTCAGGTCCTCGGCGATGCGCTGGTCGGGGTTGTCGGCGCCACGGTGCTGCAGCTCCAGGCGGTAGTAGGCCTGGCGGCCCAGCCAGAGGTCCAGGTACTGGCGGGTGAGCCAGGTCCGCCAGCGGATCTGCAACACCTGGCGCAGGTACAGCCGGTAGACCGACCCGACGATGTACAGCCCGGCTAGCAGGCTGAAGCGGAGCAGCAGCCCCTGGAATGCGCCGAAGTCGTGCTTCTCCAGAGCGTTGTAGAACTCGCGGTTCCAGTCGTTCAGCAGCACCAGCAGGCCGACGAGGCCCAGGGTGAGGGCGACCACCACGGCCAGGAGCCCCCACGCCGCCCAGCGGTCCTCGGATTGCCAGTAAGGGAGGACGAGGCGACGAACGCGGGCGAGAAAGGCGAGGGCGGAGCGAACGGCGGTACGCTTCGGCAGCATCGTGCGCGCCCCTTCACGCGGGTCTGCTCGGTTGACAGGCCCGTGCGGGTGGCGCGCGCCGCGCTCGGATCCCGAGTGAGCCAGATCAGCCTGCTGCTACCAGGTTCGCACGGCGACCTAAAGAAACGCTCACGCCTAAATGAAGAAACCCTAAACTTCTCTAGCGCGGGCGGGGCCGCTCGCGCTCGCTGGCCTGCTCGCGGTCGCGCCCGCGGCGCGGCGGGTCCTTGGCCACGGCGAGCACCTTGTCGAACTCCTGGATGAAGGGCTGGGCGAAGCCGGCGTCTTTCACGATGAGCAGGTTCTCGTCGTTGTCCTTGTCGGCGTTGTCGCTGAAGTTGAATGACCCGAAGATCACCGTGTCGTCGTCGAGGATGAACACCTTGTGGTGCATCACGTAGGGGTTGCCGTCCTGGTAGACCTCGAGCCCGGCCTGCTTCAGCTTGCCGTACTCGCTGAACCGTGTATTCGAGCCGGTCGTCTCGAACACGCCGCTCACCTGGACGCCCGCCTTCGCCCGGTCGAGAACGGCCTGGGCGATCCCGTCGTGGGTGAACGAGAAGGCCAGGAAGCGGATGCTGTGCTGCGCCTGGCGAATCTGGGCGGCGACGCGCTGGGCGACGCCGTCCTCGGCGGCGAAGTAGTTCTCGATGCGCGCGTCGCCGACCATGATGACTGGGTGCGGCACGCCCTTCGCCTTGTTCGGGCCGAACTGCTTGGCCTCGAACATCTTGCGGAACTCGGCGGCGTAGTTGTCGGCGAGCTGGGGCACGCGAAAGATCGCCGCGTTGTTGTTCAGGCGATAGGTGTCGCCGGTGGTGAAGTTCCAGGAGCCGGTCCAGACCGTGTCGCCGTCGCGGACGACGAACTTGTTGTGCATGATCGGCTGGCGGTTGTCGCCGACGATCGGGATGCCCGCCGCCTTGACCTTGCCCACCGCGCGCTGGACGGCCTGGTCCTTGGTGTTGTTCAGCGTGTCGCTGTCCATCACCATCCGCACCTGCACGCCGCGGCCCTTCGCCCGCACCAGGGCGTCGGCGGCGGTGTCCAGGTCGAAGTCGTAGATGGCGATGTCCAGGCTGTGCTGCGCGCCGTCGAGGAAGGCGACGAAGTGCTCGTCGATGCCGCCGTGGCGGTTCTCGGGCCGGTCGGGGTACTTCGGGTCGGTGAAGTAGACCGTGTACCAGTCGCTGCTGCCTGGCGCGCCCGCGGCCGGCCCGCCGAGCCGCGGCGCGCCGACCTGCTGCAGGCGCAGGTAGGCGAACACGCCGACGACGACGAACAGGACGACGGCGAGCGCGCCGAGGAGCAGCAGGTCGCGGCGGCTCATCAGGTCGTGTTCTCCCCGCCGACGGCCGTGTACTCGCCGCGCAGGGCGGCGGCCAGCGCCGTGGTCGCCGCCGCGCCGTCCAGGTCGTCCTTGCGGGCGGCCAGCTCCGGCAGGAGCGCCTCAAGGGCGCGCTGCGCATCAGTGGCGGGGCCCTCGGCGCCGTAGATGGCCGACTCGACCTCGGTGCGGATGGCCGCGAGCGCCTCCGCGTAGGCCGGCGCGTCCAGGTCGGCGCGGCGGCCGATACTGTCGTTGGCCGCGCGCAGCACGGCGCTCAGGCACTCGGCCACATGGGCGATCTCGGTCTCGGCCTCGGGCGTCGCCGGATCGGCCAGGGCGGCGACGCGCCGGTGCAGGGAGTCGAGCGCCCAGTCCTGCAGCGGCTGGTACTCGTCGTCGGTCAGGTCGGCGCGCAGCGTCTCGTCGCCGAGGAGCCGCTCGGCGACGCGCTTCTCCAGGGCGTCGCCCGCCGCGCTCGTCGCATCGCTGCCCGCTGTCCCTGCGCTGCCGCCGTCCGCCGCGGCGTCGGACTGCGCGGCGGCCAGGGACGACGGCTCCACCTGCCAGAAGCGCTGCTCCATCGTGCCGCTCCTTTCCTGTCCCACGCCTGGCGCGTCCTCAGTATATCGGTCACGCCGCGCCGGCGCGGAGATGTCGGCGATCCGCGCTGCTGTCCGGTACACGTCTCGTGCCACGCCGTGCGCAGCGCTGGCCCGGGCCAGCGCTGCGCGACCGATGCCCGGGCTTGACGGATGGCGAGCGCCGCGCAATAGTATTCGCGGCGTGCGACGGCGGGAGCGAGCGGGACGGCTGGGGCGCGGGAGGCCGAGCAACCTGGATGAGCGCCGCGGCGGCAGCTCCTGGAAGCTGCTGGCCGCCGTCTTCACCGCCGCCAGCGTGGCCGAGACGCTCGGGTTCGGCCACTTCAACGCCTTCGGGCCGCTCTACTTGCTCCAGCTCGGCGTGGCGCCCGACGACGTGCCGCGCTGGACGGGCATCCTCGCTGCCAGCGCGTTCGTGCTCGGCCTGCCGCTGGCGCCGCTATGGGGCGTCTGGGCCGACAAGTACAGCCGCAAGCTGATCATCGTCCGCAGCGCCGTGGGCGAGGCGATCGTCTTCGGGCTGGCGGCGCTCAGCCAGAACGTCTGGCACCTGCTCCTGGCGCGGATGCTCTCGGGACTGCTCCTCGGCAACACCGGCGTGATGTACGCGGTGCTCTCGGGCGCGGCGCCGCGCGAGCACCTGGCCTTCGCCATCGCCGCCGTCCAGACCGGCAGCACGGTCGGGATCACGCTGGGCCCGCTGATCGGCGGTTTCCTCGTCCCGCAGATCGGCATCGGGCCGCTGTTCGCCCTCGACAGCCTGCTAGCCCTGGCCAGCGCGGTGCTGCTCACGCTGGCCTACCGCGAGCAGCGCGCGGGTCCCCGCGAGACGCGCTCGGTGGCGCAGCTCCTGCGCGCCCTGCCGCGGGCGCTGCTGGCCAGCCCGGCCGTGCTGCCACTGTATGGCGTGCAGCTCCTGGTGCTGCTCGGCTTCCAGATGAGCACGCCGTTCGTGCCGCTGCTGGTGGGCGAGCTATACGACGGCGCGGACCTGCCGCTGGCGATCGGCCTGGTGATGACCGGCTGCGGCCTGACCTCGGCGCTGTTCACTCCCGTCTGGGGGCGCCTGGGCGACCGGGTCGGCCGGCCGCGCGTGCTGCAGGCCACGATCCTGCTCACGGCGCTGGCGCTGCTGGCCCAGGCGCTCGCGCCGAGCTGGCTGGCGCTGCTCGCGGCGCGGGCGGCCCAGGGCGTGTTTGCCGCCGCGGCCGCGCCGCTGATCGTCGCGCTGGTGGCGACGCAGACGCCGGAAGCGGTGCGCGCCTCGGTGCTGAACCTGGCGACGTTCCCGTTCTACCTGGCCGCCATCGCCGGCGGCTCGCTCGGCGGCGCATTGAGCGCCGCGAGCATTCGCGCCGTGTTCGCCGGCGCCGCGACCGCCCCGGCCCTGGCCGCCCTGGCCCTCGCCTGGCTGCGCGCCCGCGGCCGCCTCGCCCCGCCCGCCGAGCCCTCCCCCGCCGAGCCCTGAGCTGTCGATCGCCTTGTCGAGCCGGGTGCAGCTCCCTAAGCCGAGACCATCTGTTCGAGCTGGCCGGCCACCTCGCCTGGCTGGGGCATCGCCGCGATCTCCGCAGCGACGCGCCCGGCATCGTGCCGAAATACCGGGTCATCCATGATCCGGCCCAGCGCGCCGCGGATCGCGCCGGGGGTCACTTCACCAGGTCGCAGGCCGACGCCGACCCCGGCCCGTTCGCAGCGGGCCGCGTTCGTGAAGTTGTCCGCTCCCTGGGGCAGGAGGACGAGGGGGATGGCCCGGGCGAGGGCGGGCAGTATGGTGCCCGAGCCGCCATGGCTGATCAGGGCCACGCAGCGGTCGAGCAGGTGGGACTGGGGGATGTAGCGCTCGACCCGGGCATTGGCCGGCAGCGGGCCGAGCGCGGCGGGGTCGTTGTTCTCGCCCACGGTGACGATCAGGTTGACCTCCTCCGCAGCCAGCCCGTCGAGGATGGCGCGGAACACCGTCAGGTCGGTGTTGAGGAACGTGCCGAGCGTAGCGTAGACGGTGGGGCGGTCCGGGAGGTGGGCCAGCCAGTCGGGCGGACCTTGCTGCTGGCCACGCGAGTCGTAGCCGACCGGTTGGAGGGGCCACAATCGAGACGATAGCTCAGCGGGCAGCACGACCTCCAGGCTGGGCGGGCTGAGCGACAGGCAAGCATGGCTGAACGTGCCGCCGTACGGCGGCGGCTCCGCCCCACGGGCGCGCCAGAGCGGGGCGACCGCCTCGCCGGCCAGCGCGAAGACGTCGACCGCGGCCAGCGGGCCGATACTGTGGGCGACGTGGGGCACGCCGGCGAGCGAAGCCGCCAGCGGGGCCGCGAACTGGTAGACGTCGTGCACCACCAGGTCCGGATGCCAGGCGGCGACCAGGGCGACCAGGTCGGCGATCGTGTGCTCGGCGCCCACCTGGGCGAACAGGCGCGGTGCGAACCACCCCTCGATCTCCTCGGGCGCGAGCCCCTGCCCCGGCGGGCCACCGACTCGCCGCGCCAGGTCGGCGAACCAGGCGTCCAGCTCGTCGCCGACCGGCTGCGCCGCGAACCCGGCGGCCTCGGCCCGCCGCGCGAAGGCGGGCGAGCTGCCAAACGTTACCTGGTGGCCGCGCTCGGCGAGGGTCCTTGCCAGCGGCAGCATCGGATTGAGGTGGCCGGCCTCGGGTGTCGCGCTCAACAGCACTCGCATCTGTGTCCTCAGGCGATTGGGTTGGGCGCCATGCCCTACCAGATGGTAGACCATCGGGAGCATGACGGCTGAGGCTGCCGCGTGGGGCGCGAAGGAGGTCAGGATCATGGTGCCTGGCGCGCCGGTGACCGAGGGCATCGCCAGCTTCGCCCTGGGGCTGGACCTGCGCGCCGTGCCGGCGACGGAGGTGCGGCGGGCGACGCGGCTGCTGGCCGACACGCTTGGCTGCGCGGTGGCGGCGCGCGGCGAGCCGCTGGCCGAGCGGCTGGCGGCCCACGCGCGGCGCCGGTCGGCCGCCGACGGCCCGCGGGCGACGCTGCTGGCGGCGCCCGGCAGCGCCGATCCGCCGCTCGCGGCGCTGGCCAACGGGACCGCCGTGCGCATGCTCGACGCCAACGACCTCTACTGCTCGCGGTTCGGCGGCCACAACGGGGG
>Ga0070739_10002577_pt1 | contig 24072 bp, 19 predicted proteins | sample Coa_R1_7_FD_66445 | JGI IMG/M metagenome (GOLD analysis project Ga0070739, IMG submission 66445) | Surface soil microbial communities from Centralia Pennsylvania, which are recovering from an underground coalmine fire - Coalmine... | ecosystem: Environmental > Terrestrial > Soil > Unclassified ... | reverse complement strand
GGCGAGCTTCAGCGCCTCGGCGAGGTAATGGATGTAATCGGCGCTGTTCTGCCCGAGCGCCTTTACGTCGGTCCCTTCGAGCAGGGCCAAGGTCTGCAGCAGCACCGGGCCCTGGCACCATGCGCCGCAGGTGAAGACTTCGAGGTCGCCGAAGCGGCGCCGCTCCGGCGGCCCCACCGGCGAATGGTAGTCCGCGAGGTCCTCGGCCGAGAGCAGCCCGCCCTGCTCCTTCATGAAGGCGACGATCTTCTTGGCGATGTCGCCGCGGTAGAAGGCGTCGCGCGCGGCGTCGAGGCCGGCCTCGCGGCCGCGGCCGGCGGCGGCGCGCTCCTCGTCGGCCATGTATTGCAATGAAGCGCCGAGGTCGGTTTGGCGGAAGACATCGCCCGTCGCCGGCACGCGGTCGCCCGGCAGGAAAATCTCGGCGCTCGACGGCCATTGGCGCAGCCGCTCCTGCTGCTTTTCCAGGCTCGCCTGCATCAGCGGGTACATCGGGAAGCCGTCGCGAGCGAGCCGGATCGCACCGGCCGCGACCTCGCCAAAGCTCATCGTGCCGTAGCGCTTGAGCGCGGTGATCCAGGCATCGGGCGCGGCCGGCACGACGGTGCGCAATACCCCGACCGGAATCTTGCCGCCGTGCTCGCGCTGGAACAATTCCGGGTCAAGCGCCTTCGGCCAAGTGCCGAGGCCGGCGATCGTCACGACCTCGCGCTTCTCCGCGAGGTAGATCATGATCGGCGCGACGCCCGCGACATTGACGAGGTCGCTCTGCAGCACGCCGAGCGCGATGCCCGCGGCGCAGCCGGCATCGACCGCGTTGCCGCCGGCTTCGAGCACCCCGAACCCGGCGGTGGTGGCGAGGTAGTGTCCCGCCGCGATGGCGTGGCGGGTGACGGCGATCGTCGGGCGGTGGGCGGTGGCGGCGGTCATTGGCAGGCCTCATCCGAAGCGGTCTGCCATCCTATGCCCGCCGGCGCGGTCATTGAAAGGGATCGGCGGTTAAGCCGCGATAAACCTTGGGGCGATAGATGCTGTGCGGCGATGCTGGTCTCGCCGGATTTTACATGAGCGACGCCCGACCGACGGCTCCTGCCGCCGTCATTCGCTGTCTCGATCGCATGTTTGATGCCGACGAGGTTGGCCGGCGCGGCTCGCTCAAAGGTTTTGCCGAACGGTTCGGCCGGCACTTCCTTGGCCGTCAGGAGGATCGCGCCGAAGACGAGCGGTAACTCCGATCACTGTTCGGCGGTCCAGACCCTGTCGAGGTATTCGCCGATGGCGCGGTCGGAGGAGAAGCGCGTCATGCCGGCGATGTTGAAGATGCAGGCGCGCGCCCATGCCGGCCTCTGCCGCCACAGCGCGTCGGCGGTGCGCTGCGCGTCCCAATAGGCCGCGAAATCGGCTGCGATCATGTACGGGTCGCGATGGCGAATCGCGTGGGTCAGGCGGCCGAAGCGCCGCTCGCCGAGCGAGAAGGCGCCGTCATCGATCATCGCGAGGGCCGCCGCCAGCGCCGGCGACGCCGATATCGTCTCGCTGGCGTCCAGGCCGGCGCGCTGCCGCTCCGCGACTTCTTCGGCGCGCAGTCCGAAAATGAAGATATTGTCGGGGCCGACCGCATCGCGGATTTCCACGTTGGCGCCGTCGAGCGTGCCGATCGTCAGAGCGCCGTTCAGCGCCAGCTTCATATTGCCGGTGCCCGAGGCCTCCATGCCGGCCGTCGAGATCTGCTCCGACAGGTCGGCCGCGGGAATAATCTGCTCCGCGAGGCTGACATTGTAGTTCGGCAGGAAGACCACCTTGAGGCGGTCGCCGATCAGCGGGTCGTTGTTGACGACGGCGGCGACATCGTGCGCGAGCTTGACGATCAGCTTTGCCTGCGCGTAGCTGGCTGCCGCCTTGCCTGCGAAGATCTTGACCCGCGGCACCCAATCGGCCGCCGGGTTGGCGCGGATCGCGCGGTAGAGCGCGATCGTTGCGATCAGGTTGAGCAGTTGCCGCTTGTATTCGTGGATCCGCTTGATCTGGACATCGAACAGCGCCAGCGGGCTCACCGTCACGCGGCACTGCTCGTAAATCAGGCGCGCCAGCCCCAGCTTGCGCGCCTGCTTGACGGCGATGAGGCGGCGCTGGAATTCGGCGTCGTCGGCATGCGCGCCCGCGCGCGCGATGGCGGCGGGATTATCGCGGACATCGTCGCCGCAGACATCGGAAAGCAGCCGTGTCAGTCCCGGATTGGCGTGGTAGAGCCAGCGGCGGAAGGTAATGCCGTTGGTAACGTTGACGATGCGGTCCGGGTAAAGCTCGTGCAGATCCCGGAACACGGTCTTGCGCATGAGCGCCGTATGCAGCGCCGACACGCCGTTGACGCGCCGCGAGCCGACAAACGCCAGGTGCCCCATCCGCACGGCTCTGCCGTCGTGTTCGTCGATCAGCGACATCGCGGCCATGCCGGCGACGTCAGGCCCGTGCCGCCGCTCCACGTCCTGGAGGTGCCGGGAATTGATCAGGAAGATGATCTGCAAATGGCGCGGCAGCAGCCGCTCGAACAGCGCCACCTCCCACCTTTCGAGCGCTTCCGGCAGGAGGGTGTGGTTGGTGTAGCGGAAGCTCGCGGTGGTGATTTCCCAGGCGTCGTCCCACGGCAGGTTGTAGCGGTCGACGAGCAGCCGCATCAGCTCGACGATGGCGATGCTCGGATGCGTGTCGTTCAGCTGGATGACCGCGTGCTCGGGCAGGGTGTGGAGCGAGCCATAGGCGCGGCGGTGGCGCGCGACGAGGTCCTGCAACGACGCGGAGACGAAAAAATATTCCTGGCGAAGACGCAGTTCGCGGCCGGCCGCGGTCTCATCGCTCGGGTAGAGAATCTTGGATAGCGCCTCGGCCCGCGCCTGCTCGCTCGAGGCGCCGAGATGGTCGCCGCGGTTGAAGATTTCGAGCCGCAGCGGGTCAGGCGCGCGTGCGGACCACAGCCGCAGCGGATTGACGTGGCTACCGCGCCAGCCGACGACGGGCGTATCGTAGGCGACGGCCTCGACGGTCTCCTCCGGGTGCCAGATGAAACGGGTGTGGCCGCCTCGCGATGCGACCGTTTCCACCCGTCCGCCGAAATGAACGTCGTGCTTTACCTCGGGCCGCTCGAATTCCCAGGGATTGGCGAAAGATAGCCAGTCCTCGGGAAATTCCTGCTGCCATCCATCCGCAATAACCTGCTGGAAGAGGCCATGGTCGTAGCGGATGCCGTAGCCGCAGGCGGGCACGCCCAGGCTTGCCATGCTTTCCATGAAGCAGGCGGCGAGGCGGCCGAGGCCGCCATTGCCGAGCGCGGCGTCGGGTTCGCTCCCCCGCATGCGCTCGAAATCGACCCCGAGGTCGCCGAGGGCGCGCCGGACCGCCTCGTCCGACTCGAGGTTCCCGACAATGTCGTGGAGGAGGCGCCCGATCAAAAATTCCAGCGACAGGTAATAGACGCGCTTGCGGCCACTTGCGAGATGCTCGCGCTCCGCTGTGAGCCAGCGCTGCATGATGCGGTCGCGCATCGTCAGCGCCGTGGCGACGAACCAATCCCGATCCGTTGCCGCCAACACGTCCTTGCCGACGCTGAGCGTCAGCTTGGCGAGAATGCCGCGCTTTATCTCTTCGGCGGTCGCGTCGATGTCCGCTGAGGGCTTTTTCGGTTCCCGCTCCGGAAAGGCCGGCGCGGCTTCTGCATTGTGCATCAGGTTAAAGAAAACTCTCCGTGAGAGGCCCCGATGGGATTTGTCGCGCCGCGCCCGCGATCCCTCAAGCCGTCGCCCCAAAACGATCCCGCCCAGAGGTTTATTGCCTGTCGATGACAAAAAAGAGGCGAGGTGCCGCGGTACGATTCGGATGACGTCCAGCACAGCCGGCGTGGACCGGCGTCCGCCGCTTCGTTAGGTTTGCCGGGCGAAAGGCGGGGCGGAGGTACCATGGCGACGGTAATCGAGGCAACCGGCTTCGCCCTCGCCGCGTCCGCCGAGGCCGAGCGCCTCGGCCGCGGCCCGATGACCGGCGCCCGCTATCTCGACAGCCTGAAGGACGGCCGCGAGGTCTGGATCGACGGCGGCCGGGTCGCCGACGTCGCGGCGCATCCCGCCTTCAAGGACATGGTCGGCGAGCTGGCGCGCCTCTACGATCTGCAGAACAGCCCGCGCTACCGCGACGAGATGACCTGCATCGACCCCGACAGCGGCGAGCGCATCAGCGTCAGCTGGCTGTTCCCGCGCAGCGCCGAGGACTTGAAGCGCAAGCGCCGCAACAGCGAATTGTGGAACGAGCTGAGCTGGGGCCAGCTCGGCCGCAGCCCGGACATCCTCGCGCCCTACATCATCTCGGCGCTGCACCTGAAGGACGAGTTCGCTGCGGTCAAGCACCCGAAATGCGATTTCGGCGAGAACCTGCAGAACTACTACGCCTACTGCAAGCGCCACGACCTGTTCCTGACGCACGCGCTCGGCGACCCCCAGGTGGACCGCAGCCAGCAGACCCAGAACGAGCGCCGCGCCGTCGCCGAGGACACCGAGGTGGCGCTGCACGTCGTCGAGGAGACCGTCGAGGGCGTCGTCGTCAGCGGCGGCAAGCAGCTCTCGACGGCGGCGCCGCACAGCCACGAGGTCTACGTCTCGCTGTCGGCGACCTTCGCCCAGCGCAACAACCCGAAATGCGTCCTCGCCTTCGCGATCCCGACCGCCTCGCCGGGCCTCAAGATCCTGGCGCGCGAGCCGGTATCGCGCTGGTTCGGCTCGTGGGGCCACCCGTTGCAGATGCTCGACGAGCAGGACTGCATGCTGTTCTTCGACCGCGTGCTGGTGCCGTGGGACCGGCTGTTCATGCTCTACGACCCGACGCCGATGGTGAAGATGCTCGGCGCCGCCGGCCACAACCCCAATTTCAACTTCCTCGGCTGGTCGAATCTATGCCGGGTGGAAGTGCGCATGAAGCTGATGACGGCGGTCGCGACGATGGTCGCCGAGGCGATCGGCGTCATCGAGTTCCGCGAGGTCGCCGCCAAGCTCGGCGAGATGGTGACCTATTGCGAGATGTGGCGGCACGCGATGGAAGGGATCGAGCACCAGGCCGGTCCCACCCCGAGCGGCCAGTGGACCCTGGGTCCGGCCCGGGCCACTCACATCTGGTTCACCCAGGTGTCGGGGCGCATGACCGAGTTGCTGCGGGAAATCTGCGCCTCCGGCATCATCATGCAGCCCAGCGAGAACGACCTCGCCAGCCCGGAGATCAGGCCCTACCTAGATCGCTACATGCGCGGGAAGGACGTCGATGTCGAATACAAGTCGCGTCTCTTCCGGTTGGCGCACGACCTTGCCGCCTCGTCCTTCGGCCTGCGTCAGGAGATTTACGAGTACTGGCACGGCGGCGACCCCAACCGCAACCGCATCAACCTGTTGCGCAGCTACGACCAGAGCGCGATGAAGGCGCGCCTCCGCGACCTGCTCCGTCATCCCCTGCCGCACGGCGAAATCGGGTAAGCGCTGGCGCGAGCCGATGCGGCGGCCGGCGCCCCCATGGGCAGCGCCGGCCACGGCAGCAGAATTATTGGCCGGTCCCGGCGCCGGTGGCGCCGCCCGTTCCCGGCGTGCCGGTGGCGCTGCCGTTGCCGCCGCTGAGGAGGCGGCGGTTGGTGCTGCCGCTTTCGCCGGGCGTGATCAGCCGCCCGCCGGGGCTGCTCGTGCCGGCGCCGCCGGTACCGAGCGCACCGGCTCCGCTTTTGCCGCTTCCCAAGGTGCCGGTGGCGCCAGGTGCGGCGGTTCCGCCGCCGGTGCCGGGTCCGAGCGTGCCCGTGGTCGCGCCGGGACCGAAGGTGCCGGTGGTGGCACCCGGACCAATCGCGCCCGTATTCGCGCCCGGACCCAGCGTGCCGGCGCCCATCGTTCCGGTCGTGCCGACATCGCCGGTCCCGGGGGCGAGGGTGCCGGCACCCATCGTTCCGGTCGTGCCGATGTTGCCGGTGCCGGCGCCCAAAGACCCGGTGCCGCCGACACCATTCGCGCGACCGCCGGTGCCGGCGCCGTTGCCGCCGCTGCCGGCACCGAGGCCGGTTCCGACGCCGACACCGCCGCTTCCGGCGGCGCCGCCGCCCGCACCCGCGCCACTTCCAGCCCCGCCGCCCGCGCCCGCCGCCATGGCGGTGCTCAGCGCGGCCGCCGTCAGAAATGCCGCCGCCAGCGCGGCCAAACCAAGATGACGGTGCATGGCCCTTCTCCTGCGCTGTCCGTGGTTCCCGATTGGAAGCCAACAGGCGGGAGCGGCAAACGCTCCCGGAGCGCTCGAAGATTTAGGGCTCACTCGTCATGCAGGGACAGCGTAACCAAGTACTTCCTCAACATCGGAAGACATAAAAGAGGCTGCGGCGGCGTCTGATTTATTATTGAAAGCGCTGAGGCTTCGCGTTAATGCACGGTCATCTCGCCTAGATAGGCTTGACGGATCATCTCGTTTTCGCGCAATTCGGCCGCCGAGCCGTTCAGCACCACCTGCCCGGTCTGCAGCACGTACGCGCGGTGCGCGATCGACAGCGCCATGTTGGCGTTCTGTTCGACCATGAAGATCGTTGTGCCCTGGCGGTTGATCGTCTGGATGATGTCGAACACCTGCTCGACGAAAACCGGCGCGAGGCCCATCGAGGGTTCGTCCATGCACAACAGCTTTGGCCGCGCCATCAGCGCGCGGCCGATCGCCACCATCTGCTGTTCGCCGCCCGACAGCGTCCCCGCGAGCTGGCGCAGCCGTTCCTTGACGCGCGGGAACAGCGTAAACACGCGTTCGAGGTCCTCGTCGAATTCCGGGCCGCGGCTCCGCGTGTAGGCGCCCATCTCCAGGTTCTCGTAGACCGTCATGCGCGGGAACAGCCGCCGCGCCTCGAGCACCGGCGCGATGCCACGGCGAACGCGCTCGGCGATGCTGACCCCGGCGAGGCTCTGGCCCTCGAACAGGATGTCGCCGCGCGCCGGCACGACCACACCCATGATCGCCTTCATCGTCGTCGATTTGCCGGAGGCGTTGCCGCCGAGCAAGCAGACGATCTCGCCGCGGTCGATGCGATAATCGACCGACTTCAGCACATGCAGATCGCCGTAATAGGTATCGACCCCGCGAAATTCGAGCATCTAACGACTCGCCAGAGGCTGCCTTTCCCGTCGTCCCCGCGAAAGCGGGGGCCCAGGAGTCGCAGATACAGCGGCTGGGGCGGAACCCCGCTTTCGCGGGAACGACGGTGAAAACTCAGGCAACGGCGGCGCTCCGGCCCAGATAGGCGCGGATCACGTTCTCGTCGCGGCGCACCTCGGCGGGCGTGCCCTCAGCGATCTTCTCGCCGTGGTCGAGGACGATGACGTTGTCGGCGAGGCTGACGACGACGTCGAGTTTGTGCTCGATCAGCACGATCGTCAGGCCGAGCTTGTTGAGGCTCTTGATCTGGTCGGCCAGCTCCAGGGTCTCGGCCGGGTTCATGCCGGCCGTCGGCTCGTCGAGCAACAGCAATTTCGGTTGCGACGCCAGCGCGCGGGCGATCTCGACGCGGCGGCGGTTGGCGTAGGACAGGCCGCCGACGATGTGGTCGGCACGCGGCACCAGGCGGTTGCCGAAGATCGAGATGATCTCCATCGCCCGCTCGCGCGCCGCCGCCTCCTCGCGCTGCGAACCCGGCAGGCGCAGCACGGCCCCGACGGCGCCTGTGTGCATCCGCGCGTGCATGCCGATCATGACGTTTTCGAGCACGCTCAGGTTTGGGAAGAGCCGGATGTTCTGAAAGGTGCGGGCGATGCCGCGTTCGAGGACCGCGTGCGGCGGGCGCCGAGCGATCTCCTCGCCGGCAAAGCGGATATGGCCTTCGTCCGGCGCCAGGAGGCCGGTGACGACGTTGAACAGCGTCGATTTGCCGGAGCCGTTGGGGCCGATCACGGCCACGACCCCATGCGCCGGCACCTGCAGCGAGACCGAGCGCAGGGCGACGAGGCCACCGAAGCTGATCGTCAGGCCGGAGACGTCGAGCAGCGGCCCCTGCTCGACGGCGCGGTCGAGCAGGCCGATGCTGGAGAGCCTATCGAAGCCGCCGCGCCCGACCTGGGCGCTCTGCTCGGCAAGCGACAAGGGCGGCGCCGGCCGCGTCGCCGGGATCAGCCCCTCGCGGCGGTACAGCATCATGATGACCAGGATCAGGCCGAAAATCAGCTCGATCGACGACGACAGCTCGACGTGCTGCAGCCAGTCCACGTCGATGAGTCGGCCGAGCGCGTGCAGCCACTGCGACAGATCCTCGAGGAACCACGACTGCAGGATCTGCAGAATGATGGCGCCAATGACGACGCCCCAGACGCTGCCGATGCCGCCGAACACGATCATGACGAGAATCATGACCGATACCGGGAACATGAACATCTCCGGCGTCGCGGTCTGCAACTTGGCGACGAACAAGGTGCCGGTCGCCCCCGCGAACGCGGCGCCGGTGGCAAAGGCGAGCAGCTTCAGCTTGACCCGGTCCACCCCCATCGCCGCCGCCGCGATCTCGTCCTCGCGGATCGCCATCCAGGCGCGGCCGATGCGCGACAGCTTGAGGCGGTGGCTGACCAGGATCAGAAACGCCACCAGCGCGAGGCCGACATAGTAGTAGGGCGTGGCGTTGACGCCAAAGCTCCAGCCGAAGAGCTGCGGTGCGGCGACGCCGTTGAGGCCCATCGCGCCGTTGGTAATGCTCGGCGTGTTGCGCGCAACGATCGGCACGATCTCGCCGAAGCCGAGAGTCACGATCGCCAGATAGTCACCCTTGAGGCGCAGGGTGGGGGCACCGAACAGCACCCCGAAGCAGGCCGTGATCGCCGCCGCGATCGGCATCATCAGCCAGAACGACACCTGGAAATGAACGACGTCCCCGCCGGTGTCGTGGAATCGGGAGACGAGGCCGAGCCACTGGAACGGCTCCCAGAATCCGCTCCACGCCGGCGCCAGCTGCCAAGAGGCGGCCACCCCATACGCGTAAGCGCCGATCGCGAAGAACGCCGCGTAGCCGAGGTCGAGCAGCCCGGCGAAGCCGACGACGATGTTGAGGCCGAGGGCCAAGGCCGCGAAGGTCAGCGCGTTCGCCGCCGAGTCGATGTCGGCGTCGTTGCGGATCACGATCGGGAACAGCACCGCCGCTACGGTGACGATGGCCACGAGGAGGCGAGAGCGCAGGTGCGGCGCCACCCAGGCCACCGGCGAAGCCCGACGCAACAGCGCGAAGGTGTCGCCCATCATGCCCGACCGAGGCCGGGCCGCCTCGGCCTCGCGCAACTTCACCATGCCGCGGCGCCGGTCACGTCGCTCACGACTTGGTCGGCGTGGCGCGGCCGAACAGGCCGGTCGGTGCGAACACGAGCACGAGAACAAGGATCGAGAAGATGATCACGTCGGTCCAGCGCACCGCGATGAGCTGGCCGCCGAGGCTCTCGATGAGGCCGATGATGACGCCGCCGACCATCGCGCCGGTGACGCTGCCGATGCCGCCGAGCACCGCCGCTGTGAAGGCGCGCAAGCCCGCGGTGTAGCCGATGATGAAGCTCGTGAAGTTGTAGTAGAGGCCGAAGATCAGCGCGGCGGCGCCCGCCAGCGCCGAGCCGAGGAAGAAGGCGGTGACGATGACGCGGTCGACGTTGATGCCCATCATGCGGGCCGCCTCGGCGTCCTGCGCCGTTGCCCGCATTGCCTTGCCGAGCCGGGTGCGGTTGACGAACAGGTGCAATGCCGCCATCAGCACCAGCGCCACGATCCAGATCAGCACCTCGCGCAGATGCAGGGTGGCGCCGCCGACCTGCCAGCTGACCGTCGGCATCGGGTTGGGGAAGTTCTTCGACTCGGCCCCGAAGACCAGCAGCACGACGTTGAACAGGATGTAGGACACGCCGATCGTCGTGATCATCGCGGCGGTGCCGCGCACCCCGCGCAGCGGTCGCAACGCGATCCGCTCGATCAAGACGCCGATGACGCCGGCCGCGATCATCGTGACGATGAAGGCGAAGGCCAGCGCGCCGGCCAGCGCGGAGCCGCCGAGGATCGTGCTCTGCCCGGACAGGCCGAGCAGCTCGAGCGCCCCCATGCCGATGAAGGAGGCGAGCATGAACACGTTGAAATGGGCGAAGTTGATCAGTTCGAGGATGCCGTAGACGAGGGTGAAGCCGAGCGCCAGCAGCGCGTACATCGCGCCGAGGCTCAACCCGTTGATGATCTGCTGCAGCAGGACCGCATCAAAGCTCATAAGTACCCCTGCCACCACCGGTGGCAAACATGACGAATATCCTGATCCTGAAGTTCATGGGACTCGGCCCGCTATTGTTATTGTCATGCCGGCGAAGGCCGGCATCCACCGTTCCAGTGATCGAGCGGCTGAAGCGTGGGTCCCGGCCTGCGCCGGGACGGCTAAAGAGAAGCGCCGCATTCGTCGGAACTTCGGCACCGGAAAGCTAGTCCCCGGTTCGCCCGTCCTTCTGTCCGCGGCCCAGCCAACAAACCCGTGGCGGCAGGCGATGGCCGGGTCGAAGCCCGGCCATCGCGATGAGGACATGATTGTCACAGATCGAAGCTGGGCCTGACCCGCGTCACGTGCTCTGCGGCGCGACGCCGACGTATTTGTATTGATGGATCGTATCGGTCGGCGGGTATTTCGGGTCGTGGGTGATCTTGAAGACGCTGACGATGCGGTTGGTGATGTCGCCGTTCTGGTCGAAGCTGACCTCTCCCTGCAAGGTCTTGACGTGCGCGGTCTGGATCGCGTCACGCACGTTGTCGCGGTTGACCTCCTTGCCCGAAGCCGCGACTCGCTGGATCGCGTCGAGAATGACCAGCGCGGCGTCATAGGCGGTGATCGAATAATCCTCGGGCGGCCCGCCGAATTTCTGTTCGAAGCGTTTCGCCCATTCCGCCGTTTCCGGCTGATCCAGCACGTGCGGCGCGGCGATCGTCACGTACCAGCCCTCGACAGCCGGAAAGCCGGCGCCGCTCAGGAGGTCGGTGCTGTGCATGCCGTCGCCGCCGCCCTTGATGACCTTGGGCAGGATCTCGTAGGACTGCTTCGCGACCTTCACTCCCGCCTGCGCGACGCCGCCATAATAAAGGCCGTCCGGGTTGAGCGGCTTGATCTTGGTCAGGATCGTCGTGTAATCGGCCTCCTTGGGATTCAGCTGGTCGCGGCCGAGGACCTTGATGCCGCGCTTCTCGGCCTGCGCCTGAAACGCGTCGGCGAGGCCGACCCCGAACGCGCCGCTGTCGTCGAGCACGTAGATCGATTTGACCTTCAGCGTATCGGCGAAGAAGTTCGCCATGTTCGGGCCCTGAAAGGCGTCCGTCGTCACGGTGCGGAAGTAGATCGCCTTCCCGCCAGGCCTATACTGACCGGCAAATTTCGGATTGGTGATGTCGGGGTTGGTCGAGCTGGGGGTGATCGTGGCCAGATCGCCCTGGCTCAGGATCGGCGCCATCGCCTTGCCGGAGCCGCTCATCTGCGGGCCGATCGCAGCAACGACCTTGCTGTCGGAGACCATCTTGCGCGCGTTGGTCGCGGCCTGAGCGGGGTCGTATTGGCCGGCCGTAGCGGTGCCGTCATCGAGGATCAGCGGCTCGATCTTATAGCCGGCGACGCCACCCTTCTCGTTCGCCTCCTGGAACGCCATCAGCGCACCGTCGCGGATTTTCTTGGCGGCCTGCGCGTCGGCGCCGGTGAGCGGCAGGTTGATGCCGACAACGACCGTCTTGTCGGCCGCAAATGCCGCGGTGGCGCGGGCCGCGACGCTGCCGACGATGGCGGCGGCCGGCAGGCGAAGGATCAACGTGCGACGCGACAGCATGTGGGCGACCCCTGCTCAAGCTTGATCGATATCGGCAATTTTCGCGCCAAAGCCGCCGTTTCGGCAAGCCCGATGCGAGCGCGCGGCATGGCTCACGGGTTCGGCGGTTTCATGGCCACGTCCAACATGACGTTCGGCAACAGTTCCCGGATGACGCCGCGCAGAGTGGCCTCGTCGGAGGCGGTCGCCGCGGCCAGCAGCCGCCGCGACCCGCGCCGGAGGATGCGGGCGTTGGCGCGGCCGTCCCGCCCGGCGCGGATCGTCGCGAAAGCGTCGGCGGGTTCTACCCGGCGCAAGATCCGCTTCAGCGCCTGCAACCCCTCGCTGGTCTCGACATCGTGGGCCGGGCCCTCGACGGCCTCGTCCTCGGGATCGTCCTCGACGACGGCGTCCATCGCGTCGACCGGCCGGTGCCGCGCCAGCGAATGGTAGATCGCGCGCCCCGCCTCGGTATCGATGCGCGACTGCAACTCCCAGCTCTCCCCGCGCGCGCACAGCTCGGTAATCAGCGCGAACAGATCGTCGCAATCGCCCTCGTGCGTGCAGGTCAGGAAGGCGAGGCGGCCGTCGTGCTCGATGACGCGATCGTCATCTTCGGCAAAGCCGAGTTCGGACAGGGCGTTGTCCAGGGCGCGCCGGGAGGCGACGAGCAGCGTCGTCACGTGCAGGCGCTGGCCGCCCTCGGTTGCAGCATCCTTCTCGGCCATGCCGCTCGTCCTCCACGAAACGGGATGCTCGCGACGCTCGCTCAGGAGCCTCGGCTTTCGCCCAGGCGGCTGATGCGTACGTCGCGATGGGTGCCGACATTCATCAACAGGCCGAAGCCGAACATCACCGTCAGCATCGCCGTGCCGCCGTACGAGATCAGCGGCAGCGGCACGCCGACGACCGGGATCAGGCCCATCACCATAGCCGTGTTGATGGAGACGTAGAGGAAAAAATTGGTCGCAATGCCGAGCCCTAAAAGCCGGCCGAAATGGTTGCGGCTGCGCAAGGCGATCGCGAAGGCGTAGACGATCACCAGCGTGTACAGCGACAGCAACGCAAGGCCGCCGACCAGGCCGAATTCCTCCGCGAGCATCGTAAAGATGAAGTCGGTCTGCTTTTCAGGCAGAAAGCTCAGATGGCTCTGGGTGCCGGCGAGAAAGCCTTTGCCGAAGAGGCCGCCCGACCCGAACGCGATCTTCGACTGCATGATGTGATAGCCGGCGCCGAGAGGGTCGGCTTCCGGGTTCAGGAACGTATAGAGCCGGGTCTTCTGGTAGTCGCGCAGGAACGACCACGCAATCGGGGCCATGCCGAGCGCCGCCGCCATCGCTCCGGCAAAAATCCACAACCGCACCCCGGCGAGGAAGAACACGACGGCGCCGGCGATCAGCAGCATCATCGCGGTGCCGAGGTCGGGCTGCTTCAGCACCAGGCCGACCGGCACCAGGACCAGCGTCACCGGCAGCAGCAGATATCGGATGCGCCCGACATCGTCGTCGGACAGCGTGTGGAAGTAGCGCGCCAGCGCCAGCACCAGCGCAATTTTCATGACTTCCGACGGCTGCAGCTGGAGGAACCCGAGATCGATCCAGCGCTGGGCCCCCATGCCGACGAAGCCGCGCAGATCGACCGCCACGACGAGGATCAGCGACACCCCGTAAACCCAGTAGGCGATGCGGTACCAATGGCGGATATCGATCAGCGCCGCCGCGATCATCGGCACCAGGGCGATGCCGAACCGCGCCATCTGCTTGCCGGCCCAGGGCTGCCAGCTGCCGTCGGCCGCCGAATAAAGCATCGCGAAGCCGATGCCGGCGACAATCGTCACCAGCACGATCAGCGCCCAGTTGATACCCCAAATGCGATCGGCGAGAGTCAGCTCGCGGCTGCCGATCTCGGAACTGAGGGTGGACACGACGGATTCGGTTCCTCAGCCGCCGCGGCCGGCGGGCGGCAACGGTATCGCCGCGGGGGTCGGCAGCGGCAGGTCGGGCGAGACGAGCTGCGCCACCGCTTCCGGGTCGGGGACCTTGCGAGCCGGATCGCGCCGCTGCACTTCGTAGAGCACGTCGCGCACAATCGGCGCTGCGACGGCCGAGCCGCCGCCGCCGGTTTCGCCGCCGTGCTCGACGACGACGGCGCAGACGTAGCGCGGCGCCCCGACCGGCGCGAAGCCGACAAACAGCGCATGGTCGCGCTCGCGCCACGGCACCTCGTCGCCCTTGCGGATGCCGTGTTCGCGCTCGTATTCGCTGATGCGCCGCACCTGCGAGGTGCCGGACTTGCCGCCCATCGCAAAGCCGGGCGCCTCGATGCGGGCCTCGTAGGCGGTGCCTCCCTGCTCGTTGACGACGCCGTTCATACCGCCGAGGACAACGGCGAGCGCATGCGGGTTGATGCCGAGCCAGGCGAAATTCGGCACCTTGCGGTCGCCGCCCGGCGCCATGACGCCGTTCTCGCGCACGAGGTGCGGCACCACCGCGCGCCCCGTCACGAGCCGCGCCGCCATCGTCGCGACCTGCAGCGGCGTCGCCAGTACCGAGCCCTGGCCGATGCCGGTGATCAGCGTCTCGCCCTGCTCCCACGGCATGCCGGTGGTCGCGAATTTCCAGTCGCGGTTCGGCATCAGACCGCCGCGTTCGCCCGGGATGTCGAGCCCGAGTTGATGACCGAACCCGAAACGGTGCGCCATTGCGGCGATGCGGTCGATGCCGGTGCGTCGCGCCGCCTCGTAGAAGAAGACGTCGCAGGACTTCTTGATGGCGTCGTGCAGGTGCAGCGCGCCATGGCCTTCCTTGCGCCAACAGTGAAACGTGGCGTTGCCGAGTTCGAGATAGCCGGGGCAGCTGATCGCCGTATCCGGCGTGATCGCGCCGGCCTCCAGCGCCGCCAGCGCCACCACCGGCTTGAACGTCGAGCCCGGCGGATAGATGCCGCCGATCGCCTTGTCGGAGAGCGGGTTGCGCGGGTCGCTCGCCAGCTCCTGCCACACCGCCGGCGTCAGGCCGGTCGAGAACATCGTCGGGTTGAAGCTGGGGCTGGAGACGAGAGACAACACGTCGCCGGTCAGGGCGTCGAGCAGAACGCAGGAAACGCTCGCCTCGGCGGCGCAGCGGCGGGTCGTGAAGTCCTGCATCCCCATGTCGAGGCCGAGGACGACGTCGGCGCCCGGCTGGCCTTCGATCCGCGCCACCTCGCGCACGACCCGGCCATAGGCGTTGACCTCGACCTGACTCGTGCCGGCGGTGCCGCGCAGCTTCAGGTCCTGCGATTTCTCGATGCCGGCCTTGCCGATGCGCAAATCCGGCAATTCCAGCATCGGATCGCCGGTCAAGTCCTTTTCCGAGACCGCCGCGACATAGCCGAGAACGTGGGCTGCGGTCGGCCCGAACGGATAGTGCCGGGTCAATCCCTGTTCGATCGACACCCCCGGCAGTTCCGGTGCGGCGACTTCGATGCGCGCCAGCTCGTCCCATTTCAGGTTGGCGCGCGCCACGACGGGCACGAACGCGTGCTTGCGGCGGGCGTCGCGCACGACCCGGCGGCGGTCGTTGTCGCTGAGTTCGATCAGGCCCGCCAGCGCGTCGAGCGTGGCCGGGATATTGTCGGTCTGCTCCGGAACGATGACGACGCGGTAGTTCTGCTGGTTGTCGGCGAGGACGACGCCGAAGCGGTCGAAGATGCGGCCGCGCGGCGGGGCGAGCAGCCGCAGGTTGATGCGGTTCTCGTCGGCGAGGACGCTGAACCGGTCCTTTTCCAGGATCTGCAGCTGATACATGCGGCCGCCGAGGGCGGCGACAAAGATCGCCTGACCGCCCGCCAGGAGCGCGGCGCGCCGGGTGATCAGCTTGTGACGCTGCGTCTCCCGCTGCATCCCTCAACCCGCGCCGATCAGCGCGCGTTGCGCCCGCCCCAAGAGCAGACTGGCGAGCGGAAACAGGGCGATCGTCAGCACCGCCCGGAAGACCGTGCCGCGGATGTCGAGCACGGTCGAATCGAGCAGACAGTGCAGCGCCCATAGCGCCAATAACGCAACCCCGGTCAATAACGTGAACCCAAGCCAGACGAACGGGAAGGTGCGATTGATGAAATAGCGGCGATAGCCGATCACCGCCGCGCGCGACAGCAGCAGGAGGAGCGCGCTGACCCCAAGCGGCGCTCCGGCCAGCAGGTCCTGCAAGCCGCCGATCGCGAACAGCGCGACCGGCGGCAAGAAGTCCGGCCGGTAGATCGTCCAGTGATAGACCGCCATCAGCGTGAAGGCCGGGGTCAGCGAGGCGTAACCCGGGATGTGCACCGGCAGGATCGACAGCAGCGCCGCCAGCACGGTCGTCGCGGCCGGCAACAACCGTGCCGCCGCATTGTCCACACGCGGCAGGGCCGGAATGCTGAAGACCTTGAGCGCCATCTAGCGCGGCTTGGCTTCGCCGCTCGCCGGCGCGGGAGCCGCCCTGCCGTGGCGGCCGGCGGAATGCGAGCCGGTGCGCACCGGCCGGGGCAGCATGTTGGCAAGGCCGTAGTTGACGATGCGCAGATAGCCGACGCGCGACAGCTCGACGAACGGCTCCACCCGCGGCACGCTGCCCTCGAAAGCGGCGACGACGCCGATCGGCAAGCCCGGCGGGAACAGGCCGCCTTCGCCGGACGTGACGATGCGGTCGCCGATCTTCACGCTCGCGCCGGTCGGCAGGTAAAGGAGCCGCGGCCGCTCGGAATTGTCGCCGGCGAGGACGGCATTGTCGCGCGTACCGTCGATGATGACCGGGATGCGCGAGTTCAGGTCGGTGACGAGCAGCACCCGCGCGGCGCGATCGCCGACCTCGGTCAACCGCCCGACCAACCCCTCGCCGGTAATCGCGGCCTGGCCGCGGGCGAGGCCTTCCTCGCTGCCGGCGTTGATCATCAACGTGCGGACGTAGGCGCCGCCGGAATTGGCGATGACCCGCGCCGTGACGTAGGCGGCCCCAGGCTCGGGGACGAGCTTTAACAGGCCGCGCAGCTGCTCGTTCTCGGAGGCCAGCCGATGTGCCGCTTGCTGCCATTGCAGCAGGCGTGCGTTCTCTTCCCGCAGCCGCGCATTCTCTTGATAGATGCCGACGACGTCGCGGGCGCGATCGGCGATATTGCCCACCGCCGTCAGCGGCCGCGACACCGCATCGAGCACCGGCGCCGCCGCATCGCTTACCGCCACCCGCAGCGAATCGAAGGCCGTCTGATCCGCCTTGCCGACAATGATGATCCCGACCGACAGCATGATCAGCAGCGGCATCGAGCCGCGTTCGACGGCGGTGCGCACCTGCGGCGATAAGCGAATCAAAGCCCCCCCTTAGCCCGTTCGGGTGCCGCGGACAGCACCCCGATCGATACGGCGGCGCAGCGCACCCGGCACCCCCCGCTGACCCCCATCGCGGCTTTTCCCCAGAAAAGCCTCTCACCACATATTGATCAACACGTTTTTTAAAGTCTTCATCTCTTCGAGCGCGCGGCCGGTGCCGAGCGCGACGCAGGTCAGCGGGTCGTCGGCGATCGACACCGGCAGACCGGTCGCGTGCCGCAGCACGTAGTCGAGGTTGCCGAGCAGCGCTCCCCCGCCGGTCAGCACGATCCCCTTGTCGACGATGTCGCCGGCCAGCTCCGGCGCGGTATGTTCGAGCGCCACCTTGACCGCCTCGATGATCGAGCCGACGGGCTCGGCGAGGCTTTCAGAGATTTGGCGCTCGCTGATGACGATCTCCTTCGGGACCCCGTTCATCAGGTCGCGGCCCTTGATCTCCATGACGCGGCCCTCGCCGTCCTCGGGCATGCAGGCGGAGCCGATTTCCTTCTTGATCCGCTCGGCGCTGCTCTCGCCGACGAGGAGGTTATGGTTGCGGCGAATGTAGGCGATGATCGCCTCGTCCATCTTGTCGCCGCCAACCCGCACCGAGCGCGAGAACACGATGCCGCCGAGCGAGAGGACCGCCACCTCGGTCGTGCCGCCGCCGACATCGACGACCATCGAACCGGTTGGCTCGGTCACCGGCAGCCCGGCCCCGATCGCCGCCGCCATCGGCTCCTCGATCAGGAACACCCGCCGCGCACCGGCGCTTTCCGCCGATTCCTGGATCGCGCGGCGCTCGACGGCGGTCGAACCGGAGGGCACGCAGATGATGATCTGCGGGCTGGCGAAGCTGCGCCGGTTGTGCACCTTGCGGATGAAATGCTTGATCATCTCTTCCGCGACTTCGAAATCGGCGATAACGCCGTCGCGCAACGGCCGGATCGCCTGGATGTTGCCCGGCGTGCGGCCGAGCATGAGCTTTGCCTCCTCGCCGACGGCGAGGACCTGCTTGCGGCCCTTGACGCTGGCGATGGCGACGACCGAAGGCTCATTGAGGACGATGCCGCGGCCCTTGACGTAGACGAGGGTATTCGCCGTGCCGAGATCGATCGCCATGTCGGCCGACAACAAACCCAACATTCTTCCAAGCATCGCCCGTGAAAACCAGAAGTTGCGGCCAGCTAGGATATTTCGTGCGCGCGGCGGGGGCCGCGTATCGCGGCGGGCCGATCAATGACATCGGCGGCCGCGCCCCGCAACGGATAGTTGGCGTTCGTTGCCATTGCCGGCGGCGCGGCGCGCGCCCCTCCCTGGGAAAGCGCGATCCTTGCGGATCGCCTGCGGCATTTCAAGCCGCGTCGCAACCCGGAAGCGCGGAAAGTCCGGCGTTGCCGGCGTCGCCCGCATCGGCAATGTTGCGGCGATGGAGGCGCGGGTCGTTAAACATTCGGTGCGCATCGCCGGCCATGCGACGAGCGTGTCGCTGGAGGCGGCGTTCTGGGAGGCGCTGCAGGCGATCGCCGCCCGCCGCGGCGTCTCGGTAAACGCGCTGCTGGCCGGTGTCGACCGCGCCCGCGGCGGCAACCTGTCGAGCGCGATCCGCCTCTTCGTGCTCGATTGCTGCCGCCGCGGCGAGTTGCCTCCCGACCCGAAAGATTAGCCGGCGCCGTTGCCGGCGGCGGCGGATGACCTACATCAGGCGGCGGCGATGGAGGCGGGCATGGCGACGGTGGTCAATCTGAACCGGGTGCGCAAGCAGCGGCGGCGAGAGGAGGCCGAGCGCCGCGCCGCCGAAAACCGCGCGCTGCACGGCCGCAGCAAAGCTGAACGCCAGCAGGCGCAGCGCGAACGCGAGCGCATCGACACCGACCTCGACGGCAAGCGCCTCGACTAGCGGCGCCGGCCTCCTGAATCGTCATTCCCGCGAAAGCGGGAATCCACGGCCGACGCTCCGTCTACCCCCTGGGCCCCGCTTTGGTCCGCCAATGTAGCTTGGAGAGCTCGGCCGCCACTCGCGTCTCACACGGTCTGCAGGATTTTCTCCGGGGTGATGTCGGGGGCCATGATGCGGTGCCAGTCGGCGCTGCGCGGCAGCACCTCCTCTCCCGCCTGCAGTGAATAATAGCTGGGGCGGACGCCGTCAGGGACGCCGCCGGCCTCGACCGTCTTGACCGCCTGCCGCAATAGCTTGCGGGCCTGGATGATCGCCTTGTCGGCCGGGCCGAGATGCTCACGGCTGCGGTCGACGATGCGGCCCATGCTCTCCTGCAAGGCGCGGTCCTGCTGGTTGATGCCGTCGATGCCGGTATAGCTCTCGGTGCGCTGCACTTCGCGGTCGAGGCCGTAATTGTTCGAGCGGTTGAAGAACGAGCGGAAGGTCTTGGGATCGACGTGCAGCGGCCCGTTGCCAAGGCCGCGTTCGAGCCGGTCCTCCTCGGTCAGCGGTGCGTCGGAAAGGCTGTAGGCCCAGTTGTAGACCATGCAGTTCTCGTCGTCGATCGGTACCCAGATATGCCCGGCATCCATCGGCAGGCCGCTCTCCGAACGCGACGGGCGGATCTGATGGAACGGCAGGACGAAGTGGTACGTGCGGATGTGCATCTCGTCGGTGCCGGCGAGCGGCCGCAGCCCGGCGTAGAGGTAACCGTAGTCGGTGATATCGACGACGAGGTCGGGCGCGCGGCCGCGCACGAACGGGCTCGATGGCTTCATGCCGCCGCGCGTCGAATTGTCGGTCAGCAGGCGGTGCAGGATCGGCGCGTGCGACGTGTCGATGCCGCCTTCCAGCGCCTGCAGCCAGTTGCATTCCTCGATCACCTTGGTGACGTGCCGCCGCTCCTCCGGCACCTGCGTCCAGGCGAATTTCGGAGGCGCCGGGATTTTTTCCGGCGGACCGAGATAGGCCCAGACGACGCCGCCCAATTCGACGGTGGGATAGGCGACGAGATGAACCTTGTGCTTGAACTGGTTCTCTTCGGGCTCGTTGAGCTGGTCGATGCAGGCACCGCTGACGTCGAACTTCCAGCCGTGATAGACGCAGCGCAAGCCGCATTCCTCATTGCGCGCGAAGAACAGCGACACGCGGCGGTGCGGGCAGAATTCCTCGACGAGCCCGATGCGGCCTTCGGTGTCGCGGAACGCCACCAGGTCCTCGCCGAGGAGGCGGACGCGCACCGGCGGACAATCGGGCTCGGCGATCTCGCTCGAAAGCAGCGCCGGGATCCAATACATCCGCATGGTCTTGCCCATCGGGGTCCCCGCCCCGACGCGGGTGATCAGCTCGTTTTCTTCGCGTGAGAGCATGAAGAGCGCCTCCTGGATCGGTCGAGGCAGCCGCGCGTGCGGAGCCTTGCCGCTAAAATAGCGCATCCTCCGGATAACGGAGTCGGTTTTGTCGCATCGCTGACCTCGAGCAGGCGGAGCGCGGCGCAAGTGGGAGCGCTTATCCGGCAGCCATTTACCGTTTTGGTATTGTCATTCCTCACATGGACTTGGATCCGCTTCCGTTTCGATCACCGCTTTCGGCGTACGAGCAACAGGCGGAAATTCTGCTTGCGGGAGAGCGCGCCGGCGATCCGGCGGCGATCGACCTGTTCCACCGCCGGCACCCCCGCTTTCTCGACGACAAGATCAAGTGGCGCCCGAAATTCATACCTGCATCGGACATTCGTGAGGCCGCGCTCACCGCCGCCGACGCCCGCCTGACCATCGCGCGCCACTACGAGTTTGTCGATTGGCCCACGCTCGTCGCCTATGTCGAGGCTGTCGCGCAGGATGGCCCGATCTTCGAGTTCGAAGCCGCTGTCGAGGCCGTGGTCAACGGCGACCTGGCGACGCTGGAGGACGCACTGCGCCGCGATCCTGGTCTCGTTCGCGCCCGTTCGAGCCGTCTGTGCTTTTTCGACCCGCCGGTCAGGCACCGCGCCACGCTGCTCCATTACGTTGCCGCGAACGGGGTCGAGCAATGCCGCCAGAAGACCCCGCCCAACGCCGTCGAGATCGCCCGCGCGCTGCTGCAAGGCGGCGCGGAGGTCGACGCTCTCGCCGACATGTACGGCGTCGAATGCAGCACGATGAGCATGCTCGTCTCCAGCGACCATCCGGCAGCGGCGGGACTTCAGGCACCATTGGTCGAGTTGCTGCTGGATTTCGGCGCGGCTATCGAAGGATGCGGCACCGATAGGTGGGGGAGGCCGCTCTTCACGGCGTTGGCCTTCGGCATGCGCGAGGCCGCGCAGGTCTTGGCCGCGCGCGGAGCGCACATCGACCTGCCTTGCGCCGCCGGGCTTGGCATGATGGACGAAGCTGCCTCTCGGCTCCCGCACGCGGCCGCACTGAGCCGGCACCGTGCTCTTGCCCTGGCCGCCCAGCACGGGCATGCGGAGATTGTTGGTTTACTGCTCGACGCCGGCGAGGATCCGAATCGCTACAATCCCGACGGCACCCATGCTCACTCGACCCCGCTGCACCAGGCGGCTCTGGCGGGTCACGACGCGGTCGCAAGGCTGCTGGTCGAGCGCGGGGCGCGACTGGATATCCGGGACACGGTCTGGAACGGCACGCCGCTCGGATGGGCGCTTCACGGCGGCAAAGGTCTCATGGCCGAATATCTGCGATCGGCGGGCGCAACCTCATAGTGGTTCTATTCTGACACTCCGAACCAGGTAGTCATTCCGGAGCGGCCGCAGGCCGAATCCGGAAACCATTTTCCAGAGGACGGTGTGCATGGGTTCCGGGTTCACCGCTGCGCGGTGCCCCGGAATGACCGGTCGGGGATCAATCGTCTGAATTCCACGTATTCGGGGCCGCGTCAGATCTCGCCCTCCTGGCGCAGCATCCGCACGGTCTGGCGCATGGCCGCGACGGTGTCTTCCAGTTCGGCGTCGCCGTGAGTGGCGGAGATGACGCCGCCGGGGTGGCTGCTGAGATCGACGCCGTTGAGCATCATCGCCAGCCGCATCTTGTGCACGAGGCCGGCGTTGCGGTCGCCCTTCAGCATCGTCAGCGGGTATTGCAGCGGATCGAAGCTGGTCGGCTCGATGGCAACACGCTCGGAATTGGTGAAGATTTCGAGCGAAGAGAATGTACCGTAGGCGGCCCACGCGACGCTCTCTTCCTCGAAGACCTCGTTGAGGCGGCGGCGCAGGGTCTCGCCGAAGCGGTTGGCGCGGTCGCAGGCGTCGGTCTCGGCGACGATCGTCAAGGCCGCCACCCCCGCTGCGGCCGACAGCGGATTGGCGTTGAAGGTGCCGGGGTGGGCGATCTTCTCGGCCCCGGCCTGCTTCGTGACCTGGAAGTCCAGCAGATCGAGGATGTCTTTGCGGCCGGCGACCGCACCGCCCGGTAGCCCGCCCGCCAGTATCTTGGCCAACGTCGTCAGGTCGGGACGGATGCCGTAGGCGGCCTGCGCGCCGCCGCGGGAGACGCGGAAGCCGTTGACGACCTCGTCGAAGATCAGCAGCACGCCCTGCTCTGCCGTCAGCCGGCGCAGCGCGTGCAGAAACTTCGGGTCGATCGGCAGCTTGCCGCCATTGGCGCCGGTCGGCTCGATGATCGCGGCGGCGATGTCGTCGTGCTGGTCGAGCAGGCGGGCCAGCGCCGCCTCGTCGTTCTGGTCGCACAGCAGGACGTTGCCGGCGACGGCGTCGAGCACGCCGACCGTGGCAGTCCCGTCGAAATGGCTGGCATGTCCGGAGGTCATATGGTCGTGCCAGCCGTGGAAATGGTGGTTGAAGCGGATGAGCTTCGGCTTACCGCTGAAGGCTCGCGCCAGCCGCACCGCCATCAAGGTCGCCTCGGTTCCGGACGAGGTGAAGCGCACCCGCTCGGCGCTCGGGATCAGCCGCATGACCAGCTCGGCCCAGGCGATTTCGAGCTCGTGGCAGGCGCCGTAATGGGTGCCGCGCTCGATCTGCGCCTGCACCGCCGCCGTGACCTCGGGGTGGCAGTGACCAAGCAGCAGCGCGCCGTGGCCGCCGAAATAATCGACGTAGCAATTGCCGTCGACGTCCCATTTGCGCGGCCCGCTGGCGCGGTCGATGTAAAGTCCGTACGGCTCGATGTAGCGGGAATCGTGGGTAATGCCGCTCGGGAATAGCCGCGCCGCCCGCTCGGCCCGGGCCGCCGAACCGGGGGTCGCCGCACGGTAGGCGCTGACGATCGGGGAATTCGTGATCGGCGTGTCGGGCATCACCTTTGCTCCTCGTTGGGTGATCCCCTTTTAGGCTTGGCCGCCGCGCAGGCCAAGCCGTTGACCGCGGCCAGCGCATCCCCGAATGTTCGGACCAGCGGTAGGGAGGAGCCGGACATGCCGATCAGCTATAAGACCGAGCTGCACGCCCGCTTCGGCGAGGATGTCGACCTCGGCGGCGACGGCGGCGACCACCCCGACAGCCCATGGCTGCGGCAGGTGCTGATGCGGCGCACCCATCGCCGGTTCAACGACCGCCCGGTGCCGCGCTCGCGCGTCAAGCTCCTGCTCGCCACCGCGGTCTCGGCCTCGTCGAAATCCGACTTTCAGCAGATATCCATCATCGTCGTCGAGGACCGGATGCGGCGCAACCGCCTCGCAGAATTGTTCCCGGACATGCCATGGATCGGCACCGCGCCCGTCTTTCTCGTGTTCTGCGGCGATGCGCGGCGCCTTGACCGGCTCGGGGCGCAATTCGGCCTCAGCCCCGACACCGGCACGTTCGAATTCTTTTTCAACGCGACGGTGGACGCGGCGCTCGCGTTGCAGACCTGCGTCCTCGCCGCCGAGACGATGGGCCTCGGCTGTTGCCCGATCAGCGTGCTGCGCAACCGAATCGGTGAAGTCGCCGAAATCCTGTCGCTGCCCGACCGAGTCTTTCCGGTGGCGGGATTGTGCATCGGCTATCCCGACCAGGCCGGCTTTATCAGCATGCGGCTGCC
>Ga0070739_10002576_pt1 | contig 24080 bp, 25 predicted proteins | sample Coa_R1_7_FD_66445 | JGI IMG/M metagenome (GOLD analysis project Ga0070739, IMG submission 66445) | Surface soil microbial communities from Centralia Pennsylvania, which are recovering from an underground coalmine fire - Coalmine... | ecosystem: Environmental > Terrestrial > Soil > Unclassified ... | reverse complement strand
GGCTTGCTGCTCGGCGGCCTCGCCGACCTCGCCGATCGCCGCGGCGATATCACCCCCGGCCCGGCCGGTGTCCTCAGCCGCACTGGCAACCTCCGAAGAGGCGGCGTTGACGCTGGCGGTGGTGGCGCTCACCTCGCTGACGAGCTCGCGCAGGCGCTCCGTCGCCGTGTTGTAGGCGACATAGCACTCGCGCATGCCGAGCCGCAGCGCCTCCATCTTCTCCTTCATCGTGGCGAACTCGCCGCCCAGCACGACATCCACGGGCTGGCTGAAGAGCTCGAACGTGGTCGAGAAATCGCCCTCGGCCAGCGCACCCAGCCCCGCCGACAGCCGGGCCGTGGCCAGCGTGCGGAACATCTCCATGAAGAAGATCAGGATCCCCGCGTCGCGCTTGAGCTTGAGCGCCAGGACGAACCCGACGAGCAGCGTGGGCACGAACCCGACCACGACGGCGAGCGGGGTGGCGCCGAGCGCCGCCACCGAGCCGCCGGTCAGCGCACCCTGCAGAAGGATCGGGACGAGCACGGCCACCGGCAGCGAGAGCTTGCGCAGCATCGGGATGCTGCCGGTCTTCAGGGCCAGGTTGACGAGCTTCGGATTGGACACGGGAACTCCGTTTCTCGGGCGGGAACGACGGGGCCGGCGGCCTACCTGAAGCGCTGGCGGGCGGCCTCGATGGCCGCCTCGTGCTCCACCGGCTTGCCCTCGAAGTCCCTGGTCTCATCCTTGGTGACCTTGAAGCGGGACACCACGTTCTGGAGGATCTCGGCGTTGGCCTTGAGCTCTTGGGCGGTGGCGGCGAGCTGTTGGGCGGAGGCGCTGGATTCCTGGGCGGAGGCGGAGACTTGGGCGGTGGAGCCGGAGGAGCGGTGCGCGTAGGTGGTGACTTCTTCGATCATCTCGCGCAGGCGCTGGGAGCCGGTGCTGACGCGGTCTGAGGCGTTGCTGACTTCGGCGATCCGGGTGTGCATGTCGCGGACGGCCTCTTCGATGGAGGTGAAGGCCTCGCGGGTGCGTTCGACGACGGCGGCGCCGGAGTCGGTGCGGTGGCTGCCTTCCTGCACGACGTCGAAGACGCGTTCGGTGTCGTGCTGGATGCTCTTGAGCAGCTCGCCGATCTGTTCGGCGGCGCGGCCGGATTCCTCGGCGAGCTTGCGGACCTCTTCGGCGACGATGGCGAAGCCGCGGCCCTGTTCGCCGGCGCGGGCGGCCTCGATGGCGGCGTTGAGGGCCAGGAGGTTGGTCTGGCCGGCGATGCCGGTGATGGTTTCCACGATGGCGCCGATCTGGGCCGAGCGGGAGGCGAGCTCGCCGATGGCGCCGGTCACGGCGTGGGAGGAGTCGCGGACTGCGCGCATGGCGGAGTCGGCCTCGGCGGAGGCGCGCACGCCGTCCTCGGTGATCGTGCGCACGCGCTCGGCCACGGTGATGGCCTGGTCGAGCTCGGCGGCGCTGGCGGCGGCGGCGCCGGCCACGTCGGTGGCGCACTGGCGGGCGGCGTCCACGACCGCGGCTTGCTGCTCGGCGGCCTCGCCGACCTCGCCGATCGCCGCGGCGATATCACCCCCGGCCCGGCCGGTGTCCTCAGCCGCACTGGCAACCTCCGAAGAGGCCGAGGTCACCGAGGTGGCCGTCTGCGTGACCTGCCCGACGAGCTCGCGCAGGCGCTCCGTCGCCGTGTTGTAGGCGACGTAGACGTCGACCAGCGTCAACCGCAGGGCCTCGAACTTGTCCTTCATGGCCCGGAACTCGCCGCCCATAGCGATCTCCGAGGGCTTGGACCACAGCTCGAACGTGGTCGAGAAGTCGCCCTCTGCGAGCTGCTCGATGCCCTTCACCAGGCGCTCGGTCGCCGACACGCGGTACATCTCGAGCGCGAACAGCACGATGCCGGCGTCGCGCTTCATCTTCAGCGTGAAGACGAAGGCCACGAGCAGGGTCGGCACGGCGAACACGACCACGGTCACCGGCGAGGCACCGAAGAGCGCGTAGCCGCCGAGCGCCAGCGCTGCCTCGAGCAGCACGGGCACGAGGATGGCCACGGGCAGTGAGAGATTGCTGATCAGGCCGATGCTGCCGGTCTTCAGCGCTAGGTTCGTCAGCTTGGAGTTATTCACGGAGGGGCCTTTCAGGCAGACGGGTCCGTGTCCTTGAATCGGACGCGGCCGCCCGAGGCTTGAGTTTCGAGCGTTCAGCCTTCGAGCCCGGCGAGCGCCCAGGCCAGGCGCTCGAGCGCGGCGAGGCCGGCCGGCAGGGGGGCCAGGTCGACGTACTCCTGCGCGCGATGAGCGTCCCCGCCGGTGGTCAGCCCGACCGTCACCGCGGGGATCCCGAGCCCGTAGGCGGCGTTCGCGTCGGTGGAGGACGCGCCCTCGCGCGCGGGTGGCAGCCCGCTGGCCGCCCGAGCGTGGCGGGCGGCCTCGAGCAGCGGGTGATCGGGCGCGATCGCGCCCGAGGGCCGCTCGCCGATCAGCTCGACATGAGCCCTCAGCCCCGTGGGCGCGGCGGCGAACGTCTCGCGCGCGGCGGCGGCCGCCGTGCGCAGTCCCTGGGGCGCCTCGGCCCTGAGATCGAGCTCGAGCGTCGCCTGCGCGGCGATCGTGTTGATTGACGTCCCGCCCGCCAGCCGCCCCACGTTGCGGGCCACCCCGGGCGGCGCGGGGAGGGCCAGGAAGCGCGCCGCCGCCTCGATCAGGCCGTGGAGCGCGCTCGGCGTGCCGCGGTCCCCCCACGAGTGGCCCCCCGGTCCCTCGTAGATGACGCGGTAGCGGGTTGAGCCCACGCCGCCCGTCTTCAGCGCGTCCAGCATCATTCCCTCGACGGCGACGAAGGCACGGCACGGCACGGTCCTCAGCAGATGCTTGGCGCCGCGCAGGTCGCCCAATCCCTCCTCGCCCACCGTGGCGGCGAGGACCACGCGACGGGGCGGGGCGAGCGGAGCGAGGCACCGGGCCAGATGGACGAGCGCGGCGACGCCGATCGAGTTATCGCCGATGCCCGGGGCGTGAATCCGACCCTCCGTGTGGCGGATCTCGATCGCCTGCTCGGCTGGGAACACCGTGTCGAGGTGGGCGGCGAGCACGGCAGCGGGCTCTCCCTCGGGGCCGACGGCGCAGACCACGTTGCCCACGGCGTCGATGCGGGCCACGACACCGGCGGCGCCCAGCATCTCGCGCACCAGCTCCGCTCGCCGTTCCTCGGCGAACGTGGGCGCCGGGACGGCGCAGATCCGCTCGGCGTCCTCCAGCAGCTGTCGCGTATCCGGATGGGCCATGGACGTGGGCGGCCGGAGGCGGTGCGGCGGCCGAGCCGTGGGGGGGATCCTATGCCGCGGGGCGCGCGGATAGCATCGGTCGATGTCCTCGCATGATTACGTGATCGTGGGCGCGGGCTCAGCCGGGTGCCTGCTGGCCAACCGGCTGAGCGCGGGCGGCGCGAGCGTGCTGCTGCTCGAATCGGGCGGCCGCGATCGGGATATCAACGCCAAGGCTCCGCTGGCCTTCGCCAAGCTCTTCCAGGGCCCCCGCGACTGGAACTACCTCTCCGAGCCCGAGCCGGCGCTGTTCGGCCGGCGGCTGTACCTGCCTCGCGGACGCATGCTGGGCGGCTCCTCTTCGATGAACGCGATGATGTACGTGCGCGGGAACCGCGCCGACTACGACGGCTGGGCGCGCGAGGGCGCCACGGGGTGGAGCTACGAGGAGGTCCTGCCCTACTTCAAGCGCTCCGAGGACAACGCCGACTTCGGCGAGCCCTTCCACGGACGGGGCGGTGAGCTTCACGTCAGCCGCCGGCGCTGGCTGTCATCCCACTGGGAGCCGTTCCTCGATGCCGCCGCCGCCAGCGGCATCGCCCGGATCGAGGACTGCAACGGGCCGACGCAGGACGGTGGCGCGCTGATCCAGGCCACGATCCGTCGCGGTCGCCGCCACAGCGCCTCGGGTGCCTTCCTGGCCCCGGCCCGGCGGCGCCAGAACCTGACCGTCGCCACCGGCGCCCACGCGCACCGCGTGGTGCTCGAGGGGGGCCGCGCGGTCGGGGTCGAGTACATCCACGGCGGCGAGCGCTCCACGGCGCGGGCAGAGCGCGAGGTCATCGTGAGCGCCGGGGCCTACGGCTCGCCGCAGCTACTCATGCTGTCGGGCATCGGGCCTGGCGATCACCTGCGCGAGCACGGCATCGAGGTGGCGCTCGAGCAGCCCAACGTCGGCCTGCACCTCCAGGAGCACCCGATGGTGCTTATGAACTGGCGCTGCCGGACCGAGGACACGCTCGACGACGCCGAGCATCCCCGTTACCTGCTGCCCTGGCTGCTGGCCGGCCGGGGCAAGCTGTCCTCCAACATCGCCGAGGCCGCCCTGCACTGGCGCTCCGATCCCGCGCTGGCGGCACCCGATTTCCAGATCATCTTCGGGCCCGTGTACTACTGGGAGCACGGGTTTCGCAAGACCGGAGCGCCCGCGCTGAGCATGGGCCTCGCGTACATCGGGCCTGCAAGCCGGGGCCACGTGCGGCTGCGCTCCGCCGACGCGGCCGACCATCCCCGCATCCTCAATAACGTGCTGAGCGCCGAGGGCGAGATCGACGCCGTCCTGCGCGCGCTGGAGCTGGCGCGCGAGATCGCCTCGCGCCCGCCGCTGGCCGCCCGCGTGGGGGAGGAGCTCAACCCAAGCGCCGCCCTGCGCACGCGCGAGGAGCTCATCAACTGGATCCGGGCCACCTGCGAGCACGAGTACCACCCGACCTCGACCTGCCGCATCGGCCCTCCGGATCAGGGAGTGGTCGATCCGCAGCTGCGGGTCCACGGGGTCGACGGGCTGCGGGTCATCGACGCCTCGGTGATGCCGCGCGTAACCGCGGGGAACACCCACGCGCCGACGCTCATGATCGCCGAGCGTGGGGCAGAGCTCGTGCTGGGCGCGAGCGCCTGAGCCTTCAGCTCGGGACGGCTCGCGGGCGGCGGCGAGGGGCCCGGCGCGACGCCGGGCCCCTGTGCCGTCCGGCTACCTACCGCCAGAGCCCGTGGGGATCCCAAGGGTCGCGGTGTAGGTCTCCTCGTCGTTGGCCTCCTGCCCGTTGGGCTCGATCCCCCCGCAGAGCTGCGGCGGGTTGCCGGCCGTGGCGGTGCCGGGGCAAACGAACAGGTCGCGATTGCGCGTGTCCGACCAGATCGGGTGCGCGCGATCGACGGCCGCCAGCCCGATGTAGTCCCCGTAGAACTGGCCGCCGTTGGGGCCCAGGAACTCGGTCGGAGGTGGCATCGAGCTCGAGGTCACGCGGACCTGGCCGAAGCTGGTCAGCGGACCGCGGCTGCCCGACAGCGAGAAGTCCGACGCACCGTCGAACTCGTCGTCTCCGTACTGGCGGTCGTAGTAGTCAACGGCCAGCGTGCCGGTGCGGCTGAACGCCGTCCACTGCCAGAACTGGTCCGTCTTGCGCTGCGCCGCGGACTGGGTGACCACGTTCTCCTGGCGCGGGTCGGTGCCCGTGCCGGTGAACGTGGCGCCGCCGTCGGTGGACACGCTGATCAGGATCTTGTTGGCGCATCCGTCCTTGGTCTTCACCCCGGTGTACATGGGATTCCCGTCGGCGGCGAAGCCGTTCGGGGTGCAGCCGTTGGTCTCGTTGGAGTCGCGGTTGATGTAGGACCCGAACGTGACCACGACCCGGTTGGGATTGCGCGGATCCACCGCCCCGCTCGGGTAGTTCGTGGCCCGGAAGACCGACTTCGTCGAGGTCCCCTTCTCCGGCACGCACGCGCGGCCCGGGTCGGCCCCGGTGCCCTGGTAGGTGTCGCAGTCGGGCAGGTCGTAGTAGTCGCTGACCTTGACCGGCGCCGAGAACGACTGCCCGCCGTCGGTCGACTTGGCCAGCAGCATCTCGTAGCGATTGTCCGTGCCGCTGGTGGGCTGGTTGTTGAAGTTGGCCCACGTCACGTACAGGGCGCCGTCCGGTCCGACGAACGGATCGCTGAACTGGTTCTCGTTGCAGTTGCCCTGCGGGGTGCCCGCCCCGAACGTGTTAGTGCAGTACGGGCTGTTGGCGCTCACCAGCACGCGCGGGCTGAACGTCTCGCCGTAATCGGAGGAGTAGGACTCCCAGATGTAGGCGCTGCCGTCGGCCGCGAACTCCGTCCAGGTCACGTAGATGCGATCCCGGTAGGGGCTGCTCAGGTTGTCGTCGATCGTCATCAGCTGCTTGTCCTCGAGCACGCCGGAGGTGCCGGTGGGGTCGAAGAACGAGGTGCTGAAGCGCCCGGGGAAGTTCCACGAGGCGCCGTCGTTGCCGGTCGAACGGAAGAGAACGAAGCCGCTCGACGCGTCCGGATTGGGCGACGCGACCGTTCCGCGGTTGAACACCTGGCAATCCTCGTAGGCGTTACCGCGCGTGTCCCAAGCCACCGAGGTGTCGCCGCCGGCCTGCCAGTACTCGCGCGCAAAGCCGCCGAACCCGTAGGTGAACCCATTCGGGATCGTGGAGTCAGACCACGTCCGGCCGCCGTTGAGCGAGAAGTGCGCGCCGCATGTCCCGTCGCCGCGGATGTAGTTGTTGTCGCTGGCGACGATGTGCTCGGGGTGGTTCGGGTCCTGGGCGATCGAGGTCTCGTTGTTGGCCTGGGAGCGGCCCTGGAGAGCCGGGTCGCTGATGTTCAGGCAGTTCTGGTTGACCTTGACGTTGCTGCCGATACGCGCGGCGCACTTGCCGCTGGCGTTCGGGACGTAGTTGACGACCGCGGTGCCGCTGCGCGCCGAGCCGAATGAGGCAGGCGGACCGGCCGCGGCCCCGTCGGGCCCGTTGCCCTCGTCGTTGGGCGGCATCTGGCCGGCGGCGTTCGGATAGCCGAGCGCCGAGGCCAGGGTCGAGGAGATGATCCGCTTCTGGATCTTGTTCAGGTGGCTGTAGGTGAGACGGCCGCCGGCCTGGGCGTGCGATTGCAGCGCGAAGAAGGCGGCCAGCGCCACGGCCCCCGCGAGCACGGGGACGGCGAGTAGGCGCCGGTTCAAAGACATGGAACTCCTGTCCTGTCGTCAGGAAGGGGAGCCTCGCCCGAGCGCTTCCGACGGATGCGACCGGGGCGGCGTCGCCCCACGGTTGATATCCGTATCCGGCCGCGGATTGATGCGCTCACCTCCCCTCTCCGTCGGCGTGCCGCGGCCCTGGTGGCGGGATCCTATGCCCGCCGGCAGGCGAAAAGCAAGCGTGCGCCTCCGGCCCTGGAGGCCCTGCGGGGTCAGGTGTGTGACACTCGCGGCCAAGCGGAATGCGACACGTCTAGCCGCCCGGCGCCCGGGCGCCCGCGAGCTGGAAGGGCGCGAGATCCCGCGGGGTGGTCCCGGTCGTGGCCCACTCGGCCACCGCCTCGCCGATGGCCGGCGAGTGCTTGAAGCCGTGGCCCGAGCACGCCGAGACGATCAGGACCGCGTCGTGGCTGGGATGGCGATCGATCACGAACCGCCCGCTCGGAGTGCTCGTGTAAAGGCAGGAGACGGTACGCGGCGCCTCGGGAGCGAGCCAGGGCAGGCGCGGCTGGACGTACTCGCGGTAGACGGCGGCGGTACGCGCGGATGACGGGTGGTGAGCGCGCCCGTCCGGCCGCGCGGGCTCGTCGTAGCTCTCGGTGGCGAGCTTCATCTCAGGGCTCTGCTGAGGCGGAAGGCCGTAGAAGCTGCGGGGGTGCACCGCGCCGGGATCGGCGCCCAGCACCCAGATGAAGACCGGCAGCTCGCGCAGCCGCTCGAAGCCGCGGCGGATCGCGAACCAGTGCAGGTGCTGGCGGTAGACCACGAACGACTCGCGCGCCTCGGCGAAGAGCTCGGGCAGCCACGGCCCCGCGCAGAGCACGAGCCGGTCGGCCGAGTACGACGCGGCCTCGGTGTGCACGCTCACCCCGCGCCGCGCCGCCGTGAACGAGATGACCCGCTCGCCGAAGCGCAGCTCGGCCCCGTCCCGGCGGGCCAGCTCGAGCTGAGCCTGCACGGCGGCCTCGGGGCGGACGTAGCCGGACTCGGGCTCGAAGTAGCCCTCCGTCGACTCCTCGACGGCGAACATCGGAAAGCGCTCGACCAGCTGATCGGGGCTCAGGTTCTCGTGCGCGATGCCAAAGGTGCGGGCCGCCGCCCGCGTGCGGGCGAGGAACGGGTCGTGGCGCTCGGCCAGCACAAGGCCGCCCGTCTGGGTGAGCAGGCTCGCGCCGGTGTCCGCCTCGATCTCGCGCCACAGCTCGTGCGAGCGGCGCACGAGCGGCACGTATTCGGCGCCCTCGCCGATGGCCAGCCGCGTGATCCGCGTCTCCCCGTGCGTGGAGCCGAAGCAGTGGGGCGGGCGGTAGCGGTCGAGCCCGAGCACGGAGCCGCCCCGGGCCGCCAGCGCGCGGCAGGTGGCGGCCCCCATCGCGCCCAGCCCGACGACGATGACCTCGTATCCGCGCGCGGCCGGCATCCCGGCTGCATGCTGGCAAGGGTGCGCGCGTGATGGGGCCGCAGGCCGGGTAACCGCGCCCTGAGAGCGAACTCCGGAGGTGTGTGATGGCCAAGGATCATGGCCCCAGCGTGAAGAACGACAAGCAGTACGAGGCCCTGCGTGAGAAGGGCATGAGTAAGTCCCGCGCGGCGGCGATCAGCAATTCCGAGGGTGCCTCGAGTCGCGGCGGCAAGAGCAGCGGCAGCAGCCAGAGCCGCAAGAGCAGCGGCAGTGGCAGCGGCGGCAACAAGGCGCAGAAGGTCGCCGCCGGCCGCAAGGGCGGCAAGAAGTCCAGTAGCAGCAGCAGCTGAGCCAGCAGGGGCCTCGCCCGTCGGCGCGAGCCCGTACAGTCCCCGGGTATGAGCGATGCCGCGGTCGGCGAGGTCCTGGACGGGCTATGGCGCTTCGAGGCGATCCACCCCGACTGGACCGAGGACCAGGGGGGCGAGGAAGGGTGGGAGGCCAGCGTGGCCTGGTGGGCGCTCGCCACGGAGCACGGGCTCGCCCTCGTCGACCCGCTGGTCGAGGACTGGCCCGCGCTCGACGGGCTTCTGGACGCGCACGGCGGGTGCGCCGGGATCGTGCGCACCTGCTATTGGCATCAGCGCTCGGTGGCCGAGGCAGCCGCACGCTATCGGGCGCCCGTGTGGGCCGGGGTCGAGGCGTCGGGGAGCTCCCCTCATCCGCCCGACCACACGGTCCGAGATGGCGATGAGCTGTTCGGCGCCCTGCGCGTGATCGACGTGGAACGGGCGGACGAGATCGCGCTGTGGCTGCCCGCCCAGCGCGCGCTGCTGTTCGGCGACGCGATGCTCCGCCGCGGCGAGGAGCTGCGAGTGTGCCCGCCGTCATGGACGCAGCCGGAGGGCGGCTACGAGCGTCTCGTCGAGCTCCTGCGCGGCCTGCGCGGCATGCCGGTCGAGCATGTTCTGGTCTCACACGGCCAGTTCGTGGCCCGCGACGGTGCCGGGGCGCTCGAGCGGGCGACCGGCTAATCGTTGAGGTCGAGCACGGGGACCGGCCGCTCGATCGAGGCGGCCTGATCGCCGCGCACGACCGCGGTGCCCAGGGCGAAGAACTCGATCACGTGGCTGCCCCAGCCGTGGCTCTTCTCGGTCAGCGTGACGCCGACGATCCCCTCGGCGCCCAGCTCCTGCGCCTCGGCCTGCATGCGCTGCATGGCCAGCTCGCGGGCGTCGTAGAGCGCCTGGGTGAAGTTGGGCAGCTCGACGTTGCGTCCGGTCTGGGCGATCGTCTTCAGCGGGCTGCGGCGCCCCACGTGGTACACACAACTCCCCATGACCATGCCCACCGGGCGCCGCCCGGTCCGCAGCAGGGTCCAGAACTCCTGGCCCGAGAGGTCGCTCTGGAAGGGGCGTCCGTTGGGTGCCCGGTGCAGGACGCCCTCGCGGTGCCTGACGGCGGTGCCGATGGCGATGAACTCGGCCATGTTCGGCCCCCAGTCGTAGCGGCCGATGTCGAGGCGCACGCCGACGATGCCGTCGGCGCCGAGCTGGTCGGCCTCCTCCTCCATCCGCGTCATCGCCAGGTGCCGGGCGCTGTACATGGCCTGGGAGAGGACGTCGAGCTCCCGGCTCGTGGTCGGCCCCGCCACCTGAAAGCCGATGTGGAAGATCGAGCTGCCGACGACGAGCCCCACGGGGTCGAAGCCCGCATCGGTGACGAGCAGGAACTCATTGATGCTGAGATCCGATGTGTAGAGGCCCTCGCGGTTCTGCCCGAGGCGCTCGACGCCGGACTCGGGGATGCCCGCCACCGACGTCGGGTCGTATTCGGTCATGTGTCTCGCATACGGATCGCTGGTTTGACACGGTCGCGCCGCACAGCGCCGGCGCGGCGGATGGCCGTGCCCGCGGCGTGCATGGTGATCGTCCAGCCGCGGCGCTCGACGTCGGCGCGGCCAGACACGTAGTAGGGCATACCTAGCCGTCCGCGCTGCCAGCCTCGCTGACTGGCGCTGCCGAGCGAGGAGGCCAGGGCGATCTTCTCGCGGCGGACCGTGTGGTCGAACTCGACCCCGACCGCACCGGTGCCGTGGGCGTCGGAGACCTGGCCGGCGAGCCGGCCGCGGATGGTGTCGCGTGCCGCGTGGAAGGCCCGGCTCAGCTCCTCGAGCTCCTGGTTGCGGTTGGTCGTCCGCAGCCGCTGCGCGCGCGTGGTCCGCGCGGGCGAGGCGAAGACCACCGAGGTGGTGGCCAGCAACCCGACCGGCTCGTAGCCGGCGGTGCGCAGCCGCCAGTAGCCCTGCACGCTGGCGTCGGTGAGCACGGGCCACTGGCCCGCGCGCGATTCCCCGGCGCGGATCGCCGTGCCCATGACGACGTACTCGATGGTGCCCCGGGTCAGGTCGTGGTCGGTGCGGGTGACGTGGACGCCGACAACCGCGTCGGCGCCGACCTGCCGCGCCTCCTCGGTGAGGCGGTCGAGCGCCCGGCGCCGAGCCAGGTTCCAGGCGTCAGTCAGCACGTCGAGCTCGCAGACGACCGAGGTGTGCCACAGGTAGTTGCGCATCTGGGCGGGGGAGGCCTCGCTGATGCGGTTGCCCCACCGCCCGGCGTTCGTGACCGGCGAGTACAGCGAGGTGGAGTAGAAGACGGGCGGCGCAGGCAGCGCGGGCAGGTACTGCCACCCGGGCCGCACCACGCTGGCGCCCATCACCTGCGCGAGCGGCCGCGAGCCGACCTGGTCCAGGAGCGCGAACTCCTTGACCGACAGGCCGCTGGTGAACATCGCGCCGTCAACGCCGAGCTCCTTCAGGCGCTCCTGCGCGCTGGTCGGGATGCCACCCGCCTCGATCCGCTCGAGCTCGCTCGCCTGCTCGGGGTCGGGCTGCGCGCCGCGACGGAGAAAGCCGCTCACGTGAGGGCTCCTGTGAGCACGGGGGCCACCCTACCGCCTCCCACCCGCGGCGGCGGGGGCTTGGCGTCAGCTGCCGGCCGTCTCGTCCGCGGTCGCCCGCTCGACGCGCTGCGCCGCCACCCAGTCGAGAATCGCGCGCGAGTGCGTGAGCACGGTGCCGTCGGGGAGCTTCATGGCCGGCAGCTTCGTGGTGCCGGTGGCCGCCTTCAGCTCCTCACGCGAGCCCCTGCGCAGGAACGGCAGCGGATTGCCATGACCCGCGATGACCTTCTCGTAGGGGATGCCGGCCTCGCGCAACGCCTCCTGGACGCGCCGGCACGGATGCACCCGCGGGCCGCCGTCATCGCCATGGCAGACGTAGAGCGTGGGGCGCTCGGATACCTCGCTCATGAGACCTCCCGGTTCGAATCGCTCGGCGAGTGTTGCCCGGGACTCTGGCACGCCTCGACCGCGGGCGCACGATGCCCCGGGGATCGCCCCGCAGGTGCGGGCGCACTCGCGGGGAGGCCGCTAACGAAGCATTCGGTCGCGCCGTCTCTGGATGCGCCACAGCGCGGCCAGGGCGACCGCCAGCACGCCCAGCCCGACCGCGAGCGCGGGCCAGCCGCCGAACGCTCCGAGCATCGCCGGCACGAGTGCGGAGACGGCCGTCAGGCAGGCGCCGAGCCCGACCAGCACCACGAGCGCGAGGACTTGCCATGGCGTCCCGTGCCGGCCGGGTGGCATGCGCGGACACTAACCGCGGACGCGGCCCTACGCTTTCGTCCCATGTGCGGCGATGCGTGGACCGAGCTGCCGGCGTGGCTGGCCGGCCCGGCGCATGCGGTGCTGGCCGACCTCAGGGGATCCTCCAGGACGAGCTGGCGGACACCCGCGGGGGCTGGGGCCAGTCGCGACCTCCCTGCCCGCACCATCGGCACCCGGCCCGGCCCGCCAGCCTCGACGGCGAGGCCTGGTGGTGGTGTCCGCTGTTCCAGGAGCGGCTGTACGCGCTCGGGGCCGGAGTGCTCTGACGCCCCCGCCCGGGTTTGCGTCCGCGGTCGAGCTAGCCGAGATCCGCGAGCTCATGGGCCATGCGCGCGCCGACCGCCTGGAGCGCGGAGGCCGGACGGAGCATGACCTTCAGCTCGCTGATGCGGCCGTCCTCGTCGAAGGTGAGCTTGTCGATGCCCTCCACCTGGCGCCCGTCCACCTCGGTGGCGAACTCGAGGATGGCCACGCGCGCGGCCGAATCCTCGAGCTGGTGGACGTAGCGGAAATGCCCGCCCAGGCCGAGCACGCGCTCCGCCGCTTCGAGGACCGTGAGCACGGTCTCGCGTCCCACGTAGGGCCGATAGACGACCGGGCTGCGAAACACGGCGTCTTCGCGGAACAGCTCCGCGGAGGCCGTGATCGCACCGGCCTCGACCGCACTGCGGAAGCGATCGGAGAGCATGGCGCCCAGCCTACCGGGGCCCGCGCGGGCTGCTTGCCGCGAGGAGTCACCCGGTGACGGGCCGACAGCCCGTCTGGCTGCCGCGCGCGTCGATTCCGCATACGCGCCACGGCAGGCCCCGCGAGTCGGCGAAGAAGTAGACGAAGAACCGCAGGCCGCGCACGTAGCGGAACCGGCGCCTCTCCGACGCCGGCGCGCGAACGGTCCTGGCCATCCTCGGCGGCCCGGTTCGGAAAACCAGGCGCAGGCCCACCACGTCGCGAAACGCCACTCCGTCGAGCACGTCCTCGCTGCGCCGTCTGCCCAACCCGACGCCAGGCGCGTCTACGAACAGGGACCGGCGCGAGCTCGGGACCGGGACCAGCATGCCGCCGCCGGCGTCAGTGCCGCCGGGGCCGGGAAAGGAGACCTCGACGTCGAGATGGCCGCGCCCGACCGCGCACGCGATCTGCGACCAGACCTGACCCCCGGCGCTGCGCCCGTGCTCGACGACGGGTCCGCGCAGATCGCCCCCGCATGCCTGGGCGGTGCCCGCGCAGGCCAGCAGGCTGCACAGCGTGAGCGTCAACCCCATGAAGCTGCGTTTCACCCGCACGTGTGTACAGCAACACCGTGCGGGCCGCCACCCTGGCGCTCCCGCAGCGCGGGCGCTCCCCCCAGCGCGAGCGGCGGGTAGGCTCGGGGGCATGCCGATGCCCAAGCGGTCGAGCGTCGAGGACTACTTCGCCCAGCTGAGCGACGTCCAGCGCCCGCACCTCGAGGCGCTCAGAGAGCTGAGCCGTGCCGCCGACCCGGAGGCGCGGGAGGAGTTGAAGTGGAACCTCCCGGTGTACGTCCGCGGCGAGAACACGAACCTGTGGATGCTCCAGAACTTCAAACGCCACTGCTCGCTGCGGTTCCCACCGCGCTTCTTCGCCACGCAGAAGGCCGCCGTCGAGGCCGCCGGCTACGAGGCCGGTGAGGGCTTCATCAAGCTGCCCTACGACCGCGAGCTGCCGGCCGAGCTGGTCAAGGCGCTGATGCAGGCCCGGCTCGAGGAGTACGCGGCGACCGGGGCGGGCTGGAGCGACGGCTGAGAGCCGGCACGCGACGGGCGGTTATGTCCGCGCCGGGGCTGCCGGGCCTGGTGGAGAATCTCCGGATAGGACGAGGAGGTAGTGGTGAGAGTCGTGTTCGTGCACGGGGCATGCGTGAAGGACGGGGCGTGGTGGTGGCACCTGACCGCCGAGCTGCTGGCCGAGCGGGGCGTCGAGAGCGAGGCGCCTGCGCTGCCGAGCTGCGGCGAGACGGGCCAGGCGGTCGGCGCGCACGGCCCGGGGCTGAGCGAGGATGTCGCTGCCGTCCGGCAGGTGCTGAGGGCAAGCGATGAGCCGACGGTGGTGGTCGCTCACAGCTATGGCGGCATCATCGTCGCGGAGGCTGCCGCGAACGTCGACTCCGTACGCCATCTGCTGCTTGTGTCCAGCTACCTGCCCGAAATCGGCCAGAGCCTTTCCTCGTTCGGCGGCGAGGAGCCGGCCCCGTTCCTCGAGATCGATCCCGAGGCCGGCACGTTCACTGTGCGGCCGGACGCCCTAGCCGAGACGTTCCTCCAGGACTGCGATCTGGACATCCAGCGCCAGGCCATGGGTAAGACTGCTCGCCAGAGCCTGGCCGTCCTCGAGCAACCCGTGCAGTCAGCAGCGTGGCAGCAAGTGGCCTCGACCTACCTCGTGTGCGCCCAGGACCGGGGGACCCCCGCCGAGTCGCAACGCCAATTCGCCGCTCGGGCGGGCAACGTCGTGGAGCTCGACGCCGGCCACCACCCGTTCCTATCTCACCCGGCCGCCGTCCGCGACCTGATCCTCGGGCTGTGACGGAACGCAACGACGTGTCAGCGGATCCGACCAGCTCATCCGCGTCGTGCGGACGGGGTCCGAACGGCGGCTCGCATGGGCGCTCGGATGTCTCGTCGCGCTGCCCGAGAAAGCTGTCACGCGGCTTACCGCCGGGCGGCATCGGGTAGACGTTGCAGCGTGGAGTGCGTAAACCATCTTGGGCCATGGACTCCGGTAGCGGTGGGCCGCGGCCCAAACGCACTCGCGAGCCTCGCGGTGGTGCGGCGGTTCATTTGAACGAGGCTGTCCCGGACGAGGTCGTCTACGACAGGCTGTCGGTGCCTGGTCCGCGTGCGATGCCGCTGCGCGGAGCCGCGCGCATGCAGCGGCCCAACGGGCGTGCCGTCGCACCGCGGTCGGATGACTTGGCGGCTTTGGCGAAACGTTCCGGCGAGTTGCTCGACCAGTTGCAGGCGGCGCTCGTGCCGCGCGCGCGGATCGATGAGCGCTGGGGGGTTGCTTGGCGGTATCGCCCGAGCGACGATCGGATGCGGATCGGGGGCGACTTCCTTGGTGTTCTCGAGCGACGGGATGGGTCGCTGGCGTTGCTGATCGGTGATGTGTCGGGGCGGGGTGCGGCCGCCGCCGGGCTGGGCGCGACGCTGCGGAGCGCATGGCTGGCCACCATCCATGCCGGAATCAGCACGAGCGAGATCCCGGCTGTGCTTGACCGGTTGCTAGAGCATCACACCACTGACCCGGGGGTGTTCGCGACCGCCTGCTTTGTCGAGATCGATGCGTCGGCCAGCCAAGCGCGCGTCATCGCGGCCGGGCATGATTCACCGCTCCTGATCACGCCAGGCACGGCAACTCTGTTGCAGCTCGACCCCGGACCCGCCCTGGGGTTGGGGCTGCCTCGAGACTGGCCGGTGGCGCGCGTGGATCTCCCCTGCCCCGGAGCGCTCCTGCTCTACACCGACGGATTGACCGAAAGCCGCAGCGGTCCTGGTGTTCCGCGCCTCGGCGTCGACGGCCTGTTGGAAAGCGTCGACTCGGGCCGGATGCTCGCCTCTCCTGCGGGACAGGCACTGGATGAGCTTCTTCACGTGACCTTGTCTAACAGCATCCACGAGCTCGACGACGACCTGGCGCTCATGCTCGTCGCGCCCAGGCCGCAGCTCGTTCGAACCCGCTCGGACAGCACGTGATCGGCAAGGGGCCAGGATGGCCTCGCTAGCACACCAAGCGTTTACTTACTCCAACACAGGCGACTTTCTGTCCGCGATGGTGCCGTTCATCCGGGAGGGGCTGGAGGTCGAGGATGCTGTTCTCGCCGTGACATCGCAAGCCAACATCGCCGCGCTGCGAGACGAGCTCGGCGCCGACGGTGCCGCTGTCGAGTTCCGCGACTCCCTCGACTGGTACCGCCAGCCCTATCAGGCCCTGACTGCCTACGGCCGCTACGTCGAGCAGCACGCCACCAGTGGGATCGTGCGCATCATCGGCGAGCCTGTGTGGGAGGGGCGGTCCCCCGCTTCGGTGCGCGAGTGGACGCGCTATGAGTCAGCGCTGAACGTTGCCTTCGCTGCCGCGCCAGCGTGGATCGTGTGCCCATACAGCGTGAACACGCTTCCTGAGCAGATTGTCGCCCACGCGCTGCGGACCCATCCGGAGGTGGTCGATGCGCGAGGGCCGCGATCGTCGGCCAGCTACGTGGAGCCGGCGACGTTATTCGATTCGCTCGCCAATCGCGCCGCCCCGCCGCCAGATGCCCCGGTCGTCACGCTGCATGTCGAGGACCTCAGCGACGCCCGCCATCTCGCGGCTCGATGGGCGCAGGATGCCGGACTCGAGCACGAGCGTCTTCACGATTGGACGCTCGCGATCGGCGAGTTGATCACAAACGGAGCGAAGCATGGCCGAGAACCAGTCCGGCTTCGTCTGTGGCGGGATCGAGAAGGACTCGTAGCCGAAGCCCACGACAACGGGAACGGCCTCAGCGACCCGCTCGCCGGCTGCATACCGACCGTGTCAGATTCGAGATCCGGCCGGGGGCTCTGGATCGTCCGCCAACTCGCCGATTCGCTCGACTTCTGCCGGCACGGGGACGGCTTCGCGGTCCGAATGCGGTTCGCCAGCGCCCACCGCACCACACAAGCCTAAGCTCGGCCTCGACCACCCAGGAGTGTGCCCAAAACGTGGTGGCACAGAGAGCGTCATCGATCTTCGGCGCGCGGAAACGAACCCACCGAAGAGCGTGGTGGCTCCCGCGCTCGCCGCTTGCACCCCGGTCCGGATGGCCACCTCGCCCGACGGACGGACCGTCTGGGTGACCGCCCGCGGGAGCGACGCGCTGCCCGGCTTCTCGGCCTCGCGCCTCGCGACGCCAACGACTCCTCGGTCCCCGGCGCCGAAGCCGAGCTGAGCATCATGGATGTCACCAAGGCCCTCGCGAATCTGCTTGTTGAGCGGGGCCGCCGTTATCAGCAGGGTTATCTGGCTTGGTCGGTAACGTTGCCGTGGATCAGGGTGCGAGCACCACCCGACGCGGCTGACCGCACCAGCTTCTACCGCCGAGACGTCGGGCCAAGCTGCTGGCTGATGGCGGTCGCAAGCTATGAGCAGCAGCCGGCGCAGATCGTTACCCGCACTCCGCCTGCAGTCCGCGCATGCCGTGTCTGTCGTCGCAGCGGTCAAGATGCTTGGGCGGAGCGGAGAGCAGGTCGCGCCGACGCTGGATCGTTTCGATGATCAGGCGAGCCGGGGTGCGCCAGGGGAGTCGGGGTGGTGGCCACGATCGTGTGTAGGACCTCTTCGAACACTGCGTAGCGCTCCTCGCCGACGAGTTCGCTCCAGCGGCGGCCGACGGCGTTGCTGGCCTCTTGTGCGGTTTTGCCCGCTCGTCGGCCGCGGTCGGTGGCGACGATCCGTTTGGCGCGGCCGTCGTCGGGGTCAGGTTGGAGCGTGATGTATCCCTTGGCCTCGAACTCGCGGACGAGATCATTGACGGCCTGCTTGCTGAGACCGAGGCGGGCGGCGAGCTCGGACGGTCGCAGGTTCGAGGTGAGCAGATCGCGCAGGATCGGCCGGTGTACTGGACGCAGGTCCTCAAAGCCGGCGGCGGCGAGCTGCTCGAAGACCTCGTCGATGAGCTCGGTCCACGCCGACCGGAGCATCGAGCCGACCGTGAATGGCGGGGTTGTTGGCCGAGGGGCGCTTGACATGGCAGTACGGTAGCGCATACTATCTCGTCCGGTCAACCGTACTACATCCAGAGGCAGACGTCATGAACAAGCAGCGAATGAAACAACTCATCGAGGAGCACATCGCAGCCGAGATAGCCGGCGACACCGCCGGCGCGGTCAGCGTTTACACCGACGACGTCGAGCACGATGTGATCGGCTCGCCGACCGGACCCGTCCACGGCCCCGCGGCCGCCCAAGGTTTCTACGACCACCTCACCGCCGACCTGAGCACCGAGCGGATGACGCCAAGACGCGAGCAGTACGGCGAGGACTTCTGCGTCGTCGAGCACGAGGCCACCTGCGTCGTCAAGGGCTCGTTCATGGGCATCCCCGGCAACGACCGCAGGGTGAACTTCCGGATGCTCCACGTGTGGGACTTCAAGAACGACGCGATCTGCCGCGAGCAGGTCTGGCTCGACGGCGGCTCGATCGCTGCCCAGCTCACTGCTCCACAACAGGGGGAGGTGGCGGCCGTACTCGCGTCGGCGTAACTAACTCTCGCTGCATCGCGCAGCGCGTCGGCTGCAGCGGTTGGACAACCGCCTCCCGCGGCGCGCCGTCGCTGCGCGTCCCAGTGGCAAAGGAGGTCTCTCGAAAGGCGACGGCGAGAGACCTCTCATTCGCCTTCTGCGGGGCAGAGCGTGTCCTCCGATCTCCGGGAGCCGATGCCGGTCGCCGGGAAGGGACGTCTCTCGGCCGCGGGAGCCTGGCATCGAGTGGTCCCGCCAGGCAAGTGCCGTACCTGGGTTCAGCGGCTCGTCTCGCCGGGGCGGATAAGGCCGGATTCATACGCGTAGACGATCACCTGGGCGCGGTCGCGGAGGTCTAGCTTTTGCAGGATTCGGGCCACGTGGCTCTTCACGGTGGCGTCACTGAGGTACAGCTGCATGGCGATTTCTGGGTTGGAGAGCCCGCGGGCGAGAAGGCGCAGCACTTCGAGCTCGCGCTCGCTGAGCGCAGCCGCGCTGTCGGGGAGGGCTCCGGGCTGGGGGCGGCGGCAGAAGTCCTCGATCAGGCGGCGCGTGATCGCGGGGGCGAGCAGGGCTTCCCCGGCGGCGACCGTGCGGATCGCGCCGGTGAGCTGTTCGCGGCTTGCGTCTTTGAGCAGGAAGCCCGACGCGCCGGCTTTGAGCGCGCGGTAGACGTATTCGTCGAGGTCGAAGGTGGTCAGCACGAGCACCCGGGCGCGGCTGCCACTGTCGATGAGGCGGCGGGTGGCTTCGATCCCGTCGAGCTCGGGCATGCGCACGTCCATCAGCAGCAGGTCGGGGTCGAGCTGGCGCGCCTGGGCGAGAGCCTGCCTGCCGTCAGCGGCCTCGCCGACCACCTGGAGGTCAGGCTCGGCGTCGAGCATCATCCGCAGCCCTTCACGGACCAGCTCCTGGTCGTCGGCGAGGACGATCCGGATCACGCTGGCAGGGGCAGCTCCGCCCGGACGCGAAAGCCGCCGTCGGGCCGCGGGCCGGCGTGGAGCTCGCCGCCGAACAGCGCGACGCGTTCGCGCATGCCGATCAGTCCATGCCCGCCGGTCGTGGCCTTGGGCGTCTCGGCGCCGTCGTCCTGGACCTCGACCACCAGCTGGCGATCGTGGACGCGAATGTCGACCTCCGCGCGGGCGGGTCCGGCGTGTTTGAGCGTGTTGGTGAGCGCCTCTTGGACGATCCGGTACACGTTGAGCTGAAGCACCGGCGGAAGAGATCCACAGGCGACATCGATGTGCAGGTCGACCGGGACGCCGGCGGCCCGTACCTGGTCGGCGAGCGGCTCGAGCTCGGCAATCCCGGGCTGCGGCGCGAGCGTGTCCTGCCCGCCGTCCTCGCGCAGCACGCCCAGCAGGCGGCGCATCTCGATCAGCGCCTCGCGGCCACTGCGCTCGATCTTCTCGAGTGTCCGCTCGCCGCCGCCGGCGGCGCGAGCGCCCGCGGCCTGCAACACGACCACGCTCAGGTTGTGCGAGACCACGTCGTGCAGCTCGCGCGCCATTCGCGCCCGCTCCCTGGCCACCGCAGCGGCCGCCTCCTGCTCGGCCGCCGCGGCGCGCGCGGCCAGCACGACGGCCTCGCGGCGGCTGTGCATCCAAAAGCCCGACAGCCACACCGCGACTGCCGCGACACTGAACAAGGCGGCGGCCCACGGCCCGGTCGGGTCGCTGCCGCGCACCCCCGGATCCAAGAGGGCGTGCACCGGCAATGCGACAAGCAGCGCGACCAGCCCACCGACCGCCGCCCGGCGGGAGGCATAGGCGGCGACAGCGAAGGCGCCAACGCCGATCGGATAGAGCAGCTCGATTCCCTCCGCCGAGCGGCCGGTCACCAACGGATGCACCAGGAAACCGGCAAGCACGCACAACCAGGCCCCCAGCGGCGCGAGCCGACGCCAGGCCAGGGGCAAGTCGAGAAGCAGGGGCCACGCGGCGGTGAACCAGCGCGGCCCGGCGACATGCGTACCGAGCGATCCGGTCCACACCACCCACTCCGTCAGGATCGCGCCTGCAACGGCGATCGCCCAATCGCGTGCAGTAGGCCATGGCCTCACGCCGCAGACGCTACAGCCATCGAGGGCCGCCCAACATCCGCCGCACGGCTACGCCGATTCAGCCTCGCGGCTGATCACAACCCGCCGCCCGGCGGCAGACACCGGCGGCGGCTCCTGCCAGCGTTCCGCGCCGTCAACTCCCAAGGAGGAATGCAATGACGGTGCAGTGCAGACGCATCACCACGGCCGCGCTCGCCGGCGCGGCGCTGGCCGCCCTGGCCGGAGCGGGGGCGGCCTCGGCGGGTAGCGCCGCTGGCGGCCAGGTCTGGGTGTTCGTGACCGCCAACGGTCGGAACCATCAGAACGTGCTTGTAGCCGGCGCCATCGGCGACTACGGGTCCGGCAGGACCGTCGATGCCAGCGGCAAGCCCAACCAGAACGGGAAGTTCGAACAGCTCAAGCTCCACAAAGGCACGGTGCTCATCGACGCCGCGAAGTTCAACGCCGCGAGCAACAACCCACGGCCGATCATAAGGTCCAAGACCACGTGCAGCGCGGTGCTCTCATGGAGCGCTCCGGTCACGATCATCAGCGGCACCGGCGCCTACAAGGGCATCACCGGAACCCTGAACATGAAGGGCACCTTCGCCGGGGTCTCCGCACGCTTCAGGAGCGGCCCTCGCAAGGGTCGATGCGAGCTGGGCAGCAACGTCCAGCCGCTCGACCTCTACGTGTCGATCACCGGCACCGGACACGCCAAGCTCGGCTGAAGCGACACGGCGTGCGGCGGCCCGCGCACCGACCGGCCGCCGCACGCCGTCCGGGTCTTTCCGAGGCCTTCGCTGCTCGCAGGCCACGGCCGTGGCGTATGGTCTCCGACCGTGAGCTACGCAAAGAAGAACCTCCGCGACGTGAAGGACTCAGCGGCCGAGCGCGGGCTGTCGGCCCACCAAGAGGCTCGTTTCCCTCGGCAGGATCTTGGCGCCGAGCAGACCGGTATGAACTTCCTCATCGTCAAGCCCGGACGACGCGAGGCATTCGCCCATCGCCATCGCACCGCCGAGGAGATCTACGTGGTCATCGATGGGAGCGGCCGCGTCAAACTCGATGACGAGCTCGTCGAGCTGGCGCCGCTTGATGCGGTGCGCGTGAGTCCCGGCGTCGCACGATCGTTCGAAGCTGGGCCCAGCGGGCTCCAGGTCTTGATCTTCGGGCCGCGCGTCGAGTCTGACGGGGAGTTGGTCGAGGACTTCTGGGGCGAGTAGGCAGGTTCTAGAGCCGTCCCCGAAGCCACCGTTGCGCCAAGAGCCGCGGCGGTTGCGCGTTCTCTCCAGTTCCAATTTATACCGCACACGAGGCCCTCATGAGGCCCGGAACCGCGGCGCATAATCGTGCGTTCGCAGCTCAGAGCCAACGGAGACAGAGGAGCGGAAGTGCGTAGAACCGAGCATGCTGTGGTGATCGCTGGAGGCGGTCCGACGGGGATCATGCTGGCCGCTGAGCTGGCGCTGGCAAAGGTGGATGTCGCCGTGGTCGAGCGGCGTTCTGATCACGCGCTGGCCGGCTCACGAGCGGGCGGCTTTCACTCGCGCACGATCGAGGTGCTCGATCAGCGCGGGGTGGCCGAGCGGTTTCTGGCCGAGGGCCAGGTGGTCCAGGTCGCGACGTTCGCCGGGACTGCGTTGGACATGAGCGACTTCCCGACCCGTCACCCGTACACGCTCGGGATCTGGCAGAGCAAGATCGAGCGGATCCTCGCCGCCTGGATCGCCGAGCTGACGGTGCACATCTACCACGGATGTGAGGTGACAGGCTTTGCCCAGGACGACACCGGGGTCGAGGTCGAGCTGTCCGACGGCGCCATCTTGCGGGCCGGGTATCTCGTCGGGTGTGATGGAGGACGCAGCGTCATGCGCAAGACGGCCGGGATCGAGTTCCCCGGATGGGATCCGACGGTCAGCCACCTGATCGCCGAGGTCGAGATGACCGAGGAGCCACAATTGGGGATGCGGCGAGACGCGATCGGCGTCCACGCGCTCAGCCGGCTGGAGTACGAGATCCGCGACGGCGAGGTGGTCTATGCCGATTCTGGGCCGGTACGGGTCATGGTGAGCGAGCCGCTCGGCCGATCAACGACCGAACCCACGCTGCGCGATCTCAGCGACGCGCTCATCACCGCGTACGGCACCGACTTCGGGGTCCACAACCCCTCCTCGATCTCCCGCTTCAGCGACATGACCCGTCAGGCCGCCGCGTACCGCGCGGGCCGCGTCCTGCTCGCCGGCGACTCCGCCCACGTGCATTACCCGGTCGGTGGAGGGGGACTCGGCCTTGGCATGCAGGACGCGGTGAACCTGGGATGGAAGCTCGCGCAGGTGGTCAACGGGACCTCCCCGGACAGCCTCCTGGACACCTACCACGACGAGCGCCACCCGGTCGCGGCCCGCTGGCTCAAGCACACGATGGCGCTGACCGCGCTGCAACGCCAGGATGAGCGCACCCAGGCGCTGGTCGACGTGGTGTCCGAGCTGGCGCGCATGGAGGAGCCGAGCAAACGCCTCGCCGGGATCGTCTCCGGGCTCGACATCCACTACGAGCTGGGGGACGGACATCCGCTGCTGGGACGCCGAATGCCCGACCTCGACATCGTGACCGCCCGAGGCCCGCTCCGCGTGTTCGAGCTCCTGCACGACGCCCGGCCGGTGCTGCTCAACCTCGGTGAGCCCACCAGCCTCGACATCACTGCATGGGCTGACCGGGTCCGGCTCATCGACGCTCAATATGGCGGCTCGTGGGAGCTCCCGGTCCTCGGCACGGTCACCGCGCCCACCGCCGTGTTGATCCGGCCCGACGGATACGTAGCCTGGGTGGCAGAGCGAACCCAGCTCGGGCTCTCGGAAGCGCTGAGCACCTGGTTCGGCCCGTCCACGCCGGCATAGCCGCCAGCTCTGCCTCCTTCGCCGCTCAAGGGGCCGGACAAGCCGGCCTGGAGGTCCGCGATGATCGACCCGAGAAGACCGGATGCGAGCAGCCCCCGTCCGAGGGGGCCAGCCGAATTCTGACCGACCGGCGGCAACTGTCGCAGCGCGGCTCTGACCGGCGGGGACATGTGTGCAAGCTGCCAGCGGATCTCGTCACTGACGGCCTCCGGCCGGCCGGGGGTTGCCAGTCCAGCCGCCTTGGCGGCATTCGCGGCGGCACCCAGCGCGTGCGCTCCCATGTGAGGAATGGCTGCCGCTTGCCCGGCGGCACGAGCGGCAGCCGCTGCTGCCGGAGACCTCACGTCCCGGGCGGCGCCACCAGCGATGAATCGGCGGCGAATCTCCTCGGCGACGCCCAGCTCGCCACGAGCGAAGGCCCGCGCCCGCGCGATCGCATCGCGCGGACGGCTGTCCCCCGGCGCTTCTGCCTCGAACAGCTCCAGCACCCGCTCGGCGCAGTCCGCCGCCCAAGCCGCCACGATCCGCCGGTCGCCCTCGCTCAACGTCTGCGGAGAACCCATCCCGAGATCTTTCCACCCGTCGCTGTTCGGCTCTCCACGCGGCGCATTGCAGGTCGCTCATCAACCGCGATGTCATGCGCCGTAGCACGAGAGGAGGCTCCCGTCTGTCCCGGGCATCCGTGGGCGCGGTCAAGCCGTTGGCGATGCCGACGATTCGTCGTCGACCTGTCGGACGGGCAGCGGCGGCATCGACGTTTCCTGTCGCGCCGGCGGGGAGCCGCGATTAGCAGGAGGAACGCGTCAAGCCCGCCGGGGGACTCGAACCC
>Ga0070739_10002572_pt1 | contig 24095 bp, 18 predicted proteins | sample Coa_R1_7_FD_66445 | JGI IMG/M metagenome (GOLD analysis project Ga0070739, IMG submission 66445) | Surface soil microbial communities from Centralia Pennsylvania, which are recovering from an underground coalmine fire - Coalmine... | ecosystem: Environmental > Terrestrial > Soil > Unclassified ... | reverse complement strand
CGGTTAAACCTGGTCGGGCACTTTGAAGGGGGCGCGGTATGCGCCTTTCAGCATTTGGTTCGCTTCCTGGTCGGAGGGGAACTCATGGGCGGCGGGGTCGTAAGCGAGGCTTCGGCCGAGGCGCCAGGAGATGTTGCCGAGCAGGCAGAACATGGTGGAGAGGTAGGTCTCATTGATGTCGGCGGCGAGCAGGTCGCGATTGTTGGCGCGGATGGCGTCGAAGAAGTGGGCGAAATGCGCGAGCTGTATGTCCTCGCCAGGGGCCTCGTCGACGACCGGCTCGGGCTCGCTGTTGCCGCCGAGATACACGCGGAACTGACAGTCCTTCGCCGGGTCGGAGATCATGTACCCCTTTGACCCGTAGAAAATCACGCCTTCCTTCATTCCCGCCTCGGAGTTGGTGTAGCGGCCGCGGATTTCGGCAACCAGTTCGGTCCCGTCATCGAAGCGGAAGGTTGAAATCTGCGTGTTCGGCGTCTGGCCCTGATCTTTGTATCCATAGCGGCCGCCGCTGGAGGAGATGCTCACGGGCAACTGCTTGCCGAGGCCCCAGCGGGCGACGTCGATGTAGTGCACGCCGTTATTGCCAAGCTCGCCGTTGCCGAAATCCCAGAACCAGTGCCAGTTGTAGTGCACGAGGTTGCGGTTGAACGGCTGCATGGGTCCCGGGCCGACCCAGAGATTCCAGTCCAGCGTGGAAGGCGGCGGCTCGGCATGGCGCACAGGGAGCGCGTCGCGCTGCTGGAAGTGAATGCAGCGGGCCATGTACACATCGCCGATGGCGCCTTCTCGGAGCGCCTTCACGGCCGCGCGCATGTTCGTGCTGGAGCGGCGCTGAGTGCCGCCCTGCACCATGCGGTTGTATTTGCGAGCGGCGGCGACCATACGGCTGCCTTCGAACGCGTCGTGGCAGACGGGCTTTTCGACGTAAACGTGCTTGCCCGCCTGGCAGGCCCAGATGGCGCCAAGCGCGTGCCAGTGATTGCACGCCGCGATGGTGACGGCATCAATGGAGTGATCGTCGAGCACGCGGCGCAGATCCTGGGTGAGCTGCGGGCGCGGTTTTCCGAGCTTGTCCCACTCGGAGGCCTTTTCGTCGAGACGCTCGCGATCGGGATCGCAGAAGGCGACCACCTCGACGCCTGGCGTGCGCGCGAGAAAATTCATGTGGTCGCGGCCACGGCCACCCATGCCGATGATGGCTACGCGAATGCGGTCGCTGGGCGCGGTGTTCGCGGACTGCGCCATGAGGGGGGCGGCGAGGGCCGCGCTGGTGATAAATTCTCTGCGGTTCATGAGCGTACTGGACAGGATTATAGCGACTGACGCGGGCGCTGAAACGGCGCGCCTGGTTGAAAGCGCTTTTGTGTCCAGTTAGCCGGATACTTCGTTCGCGCAGGCGTCGACGCCTGCCCCACACACAAGAGCGTGACGAGGCGGGGCGGTGTGCGTCTGAGGAGTCAATATGTTCCAGGACGTCCGGTTTGCTCTTCGCAGTTTCCGGCGCAGCCCGGGATTTACCGTGCTTGCCGTCATGTGCCTGACTTTGGGTATCGGGGCGACCACTGCCGTCTTCAGCTGGATCGAGGGTATCCTGCTGCGGCCGTTCCCGCTGGTGAAGCACCAGGACCGCATGGTCGCCCTTACCGGGACGGACCGCAGCGGGCGCACCGACGTATCCTGGCCGGATTTTCAGGATTTGCGCCGAAACTGCCGGCTCATAGAGGCCTTCGTCGCGGAGCACATCGGCGGAACCACATTGAGCATCGGCGACCGCGCGGAGCGCGCCACCGGCAGCGTCGTTTCGGCCAATTACTTCGAAGCGCTCGGCGTGCGTCCGATCCTCGGGCGCACGTTCACCGCCAGCGAGGAAAGCGGCCGCAATGCGCATCCGGTAGCGGTGATCAGTTATGACGCATGGAAGAACCGCTATGGCGGCGATCGGAACATCATCGGCCGGACACAGATGCTGAACGCGGTCAAGTACACGATCATCGGGGTAGCGCCGGAGGGCTTCGCCGGCACGTTCGTCGGCTACTCGTTCCAGTTCTGGGTCCCGGCTTCGATGGAAGAGGCCTTCGAAGGCGGCGCCTACAAGCTGGAGGACCGCGGTGCACGCTGGATTGAAGGATTCGCTGTTCTCAGGCCCGGAGTGACGATGGACCAGGCGCAGCAGGAGATCTCGGCAATGGGCGCCCGGCTGGCGGCGGCGTATCCGGCAACGAACCGAGCGCGCGGGTTCCAGCTGTATCCGCTTTGGCGGACGCCCTTCAACCAGGCCGGCAGTCTGTTCCCGACGCTGCGCATCTCGCTCGTAGTGGCGTGCATGGTGCTGTTCATTGCCTGCGCGAACGTGGCGAACCTGCTGCTGGTCCGGTCAGTCACCCGGCGGCGCGAGCTGACGGTACGCCTGTCCGTGGGCGCCGCGCGCTGGCGTCTGCTGAAGCTGTTGCTCACGGAAGGGCTGCTGCTGGCGGCCGCCGGAGCGGCGGGTGGCGTTCTGGTGGCGCACTGGTGCCGGGACCTTCTGCGGATATTATTCCCGCCGATGCCGCCTGGCGTGATCATCAACATGCCCGCGCAGATCGATTGGCGCGTGCTTGCCATCAGCGGCTGCGTTTCCGTTCTCGCAACGGTGCTGTTTGGGCTGATCCCAGCGCTGCAAATCAGGAGCATCGATCTTGCCTCGGCGCTGAAGTCGGAGGTGAGCGGCGTAGTCGGGGGCTACCGCAGAGCGTGGCTCCGTTCCAGCCTGGTTGCCCTTCAGGTTTCGCTGAGCTTTGTTCTGCTGGTGGGCGCGGGCCTGCTGCTGAAGAGCACGCACGCGATGGAGGAAGCGGATCCCGGCTTTTCGACGCGCGGCGTTCTGCTCTCGGCCATCGACATGGTTTCGGCGGGGTACAGCCCGCAGCGCATGCGAGGTTTTCAGGACCAGTTGATCGACCGCCTGCAGGGCGCCAATGGATTCGAGTCCGTCGCCTGGATCGCGGTGGCGCCATTCAGTTACCGCGCGTATCCTTCGTCGCCGATCGCGGTGGATGGATTCACAGCGGCGCCCGGCGAGCAGCCTACCGTGGAATACAACAGGGTCGGGCCGGGGTGCCTGAAGGCGCTGGGCGTCCCGCTGGTGTCCGGCCGCGAATTCACGCGCGGTGACGACGAGAATGCCGCGCCGGTTGCCGTGGTCAACGAGGAGATGGCGCGGCGCTTCTGGCGGGGAGAGGACCCCGTGAGCAAGCGCCTTCAGGTGAACGGCCGTTGGCTGCGCGTGGTCGGGGTGGCGAAGGACGCGAACTACTCCGGCCTGCGTGAGACGCCAAAGCCATTCTTCTATACGGCACTGCGGCAAGCGCCGGGTGGCGGGCAGAACCTGGTGATCCGCACGCGGCTGGGTCCGCAGGCGCTGGCCCCCATTCTGCGCCGCGAAGTGCAGGAGATCGACGCGAATCTGGCGCCCCTGGAGGTGCTCACCACCCGCGAACAAATCGACCGCATGAGCTGGACGCAGCACGCGGCGGTGCGGCTGCTGGCCATCTTTGGGGGGATTGCTCTGCTGCTTGCAGCGGTGGGGCTGTATGGGGTGGTCGCGTATGCCGTTTCGCAGAGCACGCGCGAGTTGGGCGTGCGCATGGCCCTCGGCGCCGGGGCATCCGATTTATGGCGCGGGGTGATGTCGCACGGGCTGGGGCTCACGGTGCTGGGAATGGCCACAGGCGCGGCGCTCGCGATCCCGCTGACGCGTCTGCTGGGGGACATGCTGTACAAGGTGAGCCCGCGCGATCCGGGTTCGTTCCTGTGGGCGCTGCTGGCGATGATGATGGTCGCGGCGGCGGCCTGCTCCGTGCCCGCCTGGCGTGCAACGCGGACGGATCCGGTAGACGCGCTGCGGGATTCGTGAGCTGGCGCCCTGGGACGCCGCCGCAGCGCGAGGGCCGGCCCCCACGGAAGCGGGACGACAGCGGTAAAGCAGGGCGGCGCGGCAGACGATATGATTACTGGACATGCTTCCGCTGCGCCTAGCCTGGATTCTGGGACTCCTGCCGACGCACGAGTACGAAACGCGCCGCCGCCGCAGGCGTTTCGGCGACAACGCTGTTCAGGCTACGGACGCGGTGCTGGCGCGGCTGGAGAGCACGCTGGTTCAGGATCGGTTCGCGCTGGTGCTGCTTCTGATCGCGGTGGTAGTGCTCGTTTACACGTACATCCACGGCCCGCTCATGGCCTGACGTTAGAGTCCGGTTTCCTGGCGGCGGGCAGTGAGGCTTCGCCGTGATTGAGCATATCGGCGAGGCCGGCTTCTTTCCTGGCCTTAATGCTGGCGCCCTGCGCGAACGCAGCCTTGCTGCCTTCAATATCGCCTTTGGCGCGGAGCAACTGGCCGAGCGTGTTATACGGACCGGGGTCGTCGGGCCGCAGGCGGATGGCCTCACGCAGGGCGGATATGGCATCGTCGGAGTTGCCCTTCTGTTTCAGCGCGGTGCCCAGAATGAACCAGGCCTCGCCGTAATCGGGCCGGATGCGGACGGCATCCTTCATCTGGGCGATGGTGCGATCGAAGTCGCCGGCCTGCCAGTAAGAGATGCCGAGGGTGTAATGCGCTTCCGCAAGGTCGGGCGCCAGCTCGATGGTTTTCTCGAACTCCGCGCGCGCGGCGTCCAGCTGATCCTTGTTCTTCAACGCGAGGCCGAGGTTGTAATGCGCGGTGGCCATCTCGGGATGGGCCTGCACCACGGAGCGAAGCTGCGCGAGGGCGCCGTCGGAATCGCCTTTCAGCATTAATGCGATGCCGATGTTGAGGCTGGCGGTGGCGTTGGAGGGATCGGCTTCGAGCACCTTACGGAACTCGGCGATAGCCTTGTCGGCTTCGCGCGTTTGCATCAGCATCAGGCCGTAATTGTTTTTGGCGTCGATATTGCGCGGGTTGGCCTGGGTGGCGCGGCCGTATGCCTCCACCGCGCCGGCCAGATCGTTGCTGTTCTGCAGCGCGGCGCCAAGGCGGTTCCAGTTATCGGCGTCGTCGGGGCGCAGCGCGGCGGCGGCTTTGAGCTCCGATGCGGCGCCGGCGTACTGTTCGTCAGCGAGCAGGGCCTTGCCGAGCTGGCTGCGGTACTCGAAGGACTGCGGGACAAGATGCGCGGCTTTCTCCATCTCGGGTATGCAGCGATCCCAGTTGCTTTCCACGCAGTACGCGCCGCCGAGGTGGAAGTGCGCGGGCGCGTAGTCATCTTTCAGTGCAATGGCCTTTTGGAAGTGGCCGATCGCTTCCTGAGTGCGTTGCAGGACGGCGAGCAGGAAGCCGACTTCGTCTTCGAACTCGGCGGAATCGGGCGCCAACGCCAAAGCCTTCTGATAAGCATCCAGGGCGGCAGTGGCGTCGCCGTGCTGGATGGCGGCCTGCCCCTCTTTGACGAGCCGCTGGACCGCGTCGCTCGGCCTGGGGGGCTGCTGCGCCAGGATGGCGCCGATGGCAAGCGAACCGCCGGCCAACCACAACAACTTCATCTGTCTCCCCAGTATAAAGTGGGCGGTTTCAGACGGTGGTGACGGCGGGCTCAGCTTCGGGGCGAGCCAGCGATTCGAGCAGCGCGTACAACTCCCGGGGGTGGATCGGCTTGGAAATATACGCGTCCATACCGGCAGCGAGGCATTTCTGTTCATCGCCTTTCATGGCGTAGGCGGTCATGGCGAGGATGGGGAGGCGATCTCCGGTGATTTTTTCGCGTTCGCGGATCGCGGCAGCCGTTTCGAAGCCGTCCATCTCCGGCATCTGCACGTCCATAAGGACGATGTCGAAAGGCTCGCGTTCGATGGCGTGGAGCGCATCGCGTCCGTTGCCGGCCACGGTGACCGAATAGCCGCGCTTCTCCAGCAGGCGGACGGCGAGGGTCTGATTTACCTCGTTATCTTCAGCGAGGAGCACTCGGCGTCCATGCGCGCGGGCTTCGGCGCCGGGACGGCCAGGGTGGCAGGCGGGCTCGTTTTGAGGGGCGTCGGCGGGGGCGGCGGCCGGGATGCGCAGCGGGAGGGTAAAGAAGAAGCAGCTGCCGCGGCCGGGCTCGCTTTCGAGGCCGATTTGTCCGCCCATCATGGTGACGAGCCGCGAAGAGATGGTGAGACCAAGGCCAGTGCCGCCGTAGCGGCGTGTGGTGGAGGCATCGGCCTGAGAGAAAGCCTCGAAGATGACTTTCTGCTTCTCGGGTGGAATCCCGATGCCGGTATCGCGCACGCTGAAGCGCATGCGCACGGAATCGCCCTCGGCGCCGAGCACGTCCGCCCTCACGGCCACTTCGCCGCGCTCGGTGAATTTCAGAGCATTGCCGATCAGGTTCTCCAGCACCTGGCGGAGGCGCGTGGGATCGCCGCAGACTCTGTCCGGGGCGGTGGAGGCATCGCAGGTCAGGCGCACACTCCGGCTGCGGACGGCATGAGCGCCGCTCTTCATCAGATCGCGAAGCATGTCCTGCAGCGAGAACTCGACGAGCTCGAGATCCAGGCGGCCGGCATCGATTTTTGAGAAGTCGAGAATGTCGTTGATGATGGTGAGCAGCGATTCCGTGGAGGAGCGGACTATGTGCAGGTATTCGCGCTGTTCCGGAGTAGGATCGGCGCCGAGCAGTAGTTCGGTCATGCCCACGATGCCGTTCATGGGCGTCCGGATTTCGTGGCTCATATTGGCCAGGAACTCGCTGCGCGCGCGCGTGCCCGCCTCCGCTGCTTCCTTGGCCTTGCGCAGCTCAGACTCGGCGCGCTTGGCGCCGGTGACGTCGCGAAAGGACCAAACACGTCCCATGCTGCGGCCTTTCATGCGCAGAGGCTCGGAATGGCGCTCGAAGATGCGTCCATCGGCCAGCTCGACGACGTCATCGCTTTGCATTTCGGGCGCGAGGTCCAGCTCCAGCACGCGATCCAGGTAAGCCTGAGGATCCTTCATCTGGCGGCTGGCGAAGCGGATCATCGCCTGGCGATTGCCGGTAGCAAGCAGTTCCGGGGGCATGTTCCACATGTCCACGAACTTCTGGTTCCAGGTGATCGCGGTGTCATGCGAGTCGATCACCAGGATCCCGTCCGGCGCGGACTCGAGGGTTTTGCGGATGATCTCGGTCTGGCTTTGCACGCGGCGCCGCAAAATGGCGATCCACGACAGCGTGCCCGCGATTCCGGCCAGCAGGAGGGCCGAGAGGAGCACCACGCGTTTTTGCGTGAGCCATGGAGGACGCTGCAGAACCACGATATCTTCAGGGCCGCGCACGCGCAGCCGGAAGGAGAGCGGGACCCCGGCGTTTTCTTCTTCGTTCCAGTCGACCACGCAGATGCCGGTGACGCGAATGCGGCTGCCCTCGAGCAGCGCCGCGCGCGCATTCTGGTGGGGATCGGCGCGCAGAACGGCGGTAAAAACGATCGGGCCATCGTGCAGCAGCAGGGTGGTATCGGCGGCCTGATGGGAGACGCTGGTCAACTCAGCTTCCATGCTCACCAGCCCGGAATCGTAGACGCCGGTGAGCGCCTGTTTGGCGGCGATTGACGCGGGGCGAGGAGGCTGGCCGGCGCCGGCGACGCGAACGCTGCCGTCCAGCAGCGCGGGGGTTTGTCCGATCAGTCCGGGAAATCCGATCACATCAACCAGGGCGCCGGGCCGCAGCCGCATGCCATGGCGCATGGCGACGTGCAGATTGCCGGTTTCATCGGAAACGTAGATCCCGTCCCGCTCCCCGGAGGTAACCGTCCCGCGGATCCGAATGATGCTGGAGGACGCGGTCGGCCGGAAACTGAAGCGGTCAAGAGTAACAATTTTCACCGGGGCGCTGGCGAACGGGTCGGGCGGGCCGGCTTCGAGGATATGCAGGTCGCCCTGGGACGGCATGCTGACGGTAATTCCCACAGCCTGGCCGCGAGGATTGAGTTCGGCGCCGCAAACGCCGGTGAGCCGCACGCGCGCACCGAGCAGGTGCGGCGGCAGCGCCAGGTCTGGTGTGACTACGCGCAGACGACCGCCGGGTATGCCCAGAGAAATACTTATGCGCCGCCCATTCCGCTCCGCCGCGAACGACCTTACAACGCCCTCCACTTCCACACGCAGGCTGTCGTCGGAGGTGGAGTCCATCTCCTGGAAGAGAGGATGGCGCGGCGCGGGCAGCGGAGCTCGGCCGAGGACGGTCCAATGGGCATCGATGATGTCCGGCGCGAAGTCGGTTTGTATCGTCTTCCCGGTTAGATCCAGCAGATCTCCGGGCCGCAAGTTGTATTTCGCCCCACGCACGAGGTGCACCCAGTTGCCGCCGGTCTGGTCCTGGATGAAGAGATTGGGATCGATGTCGTCGAAGTACGTGACCACGGCGCGAACATGAACCGGCCAGCCTTGATTCGCCTGTTCCGAGGACAAGCTGCGGATTTGCACGATCTTAGTGAGTGGATGCGTGGGCGGCAGCTGCGGCTGGGCGGACACCAGCGCCTGACTGGCGGCAACAAACGCAAGCACGGCGATGCGGGCGGACCTGCAGGGTCCGGCGGGCAAGCCTGTTACGGCTTCGTGGTCAGAAGCACAGGTGCGCATCAAGGGCCGATGTGAGCCGAGGGGTCGGCTCCCAAGTGCCTAATCGACCGGAAAGCTTATCCGCTTTAACAATTTGCGCCGGAATGCGGGAAGAGACCGGAATAGCGCAGGATGGCGGCGACGCTGCAGACTTCGGTGATCTCGCCGGTAAGGGCCATGCGCACAGCGTCGCCGAAGGGACGCCATTCGGTGGCGATCTGCTCCACGGCTTCCTGATGGGTTCCTACCCAGGTCAAACCCGTAGCGACGAACAAATGCTGCACATCGGTGGTTACGCCATTGCAGACATCGACGCTCCCCAGCTCGGTCCATGATGAGGCCGCATACCCGCACTCCTCTCGGAGCTCACGGCGGGCCGCGTCGAGCATACTTGTATCGGCATCCGATGAGCCGCCGCGGGGGATCTCCAGCGTGCATCGGCCGCTGGTGTAACGCCACTGGCGGACCAGAGCGATCTCCGCGGAGGCGTTCAGGGCCACCACTCCTACCGAAGGCCGGATCTCGATCACGCCGTAGATACCGCGGCCGCCGTCGGGCCGGATGACCTCGTCCTCGCGCACGCTGATCCATTCATTCCGGTATGCGATGCGCGAGGACAGGGTGCGCCAAGGGTTGCTTTCCGCCATGCAGCACCGTTTTAACATGGCGGTCATGAAGCAGGACCGTGCGGCGCTGATCGAGCTTCGTGAGGTGTCGGTGATGCAGGGAGATACGCTTGCGCTGGACCGCGTATCGCTGCGCATCGAGGCCGGCGAGCACGTGGCCATCCTGGGCCCCAATGGGTCGGGCAAGACCACCCTGATCCGCATGATCACGCGGGAGTGCTATCCGTTGCTGCGCGAGGGCTCCGCAGTCACCATTCTGGGGCGCAACCGGTGGAACGTGTTCGAGCTGCGGCCGCTGCTGGGGGTGGTAACGAACGATCATGTGGCGGCCTGCCGGCGCGAAGTGACTGCTCTGGAAGTGGTGCTGGCCGGCTTTCACAGTGCGATCGAGCTGATGCCATATCACGCCGTGACGGAGGAGATGCGGCGCAAAGCCGGCGAGCAGCTGCGCGCCCTGGGAATCGAACATCTGGCCGGAAGGCTCATGACGGCCATGTCGTCGGGTGAGGCGCAGCGGGTGGTAATTGCGCGCGCTCTGGTGCACGAACCGCGCGCTCTGCTGCTGGACGAGCCCAGCAATTCACTCGACCTGCGCGCTCAGGGCGAACTGCGCGATACGCTTCGCGATCTGGCGCGAGCCGGGACGGGCATCATTCTTGTCACGCACCATCTGGCCGACATCATCCCGGAGGTGGAGCGCGTGGTTCTGCTCCGTGGCGGGCGCGTGGTGGGCGATGGCCACAAGCGCACGCTGCTTACGGCGGCGCGGCTGCGGGAGCTGTTCGGCGCGGGAGTGGAGCTGCTGGAACGGGACGGGTTCTACCATCTCGTGTAGTGGCTCTTACCAGCGCTGCTCGGTGGCGTACGAGAAGCTGGTCATGTTGCGCGCCTCGCCCTCGATGCGCTCGAACACGGACTGGATGGCGACGCGGCCGGGTCCGGTCAGCCGCAGCCAGAGGTAGCGATTGCTCCAGTAACCCCAGCTGGTGAACATCGCGGACGGGTGCTCGAAGTGCAGGTGCATCTGCACCGCGGGATCCTTGAAGATGAGCGCGGTCGGCTTGATGAGGATGCTCTCGTACGGGCCGAGATTGCGCACGAAGACGTTGCCGCCGGCATGCAGCAGCAGCAGGCCGGGCGCCTGAGGCGCGGTGAAGCGGTCCATGAACATGCCTACCGGGTAATGGGTTTCGGTGTCGTCGCCGTTTTTCGTGGTGAACCAGATGCCGGTTTGAAACCAGTCGTAGGCGACGCTGTTCGTGGCCACAAGGAACAGATGCTCGCGGACGTCGAGGGCCTGACCGGGCTGGAGCGGAACGGGAATCAGCTCGCCGGGATTATCCTTCGAAAAGGCGATATGGCCGGGCCCGTGCGCCTCGGTCATGATCAGGGGCATGCCGGCGAACAGCCGTTTCCACGCGCCTTTCATGGGCATGGTGGTGACGTTCACCTGGGTGTCTTTCCACAGCAGCACATGATGCGTGAAGTAAACGCTGTCGCCGGCGGCGAGATTGATATCGGCGACTGGAACGTAAAGGCCTTCGATCTGGCAGAACGAGTTGCCGAACTGGAGTTTGGCCATGTCCTTCCGGCCGGGGAGCTCGCCCCATTCGGCGCGCGCCGGGACGCCTGATGCCTTCGTCGTGGCTCCGCAGCGCGGGCAGCTGGTCTGGGAAGCATCGAGGGGGGCGCCGCACCAGGCGCATTTTGCCGTGGCGGAGGCATGCAGCGGCGGGGGCGCGGGCGCCGCGGCAGGAGCCCGGCTGAGGGCGGCTCCACAGCCGCCGCAGAAGTTGGCGCCCTCCGGAATATTCGTACCGCAATGAGTGCAAAACATGTGCGTGCCCTATTCGGTGTGATGATGCACGTACATGGACTGGATGCCGATCCGCCCTGGACCGGTCATGCGCGCCAAGCTGATGTTCGCGCCCCCGAAGAACCCGGACCCCAACTTCTGAAACTCCACCTGCATGGTCACAGTCGAGTCCTTGTAAAGGAATGCTCCAGGCTCGACCATGATGCTCTCGCCCGCGGCCAGGCGCCGCTCAAAGACATTGCCGTACCCGTGGAGAATGAGCAGCCCCGGCGCGCCCGCGGTGATGAAGCGGTCCATGTACATGCCCTGGCCGCCGAACAGAATATTTGTCAGCCCCTTGATGCGCACGAAGGAGTAACTGATCTGGTGCGAACACAACAGGAACGCATGCTCGCGAACATCCACTTCCATACCCGGATGCAGCGGGAGCACCACCAGCTCTCCTGTCGCGTCGCGCGAGAATGCGATGCGCCCTGGGCCGGTCGCCACGCTGATGATGAAGGGCATGCCGGCGAAAGCGCGCTTCAGCCCGCCGGAGAGCTGCAGCACGGAAAGCGGCACGTTCTGGTCTTTCCACAGCATGACGTGATGCTCGAAAAAAATGGAATCGCCGGGGCCAAGGTTGATTTCCGCCACGGGCACGATCTCGCCTTCCACCTGGCAGGTGCTGGCGCTGAACTGAATCTCGGTCATGTCGCGGATACGCGGCGCCTCGCGCCATCCGGATTCGCTGACGAGGTTGCGAATATCGAGCGGGGCGCCGCAGGCGTGGCACGACAGCGCGCTCTTCTCGTTCATGCTCTGGCACCACTGGCACTGGATCCGCTCCAGCGGTTCGGCACCAGGGATGTTGGTGGCGGACATGATCTTCTCGGTATGAAACGGCGGCGAGTCGATTATACCTGCTACCGCAAATGCGGGTTGCACGCCTCGGAAATCGCCGATACCGCGGCAGGTAAGAGAAACGTTATGATCGTCGCGACATCTCACAGACAGAAACGTGGATCGCTTTGCGCACGTCCTCTGCGCTGCGATGATTTTTGATCGAAGGGGCTCGGAATAACTTTTGCTGTTCAGTACTGAGGAACTCGAGCCGCGGGGCTGGCGCAACTACATCACAAGTCTGGCGATGCATATCGCCGGCGCCACGCTCGTGCTGCTGATCCCCGTTTCGTTAGGCACCTCCACAGTTCACCGCGCGCAGTCGGTCACGATCCTGACAGCGCCGCGGCTGCAGCCGTATCGCGGGCCCGCCGTGCGGCCGAGGATAGCTCTTTCCCGGCGCTTCATCGCGCCTCCTCCGGTTCAGCGCCGGTTATCGCAAACTCCGCCGCCGCCGGCGCCGGTGATCGAGGCCAGGCAGATGGCGCCCAAGCCTGCCATTCTTCCAGCTGTACCTCAGATCCAGCCCGCGGCCGCGCCCGCGCCGCGGATTGAGACCGGCATGCTGGAGGCGCGCGCGTCGAATCCTGCGCCCGCGCCGCCGCGCGCTTTGAAAACGGGTGTGTTTGGAGACGCGATGGGGGCGCGTCCATCGCTCGCCAGCACGTCCTCGCCCCTTCCGCGGGTTGGATCGTTCGAGGGCTCGAGCGGCGGTGATTCGCGGAATCGCAGCGGCTCGCCGCGGGCGGTCGTTGCGGACGCCGGTTTCGGCGGGAGCGGCGCCGATCCACACAGCCACGGCGGGGGTTCCGCGCGTGTGCTCATGGCCGACGCGGGGTTCGGCGAGGGATCGGCCGGCGGACCGGGTGGATCCGCTGGCGGACGCGGCGGCTCGGTTCGAAGCGCCGGCTTCGGCGATATTGCCGCGGGCTCCGGGAGTTCATCGCGCGCTCGTGAGGCGGCCGCCCCCCCGACAACGCCGGTCCGCATTCTGTATAAACCGAAGCCCGTTTACACGGCCGAGGCGCGAGCCCTGAAGATCCAGGGAGAAGTGCTGCTGGAAGTCGTGTTCCGGGCCAGTGGCACGGTGCAGGTGCAGCGAGTGGTGCGAGGGCTGGGGCATCAGCTCGACGACGCCGCCGAGCAGGCCGCCATGGGTATCCGATTCCGCCCCGCGACGCGCGGCGGCATCCCAGTGGATACCAGAGCAACGGTCAACATTACCTTCGAGCTGACGTAGGTGGTCAGGTGTATGAAGAATTCAATACCAATAGTCTTCTTGTTGGCGGCTACGGCGCTGGCCGCCTCGCCGGCTGACGAGGTTTCCAGCGCCGGCCCGAGTGCGCAGGCGATCACGCTCAACCAGGCGATCAGCCAGGCAGTGGCCAGCGAAAACGCTCTGTTCGCGCGGCTGCGTGGAATGCATCCGCTGGTAGAGACTTATATTCAGCGAAACCGTCCCGACGCTGAATTCGGCGCCGTGCCGGCCGGCGACTACTACTTTCTGGGCCGTCTGTCGCTGGCCGGGGGCGTGGCTGAAGATTCGTTTCTTCCGGTGAAAGGCCCCGGCAAACGCTTTTTCGCATCGCTCACAGCCATTCGCCGGTTCAGCTTCATTCCGCGCGGTTTCGCGCAGATGGCCGTGATGGATGCCGGCGGCTTCACTCCGGCGCGATATAACTTCCGTTTCGTCAAGCGCGAATTCCTGGGCGATGTTCGCTGTGTGGTCCTCGATGTGACGCCCCGCGACGCGCGGTCCAAAGGCGAGTTCATTGGACGCATCTGGGTGGAGGATCGCGGTTATCACGTGGTGCGCTTCAACGGCACATATACCCAGCCAACCTCGTCGCACCTCTACTTTCATTTCGACTCCTGGCGCGTGAACTGCGGTCCCGATCTGTGGCTGCCCGCCTATATCTACAGCGAGGAAGGCGACCGCACAGTCATGGCGGGCGTGCACGTGCCGCAGTACAAGGCGCAGACGCGGCTGTGGGGCTACGAGACCGCGCGCGAGCACTCGGAAGAGGCTTTCACCAACATGACCGTCGATGTCCCGCAGGGCGCAGACGATCAGAGCGATACCGCGCAGGAGACGTCTCCCACCGAAGCGGTGCGGCAATGGGAGCGTCAGGCTGAGGAAAACGTGACGGACCGTCTGGAGCAGGCTGGTTTGCTGGCAGCGCCCGGTCCGGTCGACAAGGTGCTGGATACGGTAGTGCAGAACCTGGAGGTTTCCAACCATCTGGACCTGAATCCGGAGGTGCATGTGCGAATGCTCATGACCACGCCGCTGGAGTGCTTCGCCGGAGGGCACACAATTGTTATCAGTCGCGGTTTGCTCGATGTCCTTCCCGACGAGGCCAGCCTTGCCGCGGTGCTGGCGCACGAGCTGGCGCACATTCTTTCGGGGCAGCAGATCGACACCCGGTACGCGTTTGCCGACCGGCTGTTCATCAATGATGACCAGATCGCAAAGCGAATGTCGCTGGGCCGTGACGCCGCCGAGGAGCGCAGCGCGGACGATCGCGCCGTTGTTCTCCTGAAGAACTCGCCCTATGCGGGCAAGCTGCAGAAGGTCGGCCTGTTCTTTCGCGCCTTGAACGTTCGCGCGCCGCAGATGCCAAATCTCATTCAGCCTCTAATGGGCGATGCCGTGGTTGGAGGCGAGACGCGCTTCGCCGCCCTGACGGCCATGTCCGGGGAGCTGCACCTCGAGCGCACCGACGAGATTGAAGCGCTTCCGCTGGGGAGCCGCATCCGGGTAGATCCCTGGAGCAGCCAGGCGACGCTGATCAAAACCGGAAACGTTCACCTGCTGTCAGCGCGCGAGAAGCTGCCCTTCGAAGTGACGCCGTTCTGGCCGCACCTGACGCGCGTGGATACGGGATCCGCTTCCCGGTCCGCGTCGATGGCCGCCGGTTCGCAGTAATCGAGCGCGTCCCTATGGCCGCGCGGTGGCCCGGGTGTCACGGCGCGGAGCCCAGGGCAGGGTTAATCCGGACATCCGTATTGCGAATCCCGCCCCGATAAACCAGTACGGCGTGCGGGCATTCATGGAATGCCCGACTTCGGTGTCGATCTGCATGTTGGCTCCCAGGCGCCTGGCGATGCCGCCATTGGCGATCCAGTGCGCGGCCTCATCGTCTGCGATAGGCGAGATGCGGTAGACCTCTGCGTACGCGTCCAATGCGCGCGACAGTCCGTGGCCGACGGTGAAGCTTGCGGCGTGTTCGGTCACGTGCTCGTCGATGACTCGCAGGAAGTTGACGTTGCCTCCGGTTTCAAAGCCGCCGCGCAGCGACTTACTCCAGCACAGGTCCAGTTCGGGAACCAAACTGCCGCGAGTGAACCAGATGTTGCCCCCGGGCAGAGTCAAATTGCCGATCACGGCGAAAGCGGGGAGGTAGCGATGCTCTTCCCAGAGACGGACCTTGGCCCCGACCTGAGGGTCAGCGCCGCCACCGTGGCGCTGCCGCTGGCCGCCGGTGGTGAGCGACTCGAGCGTGAAACCATTGCTGCCGAGGCGCAGTTCGGCGATGTTCGCCAGCCCGACACGGAGCAGACTCTGCGGACCGCCGATATCACGCACCGGGCCACTCGCGAGATCGTGCTGGCTGAGCAGAACACCAGTTTCGAACTGCACGGATCCAACCGCAACCGTATCTGTCGCTTCCGTGAAGTCCGGACGGTCTGTAGAGATCTCCGTGTTTTGCCGCTCCTGAGCCCAGAGCCGCCCGATAACAATCAGCGCCGCGGCCGCGACCACGCGGTGTGTCATGGAAACCTTATCGGACGCCGGCGCGCCGCTTTGAGGGCCCTTTTCCGCTCAAAAATCCCGGCGCATCACCGAAGAGCACTGCAGGGAACACAGCGGACCTGCTGTTCCCGCAGAGAGGAAAAAATGAAACTGCAGATGGGAATCGGCCGGAAATTCGCTCTGACCAGCGCCGGTTTTGTGGGATTTATGGCGTTGCTGGGCGGCTCCTGCCTCATAGGGTTAAACAGCATTGGCCAGCGCATGCACACGCTCAGCGACGATGGTCTCGACGGGGTGAACAACAGCACTCGCGTGGAAGCCGCGCTGCTCGAAATGCGGGGCGACGTTCTCCGCTACATCTCCTCTACTGACGCCGCGCAGAGGGCCTCGATGGAAACGGAGATCGATGGTCTCAGGCACGCGATCCAGACAAACCTCGCGGATGTGGGAGGAAGCGTCGTTGATGCCCGCGAGCACGAAATCATCGCACGCATTCAGCCGGCGCTCGATCGCTATTACCAGCTGTGGGACGAGGTTCGTCCGATCAGCCGCGCCGGGCGCAATGCCGAAGCCTTCCAAAGGTACGATGCCGGCCGTGCCGTGTTCCAGGCTGCCAGAGATGCGGTGCGGGCGGAAGTGGAGTTCAACCGGCAACTGGGAAAGACGGAAGACACTGACGCGCAAGCCACGCACAGAGGCGTTGCCTGGGCCATCTGGGCCATTCTGGGATTCTCGCTCGTCGCCGGCGGAGCCACCGTTTTTCTCCTGGTGCGCGGTATGAATCGGGCGCTGCACTCGCTCATCTCCGATCTTTCCGAGGGAGCCGAACAGGTCGCAGGCGCAGCCTCGCAGGTTTCATCCTCCAGCCAGGATCTGGCGCGTGGCGCCTCCGATCAGGCCGCCTCACTCGAGGAGACCTCGGCGTCCACTGAGGAGATCAACTCCATGGCAGGGCGGAATACCGAGAGCACGCGGGCGGCGGCGGAACTGGTCGCGGAATCGCAGCAGCGCTTCGAGCAAACGAATCAGGCCCTCGGGTCCATGGTCGCGGCCATGTCCGACATTCATGCCGGAAGCAGCAAGATTTCGAAGATCATTCAGGTCATCGAGGAGATCGCATTCCAGACCAATATCCTTGCCCTGAACGCCGCGGTGGAGGCCGCCCGCGCTGGCGAAGCCGGACTCGGCTTTGCGGTGGTCGCCGACGAGGTGCGGAATCTGGCGCAGCGCTGCGCGCAGGCGGCGAAGGATACCGCGGCACTCATCGACGAATCCATCCGGAACTCCAATGAGGGCAAACTCCGCGTGGACGATGTCGCGTCGGGTATCAGCGCGGTTGCCGAGTTGTCGCAGAAAGTAAGAGCGCTGGTGGACGGAGTAAATCAGAGCAGCCAGGAACAGGCCACGGGAATCGAGCAGGTGGCGAAAGCTATAAGCCGCATGGAGCAGGTAACCCAGAGCACGGCCGCGTCGGCCGAGGAAGCCGCTGCGGCAGCCGAAGAGCTCAATTCACAATCGGCATCTCTGAAAGACGCCGTCGGGCGCCTCAGCATCCTGGCAGGGACCGGCAGGCGCTGACCGCCGTCATACGATGCCGTGTTGGCGCGCGTACTTGAGGGCTTCGATAGCCGCCCCACGCGCGCCCGCGGTATCGCCGTTGGGCATCACGTAGATTGGGATGTCCGCCTGCTCCTCGCGCTGCGGCGGCATGCCGGCGCGAATCTGGTCGATGAACCAGCGCTGAAAATGTTCCTTCGTCTCCAGCGCACCGCCTCCAACGATGAGCGCGTCCGGATCGAAGGTGTTGATCATCTCATCGAAGAACAGGCCCATGGCGTGCGCCTGCACGCGGAAGATCTCCACCGACATCGGATCTCCGTCCTCGGCCATGCCGCGCACGAGCTTCGCGGCCTTCCTAATATCGCCAAGCTTGTTCAGCTCGTGATCCGGATAGCGCGCGAGGAAATACGGCAGCAGCGTCTGCCCGATGGCCGTCAGCGAACACAGCGCTTCGAGATCGCCGATGCGGCCGCAGTTGCACTGCGGAACAATGCCCTCGATCCCTGGGATGCTCTGCCACGGAATCAGCACGTGGCCCAGCTCGCCGCCGAATCCCTTCCGGCCCTTCACCACGACGCCGTTCATGATGACACCGCCGCCGAGGCCGGTGCCGATGATGGCCGAAACGGAGGTCGCTGTCATACTGGCCCCGAAAATCGAAAAATGACCCCACAGGGCGCCGGCATTGCCGTCGTTGAGATACGTGACGGGCTTTCCCAGACGCCGGGACAGGCCCTCGCGAATGTCGCAGCCGGCCCAGTTTGGATGCACGAAATTCGTCGATCCGCGCGCGCTCAGGACTCCGGTGGCGCTGGCCGGACCGGGCGTGTCGAGCCCCACAACAGCGACATCGGCGAGTCGAACACCGGCCTTGTCTACCGCGGCGCGCAGCCCTTCCTCGATCTGGCCCAGGCAGATGTCGGGCCCTTCGGTCGAACGGGCGGGATGCTCGAACAGGGTGTCGATGAGGAAATGCTCCTGCCCGGTTACCAGCGTGTAATTAATGGCGGTTCCGCCCAGATCCACTCCAGCCACTACCTGCACAGCGCGCTCTCCCTCGCGTTTCGATTCGGTCCGAAGCTCTCAGAGTAGCAGGCGCTGAAACGGCGGCATTGCTAAACTCATCGCTTGTCGAAGTCACGCTGGACCGCGCTGGATGCGGCCGCTCTGTTCCTGCTCACGGCGCTTCTGATCCTGCCGCTGTTCTACACCAATTACCTGAACGACTGGATGTCCATTGAAGGCTCGTTTATCGCCCAGGCGCGCTATATCCTCGATCACTGGCCGCATCCAGCGTGGGATGCGCTGTGGTACTGCGGGACGCGCTTCGATTACGTCTATCCGCCGGGTACAAACTACGGCGCGGCGGTCGCGGCTCTGATGCTGCACGTCGCTCCCGCGCGCGGATATCACGTCTACTGCGCCGCCGTTTACTGCCTGGGTGTGGCCGGCGTGTACTTCCTGGTGCGTGTGGGGTCCGGCTCGCGCGGGTGGGCGTGGGTCGCGGCGTGCGCCGAAGCGCTGCTGTCGCCGGAGTTCGCGTTCCTCAAGGCGTATCGAGCCGACTCGGAGCTATGGATGCCCGAGCGCCTGAACGTACTGGTGAAGTGGGGCGAGGGACCGCACACCAATGCGCTGGCTTTCATTCCCTGGAGTATCGGCTTCGCCTTTCTTGCGTTCCGCGGCGCGCGCACATGGACTGTCGCCGCCGCGGCGGTCTGTTCCGCGCTCGTCGTTTCCAATAACCTGTACGGCGCGCTGGCGCTCGGCATCTTCTTCCCCATTGCGGTGTGGAGCGCTTATGTCGAGGAGCAGTCGCGTGCGGTCCTGGTTCGCGCAACGGCCATCGTCGGGCTTACCGCCGGGCTTTGCTCCTGGTGGCTGACGCCGTCCTTCGTGCGGATCACTGTGCGCAATCTCATCCTCGTCGCTGTGCCTGGCAACGGATGGTCGAAAGTAGTGGGCGCGGCGCTGGCCCTTGGATTCGCGGCAGGCTCGTGGTGGGCGGCTCGGCGTATGAAAGCGCGGGGCTGGACGATATTCGTCGCCGGGTGCGCTCTCGCGTTCGTGGTCGAAGTTGCCGGCCAGTTCTGGTTGCACTTCCGAGTCTGGGGCGAGCCCATGCGCTTTGTGCCCGAACTGGATATGGTGCTGATTCTGGGCATCGTGGAATGCCTGCGGCGGCTGAATCGCCGGGCTGCAATCGTGTTGGTCGCCATCGGATTCGCGTTCTCGATCCGTTATCTGTCGCGACCCTGGTCGGTGTTCCACGAAGACCCGAACTGGCGTCAGCGCATCGAGTACCGCACGCAGGAATGGATGGCTCGCGACTTCCCCGGCTCGCGCGTGTTTGTCAGCGGGTCCGAGAGCTTCTGGTATGACGTCTGGCGCGATTTGCCGCAGGTGAGCGGCGCGTCCGATCAGGGGATGCAGGATCTCATGCCCGCGCTGGCGCGTTATCAGATCCTCGTCGGGACGGATGCGCAGCGCGACGTGTGCTGGCTGGAATCGCTCGGTGCGGATGTGCTGATCGTGAACGGCCCCGGTTCACAGGAGGTGTACCACAGCGTGCAGCAGCCGCGGAAGTTCGCCGGCGTGCTGGCGGTGATCGCGGATCGCGACGGCGATACGATCTACCGTGTTCCGCGTCGGGCCGGTCTGGCGCGCGTCGTAAGTGAAGCCCGCATGGCCGCACTGGCGCCGATTCCCTGGAGCAATGAGGACGGTCCGGCGCTCCATGCCTACGCCGATACGCTGGAGGCATCGCCCGCGCCGATCACGTACGAGCGGCCCGCGGTTGATGAAATTCGCGTGGCCGCGACTACCGGGCCCGGGGACTCAGTGCTGGTTCAGGAGAGCTGGGATCCGGGGTGGCGCGCGTGGGTGGATGGCCGGTCCACGCCGGTTCTGCGCGATGTGATGTGCTTCATGCGCGTGCGCACGCCTCCCGGAGCTCACCGCATACGATTCGCGTACACGCCCACGCTGGAATCGCGCGCCGGCGCGTGGGTCAGCATCACCTCACTGATCGTTGTGCTGACGGCTGGACTTTCATGGAGACGGCTGCGCTAATTGCTTCGCGAACACCGCCGATGTTTTCACCATAGAGTAGCCTTCGCGCAGATAGAAGCGGTGGGCGCGTTCGCGCGATACTCGGGAGCGCACCAACATGCTCGCGGCGCCCTGCGCTGCTGCCCACGCTTCCACATGACGGATCAGCATGCGGCCGATGCCGTGGCTTCGATGTTCGCTGGAAACGAGCAAACCCCGAATCTCTGCATAGCGGCCGGCAGCAAGGCTGCAGTCCAACGCCACATCGATCCAGCCGACAACTTCTCCTGAGACGCAGGCAACATGGACAGCGGAATGCCGGGAACCCGTCAGGATGTCGATCCGCTCGCGCGCTTCCGCGGCCTCCAGGGGATAGCCAAGTTCGCCGCAAAGCCGCGCCGCGGCGGCGGCATCGCCTGGTTCTATCCCGCGAATGAGGATATCGGTGCTCATCATCGGAATGGGGCGCTCATTCCGCCGTCCACGATCAGCGAGTGACCGATCACGTACGACGCCGCATGGGAGCAGAGCCACACCACCGCTTCGGCCGCTTCTTCAGCATTGCCGATGCGCCCCACGGCGGTAAAGTCCGCGTATTGCCGCTCAATCGCCGCGCGCTTAGCGGCGTCGCCAGCGGATGCTCGCTCGAACACCGATTCGAGCATGGGCGTGCGAAAGCCGCCAGGCACGAGGGCGTTGATGCGGATGCCCCTTGGCGCATACTCGCGGGCGGCGGATTTGGTCAGCGCCAGGATTCCCGCCTTCGCGGCTGAATAGAGCGAGCCGCCGGGCGAGCCTCCCAGCCCGTTAACGGACGACGTATTGACGATTGCTCCGCCGGGTGGTTCCTGCGAGAGCATCTGCCCGATCTCCTGCTTCATGCAGAGCCACACGCTTTTCAGATCGAGCGCCATCGATTTATCGAACTGTTCCTCGGTGAAGTCGGCGGTCAGGTGAAAGGCGCCGGTGGCGGACGCCGCGTTGTTGAAGGCGCAGTCCAGGCGGCCGAAGCGGTCGACCCCGGCCGCAACGAGTTGGCGGACCTGCTCGCTTTGAGAGACGTCGACGCTGATGAACATGGCCTCGCCGCCGGCGCTCTCCGCCTCCCGCAACGTTTCCTCACCGCGCTCCTTTCCCCGGGCGGCGAACACCACGCGCGCCCCTTCACGGATGAACGCGAGCACGGCGGCGCGCCCGATTCCCGAACTCCCGCCTGTAATCAGCGCCACTTTCTTGTCAAGCCGGCCCATAACTGGGGACTGTACCATCACCTCCGCCTGGAATCGGAATTGCCCTAAAGCTAAACCGGCGATGGGAGAGCGCATGAAACCGCTGGTTTTGGGAAGTTTTTACCTGCTTTTTTCCTCGGCCCTGTTCGCGGCTCAGCCGACGGCGGAGGCCTGGAACGTGCTGCACGAAGGGCTGAACAGCGGGAACCCCGAGGTTCGCAAGCAAGCCCTGATTGGCGTGGGCGCAATCGGGAACCTGCCGGAAGCCGTCAGGATCGAGGTCAATGCGCTGCATACCGACAAAGACCCCGAGGTGCGCCAGGTGGCGGCTCTTCAGCTTGGACAAATGAAAGCGACGGAGGCTGCGCGGGATCTGGAGGTGGCGCTCGATGATCCGGACCCGCAGGTCGCGTTTACCGCCGCGCAATCGCTCTGGAAAATGGGCAATTACCGCTCCAAGGGTGAGCTGCAGGACGTCCTTACCGGCCAGGTGCACAACCACGAGAGTTTCGTCGAGAAGAATATTCGGGACGCGAAGAAGACGATGCGCAACCCGAAGGAGATGGCGAAGATTGGAGTGAAGGAAGCGTCCGGCGCGCTGCTGGGCCCGTTTTCCATTGGTGTGACCGCGGCCGAGGGTTTCATGAAGGATGACGGCGCGAGCGGGCGCGCAACCGCGGCCGCTCTTCTCGCCGAGGATTGCGACGCGCGCGCGTTCCAGCTGCTGGACTGGACTTTGGAGAACGACCACAACTGGGCGGTACGCGCGGCGGTGGCGAAAGCGATCGGCCAGTGCGGCCATCGTGAAGAGGTTCCGAAGCTGGAAACGTATCTGGGCGATAACCATTCCGCGATGCGCTTGATGGCCGCGGGGGCGATTATCAGGTTGAACAGCATCGAGCCAGCAATGGCCGAGGGTTCCCGGACGTCCGCGCCGCAGCCTCGCGAACAGTCGGATACCGGCGAGGCGAGCCGCATGGTGCTGAGGCCGCACGCTGAGCCGCAGCCGGAGCAGCAATCATCCGCAACGCAGGAGATGCAGAAAGCGCTCGCTCCCGCAGCGAGTTCAACGCCCTAGTCAGGCGGCGGGCGCCGGCTCGGGAGCGTTCTTTTTTTCGGTATAGCGATTGACGCTGTCGTGGATGGCCTTGCGCGCGTCCGCCGGTCCACCCCAGCCCTGCACGTTGGTGATGCGTCCCTCGAGCTCTTTGTAGATGGTGAAGAAGTGCTCGATCTCACGCCGGACGTGAGCGAAGATCTGATCCATGGTGTGGATCTGCTCGTAGCGGGGATTCCGATTCGGCACGGCAATCACCTTTTGATCGGCCTCGTGCTGGTCCACCATGTTGAGCAGGCCGACGGGCCGGACTTCGATCAGGCAGCCGGTGAAGCTTGGCTCGTCGGTGAGAGCGAGCACGTCCAGCGGGTCGCCATCCTCGGCGAGCGTGCCGGGGATAAAGCCGTAATCGCCGGGATAGTGCATGGGCGAGTAGAGCGCGCGGTCCAGGCGAAACACTCCCAGCTTGCCGTCGTACTCGTACTTGTTCGCCGAGTTCTTGGGGATCTCGACGATCATGCGCACCAGTTCGGGACAGTTCGGGCCGGGATCGAGGTCGTACAGGCTCACTCAATCAGGCTAGCATTCGATTATGAATTTCTGGTCGTGGAAGCCGCTGTTGGCGTTCAATGCGGCATTCCTGCTATACGTGCTGGCGCGCGGGCGCGGCGCGTCCCGGGGCGACACGGCCAGGCGCTGCGTCGGACTGGGGGCGGCGTGGAGCGTGGGAATCGCGGCGGTGGTGATCGCCGCGTACCTGCCGTCACTCGGCGCCAACTTTGTCCATCAGGACTGGACCCAGCGTGTCAACACGGAGAACGTGTCCATCGCACATTTGTTTTTCAGGCCGGTGGCCGACCGCTCATGGCGCCCGGTCGGGTTCCTGTCCATCTGGGTCGATAACCAGATCTTTGGACCGCGGCTGTGGGGGTACCACCTTCAGAACATCGCGCTGCATGGGCTCAACGCGGTCCTGGCGGGTGTGTTGGCATGCGCGCTCGGACTCTCGGCGTGGGCGGCGCGGTTCACGGCGCTGCTGTTCGGACTGGGCGCCATCCGATTCGAGGCCGTGGTGTGGCCTGGGGCCCGCTTCGATTTGCTGGCGACCGCCTTCATGATGCTGGCGGTGCTGCTGTTCCTGCGCGGCGCGCCGTGGTGGAGCGTGACCGCTGCGTTCGTGCTTGCGGTCATGAGCAAGGAGACGGGGTACTCGCTGCTGCTGGTCATCCCGGCGGTCCGTTTTCTGGTCCGTGGTGGAGCAGGCGTTTTCGCCTGCCAGGACGCTGAAGGTCATCCGGAACAGCCGGCTCACGCCGGTTCGGCAGGCGAAACCGCCTGCCCCACCCTGGCCATGAGCGTACTCGGTCTCGGCGTGTGCGCAGCCGCGCTCATTGGGGTTCGGTTCGCGCTCTACGGGAGCCTCGGCGGGCTGGCCGGCGTATTTCATTTCAGCGCCCGGACTGTCTACCTGCTGCTCAGGAATGCGCTGGGCGGCAGTATCTTCCTGATCAACTCGATTCCGCATACTGCATGGCAGCTCGAAATCATTGCGGCGTATTTCGTGGTCATGATTTCTGCTGCGCGCGG
>Ga0070739_10002571_pt1 | contig 24101 bp, 23 predicted proteins | sample Coa_R1_7_FD_66445 | JGI IMG/M metagenome (GOLD analysis project Ga0070739, IMG submission 66445) | Surface soil microbial communities from Centralia Pennsylvania, which are recovering from an underground coalmine fire - Coalmine... | ecosystem: Environmental > Terrestrial > Soil > Unclassified ... | reverse complement strand
GCAGCCCGATCCCAAACGTCCACGCCATGAAGCCTTCCGATACAGGTCCCCAGTTTGCGAGTTGTAAACCGCCCGGATTATACTTTGCGTGCTGCAGATACTCGATGTAGGTCGTGACGTCGTCCAGTTGTCGCTGATCGATGACGTTCGGCCCGAACTTCGGCATGACGTCGGGTCCCATGCGCACCGCTTCTTCGATTTCCCGCGGCGTTGAATCCATGAGTTCGGGAGCGACGTCCTGATAGCCGACGGCATCGCCATGCGCGGTCGCACCGTGGCAATGTTCGCAATTTTCCGCATAAACGGCACGCCCCCGCCGCAAACTCTCATCAACCAATTTATCATCGTAAGCGTGTCGAACGGGCGCTGAGCCCGGCGAAGCGCCGTCAGGAGGCAACCACCTATCCCCCGTCGAGCGCGACATCACAAACTGCACCAGCGCGCTGATTTGCTCCGGCGTAAATATCGGCGCTTTATGCTGTTCCTGCTCGAAGGGGATCGAGGCCGGCATCCGACCCGTGCTCAGTTCGTAATCGACGTCGATCGCGTCCGCGTTAATGAGCGGCGGCCCTTGGCTCGAGCCCTGCAAATTCGTACCGTGACAGGTTGCGCAATGCAGCGCGAAAAGCTGGCCGCCTTCTTGAACGGAAGAAGTCTGCATCAGCACAAGCAGCGCAAGCGACGCAATCACGATGTGCATTGTACCCTGCGCGGGGTATGACTCGCTGGGATGGACAGCTCGCAAACCGTAGCGTATAGACCGAATGTCCGCGGCAGCGTCGACGGCACCAAAAAACTTCGCTGGCCGCATAATTTCGGGGCGTACCGCCTTGCAGATCACGATGTGGCGTCCGGCAGCCTGCTGGGAAGCACCACAACGCAGATCCGCATCAAGGCCACCGGCGCGATTGCCAATGTGTACTGCGTCAACGCCGGAAAATCGCCTATCCAAACGTTCGTCCTGAAACATTGGGACGAGCGGACCGGAATGAAGCTGGATCCGGTGTCCGGGCACTTCTTTTTATATCCGGAACATCAAGAGCACCGGTACATGCTTTCAAACGGCGTTTACGTCACCGAACGCATCTTCGTGAACTCGCCTCCTCCCAGCGCCGTCTTTTACACGATCGAATTCTCGAACGATTCCGAGGAACGCCAGCAGATCGGTACCTTTGCGTTCTGCGACCTCACCATGCACCTCGACGACAAGCTCGTCGCGGAGTACGACGAATCGCTGAAAGCGCTCGTCGCGTTCAGCAAAAGCGAAAAGAATCTGGCGCGCATCGTCGGAGCCGACTCGGCCCCCGCGAGCTATCAGACCGGCGAGGATCGCGCAATGGCCGTCACACCGCGTTATCCGGGGCGCCTTTCAGGCCGGACCGATAGTGCAAACGCCGCGCTTGGCGTGCTGCACTACTCCACGACGCTGGAATGCGCCGAACGCGGCAGCATTGCGTTTCGAATCTGTGTCGGCGCGGAAGGCGTCGAGGCGCTCAAAAAAGTCTACGCGGCCGTCGATTCCCCGCAGCAAGCGCTGACGCAAACGCAGACGCATTACCACGACACGCTGGCGCAAACGCTCGTAGTGACGCCGAACACGGAGATCAATCGCGGAGTCCTGTGGGCGAAAGCCAACATGAAGCGCGTCCTGCTCGAAACGCCGCTAGGACGCGGCTTCACGAACGATCCCATGGAATCGACGAAATGCGTGGCGCGCGACGCCGCATGGTTCTGTGCCGGAAGCGATTACTTCGATACGGATTTTTCGCGCGAATGTCTCACGCAGTTTTTGACGCGCCAGGAACGCAGCGGACTCATTCCCGAGTATTTCGATATGCTCGACGGCCGTACCGGCGATTACGGCCTCAATATCAACGACAACACGCCCCTCATCGTTTGGAGCGCGTGGCACCATTATCAACTCACCGGTGACGCATCGTTTTTGGACAAAGCGTATCCAGCGCTCGTGCGCGCATGCCGTTACATCGCCGCGCAACGCAATGACGCCGGGCTGGTTTGGTGCACTTCGACGCGGACGGGAACGCCTGGAATCGCAGGCTGGCGCAATGTCATTCAGCGGTACCGCTTAAGCGGCGCGGTCACGGAAATTAACGCGGAAAGCTATGGAGCATTCCGGTGCATGGCGGCACTAGCCGCCGCGCGCGGCGATGACCGTACCCGATGCGAATTCGACGAAACCGCGGCGAAATTGAAGGACGCAATTAACGCGCATCTGTTCAATCCCGGGAATGGACTGTACTACTTGAACATCGACGTCGACGGAAGCGTGCGCACGGATATCACCGCCGATTTGCTTTTCCCCGTTCTCTTCGGCGTAAGCGATCGCGAAACGTCGGCGAGGATCGTGCGGCGATTGAGCGATACCGACTTCTGGACGCCCGGCGGAATGCGCACTATCCCTCACGACGCCATCAACTACTCGCCGGACGACTCGAGCGGCCTGCTCGGCGGCGTTTGGAACGGAGTCACGTTTTGGTACGCCAAGGCGGCCGCGGAATTTCTCCCGCACTTCGTGGAAGAAGCGCTCACAAACGGCTTCGAAAACTATGCGCGCAATCCACAGCGCAACAATACCGTGCCGGGACAATTCTCGGAGTGGCTGCACGGACAGACGCTCGTGAACGGCGGGATGCTGCTTTCTCCCTGGTTTCCGCCGCGTTACATCTGGGCCGTCATCGAAGGAACGCTGGGTCTCGATCTCACCGGGGAGGAGTCCCGCATCACGCCGCACGTGCCGCCGCACTGGTCGTGGAGCGGCATTCAAAATATGCCGTATCGCGGCAAGCGGGTAACGTGGTTCTGCGCACGGGTGCCGGAGCTGCGCGTATGGATGTCGGCCGATATTGCCGCAAGCGCGCCGGCGGAACTTTTGGACGAGGACATTAGCGAGCGCGTACACTGCAGCGGCGACGACGCGATAAGTGCGGCCCTGCGCGATCGCTCGAGGATTGTCGCCCTCATCGGTAACATGAGCGATCGCGCCGTTACGACGGCCGTTCGTTTTCGAGGTCTTAACGGCAATTTCGAATGCCGCCGCTACGAGAGCATGACACAGGCTTGGAGGCCGGGCGAAAGCATGAGCGGCCACGAGCTAGCGCGCGGCGTAACGGTTTTACTCGAGCCGAAAGGCTTTCAATTGTTCGAATTGCAGGGCCGCTAGAGTTTTTGCCAGCCTCGAACGATCGGGTAGGACGCGAACTCTAATTCTTGATTCTCGTCACTTTCAGCGACGTACGCTGTCGCCCAAGGTTCGAATCCGTTTCGCATACGCCGATCGAAATCGAAGCCATGCTCTTCCGCGGTCTTGCGGGCGGCACGCTCCTCGCCGCCCAAAGCCGTTGCAGCGCCGATTTGTTCGGGGCGGGTGTGTGCGAAGTCGCCCCAAACGTGCCACTTGAACATCCGCTACGGGGATGCCCATATTTGACGTTGGGTAAAACCGCTTCGCAATGACTAAGAACGTGAAGCACAACCAAGTCGTCGTCGTTACCGGTGCCTCGGGCGGAATCGGCCGCGCCGCGGTGCGCGAATTTGCAAAGCGGGGCGCGCGCCTGGCGCTCATCGCGCGAGGTGAAGCCGGCCTTGAAGCGGCCCGCCGCGAGGCGGAGTCGCTCGGTTCTACTGCGATCGCGATACCGACTGACGTTGCTAATTACGACGAGGTCGAGCGCGCGGCGGCGCAAGTCGAAAACGAACTGGGTCCGATCGACATTTGGGTGAACGTCGCTTTCACCAACGTCTTCTCTGAATTTTGGGACGTGACGCCGGAAGAGTGGCGCCGTCTTACCGACGTCACGTATTTCGGATACGTTTGGAGCACGATGGCCGCAGTCAAACGCATGCGGCCGCGCAATCGCGGCACCATCGTGCAAGTCGGATCGGCGTTGTGCTACCGCAGCATTCCTCTGCAATCGCCCTACTGCGGCGCAAAGAGCGCGATTCGCGGCTTCACCGATTCGCTTCGCTGCGAGTTGATTCACAACAAAAGCAAGATCCGCCTCACGATGGTACACATGCCGGCGGTCAACACCCCGCAATTCACCTGGAATCGCGTAAAAAGCGGATTGAATCATCCGCAGCCGCTGCCGCCGATCTTCCAGCCGGAAGTTGCCGGCCGGGCGATCTATTGGGCGGCAAATAACAAACCGCGCGAGATGTGGGTCGGCTTTTCTACGGTACTTGCAATTCTCGTTCAAAAATTCGCGCCGCGTATCGGCGATCTCTATCTCGGCCTCACCGGCTACAAGAGCCAGCAGACGCAGGAACCGGTGCGCCCGGGGCGGCCCGACAATCTTTACGATGCGGCGGATCGCAGCAAGGATTTCGGCGCACACGGGGAGTTCGACGAACAAGCCTCGCCCCGCAGTATGGAGACGGAACTGGTGATGAACCGGCAATGGCTGATCGGTGGGTTGGCGCTCGCAGGTGCCGCCGTCGGCGCGGCAGCCTTGCTGCGCAAGAACGATTAAGACGGCCGTTCCGGCGCTGATCGGCGTTCCCGGCGTTCTCGCATTGCTTAGCGCGATACAAAATCTCGCACCGCACAAGAATGCGACGGAGTTTCTCCTGCTGCCGCCGTTTGCGGTGATCGCGTATCTGGTTTTTCAAAATCCGCGCGCGCGGGTGTCGCATCTTCGTTCGATTGTCATCTTACCGTGCCTTGGGGCCATTAGCGGACAGCTTTGTTTTCATTACCTCGGATTTTCTCCGATTGGCGTCGCCGCAGCGACATCGATCGTTTTCGCCCTGCAAGCGGTTCTGCGCGCAGACATGCCGCCTGCGCTCGCGCTCGCCGTCCTTGCCATGCTGCTGCATACGGACAGCCCCACGTATACACTCGGCGTGCTCGAGGGGACGCTGACGATCTTTATCGTCTTTCGCCTATGGCTGCCGCTTGCCGTACGTACCGCCCGACGGGAACAATGATTTCGTGTCTGAGGAACGATTCGAGTGACGGAAGCGGCGGCAAGCGCGCAAAAACGATCGGCGGCAAAGACGCAGCGGCTGCCGCTGATAAATCTTCCCAAGGCTATACTGCCGATCTATTTGACGACGTTCGTCGATATGCTCGGCTACACGCTGCTCATTCCGCTATTGCCTGCAATCGCTCATAAATACGGCGCTCAAGATTGGCTGGTCGGCATGTTGCTCAGCGTTCCGGCAGCCTGCGCCATGGTGGCAGCGCCGATTTGGGGCAAAGCCAGCGACCGGACCGGACGCAAGTTCATCATCGTGATCGCGCAGGGTTTTACGCTCGCCGGCTACACGATTCTCGCGCTGGCCACCTCGCTGTTTTGGATCTTCGTTTCGCGTCTCATCTCCGGTGTCGGTGCAGGAAGCATAGGAACGGCGCAGTCGTACATCGCGGACGTCACAAGCGAAGATCAGCGCGAACGCGCGTACGCGATGTATGGTGCGGTTTTCGGCGCGGCATTCATCATCGGTCCGGTCGCTGCCGGCGCGCTGGAGCGCTACGGCTTACAATTTCCGTTCTACATCGCGGCCGGCCTAGAAGTGCTCAACATCGCGTTGACGCTCTGGCTGCTGCCGGCGCGCACGCGCGCCCAGCGGCCGCAGACGAGCGCGGAAAAATCGATACGGGCGGCATGGAAACCGCGCATACGCACGGTGCTCATTCGGCAGTTTCTCTTTATTTTCGCGGTGGTGTATCTGCTGGCCGATTTTGCACTCTATCTGCACCACCAGTTGCATGAAGGCATCTCGAACGCCAGTTGGATGCTTGCTGCGACCGGCGCTGTTGGAGGCATCACGCTCGTCGTCGCCGTTACTCCGCTGACAAAACGCTTAGGCGATCGAGCGGTCGCGCAAATCGGACTGGTCTTGCTTTTCGGCGCGTACGGGCTGATTTATTTCGTTAAATCGCTCGCGTGGTTTTTTCCGGTGCTCATCCTTTGGGCCATCGGTGCGGCTATGGTCGAGCCGACGCTGATGGCGCTGCTTTCGCGGCGTGCTCCCGAAGAAGAGCGGGGCGCCATCATGGGTCTGAGCGATGCGGTAAACAGCGCCGCACTAGTGGTCTCTCCCGCCATCGGCACCGCAATCGTTGGCGCGAACGCTCGCCTTATCGGCGTTCTTCCCGCCATCGCCGTCGCCGCGGCGTACTTCATCGGACGCGGTCCGTTCAAACATAAAAACGCCAAAGCGCATTAATGCGTTTAGTCGGCGTTCTCGGATCGATCGGCCTGTGGCACCGATGCACTCGTAGTTAAAGGCGACGCCAAATCGTAAACCATTAAAGCAATCAGTCCGCCAATAGGCAGCCAAAGTGCGGCGGTGCCGCGCTTGAGCAGAATCAGCGCCGCAACGATGCCGCCGGTTGCAAAGCACGCCCAAATTGCGCCGTAGAAAACAGGCCGCGCGATGAAAAGAAATACACGCACCGAAGAAAAACGCAACGATCGGCTGAAAATGCCGCCACGATTCGCGCATGGCAGCAAACGGTGTTCCTGGGCAACCCGGAATACGGCGTTCAGTTTGCGCCTATGGATTCCGTCAAATTCGCCGAAGCGTGCGGCGCGCGCGGAATCCGCATCGAGGATCCGAACGTGCTCGCACCGGTTGAAAGACGCGCTCGCCGCGACGGCCCCTGGTCCGGCTATACCTGCTCCCCTCGGCGCTGCGGCAAGGAAAATCGTCGAAACGTTAACCCGTTCCTCGACTGAATAACACCTTAGCGCCGCTATGCTGGGAATAATGACGCGTGTAGCTTTATCTGCACCTAGTACGGCCCAGCCGGAGAATCAACCATGGCGGCAGTTAACGTTCAGGCGGTGGACCCGGCGACTGGGACCGAGCAGGCGCTGGCCTCCGCGGTCGTCCATAACCCAATCTTCGCCGCATGTTCGGCGGCGCAATTGCTCACATTCTGCGCGTCCGCTTCCGTGCATCACGCACGACGCGGAGTACGGCTCGCGACAAAGGGCGCGCCGTTTCCATATCTCGGGTTCGTGATTGACGGCGTCATCGCCGTGACGGCTAAGGCGGAAGGCGAGATTCGCAGCGGCGTGCGCAGCTTGCGCTTATATGAAGCGTACCCCGGTTCGACGTTCTGCGAGATCTCGTTTCTCGATGGCTATGAAGCACTCGGCGAAATCACGGTCGTTTCGAAGCACGCGCGATACGCGCTTTTCCCATCGAAGTCCGTAATGGACGTCGCGGACGCCGATCCGCGCTTTCTGCATCGGCTTGCAGTTCACGCAGCATCACGCTGCCGCGAACTCAAACGGCGTTTGGTCGATCAGGCAACTCGTCCTGTAGCCGCCCGCGTAGCGGCGGTTCTCCTGCCGTTTGCATCAAACAGCTCGGGCCTGTCACCGGTCGATCCGCAGCTTATTGAGTTTGCCCAGCGTGATATTGCGGCAGCGGCCGGCTGCGTAAAAGAGGCGGCAGCGCGCGCGATAGCGCAGCTCGAACAGGCAGGCGCGCTGCGGCGGGAACACGGACGCATCCGGCATCTCGATCGCGCGCAATTGTCATACTACGCGGAAATTGCGCAAACGGGTGTGTGGGATGGGGCATAGTTCGCGTTCGCCGGACCTTTCGTAAAAGCGATCGTCATCCTCGCGAATTTCACGCAGTAGCGGCAAATGATCGTTGCATGCGGTGATTTCGTATTTTCGATCGCGGCACCGGACGGCGGAACAGCCGCAGCGCCACAAGAGACGCATGGCGCCTTCTTCACCTCCGGCGGTGAGCGCTTTCTTGCGCCACGGCGTGCACAGAAGCAAACGCATCTGATATTCCGCCAGATAGAGCTGAGCCATTCCGCCTCCTTTTGGACAACAATCTCACTCTACGCGCATGTCGCTTTTTTAACAAGCCGCAATACACGTCACGATTGTACCAAGCATTCGTGACGCTCGTCATCGTTTTAAAAACACAATATTGATCGGCATTATAACCAATTTTCCGGAGACATTAGCGCGCCCAATTAACTGTGCGGCGCATTGGGAAGTACATAAATACGCGTGAAACGCGCAAGAAATACAATTAAGAAAGGACTCCCCATGAAAACCCCCACAGCCTGGACCCAGCCGCCGCTACAGCAATGGACGCAGGGCGGTCCGGTGAAAACCGCCATCGAAAGCGCGCAGGTCGATCAGCTCGAATCGACCAGCGAGGCTCGCATCGGCGACGCGGGAGCGATGGGTCTGTTCGGGTTCTGCGTTGGAACCGTCGTTATTGCATGGGTCCTGTCGGGCTGGGCAGCAATGCCGGCCTCGCTGATCGCGGCCGTACCGTCGCTGCTCGTCTTCGCCGGAATAGGCCAATTCATCGCAGGACTTTACGCCTTCTCCCGCACCAACTCGTGGGCAGGCACGGCGATGTGCTCTTACGGTGCGAACAACGTCATCGTAGCAGCGTACATTTGGATGCAAGCAGGCGGACTCATTCCAATGTCGCCGAGCAATATGCTCCTGCTCGCAGTCGATCTGTTCTGCATGGGCTACATCTCGCTGGCGCTGATGATTGGTGCGTTTCGCCTCAACGTGACGTACGTGTTGATCACCGCCATGCTGATCGCCGGGTACACCCTCCCTGCAATCCAGTTCTTAGGCGCAAACCGCGAACTCGGAATTCTCGGCGGATACTTCCTGCTGGCAGCATCGTTCTTCGCCTTCTATGCCGCCACCGCAATCATCATCAATAGCGCGTGGCAACGCGAGGTTCTGCCGCTGTATTCACTGCGCCGCGCTCGGACATAGCCCAAGCGCCCGCGGTAAGCATAAACGCGGCGAACATCAAGAACCCACCGGCAATCCACATCACCGCTCCGCCGTTCTGTTGATCGGCGAGGGCGGTGAGCGCGGATCGCACGTGCGCGTAATGCGGATATAACACGCCGCGCGCAGCATAGATCGCAAAGCCTAAGAACGCGCCCTGCGGGATCGCTAAAAAGAGGTAGAGCACGCGCGCGGGATACGGCACCGGCCGCGGTGCGTATCCGGCTTGCACGACCGCTCCCCAAAATAACAACGCCGCCGTAATAAAGATGGCATGCTCGAAAACGTGCAGTGCGGGGTGCTCGAGCGCCGCGTTGTAAAGCGGCGAAAAATGAACGATCCACATCACCGCTACGAATGAGAGCCATCCGGTTATCGGGGCGAAGAGCGCGTTACCCACTGCTCCGTGCGCGAACGCCGTAATACGGCGCGCCCAATTGCGAGGCGGTACGGAAACCAGCAGCAGCAGCGGCGCGCCGCAAAGAATCAGCGGCGGGCCGAGGAGCGTGAGCGCCAAATGCTGCGCCATATGCGCCGCGAACGATTGATCGGCGAGCGCGTCGAGCGGCGGCAGTACCGCGAATGTCATAATGAGCGTACCGCAAACGAAACATGCGATGCGCGCAAACGGAAAGGCGCGTTCGGGGAAGCGTGCGTTGTAGATCCTGACTGCGCGCAAGTACACCACGATAAGCAGGACGCCGGCGAGAAGCGCGATCACGCGACCGGCTCCTCTTCGTAACCGCCTTCCGGCGTGCGTTTGAGCCGCACCCGTTCGGCTTCGTGCGTGCCATCGCGCGCTTTTAAGCCGGCCGCAACGTTGTACCCGATCCAGAAGCCGAGCAGCGGCCCGAAGAAACATAACAGGCGGTATCCGAGCACCATGTCGTCGATCGGTAAATGGAAGAACCTGGCCTGCACGTCGTCGCTGCCCGCCAGGAACAACGTCAGCATAAAAATCGTAAAGGCAACCCCGAAGCCCGTGCGGGCGGGCACGTCGCGCGGGCGGTTCAGCAGATTATGTTCGGCCGCGTCGCCACGCAATTTCGCTTCAACAAACGGATACGCAAACAACAGAATCATCAATCCGAACGGAAGTACAACGCCCGGCCAGAACGGCGAGGGTATCATGTGTCCCGGAAAATGAATTGCCCAATGGGGACTGATGCGCAGCGCGCCCTCGAGCCATCCGATGAACCAGTCCGGCTGAGCCGGCGAGATCGCGCGCCAGGTCTGATACGGCCCCCAGAGCCAGACCGGATTGATTTGCACGAACGCGCCCAGCGCGCAGCAGACCGCGATGACGCCGAACAGCAGTGCGAGCGTCTTCGCAGTGTAGTGCGGAAACATCGGCGAGCCGATGACGTTTTCTTCCGTGCGGCGCGGGCCGGGGAACTGCGCGTGTTTCTGCCGCCAGAGAATCATGAGGTGCACGGTAATTCCGAGCGCGATGAGCGCCGGCATGATGAAGACGTGCGTGAAAAACAGTCGCTGAATTAAAATCTCCGTTGGCCACACGCCGCCGGTTACGAAGAACGTAGCCCAGGTTCCGATGAACGGAATGGATTGGAGAATCGACACGGCGATGCGCAAGCCGATGCCGCTCATCAAATCGTCGGGCATCGAATAGCCGGTAAACCCCTCGAACATGCCGGCGAAGAGCAGCAGCACGCCGATGATCCAATTCAGCTCACGAGGACGCCGGAACGAGCCAGTAAAGAAAATCCGGCCCATGTGAACGACGATCCCCGCCACGAATATGTTCGCCGCCCAGTGGTGAATTTGCCGGATCAGCAGACCTGCGTTGACCTCGAACGAAATGTGGAGCACGGAATCGTAGGCTTCGCTCATGCGCTGGCCGCGCAAAAACGCGTACGGCCCTTCGTACACCACATTCGCGTGACCGGGAACGAACCAAAACGCCAGAAACGTTCCGGTTGCGACGAGCACGATGAACGCGTAGAGATTGATCTCGCCGAGCATGAACGACCAATGATCGGGAAATGCTTTTTTCAGCGCATGATGCAAAAAAGTTGCAACGCCGAACCGGTCGTCGGACCAAAGCAGAAGGCGCCGGATCACGACTCTTCCCAGAAACCAGGTCCGACAGGCGCCGGAAAATCGCCGGCGGCGCGAACGTATCCATCTGTCGACACTTCAAGCGGCAGTCGCGGAAGCGAATGATCCGCCGGGCCATCCAACACAGCGGCGTCGTTCGCCGCATCAAATGCGGATTGATGACACGGACAGATGAGACGGTGATCGCTGGAACGGTACAGTGCGACCGGACATCCCGCGTGCGTGCACATTTTCGAATACGCAACCAGACCTTGCAGCGTGTTGTTGCCCACGCCTTCCGGAAGGCGCACGAGTACCGTCATCGACTGAGAATCGCCGATACTACCCTCCGGAAATACGGTCGCGGCGCCGCCGACGTTGATATCGTCGATCTTTACGAGCGAGCCATCGGCGCGCTGGAGTCTGATCCCGCGTTTCCATCGGGTATGAAACAGTGCGTCGTCGGGCGGCGGTCCAAGCGAACCGATTGGGAAAAGCGCCGCGAGCCCAAATAACCCGAACGCGGTGTAGAGCATGCGCGTAAGCCACTTGCGCCGCGTTAGTTGTGCGACGCCGTGGTCGAACGCCTCGATCATCTGCGCGCGCTCCTCGACTTTATCGGGATACGTATCGCGCAGATCGATGACTTCTTCGTGTTTCAGAATCCATCGCGCCCAACCAAGCGCCGTAAGCAAAAAACCGGCGAACACCGCAACGAGCGCCAAGCCTTCCCACTGCGTGCCGAGTTGCTTGCCGTAGGTGACCATGAAGCCGATGCTGCCGGCGATCGACAGCAGCAGGGCGCCTGCTATTGCGCGATCTCTACGGTTCACCGGGCCCCGACAACCTCATGGCACATAGACCTACTGCTCACAAACGCTCCCCGAGGACGCCGCAATGCTGCGTTCATCTGATCCAATAAACGGTTGAGTATATCCCGAACCACATCACGGTGACGAAGTGCCAGTAGTAACTGATGGCCTCGGCGCCGCCGTGATCTTCCGAGCGCAGCGCCGGCGACCGCAATCCCAAATACAGGCCGAGCAGCATGATGACGCCGACGACGACATGCAGTAAGTGAAAGCCTGTAATGGTCAGGTACGTCGCCGCGTAAGCGCCGGTGTGGAAGTTGAAGTGCTGCTTGCTGTAGCCGTCCATCGCGATGGCGATGTAGATGAGGCCGCCGATGATGCCGCCATAGAGCCATCCGTACGCCGCTTTAAAGTTGCGTTTCCGAAGCGCGCGCAGCATCGGGAACATCATCAAACTGCTGCACGTCAGCGCGGCGGTTCCGAATGAAGGGCCGACGACGTCCAGATGCGCGTACGGCGGCGGCCATACGACGCTGGTGGCTTTCAAGTTATAATATGTGGCGAACAGCGCGGAAAAGAACATCGTTTCCGATGCGATGAAGACAACGGTGCCCAGAACGACGGGATGGGCCCGGTACGCCAGCGGTAGGTCGTGACGCGCCACGCGTGTCGTATACCCAGGATGGGTAATTAGCGCACAGCATGCCGATACTGCATCCCGCGTCGGTTGAGGGAGCCGACCTTCGCGGCGTATGGTACATCTTTTTCGGTACGGGTCTGTTCATAGCCGTTATCGTGTACGGGCTGATCTTTTTCTCGCTTGCGGTCTGGCGCAAACGGCGGCGCGACGACGGTAAGCCGGCTCCGCAATTTCATTCCAACCCCGGCTTAGAGATAACCGGAGTCGTCGTGCCCCTCATCATTGTCATCGGCTTGTTTTACGTGACCTATATCCGCGAGGGCGTCGTAGATTTTCTGCGGCCTAATCCATACGCCGTCGTCGACGTCAAAGGCTACCGATGGGCGTGGCAATTTCAGTACCCTGGCCACAACATCACCGTCAACGGCAATCCGAACATGCAAACGCCGCCAATGCTCGTCTTGCCCCTCGGAAAGATGACACAGATTAACCTGTATTCCTCGGACGTCGTGCACGCGTTTTGGGTACCGGAATTTCTCTTCAAACGTGACGCTACGCCCGGGTACACGCAGCATTTCGACGTCACTCCCAACCGCGTTGGCAGCTTTGAGGGCGTATGCGCGGAGTTTTGCGGTCTCGATCATGCGCTGATGCGCTTCACCGTAAAGGTCGTGCCGGTAGCGCAATACGATCGTTGGCTGGCTAGTGGAGGCACCGCCGCAATATGACGTACTGGCTGACGTCGACGAATCATAAATCGATCGGCATCCTCTACATCATGACGACGTTCTTCTTCTTCATCGTCGCCGGCATTCTCTCGCTGTTCATACGCTTGCAACTCGCGCATCCCGACAGCACCGTGCTCAATCCGCACGCGTACAACGAGGTCTTTACGCTGCACGGCACTGCGATGATCTTTCTGGTGATCGCCCCGTTTGCTTTCGGCTTGGGCAACTATTTGGTGCCACTGCAAATCGGCGCGCCGGACATGATCTTTCCTAGACTCAATCTGCTGGGCGTGATGCTCTTCATCATCAGCGGCTTTACGATTTTCGCCGGCGTCTTCGCGCAAGGGGGCGCGGCAGCAGCGGGTTGGACCGGTTACGCCCCGATGTCCGAATATCAAATCGGTACGGGGGCCGGCCAGGACCTGTGGATCATCGGCCTATTAATCAACGCCGCAGCGACGATCATGGTCGCGATCAACTTCGTCGCAACGATATTGCTGTACCGGGCGCCCGGCATGACCATGTGGCGCATGCCGATTTTCACGTGGGAGATTTTGGCAACCGCGCTGCTGATTCTGATGGCGTTCCCCTCGCTCTCCGCGGTGCTGTTTGAATTGCTGCTCGCCCGGCACTACGGCGCGCATTTTTTCGATCCGCAGTACGGCGGCAACGCGATTCTGTACCAGCATCTGTTCTGGTTTTTCGGGCATCCGGAAGTGTACGTGATGATTCTTCCGTACTTCGGAGTGGTGACGGAAATCGTCTCGGTTTTCTCCGGTAAACCGGTGTTCGGATATGTTGGCCTAGTCCTTTCCGCGTTCGCGATTGCGGGACTCTCGATGGGCGTTTGGGCGCATCATATGTTCACAACGGGAGCGGTTGCCAATGGATTCTTCTCCGGCATGTCGTTCCTTATCGCCGTGCCGACGGGGGTAAAATTCTGGAATTGGATCGGAACGATGTGGCGCGGAAAAATTCGGCTGACCACGCCGATGCTGTTCACGATCGGGTTTTTGCTGAACTTTCTGGTCGGCGGCGTTACGGGCGTGATGATTGCTTCACCACCGATCGACTATCATGCCGAAGACAGCTATTTTATCGTTTCGCATTTTCACTACACGCTCGGCGGCGGCTCTCTGTTCGCGGTATTTGCGGCGGTGTATTTCTGGTTCCCGAAACTTTTCGGCTTCAAGCTCGATGAATTACTCGGCAAAGTCTCCTTCTGGTTCATGTTTGCCGGATTCAATCTCACGTTCTTACCGATGTATTTCATGGGAATCGAAGGCATGCCGCGACGCGTCTACACGTATCCGGCGGTTGCCGATTTGCCGTGGCTGAACCTGCTGGCATCCGTCGGCGCCGCGATCATGGCTTTTGCCGTTATTGTTTTCTTCGTCAACGTCGTGGTGAGCAAGCTCGCGCATGAGAAAGCGGCCGACGATCCGTGGGATGCGTTCACGCTTGAATGGGGAACGACGTCGCCTCCGCCCGAGTTTAATTTCCACGCCTTGCCGCCGATCAGATCTGAACGGCCCGTGTGGGATCTTCATCATCCGGAAGCGGTCAAGGTCGAATGAAGGTCTTTATCGCCCTGTTCCTGAGTTCGGGGGCGTTCGGTCTTGCAATCGCGGTTATCTATTGGTTCGCATCGCGTGAGTATGCGGGCACGCTGCTGCTGGGCTTCATGTTCTTCGGCCTTTCATTTGCGGCCGGATACGCCATGCTGGCGGAACGCAACGCGGAGATTCAAGGCGACGATCCCGAGCGCCAGCACAAAGAGGCAGCGGGCGAAGACGTCGGGATCGTTACGAAAGAGAGCGCGTGGCCCACGGCCCTCGCGTTCAGCATTTTGATGTTCTTCATCGGCCTGGTTTGGTCCGATTTTTTGCTGTTTGCCGGCCTGGCCGCAATGCTGTTGTGCCTGTGGCGTTTGGGCGCCGAAAGCGCGCGTATCGGTCACGGTCATGAGAAGCTGCTGACGGAGGAAGGGTCGCACAAGGCCGAGTAGCTGAGTGGACCTCGGATATGCTGATACTCGGTATTGAAACGTCGTGCGACGACACGGCGACCGCCGTCGTGGAAGATGGACGTCGCGTACTCGCGAGCGTCTCTACGAATCAAGATGCGTTTCACGCAAAATACGGCGGGATCGTGCCAGAAATTGCGAGCCGCCAGCACGTTGCGCTGCTTTCGGCTGCCGTTGAAGACGCCGTCGATCGCGCCGGCAGCTCGCTGAAAGAGGTCGATGCCGTCGCCGTCACGCGCGGTCCCGGGCTTATCGGAAGTCTGGTCGTCGGAGTTGCCGCAGCGAAAGGCTTGGCATTTGCGCTGAGCAAGCCGCTCTTCGGGGTCAATCATTTGCACGGCCATATCTTCGCGTCGTTCTTGGATCGCAAAGACGTACCGCAGTATCCGTTTCTCGTACTGCTGGTTTCCGGCGGACATTCGCAACTCGTCGAAGTTGAGAGCGCTACAAATCTGCGCGTCATCGGCCGCACCAAAGACGATGCTGCAGGCGAAGCATACGATAAAACCGCGCGCTTACTGGGCTTGGGATTTCCAGGAGGTCCGGCGCTCGACAAACTTTCGCGCGACGGTGATGCCGGAGCCATCGCGTTTCCACGCCATCGCGCGGATCCCGGGACGCTCGACATGTCGTTCTCGGGTTTAAAGACGGCGGTACGCTATTTCGTGGAATCCGATGAGGGTAAGCAGGCGGCGAAAGCTGACGTTGCCGCGTCGTTTCAGGCAGCCGTTATCGATGTGCTGATGGATCGCGTAGCATCCGCATTCGCGGAGCGGCCCTACACGTCGATCGTGTTGTCCGGCGGCGTCGCCGCGAACTCGGCACTGCAAGCCACGCTTCGCGAATGGGCCGAGCGCAATGGCGTCGAGCCGTTTATTCCGCCGCCGAAATATTGCACCGACAATGCGGCGATGATCGCCGCTGCGGCGTATCATCAGCGCGACGCCGTCCGAGTCGATCCTCTAACGCTTACGGCGAACCCGAACTTACCGTTCGAGCTGTCTCGGGCCGCATAGTGAAGCGCTGGCTGCTTTTTTTGCTTGTATTAACAAGCTGCACCGGCAATCACAACGCCCCATCATCAACAACGCAACTCGCCATCGCGCAACAACGCGAACCGATGGCGCTCAACCCCGCTCTCGAGAACGGACAGTCCGCGACGGAGTGGGGCTTCCTGCTCTTTTCCTATCTCGTCAAATACGACGATAACGGCAACCTTGTCGCCGACGTCGCAACGCAAGTGCCCACGCTTCAAAACGGCGGCATCAGCAAAGACGGATTAACGGTCACGTACCATGTGCGCAAGGGCGTGCGTTTCGCAGACGGCACACCGCTCACCGCGCGCGATTGCGTATGGTCGATTAACGCGATCAACGATAGAGCCAATAACGTCCAGTCCCGGTACGGGTACGACCGCGTCGCGTCCGCGCAGGCGCCCAACGACACGACTCTCGTCCTTCATTTGAAAGAGCCGTTTGCTCCGTTGCTCACGCTCGTGCTCGCCCCGCAAGGCTTTCCGATTCTCCCGCAGCATCTGCTGGAAAAATATCCGGATTTCAATCACATTGCGTTCGATTCACAGCCGATCGGTTCCGGCCCGTACGTCGTCGACCGGTGGATGCGCGGCGATCGCGTCGTCATGCACGCGAACCCGTATTATTTCAAAGGAAAACCGAAGATCGATCGCTTGACGATCCGGTTCGTACCGGACCCGCAAACGGCGACGAATTTAATGCAGACGCACGAGATCCAAGGCTACTTCAACGAACAAGACTACTCGCAGTATCCGCTGCTCAAGAGCATTCCCGGCTACCGCGTCCTGTCCACGCCGGTCTCAGGCGTCGGAGCGTTCATTTTGAACACGCAGCGCAATGCGATAAGGGATCCGAATGTGCGGCACGCGCTCGCGCAAGCGATCGATATCCCGAGCGTCGTTCGCAAAGCCTATCGCGGCGCGGTCGACAGTACGCACCCCGGGCGCGGCCTCTTCTTCTGGGCGTTCGATCCCAACGCGTATCCGGACGTCCCGTACGATCCGCAGGGAGCGCGGCGCGTGCTTGCGGGCCGCAATCTCGACGTTCAGCTCATTATTCAAGCGGCGACGCCCGGAGATGCCATTGTGGCGAATAGTGTCGTTCAGTACGAGCGTGCAGCCGGCGTCCATGCGACCATTAAGCAGTTCAACATTACGCAGTTCGTCGCGCCGGCAAACGAAGGGGGCCCGGTCTACGGCGGAAAGTTCGACCTGGCATTATACGGCTTCGTCAACGGGGACGATCCCGATACTACCGATCAATTCGCTTGCGCAAACGTTCCGCCGAACGGCTACAACAAATCGCGCATTTGCGATCCGCGCATCGACGCACTGCTCAAGGCCGGCCGCTCGACATTCGATGTCGCGAAGCGCAAGGCGATCTATGCCGGACTCGAGCGGCTGCTCGCCGAAGAATTCCCCATCTTCCTCATCTACCAGCGCCGCGAGATCGACGCGTTTACGACACGTCTGCACGGCGAGACGGCTTCCACGGACAGTATCTTTTGGAACGTCGGTTCCTGGAGGCTGTCACAATAATCGCGGCGGCGCCGTTGTCCTGATGGGATGCTTCATGCCGCCGTCTTTGCGATCGCCGCGTCGACACCGCGGCCAATGCGCACGCCGTTGCTCCACGGCCCGATCGTCTGCTTTGCAGCGTCCGACTGTCGTGAACGCCCGGTAGCGTGCTTCGCGCGCACTTCCCCGCCGGTGCGTAGCCTCGAACGTTCGTGCACGCGAAATTGCCTAAAGTTATTCCCGCGCAGCCCAAGGTCGTAGAGGTACGAACGCGGTAGCATCACGGCATGATCGTGGCGGCTGCGGACCCGTACGCAATCTTCGCGCGGGCACGGCAGTACTGGGAGGCGGCGCGTTATCCCGCGCAAGTTTCCTATAACGTCGTTGTAAGTGTGAAACGTACCGGCGTCTCATCGTCCGCTCACTACCGCTCCTATTACGATTTCCAAACCCGCGCGGTCAAAGTCATTGCCGTTACGGATGAAGAACTGGCGCATCCCTATACGCCGCACGGTATAAACGCATCGCGCAGTATGCTGCGTCGGTCGACCGGCCGAACGACCCCGAGCTGATCGATGAGATACGCCGCGAGTTCAACGATCCGGCAAAGCATCGGCAGCCGGCTTCCGGCTCTTCGCTGAAGACCATCGCCAACGTTCAAGCGCTTTACCGAACGTACAACATGGTGTTGGACCGCGCAGGGCAATTTTGTCTCCGGCGGTCCGACCGGCGTACCGTGGATCGTGACGTTCAAGAACGTCGACGGCGCACCATACATCGAATCAGAAGAGACCGATGCTTCTTTTTCAATTGAGCGCCACTCTTACGATGCCGCTACGGTGCGTTTTGAGAACATTCGCACCGCGGCAATTCCGGCCTACGCCGCTTTATCGGCGTTTGCGGTTAATGCGCAGACGGGTATCCCGCCGCTAATGGAGCCGTAGCCGCACGCGATTCGGCAGCCATCGAGAACGCGTCGAGCATGCGTTCCACCTGCGATGCGGTAAGAATCAGCGGAGGAACGAGACGAATCGTATTGTTGCCCGCTTTGTTGACTAAGATCGATGCATGCTCCCGCAGATCGTTCACGATGTCCGCGGCATCGTGAGGCGGAAGAACCGGCAAACCCACAAGCAATCCCATGCCGCGCGGTTCACCGTATATGTGCGGGTATCGCATTGCCAAATCGTTCAAGCCGCGGAAAAGCTCGCCGGAGATCGCAGCGACGTGATGCTCGAGGTGCGTCTCGTCTCGTACCCGCAAATGCGCCAGTGCCGCGGCGCACGGAACCGGCGATCCGCCGAACGTAGAGCCATGATCGCCCGGCTTGAGCCCCGCTGCGAACTGCTCGCGCACCAGCATCGCGCCGATGGGCAACCCGTTCGCCAGCGCTTTTGCGAGCGTGACGACATCGGGTGTTACGCCGTACGCCTGAAACGCGAACAGCGGGCCGACGCGCCCCATGCCGCACTGCACTTCATCGAAGATGAGCAGCGCGCCGCGCTGCGAGCACAGCTCGCGCGCCGCTTTTAAAAACTCCGGCGACGCGCAGAAAACGCCGCTCTCACCTTGGACCGGCTCGACGATGAATGCCGCAACGTTTTCATCGATCGCGTCTTGCAGCGCCGCAACGTCGTTGAAGGGCGTCGTGCGAAAGCCGGCAGGCAATGGCGCAAAGCCGTCGTGATACGCGGTATTTGCGGTCGCGGCGAGCGCGCCCATCGTTCTGCCGTGAAAACCGCCGGTACAGGAAAGAATCACGTTACGCTGCTTATTACCGGTCCGATACGCAAATTTGCGCGCTAGTTTGATCGCCGCTTCATTTGCCTCGGTCCCGGAGTTGCAGAAAAATACGCGTTCAAACCCGGAGCGATAGCTCAGCTCGTTCGCGAGCGTTCCGGCCGGTTCGTGACCGTATAGATTACTAACGTGCACGAGCGTGCGAGCTTGCGCGGCGACGGCATCCGCGATAGCCGGATGCGCGTGTCCCAGCGCACACACCGCAATACCCCCGACCAGATCCAGATACCGGCGTCCGGTATCGTCGATGAGTTCGCATCCCTCGCCCGCGACCACCGTCAGCGGCGCCCGGTTATAATTTTCTAATAGCACTTTGTCATCCTGAGATATCGAAGGACCCCGAGCTTGTCGAGGGGCTAGCTATGTTCTATAACTCGCATTGATGCGCACGTAATCGCGCGAAAGATCGCAGCCCCATCCCGTCGCTTGTGCATCACCGATGCCCAGGTCGAGACGAACGGACACCGCAGTATGCTCGAGTTCCTGGTGCGCTTCAGCTTCCGACAGCACTTCGACCGCGCCCACATCCACCCACAACTCGCCGTTCAAATACAGGGACCAGCACGCAGGATCCATGCCGCAGCCGGCCGATCCCGCGGCTGCGATAATCCGGCCCCAATTCGGATCCTCACCAAAGAGCGCCGTCTTGACCAGATTGCTGTTAATGATTGCGCGCGCAATAATTCGCGCTTGCGCCTGGCTCCCGGCGCCCGTTACATGCGTCGTCAGCGTTTTGGTCGCTCCTTCACCGTCGGCAACCATCGCTTGCGCAAGATCTTCGCACACACGGCGCAGTGCCGTCTCGAAATTTGCCGGTGCTTGCGTTGCGCTTGAGTCTGCGGGCGCAAATGCGTAGACCGCATCGTTGGTCGACATGTCGCCGTCTACCGAAATCATGTTGAATGTCGCATCCGTGCACTCGCGAAGGCTCGCCTGGAGCAAATGCTGCGGCATCGGCGCATCGGTTGCGATGAACGCCAGCATCGTCGCCATGTTTGGAGCGATCATACCCGAGCCTTTTGCAATGCCGGCTACGACATACCGTTTCTCTCCATCGTAAAACGCATATGCCGAGAGCTTCGGAACGCGGTCCGTCGTCATGATCGCCTCTGCAGCGTCGAACGCGGCTTTGCCGCCGTCCTCCAGATCTTCAACGGCCCGTTCCAGCCCTTTCGAGACTCGATCCATCGGCAACGGAACGCCGATGACGCCGGTCGACGCCAGGATCACCGAGGCCGGCGGAACGTCCAGCAACGCGGCCGCCTGCCGCGCTGTTGCGCGAGCATCGCGCTCGCCGCGCTCGCCGGTACACGCGTTCGCGCATCCGGAATTACACACAAGCGCACGCATCTGCGAACTCGCTTCTAAATGCTCCGCGCTAACCAATAGCGGCGCAGCTTTGATTTCGTTCGTCGTGACGACGGACGCGCAAACTTGCGGTGCATCGAAGACCATGAGCGCCAAATCGCGCTTGCGCTTCTTTATTCCGGCGTGAACGCCCGCAAGGCGCAGCCCCGGCACGTTGCCCAGACCGCCGCGAAGCGCCACCAGCCGCGGTGCGTTATGCGTAAGCGCGAGCATGTAAACCTAGTTCCTCCGGATATCCACACATAAGATTGAGATTGCGAACCGCTTGTCCGGCGGCGCCGCGCCCCAAATTATCGATCGCACAGATGACGCGGACCACATCGTCCAGCACGGTGATGCCGATCTCCGCGTCGTTCGTGCCTACAACGGCCGGGATACTGGGCGCGGCTGCGCCGTCGAGAATCCGAACGAACGGATTGCCGGCGTACGCGCGAACGAACGTCGAACGAACGTCACGTTCGTCAACTGAAGTATCGAACACGCAGTACGCAGCGACGAGCATGCCCCGCGCTATGGGAACGACGTGCGGCGTAAACGTGAGCGGAGCGTCGATCCCAGCCGAACGCCACTGTTCGAGAATTTCCGGCTCGTGTCGATGCCCGGACAATCCGTACGCGCGTACGTCATCCGTAACTTCGGCGAACAGCGACGTCACCAAAGGCGTGCGCCCTGCACCGGTGATCCCGCTTTTTGCGTCGACGATGATGCGATGAGGACGCAGCAGCGCGAGGGGCAGCGTCGCCAGAAGCGTCGCCGTGGGATAGCAACCCGGATTAGCGACAAACTGCGCGCCGGCGATTGCATCGCGATAACGTTCCGCATACCCGTACACCGCGGGCGTCGGCGGCAAACGGTAGTCGCCGGAGAGATCGATGACGCGCGCGCCACGCTCGAGCAGCTGCGGAGCGATCGTTTTTGCAACGCCGTGCGATCCGCCCAAAATCACCGCATCGTCCGGCGCGAGGCCGTCCAGAACGCTGCCTTCACCGTCGAACGTGCGATCTAGCGAACGCAGGCGGGGAAAATGCGCGCCGATCGGTTGACCTGCATGACTTGCGCTCTCCAACAGGCCGAGCGTGAAGTGCGGATGCCGAAGCAATAGCAAGATCGCTTCCGCGGCGGCGTATCCGGAAGCGCCGTACAGGTGCACGCGGCTCACTGCGCGAGCTCGGCAATAGCGGATTGCAGCTGTTCCAGCGAGATGGCCACTTGCTCGGCGTTCGTCGAACCCGCAGTGCGTTTACCTTGGATGGACGCTCGCGCGTCGGGCCATTCCAGAAGCGCGCCGTCTTGCTCGTGCGCGAGAATCTGCGCGCCGACCGCCGCATGCGCTTCACGCGCGGTCGCGCCTTGCGCGATCAAGGCATCGGCGACGTCGGTTGCAACCGTGAACTGCCGGTCCGCCTGATCGCTCATGCGGTCGCGCATGAAATGAACGTGCGAGAGTGCGAGCGCAAACGCGTCCAAAGCGCGCAGTGCAGTCTCCACAATAGAAATGATCGCGCCTTTCGTCACCTGCAGATCGCGATGATAGGAGAGGGCAATGCCGCTCATACTGCCCAATGCGCCGGCGAAGCGCCCTACGAGATCTGCCGACGTCGCGCGTACGAGTTCCAACGGGTCCGGATTACGCTTCTGCGGCATCAGACTCGAACCGGTGGAGGCCGCATCGTCCAGCCGCGCGTACCCGAAGGCAGGCGTGCACCAGAGGACGAGTTCTTCGGAAATACGCGACGCGTCATTGAGCGTGCGCACGCAGGCGTACGCGAGATCGCATGCGACGTCGCGATTGCCGATTGCATCCATAGCGTTGCGCGAAGGGGCGGCAAACGCGAGTGCTGTGGCCGACGCGCCGCGATCCAACGGCAGCGACGATCCCGCGACCGCGCCCGAACCGAGCGGGCATTTTTCCATCGCGTCGACCGCGGTTCGTGCAAAGCGCCGCGCGTCACGTACGAATGGTTCGGCTGCTGCGGCAAGCCAAAAGGCCAATAACACGGGCTGCGCCGGTTGCCAATGCGTCGTTGCGGCGAGCATCGTTCCCGCGCCCAGTTCCGTTTGCGCACGCTGCGTCAGGTAGGCTGCAATCTGCAGCGTCAACGTTTTTGCGCGCTCCGCGCGAGCCGCGCAGTACAGCAGGAGCGTCGTAGCAACCTGGTCGTTGCGGCTGCGCCCCGCGTGCAGCAACTCTCCGGATTCGGGTGCAAGTTCGCGAACGCGCGCATCGATCGCGCCGTGAACGTCCTCCGCATTCGAATCGCGCGCGAACCGTCCGAACGCGCCGCTCTCAATCTCTTTGGAGACGCGCTCCAGCGCGGACAGCAGCGCGTCCGCCGCTTCGCGCGAGATTACGCCGCCTTCACGCAAGGACAGCACGTGCGCCCCGGAACAGCGCACGTCGAACGGCGCGAGGACGAGATCGTCTTCCAGCGACGAGCCGAATTGCAGCAGTGCCGTATTCGGCGGCGCATCGAAGCGGCCACCCCATTGCAGAGAGGTCACGCGGGTACGGTTGCGCCGTTTTGGATGCCTGCGAGAACTTCGAGCGGCAAACCGTGCAGTTTAATGAATCCGCCGGCGGCGTGGTGATCGAACAGATCGCCTTTGCCGTACGTTGCAAGCGCTTCGGAATACAGGCCGAACGATGATTGCACGCCCGCAACGGTCGCCGCGCCCTGATGCAAACGCACGCGAACTTTGCCCGTTACCCGCTGCGCGCACACGCTGTTGAAAGCGTCGAGCGCATCGCGGAGCGGTGACATCCAAAGTCCGTCGTACACGAGCTGGGCGTACTTGTCGTCGCATCCGGCTTTAAAGCGCAGTTCGTCGCGGGTCAGGACGATTCGCTCCAGCGCTTGACGCGCAAGGATCAGTACCACGGATCCGGGACACTCGTACACTTCACGCGACTTAAGGCCGACGACGCGATCTTCGACCATATCGATGCGTCCAACGCCGTGTTTGCCGGCAAGCGCGTTCAGTTGCGCGACGAGCTGCCAACCCGAAAGGCCGTCCAGGTGGGGCAAACCGTTCCGAAATTCGATGACGATCTCGTCCGGGGCGGCCGGGCGCAGATGCGGCGACGCCGTCCATGCATACGCGTCCTCCGGCGGCGCGTTCCAGGGATCTTCAAGAACGCCGGCTTCGATCGAACGGCCCCACAAATTTGCATCGATCGAGTACGGCTTTTCTTGCGTGTGCGCAACCGGCACCCCGTGCTCCGCCGCAAACGCAATCGCATCCGGGCGCGACAGCGGTTGTTCGCGCAGCGGCGCGCGGCAGATCAGATGCGGATCGAGCGCGCGAACGCCGAGCTCGATCCGCACCTGGTCGTTGCCCTTTCCGGTGCAGCC
>Ga0070739_10002568_pt1 | contig 24121 bp, 23 predicted proteins | sample Coa_R1_7_FD_66445 | JGI IMG/M metagenome (GOLD analysis project Ga0070739, IMG submission 66445) | Surface soil microbial communities from Centralia Pennsylvania, which are recovering from an underground coalmine fire - Coalmine... | ecosystem: Environmental > Terrestrial > Soil > Unclassified ... | reverse complement strand
ACCAGCTTCTGGCGGCACAGGATCCGGCGAACGGGAACATTTGTTATTTCACGCCTCTCGACGGGCGAAAGAATCCGACCCCGGGGATCAACTGCTGCGTATCCAGCGAGCCGCGCGGGATCTCCATGATTCCGCAACTGGCGTGGGGCACGCGGGGCGATGCAGCCGCGGTTCTGTTCTACACGCCGGGCGAGGTGCAGCTGCCGCGGGCGAAGATCGTGTCGAAGACATCGTATCCGAGCGACGGGCGCGTGACGCTCGAGGTTCAGCCGGCATCCGCCGGCGCGTTTCCACTGCTGCTGCGCGTACCTGCCTGGACCTCGCGGTTTACTGCCGAGGCCGGTGGACAGGTTTACCGCGGGACGGCGGGGCAGTTCCTGACCATCGAGCGCGAGTGGAAGACCGGTGATCGCGTGGATATAGACATGGACATGACGGTGCGTGTGATCGACGGCGCGCCGAGTTACCCTGGCTCCGTCGCCATCATGCGCGGCCCGCAGCTGCTCGCTTTGGAAGAACGGGTCAACCCCGACGTTGCGGATCTTCAGGCTGCCGGTCCAGTGTCGGGAACGGTGCAACTCGCCGATGCGCATGACAAGCTGCCGATGGAGTGGCTCGGCCGTGAGGCATGGTCGATGGCCGGCGTGGTGGCAGGCAAGCCCCGGCAGTTGATTCTTGTGCCCTTCGCCGATGCCCGTGAGTATCGGGTGTGGCTGACGGGGCGTTATGCGTCGGCGGATTTCAAGGTATCAGCGAGCAGGGCCGTCAGCTTGGCGAACGCCCGTTCGGCCTCCGGCTCGTTATAAGTGGGATGGTCGGGGACGGTCCAGCCGTGGCGCGCGTTGTAGACTTCGGTCTCGTACTTGCCGCCCCACGCCGCGAGCTCGCGATCAAGCTTCTCGATCGCTTCGGTGGGCATGCTTCGGTCCTCGGCCGCGTGACCCAAATAGAGGCGCGCCCGGATGCGGGGCAGCAGCAGATGCGGGCTGTCCGGATTATCCGTGTACAGGCGGCCTCCATGAAATGACGCGACCGCGGCGACGCGGTCGGGACGAACGGCCGCGGCTCGCAAAGCCATAGCGCCGGTGAAGCAGAAGCCGACCACGCCGACAGGGCCGGCGGGCAGGAAATCGATGTAGCGCGACAGATCCTCATCCATGGCTTCCGGCGTCAGCGGCGCCGCGAGCTCGCGCACGCGTTTCATAAATGGCTCGTCGCCGATTGTGAAGGGCGGGGTAAACAAGGGAGGCCGTCCGGTGCGATAGAACGGGTTCGGCATCAGCACGGTGTAGCCCTCGCCGGCTAGCCGCCCGGCCATGCCGCGGTTTGCGTCCCGAGGGCCGCCGATGTCGGGCAGATATAAAACGCCGGGCGCATTCCCCGCGGCTTCGGGGCGGTAAAGGAAGCCGTCCGCGATTCCGTCTTTCATCTGAATTTCGACAGGCTCTTCTCTCATTCTTCGCTCCTGGTTGAATCGCGCCAGTCCACGGCGCCGAGGAACTGCGGATTCTCGCGCCAGCCGGGATGCACCTTGACGTGAAGCTGCAGGAACACCCGGCGCGAGAGGATCCGTTCGATCTCCTCGCGAGCCTGCGTGCCAATAGTCTTCAACATGGCGCCTTTAGCGCCGATGATGATTCCCTTCTGGCCCTCGCGCTCGACAAGGACGGTCGCGGAGATGCGCAGCAGACGCCGCTTCTCGTCCCATTCGTCAATGATCACCGCGACCGCGTGCGGCACCTCCTGGCGCGTGGCCGCGAGAATCTTCTCGCGAATCAGCTCCGCCGCCAGAAAGCGCGACGGCTGATCGGTAACGTGATCGGGCGGGAAATACTCGGGACCCTCGGGCAGGGCAGCGCTGATCGAGCGCGTCAGGTCCTCGATGCCTTCTCCCGTGAGCGCGGACACCGGGAGATAATCGGCGAACTCCCGCAACGCCTTATATTGCTCGATGCAGGGCAGCAGCAGCCGTTTATCGCTCACGCGGTCGATCTTGTTCAGTACCAGGAAAACCGGCGCTTCCACACGGCGCACCAGGTCGACGGCCTGGGTGTCGTGCTCGCTGAACGAGGCAGAAGCGTCGGCGACAAACAGGACCAGATCGCGCTGGTCAAGGGCCTCCCGAACGGAGTCCATCATGCGCCGGTTCAGAAGCGTATCGGAGCGGTGAATGCCCGGTGTGTCGAGGAAGACGATCTGGGCGCCAGCGGTGGTGAGCACGCCCTGAATGGTTGTGCGCGTGGTCTGCGGCTTCTCCGAAACGATAGCCACTTTCTCGCCGACCAGCGCGTTCAGCAGCGTGGACTTTCCGGTGTTCGGCCGGCCCACGATGGAAACAAATCCGGAGCGGTGCTCAGACATGGGTTCTGGCGGCGCGTGACACGCGCACCTGTTCCACGCGCAGCTCGTTTCCGGCCAGCACCTGGATGCGGATCCCCTCGCGCTCCACCGCTTCACCGACCGAGGGCACGTGCCCCAGCCACTCCGTGATTAACCCGCCGACGGTGGTCGATTCCGTTTCCTCCTGGGGGCGGAACCCGAGCAGATCGTTGAGCCGGTCGAGGTCCAGCGAGCCGGCGACCACCCACGTGTCCTCCCCCTCCTGCTTTACGTCGCGCTCGGGCTCGTGCTCGTCGTGGATCTCGCCGAGGATCTCCTCCACCAGATCTTCCATGGTGGCGATTCCGGCGGTGTTGCCGTACTCGTCGATGACCACCACCATTTGCAGCGATTCCTGCTGCATCTCGCGGAGCAGATCGTTCACGGGCTTGGTTTCGGGCACGAAGCGGATGGGACGCAGCAGATCGCGAATCCCGATGAGATGGCGGTCCTGCGCATCGGCTTCGAAAAGATCCCGTACGTGGACAAACCCGATTATGTCGTCGATGCCGCCCTGGTATACGGGCACGCGCGAATACTGCTCGTGAACGACGAGTTGCCTCAGGTCATCGAGCGACTGGGTGACGGCAATGGCCACGATGTTGGGCCGCGGCGTCATGACCTCACGCACTGTCTTGTCTCCGAAGGCTACGACGGACTGAATGAGGCGGCGGTCGTCCTCTTCGATGATGCCCTCTTCCTCGCCGGCGGAGATGAGCGCGTCGATATGTTCGGCCGGCGTAGGGGGCTCGTTGTTCGTTTCGCCGGGCTGCGCCAGCTCGACGAGAGATTCGAAGAACCCGAGCACGTACACGAGCGGGGTCACCACAAGCACCATCGCGCGCAGCACCGGCATGAGAGGCAGCAGCCAGCGGCCCGAGGTCTTGCGGTAGAGCAGGTGCGGCGCCATGTAGGTGGCCACCAGCATGGTGATCCAGGCGAAGATGCTGGCCTGCAGCGCGGCCTCCCAGAACGGCTCGCTGTACAGCACGGGCAGCAGGAACACCATGACCATTAGAAGAATCAGGGTGTGCTTAATCAGGGAGAAAGCCAGCGCTCCGCGCTCGATCGACAGCCCGACTTTGGCCTGGAGAGTCTCCTTGAAGAACGTCAGCGCCGGCAGTTCGCGAGCGCGCAGCCGGACCGACTCCATATGCAGCAGCTGCAGCAGAGTCACCAGGCAGAGCAGGATGCCAAGAAAGATGGACGCCACTACGGTGATGGCGATCATGACGCCCTCTCGATGAGTCCGGAGGGAAGCCCCAGACGGCGCCGCCACAGGCCCTCCACCCGAGCCATTTGTCCATTGTCGCGCTCGTGATCGAGACCGATCAGGTGCAGGACTCCGTGCAGCATGAGAATGCGGATCTCGTCGCCGACGCCGTGCCCGAACTCGGCCGCCTGGGCGCGGGCGCGGTCGAGCGAAATGGCCAGTTCGCCCAGGTACTGAGGCGTGCCCGGATCATGTGGAAACGAGAGGACGTCGGTGGCGTAGTCGCGCCTGCGGAATTGTTTATTCAGGCGGCGAAGCTCATTGTCTCCGCTGATGAGGCAGCAAAACGGTCTTCCGTGGGCGACGTCGCGCTCCAGCCGGCGTGCGAAGGCGAGCAGGTCCCGGCGGCCGACGCCGCGGGCGGGCGCGCGAAAAAGGATGGAGGTTCGTTCAGAGGCCATGCGGCCGGGCTTTATTGGATGGCGACGTCGCCGCCTGGCGTCAGGTCGACGGGTTCGCCGGGCTGAGCTGGCTGTTCGCCGCCGGTGGACGCCTCGGGTTCATCAGACAGGCGCAGGGAGAGCTGGCGGCCGGCGCCGGTCAACTCGCCATAGCGCTCGTAAGCCTTGACGATGCGCTGCACCAGGCTGTGGCGAACGACGTCGCGATCGTCGAAAAAACAGAAGCTGATGCCCTCCACGCCGCGCAGGACCTCTACGGCATCGGCCAGGCCGCTGCGCTTGCCGGGCGGAAGGTCGATTTGCGTGAGGTCGCCGTTCACCACCATCTTCGAGTTAAAGCCCTGCCTTGTGAGCACCATCTTCATTTGCTCGGCGGTGCTGTTCTGGGCTTCATCGAGGATGATAAAACTGTCGTTCAGTGTGCGTCCGCGCATGAACGCAATGGGCGCGACTTCAATGACGTTCTTCTCGAGAAGCTTCTCCACCCGGTCGGCTTCGATCATGTCGAATAAGGCGTCGTAGAGAGGCCGCAGGTAGGGATCCACTTTCTCCTGGAGCGTGCCAGGCAGGAAGCCGAGGCGCTCGCCGGCCTCCACGGCGGGGCGCGTCAGAATAATGCGGCTGACGCTTTTGCTCAGCAGCGCGGAGACGCCCATGGCGACGGCCAGGTAGGTCTTACCGGTGCCGGCCGGGCCGACGCCGAAGGTCAGGTCGTTGCGTTCGATGGCGTCGACATATTTCCGCTGGTTCACCGTTTTGGGCGCCAGCACCTTCTTCCCGAAATTGCGCTGCCGACCGCTGTGCACCAGTCCGCGGAGGGTGGTATCCGCGTCTTCCGTGACCACGCGCAGATAGCTGTTCAGATCGCCGTTTTTGAAAGTGTGTCCCTCTTTGACCAGGTTGACGTAGTCCTCCAGAATGCCGGCGGCTCGAATGACGCTGGACTCCTCGCCTTCGAGCTCGAGAGAGTCGTTCATGAGGCGGGTCTGGATATTCAGGCCGCTTTCGAGAAGACGGATGTTTTCGTCGCGGGTGCCGAACAGCGACTCAATCCCGCGAGAGATCTGCACACTCAGTTTCATTTATGGGGATAGCGGATCACGGAGAGGAGGATGCGGCGCGCAGCGCCCGAGCAACCGAACATCCAATGATTATTATACCAGGGATTCGTTCTTTTGCGGCTCGCCCGGACCGGCGTAGAACACTCCATCCAGTAGCCGGCAGCTCAGGTTGAGGAGATCCTCGTGGCCGGGGGCGCGGTTCAGGGAGGACCGTGCGATCGCCGCCAGGCGGCGGGAGACCGCCTCCAGGGTGACCTGCCGGCGGCGCGAAGCGGGCCATTCGCTGATCACGTGCAGGCGGTACTCGAGGAAGCGGATCTCGGCATCGACGGGCTCCGCCGTTTGGGGTTGTGCCATGTGATTTCCTTATCGGCCCACTGTGCGCGATTCGTGAGCGGGAACGTGGGCTCATTATTGCCCCTCGCCATCCGATAAGGAACGCATGATTGACGTAGAAGCGCGACGGGGCAACTGCGGGGTCCAGAGCACTCCCTGGGCGATGGACAGCCTGCCACCGTTCCCGGTGGTGGCGACGCGCCTGATGCAGGTGCTTTCCAAAACCGATGTGCACATCACCGAAGTGGGGCGTATCGTGGCGGCTGAGCCGGTGTTCGCCTCGCGCGTGCTGCAAATGGCCAATTCGCCGTTGTTCTCCATGGAGCGGCAGGTGAAGACCATCTCCCATGCCATCGTGTTGCTGGGACTGGATCGCGTGCGCACCATCGCCATGACCCGCGCGATCGGCGACTTCGTCAGCCCGGCTCTTCGGGTGAAGGCTTTGCGCGTGTGCTGGGAGAACAGCCTTGCGGGGGCAATTGTCGCCGAGCGTCTCGCCAGGGCCTGCCGCATGGATACCGACGCCGCCTACCTGGCAGGCCTGCTGCGGGACATCGGGCGCCTGACGCTGCTGGTGAAATATCCCGAGCCGTACGCCAATCTGCTGGCCGTCTCCGCGGAGCATGAGTTCGACCTCATGGCGACCGAGCGCGAGCTGTTCGATATCGATCACTGCGCCGCCGGCGCGTGGCTGACGGAGAAAATGGCTCTCCCGCAGGAACTGTGTGAAGTTGCGGCGCGCCATCACGAAGTGCCGGCGGGCCCATTCCGCATGGTCCATCTGGCTCGCGTGGCGGACCGCATGGCCGACGCGCTTGGCTTCGCGGTGCTGCCGGGCGTTCCTCACCCGGCGTTCGAGGAGACGGCGGAGGAGATTCCCGGGAATTTCCGTGCTCGTTTCGAAGACGAGCCGGAGGAGTTGAAGCAGCACATTCAGGAGAAGATAGCCGCCTGGCACTGAGCCCTGCCGCTCAACCCACCACCTGACCACCAGCGGAGCCGTCTCAGGGCTGCGCATCGAGCCACTGCGACATGGCGAACCCGTGTGCCCGATCTGAATGGCAGTTCTGTTGACGGGGCGCGCACACCAGACGAATTCTGCTGAATAATCGCCCGTACGCGCCGATAAGAGTCATATCGAAGATCAATGCCTGTACCCTGGAAGCGGGTTATCGTCCTGGTTCTGTTCGGGGCGGTCTCGCTGAATCAGACCTCGCTGGACGTGACACTGACCGTTGAAGTGCGGCCTGAGTCGCGGCTGGATGTATCGCAGACGACACTGCGTTTTGTCGTGCCGGCGCGGGGTCCGCGCGAAGTCCGCAGCGCGCCCCTGACCCTGGCTGCGGCCGCACGCCCCGGCTACGGGCAGCAGGTTCGGCTGATCGCGCACACCGTATCCGATCTGGAGGGGGCAGCAGGACGGGCTTCCCTCTCGACGGTGCACTGGCGCGGAGCGAAAACCAGCTCTCGCGCCGGCGGCGACGACGCGCAGTGCACTACTGGACAACTTCGGTCGCACAGCGGCCAGGACCTGGTGAGGAACTGGACTCGCGGGGGGACACTCTCCTGTACGGTAACCTTCATCCTGGCTGCTCCGCCGAACCTTCGTCCGGGAACCTATTCAGCGCCGATCACCTTCGATCTTCGTCTGGAATAAATCGCAGCGCTACGGAATGCTGTGAGAAATTTGCGCGCCATTGCACTATTCCTGTGAAGGCCTGACGACGGCGGGCACACACGGCCTGCGGCGGTCTATGAACCCATGTCTTCACAACTACGGATTCCCTTCCTGTGGTGCGCCTGCATTATCGGGGCGCCGATGGCGATCGCCGCAGCGGCGTCGGTAAACCAGCATGTGGTGGTCACACTGATGCCCGCCGGTAAGATCAGTGCGCCAGCGGCGGTCACCCTGACGAATACCAGCTCTTTTGGCTCGTACAGCGGGACTGTGCAGTTGCAGTACAACGCACGTACCTCGCCGGGAACCACAGGGGGCATCAATATACAGGCCGCGTCAGACTTTTCTCCTCCTGGGGGGCCGGCCGTTGCACGCGGCGCGCTTACGTACAACTGCGGCGCGGCGACGCTGGGGTCAGCGTGCACGGGCGTGCAGACGTTAAGCCTGTCAGCGGCGGCTCCCGTACTTTCGCTCCCGGCCGCGGCCTGCACCGGCGGCGGCGGGCAGTGCAGTTCCACAGATCCGAATACGGTCTCTCTAGCGTTCTTTCTTGACGACGATCCTGTTCTGCCCACCGGCGGCTACCGGGCGCAGATCACCTTCATTTACAGCAACCCATAACTCCTATGAACAAAATACGCGCGCTTCCGTTTCTTTCTCTCACTCTGTTGCTGCCCGCGGCGGCGTTTTCACAATCTTCGGCGACCACCACGCTGGCGGTCAGCGTGGCAGCCGAAGCAACGCTGTCGGTTTCCAACAGCAGCACGAGCCTGACTACCAGCTCCATTTTCGGCAACTACACAGGAGCGACGAACCTGACGTGGAAAATCCGAACGTCGGCCGGTAACGGCACGGGCTCGATTACAGCCAAGGTCACAACCGACTTCAATGGAATAAATGGTCCGTCAGTGGCCAATTCAGCAGTGACCGGCGACACGCTGAGCTACACCTGCGCCGCGGACTCCCCGGCCACGGCATGCTCCGGCGCGCAGACGGCGAGCACCACCGCGGCCACCTCGGTCGCGAGTTTTGGAGCTGCGGCCAGTTCGAAGAAGGCGGGCAGCAGCGCCACCGTTAACTGGAGCCTGGTGGACGATCCGGCGTACGCGCCAGGTTCCTACGCTGCGACGGTGACTTTTACCATCAGCGCGAGCTGAGGGGATGATCCGGGTCGCCATTGCGATGCTGGCCGTCATCGCAGGGGCGCCGGCCGCTTCCAGGCGGGTCGCGCGCCCCACGGCCGGCTCTGTTTCAGCGGCCGCGTTTACCACCGTGGACAGCATTTCGGCCGTTCCATTGGCGGCAAGCTTCACGTCCATTGTTCCGGACGCACCGGTCAGCGCAGTCCCCTCGGTGATTACCGTCGCGCTTTCACACAGCTCCGGGCGTCGTCTGTGGACCCTGTCGGTGGCGTCCGCATCGGCCTGGCTGCAGGACTGTGCGGCCGTCCCCGCATCGGCTCTGGTCCTGCAATGCGCCTCGGTAGAGGTGAAGGCAAGTGGTTCCGGGTCGTGCAGTCAGCTTACACGGCTCTCCGCCGTGCCGCAGGTGATCGCTTCCGGAACCGAACCGCCGGGTAAAGGGCAGATCACAGTAACCGTCAACATCAGCTTTACCGATTCATGGAAGTTTCCCGCCGCAATCAACCCATCATGTTCAACGGATCTCACCTGGACCGTCAGCGCGCAGTAAAGTGCGCCGGCCGCCTGATCATCGTCGTTGCCACGCTCGCGGCCGTACCGTGTGGAGCGCAGGTATCGCTGGGTCTCTCGCCGATGCGCGTGGAGATCGCGATGGATCCCGGCAGCTCGTGGTCGGGCGCGCTTCGCCTGAACAACGAAGCCGATGACCCAGTGCGGGTGCGCACCGAGCTGCTGGATTTCCAGCTGGACAGCGAGACCACTCCGCAGTTTGCGGACGCAATCGAGGCGGAGAAGAAGTTCTCCTGCCGTGACTGGCTGATGGTGAACCCGATGGAGACGGAAGTTGCCCCGCACACACACCTGCAGGTGCGATTCTCCGTTCAGATTCCGGCCGACGCGCGCGTCTCCAGTTATCACTGTGGCATCGGCTTCACGACCATGTCGGCGGTCAGAAGCATTCCCATAGGTCTGCGCGCAGCGGTGCGTGTTGTCTCGACGCTTTACGTGACCGTCGGCAACCCTCCACTCGAAGGCCAGCTTGCAGGTCTGAAGCTCGAACCGGTACGGGCGGGCTCAATGAAGAGCTGGCGCGCCGTCGCGCTAATCAGTAACCCCAGCCGCAGATATTTCCGGCCCACGGGAGAGCTGGCCCTCCTCGACGAGAGCGGCAGAGTGCTTGAAAGCGTTCCCTTTAAGCCTCTGCCCGTGCTGGAGGAACGGATCCAGCGATTCGTGTTTCCGCTCACCACGGCGGAGATCCGGCCCGGCTACCACTTGCGCGCGCGCGTGGATCTAGGGACCGGGGATATACAGGAAGGCGACGTGGAGGTCTCGCCCGCAATCGCGGAGTTGAGATGAACCGGCGGGGCGCCGCGCCGTCTGTTGCCGGGCGCCTGCTCGCGACGTGCTTGTCTCTGCTTGCGGCACGCGCGGACGACACATTGAACCGGGGCCAGGCCGACGTCGGATTTCAGGGATACTATCTCGGCGAGAGCGCCCAGGCTCTGTACGATACCAGCGGTACAGCGCTGCACTTTACAGACCTCATGCCGGCCGTCGGAGTATGGACCGGCAGCATCGAGCTGTATGGTCAGCAAGGCGGCTTTCAGCCGGGCAATAACTTTGTGCGCATCTCGGATATGTTCTTCGCCGGGCGGCGCTGGACAGCAACTGCCGGAGATTTCGTTACATCGATCGGAGCGGAAGAGGCCTTGCTTCCCGGCATCGTGCTGCCGGCAATCAATGCGCGGGGATACTTCGTGGAAAGCGTGCATGGCCAGGAAAGCTGGAGCATTTTCGGCGGGCGCGAGACGCTGATCCTCGGCCCTGGTATTCCCCTGCGAGCGCCCGCTCCACAGAGCGTCTTCGGCGCGGCGTGGAAGCGCACGTTTGCGCAGTTGCTGCAGGTGAATGGGCGTCTGCTGAACTTCAGCAGTTCGGAAGCGGAACTGGCGCGCAGCGCCCTGCTCTTTCCCGGCAGCAGCGGCTATCGTGACGTCACAACCGGCACGGTCGGGACGCGGTATCGTCCGTTTCGGCCATTGCGGTTGTCGGCGGAAGCTTCGCAGTCCCGCTCGGCGCAGTTCGGCGGCGCGGCCCATTTCGCGCCCAGCCTGATCACCGGTCTCGTCCTGGAGACTGGACAACTGCATGCGGCGGCATCTTATGTCGACACCAGCGCCACATGGCTCCCGCTGGCTGGGTATTATCTCGGAGCTCGCCGTGGAGGTTTTGGGGATTTCCGGTACCGTCCGTTTCGCAGGCTAGGATTCAGCGCCGACGGCGGCAGTTCCACGAATGCCATCGGCAACGGGGGCGTGGCGCGCACGTTCCGCACAGACAGTGCGTCGGCGGGCATCAGCGCCATATTGCCGGAGAAAATCAACGCCTCCGCCGACTATTCGCAAATCCGGATCGATGTTCCTCCGGGCGGCGATCCCGATCTCCTCAGCGGGGCCACGCGCCAAACGAGTGTGTCCCTGGACAGGACCTTCGGGCGGCATTCCATCCGAACGATGGTGCGGAAGCTGGACCTCGCGATCGCCGGCGCTCCCCAGGCGCAGTTAACGCGGGAGGTTCAGGACATCGTAACCCTGCGCCGGCTGATCATTGGCGGCGCGGCTCGATTCGACACGATCTCGGCTGGTGCGGAAACGCGCAACAGCATCTTTGCCCGCGGTATGGTACAGCTGCGCATGCCAAAGGTGAATGTTTTCGCCAATATCGAGAGCGGACACGATCTGCTCGATCGGACGGTGTTCGCCGCCACCAATGTGCGCACCTCCGAGTTCGGGGCCACAGCCCGCGTGCGCGAATGGGAACTGCAGGGCCAGGTTTATCGCAATACGCTCGTCACGCAGTTGAACGCGGAAAACGCCGTCGTGATACAGGACCAGAACAGCATGGGCGAACCGGTGCTGGCCGCGCTGAATCGCTGGACCTGCAGTGTATCGCTGAAGCGCAGCTTCCAGTGGCGCGGTGGATTGCCGGAGCGCGACGTGGGGGATACGATTCGGATTCAGCGCGCCATCCTGGGCTCCATCGCTGGCGCGGTGCTGGCAGGAACTGTGCCGGCGATTGGAATTCCGGTCGTGCTTGATGGTGGCAGGACGGCCGTAACGGATGGCACGGGACGATTCCGATTCGAGGGCGTGCCGGAGGGGCGGCATGCGATTGCCCTCGCGGAGGCGGGCCTGCCTGCTCAGTTCAATCCAGGGCGAGTCTCCCGTGTGCAGTTGGACGTCGTCGGCCGCAGACCCGCAGCGGTCAGCCTGGATGTTGTCCGCCTGGGCATGATACGGGGCCGAGTCATGGCCCCGGCAAGCATCACCCTGGACACCGTCGTGCTTCGTCTGCTGCCGGGTACGCGATACACGACCGCGGGCGCGGACGGGCGCTTTGCGTTCTACAACGTGCGCGCCGGCACTTACGACATCGTTCTGGATCGAAATCACGTTCCCGACAACGCCGAGGTTCAGGGCCCGTTTTCCTTTCACATCGATTTCGACGTCGACACTGCGCCCGCGCTGCCGGTTTTCGAACTCGGCGAGAAGAAATCGGAAAAGCCGGTGCGGCGAATTATTCTTGCGCCGTAGGCTGGGTTGGCGGCGTAGACTGGAGCGATGCGTCTGGTCACCTCATTCCTCCTGTTGACGCTGCCGCCTTTGTGGGCACAGGCTACCGATGAGAAGGACACCGTTGCCACGGTCCAGAAGGTGTTCGACGGAATGGCGGCCCGTGACGCGGAGGCAATCCGCGCCACCATGCTATCCGATGCGCGTCTCTACGCGGTTCGCGAGGACGGCACGACGGTCGCCAGTTCGGTCGATGACTTCATCAGCCGTATCGGGACGATCAAGGGCGATCTGCTGGAGCGCTTTACCAGCAAGCCAACGGTGTCCCTGCGGGGACGCATGGCACAGGTCTGGGGTGAGTACGAATTCCTGCACGACGGCAAATTCAGCCACTGCGGCGTGGATTCTGTAAGCCTGTTCCGGAGAACCGAGGGCTGGAAGATAGCGGCCGTCGCGTACACCACGGAAACAACGAACTGCACGCCGAAATAGCGAACTGCCTTATCAATCCCGCGAGAGGTGGCGCTCGAAGAACGGCAGAACCTCCGTGCGGATCCGTCCGTCCTCGCCCCAGTTGGCGTCGCCCCATGCGCCGTTGTACTCTTCGGCTTCGTGACGAATGCCGAATTCGTTGAGCTTGTGAGTGAACGCGATGTTGGCGTACACGTGATCCTGGTTCCGATCCGCGCGCGACCAGTCGAAGCGCAGCGCGCGCAGGGATTTCAGATTATCGGCATATCGCGGGATCATCGATTCCAGGAAGAAGTTATCGCGCAGTTTGGCCGTCAGCTTCGAATCGATCTCCAGGCGATCTCCGTCCCGATGCGCGGGCAGGTCTATGAACAGCGGCGGCCTCCCGGAATCGGGCAGAAACGCCTGGAAGATCGTGGTGAAGATCAACGATGCTCCGTCTTTCCTGACATCGTTCTGAGACGTGGCGCCAGCCAGCACGTCCCAGTTCGGAATTGAATCCATGATCTGAATGCCCGACCCGGTGCCCACCGGATGCATGGCGTAGACCGACCCGAACACGTCGGGATGGCGCATGCCGAAGCGGATTGCCCCATAACCGCCCATGAAAATCCCCGCAATCCCCCGGGAATCCCGCCGCGGCAGAGTGCGGAACTGCGCATCGATCCGGGGTACGAGTTCGTCGATCATGAAATCCTCCCAGTTGCCGGTCACGGGAGAATTCACGTACCACGAACTGCCCAGGGGAGTGGCCATGTCCGGGCAGACCAGAATAAACGGGCCGATCGCGCCGGCGGAGATAGCGGCGTCGAAAAGTTCCCGCGCATTCCGATGATCGAAAACCGAGCGATAGTCGCCATCCAGTGGATTCGGCAGGAAGTAGATGGTCGGGTATCGGGACGAGGACTCGCGGTACCCGGGTGGAAGATAAACCGCCACATTCCGAACTGGACTGACGGCCACGCTGGCTTCCTCGAAGCTTTTCGACTGCAGTTGCAGCGTAATCACCAGGCCATCCGAGGTCGCGGCCAGAGTGGCCGCGGTGAGGCCAAGCGCGAAACAGGCGTGCAGCTTCATAGCGTTTTCTCCGCGCGCGCTGCCGTGGCGGCCAGATACCAGCCGGGCCACAGGAGCAGCCACTCCGGAGCCCACATCCCTCGCAGGGCGGGCGTCAGAGTCACCAGGGTTAGAGCGGCTGAAAATGCCGCCCAGCGTCTGAATTCGATTCGGGCAGCACGCAGCCCGTGCCGCACACCGAGGATCAGCACGGGAAGGAACAAAAACAGGCTAAATCCAGACAGCCCTTCCGTCCGAAACGTGACCAGACACAACGAGCAGGGCAGGACAGTGAAGAACGCGCTCGTCCAGAGCGTGCGCCGCGACAAAGAGGCCAGAGCCACGCCGCCCGCCCACGCGCCGCCACTCAGGAGAGCGAGGCGGCAGAAGAACGGCGCCAGATCCGTGCTCGTTAAAGAGGCCGCGTGCAGCAGAGCGGCGCTCACCGATACCGAGAGACCCATTAACAAAAAGCTGGCCGGGAGCGCCAGGCCCAGCGCCGCGAGCCAGGGCTGCCAGCTGGTCCATTGTGCGGCCTCGCGCCGGGCGACCAGACCGAGGACGTCGGACAGCGCTCTCCAGCCGCTCTCTCCGGCCTCGGTCAAATCCCCGAGCACCGCCTCGCGTTCGTCGGGCCCCAGCAGCCTTGACACGAACCCGACGATCGGTGGAATACCGTGGTTCACGACGCGTTCTCCGCTTTCGGAGTCGCCCAGGAAAGCCCTCGGCTGACCTGCACCACGGAATTGTAAAAATCCGCGGCGGCGGTTGCCCCTCGCCCAGTCACCCGCACCATCCGTTTGGCGCGCCCACCACGCTGCGGCGTCGCCTCTCCCATCCAGGTCTTTAGAAGACCTTTCTCCTCCAGGCGACTCATCGTTGTGTAGAGAGCGCCGATAGAGCAGCGCCGGCCGGACGCGGCCTCAATCTCTGCGCGAATTGCCGCCCCGTATGCATCTTCACCGAGGCGGGCGGCGGCGCAGAGGATGGCGTATTCAAGCTCGCCCAGCACAATTGTTCTACATTGTGATACTAATCAGGGAAGAAGTCAACAAGCGGTATTCAGCAGCAGCTCGAGGCGAGCGTTTTACGACGCGTGGACCAGCGGTTCGGCGGCCCGTTCGCCAGGCGCCTGGCGCAGCAATTCGAGGAACGCCTGGCCCGCGGCGTTGAACTGTTTGCGCCGGCGGTGAACAATGCGCAGCGGCCGGAACAGCGTAGTACCGGCGAGCGGGATCGCCAGCAGTCTTCCCTGACCGATTTCGTCGCGCATCACCCGGGCGGGCATAATGCTGACTCCCGCGCCGTGGGCCACCGCTTCCTTGATCATCTGCAGATTGTCGAAGTGCATCACCAGGCGCACGGTGACGCCGTGATCGCGCAGAAAGCGGTCGATATTGCGGCGGATTGGCAGATCCTCATCGAATCCCACGAACTCCAGGTTGTCGAGGTCCGCCGGCGCAATCTCGCTGCGCCCTGCGAGTGGATGCCACGGCGAGGCGGCCACTACCATCTCTTCTTCGCGCCACGGCAGCACGACCACGCCGCGCGTCGGCTCGGCGTAGCTCATCAGCCCGAGGTCGGCGCGATCCGAGGCCACCGCTTCGAAAACCTTTTCCGGCCGCAGATACTCGATTTGCAACAGCGCGTCCGGATACTGCGCCCGGAACTCCTGTTCCAGCTGCGCCAGCTCGCTCAGGCCCACCGAATAGATGGAGGCCACCCGCACGATGCCCGCCACCTGGCGCTTCACGCGGTCTAACTCCGCCTGAAATTCTTCCTCCCGGCGCAGCACATCTTTGCACAGATCGAGATAGAGGCGGCCAGCGTCGGTGACGGTCAGCGGCCGGGTGCTGCGATCCAGCAGGATGATGCCCAGCTGGCGCTCCAGGTCCTGCACCGCCTGGCTGGCGGATGACTGGCTGAGATCATTCAGCCGCGCGCCCTGGCTAAAGCTGCGGGAAGCCGCTATGTCTCTGAAAAGCCGCTGTGTTTCGAATGCCACACTGTCTCTCAGAATATTAGCAGCATCGATACTATGTCAAGCTCATTTTTAACTTTACCGATAGTTCAGCGGCTGCTATACTACTCTGTAACTCCCCCGGAAGGAGTCGAGCGACACGTGCATCATCCCAACGGCCTTCCTGCACCCCAGGGACTTTATCATCCCGGCAACGAACACGACGCCTGCGGTATCGGCTTCGTGGTCAACATCACCGGCGAGCCCTCGCACGACATTATCCTCAAGGGCATTCAGATCCTTATCAACCTGACCCATCGCGGAGCCTGCGGCTGCGACCCGGAGACCGGCGACGGCGCCGGGGTGCTGATTCAGATCCCGCATAAGTTCTTCGCCCGCGAGTGCGCTCGGCTCGGTTTCACGCTCCCCGCTCCCGGCGAGTACGGCGTAGGCATGTGTTTTCTCCCGGTGGAGCCGTCACAACGCCTTCAAACCGAAGGGCTGCTGGAGCGTATCGTTCGGGAAGAGGGCCTCACGGTCCTTGGCTGGCGCGATACGCCGGTCGACGTGGACGCCATCGGCCGCGTGGCCCGCGCTTCGCAGCCGTATATCGAGCAGATCTTTATTCGCGGCGCGGCGGGCATGTCCCAGGACGAGCTGGAGCGGAAGCTCTATATCGTGCGCAAGCGCGCCGAAGCGGAAATGGCGACCTCCGATCTGCGCGAAAAGAGCTTTTTTTACATTCCGTCGCTCTCGACGCGCACCATCGTCTACAAGGGCCTCCTGCTCGCGCCGCAGATTGCCAGCTTTTATGGAGAACTGTCCGATCCGGACGCCATGAGCGCGCTGTGCCTGGTGCACCAGCGGTTCTCCACCAATACCTTCCCCACGTGGCAGCTCGCGCATCCGTTCCGGTACATCTGCCATAACGGCGAAATCAATACCGTCCGCGGAAACGTGAACTGGATGCACGCGCGGCAGAGCATTCTTAGGTCGGACCTGTTCGGCGATGATCTCAAGAAGCTGTTCCCGGTGATTCAGCCGCACGGCAGCGATTCGGCGTGCCTCGATAACGCCGTGGAGATGCTCGCGCTGACCGGGCGCAGCCTGCCGCATGTCATGGCCATGCTGATTCCGGAAGCATGGGACGCGGATACCACAATGCATCCGGACAAGCGCGCGTTTTACGAGTACCACGCGTCGCTGATGGAGCCGTGGGACGGCCCCGCCGCCGTCGCCTTCACGGATGGCCGCATGATCGGCGCCACGCTCGATCGCAACGGCCTGCGTCCGGCGCGGTACCTGGTCACCAAAGACGACCTGCTGATCATGGCTTCCGAGACCGGCGTGCTCCCGATCCGCCCCGAAGAAGTTCGCACCAAAGGGCGGCTGCAGCCCGGCCGCATGCTGCTGGTGGACACCGAAGAGGGCCGCATCATTCCCGACGAGGAGATCAAGCAGCGTCTCTGGTCGCGCAATCCGTACGCCGAGTGGCTGAAGCAGAACCAGGTTCACCTGGACGACCTGCCTGAGCCGCCGCGCGTCTACGGCTCCGATCAGCACACCATCATCAGCCGCCAGCGGGCCTTCGGCTACACCGACGAAGACATTCGGATGCTCATCCTGCCCATGACCGGCAAGGGCGAGGAGCCGGTCGGCTCCATGGGCACGGACACGCCGCTGGCCTGCCTGTCCGAGAAGCCGCAGCCCTTGTTCCACTACTTCAAGCAGCTTTTCGCGCAGGTGACCAACCCGGCCATCGATCCGATTCGCGAGGAACTGGTGATGTCGCTCACCAGCTATATCGGCACCGAGCGCAACATCCTGGACGAAACTCCGCAGCACTGCCACACCCTGAAGCTCCCGCACCCGCTGCTTACGAACCGCGATCTGGAGAAGCTGCGGCGCGTGTCCACTGGCGACCTGCTCTGTACCACGCTGCCCATGCTTTTCGAGGTGAATGCGGGCGCAAAAGGTCTGGAGCGCGCGCTTGACGGCCTGTGCCGCCGCGCGTCACTGGCCATCAAGTCCGGTTATACGATGCTGATCCTGTCCGATCGCGGCATCGACGAGGAGTACGCGCCCATCCCCAGCCTGCTGGCCCTGTCGGCAGTGCACAATCACCTTGTACGCGAGGAAACCCGCACACAGGTCGCGCTGATCATCGAATCCGGCGAGCCGCGAGAGGTGATGCATTTCTGTCTGCTCATCGGCTACGGCGCCAGCGCGGTGAATCCATATCTGGCCATCGACACGCTCGAACAGCAGGCGCTTCGCGGCAATCTGGCCGATGGCGTCAACTTCGAAACCGCGCTGCGGAATTACAAAAAGGCCATCAACAAGGGGCTGCTGAAAGTCTTCTCCAAGATGGGCATCAGCACGCTGCAGAGCTATCGCGGCGCGCAGGTCTTCGAAGCCATCGGTCTGAATCGATCGCTCGTGGAGAAATACTTCACCGGCACGGCATCGCGTATCGAAGGCGTCGGTCTGGACGTTCTTGCGCGCGAAGCGGCCATGAAGCACGCCTACGCCTTCCAGCCGGTCACGGAAGCCGACACCGAGCTCGACCCCGGCGGCAATTATCACTACCGCGTGCGCGGCGAGTACCACCTGATCAACCCGACAACGGTGAGCAGGCTCCAGCATGCGGTTCGGCAGAAAAGCTTCGCCACCTTCCAGGAGTTCACCCGCGCTATCGACGATCAGCAGCGCAGCCATTGCACACTGCGAGGACTGATGAAGCTGAAAACCATCGCGCGCCCGGCGCCGATTGACGAGGTTGAGCCTGCGTCGGAAATTGTCCGGCGCTTCGCCACGGGCGCGATGTCATTCGGCTCCATCAGCAAAGAAGCGCACGAGACCCTCGCGATCGCCATGAACACCATCGGCGGCAAGTCCAACACCGGCGAGGGCGGGGAAGACGAAGAGCGTTTCCAGGACAAGCGCCGCAGCGCAGTGAAGCAGGTCGCCTCCGGGAGGTTCGGGGTCACGGCGAATTACCTGGTGAACGCCGACGAACTGCAGATCAAAATCGCCCAGGGCGCCAAGCCGGGCGAAGGCGGACAGTTGCCTGGGCACAAAGTGGATGACACCATCGCCCGTGTGCGGCACTCGATTCCCGGCGTGGGCCTGATCTCCCCGCCTCCGCATCACGACATCTACTCCATCGAGGACCTGGCGCAGCTCATCTACGACCTCAAGAACGTCAATCCGAAGGCCCGCATTTCGGTGAAGCTGGTGGCCGAGGTCGGCGTCGGGACGGTCGCGGCGGGCGTGGCTAAAGCTCACGCCGATGTAGTTCTTATCAGCGGCCACGACGGCGGAACGGGCGCCTCGCCTCTCACCTCCATCAAGCACGCCGGCATCCCCTGGGAGCTCGGCCTTGCCGAGACGCAGCAGGTGCTGGTGATGAATGATCTGCGCAGCCGCATCCGTGTGCAAACCGACGGCAAGCTGCAAACAGGCCGGGACGTGGCCATCGCCGCTCTGCTGGGCGCGGAAGAATTCGGCTTCTCCACAGCGCCGCTGGTGAGCATGGGCTGCATCATGATGCGCAAGTGCCACCTGAACACCTGTCCGGTCGGCATCGCCACGCAGGATCCGGTGCTGCGCGCAAAATTCCAGGGCCAGCCGGAGCACGTCATCAATTACTTCTTCTTCGTCGCAGAAGAACTACGGCAATACATGGCCAGCATGGGCTTCCGCAAGGTCGACGAGATGATTGGCCGCGTGGACATGCTGGAGATGAGTGATGCGGTGGAGCACTGGAAGGCTCGGGGCCTCGACTATTCCTCGATCCTGTTCAATCCCCAGGTCCCGGGACGCGTGGGCCGGCGCTGTCTTGTGGCGCAGGACCACGGAATCCATCAGGCGCTCGACTATAAGCTCATCGATCACGCACAGGAGGCGCTCGAGCGCGCCACGCCGGTGGAAATCAAGCTGCCGATCCGGAACGTGCACCGGACTGTCGGCGCCATGCTCAGTGGCGAGATCGCGCGGCGCTACGGTTCTGCAGGCCTGCCCGACGATACGATTCGATTCGAATTCACCGGCTCGGCCGGGCAAAGCTTCGGCGCCTTTCTGGCGAAGGGCGTCACGCTCACGCTCGAGGGCGACGCCAACGATTACGTCGGCAAAGGTCTGTCCGGCGGCCGCCTGGTTGTCTATCCGCCGAGAACCTCGAATTTCCTCCCGGAGGAGAACATACTGGTCGGCAACGTGGTTCTGTATGGCGCCACGAGCGGCGAGGCCTTCTTCAATGGCATGGCCGGCGAGCGCTTCGCGGTTAGGAATTCCGGCGCGACGGCGGTGGTGGAAGCGGTCGGCGATCACGGCTGCGAGTACATGACCAAAGGCCTGGTGGTCGTCCTCGGGCGCACCGGCCGCAACTTTGCCGCGGGCATGAGCGGCGGGTTCGCCTTCGTGCTGGACGAGACCGGCGAATTCGCTTCGACCATGTGCAACAAATCCGCTGTCGACCTCGAGCGCGTGGACGACGCGGCGGATATCCGCGGCCTGCAGACGCTGATCAGCCGGCACGCAGAGCTCACCGGCAGTCCGCGCGCCCGCTGGATTCTGGAGAACTGGGAGACGATGCTTCCGCAGTTTGTTAAGGTCTTCCCACACGAATACAGACGCGCTCTGGGCGTGCCGCGCAAGGCCGCGCACGCCGTTGCTTCCGATCCGGTGACCCGCGCCGCGCTGCAGGCTGACGCCGATCGCAGCGGTATCGCCATTCCGCCGGCGATGAATGCAAGTCCGGAGGTTGCGCATGGGTAAGATTACCGGCTTCATGGAGTACGAGCGCGAGTTGCCGCAGCGGCGGGCGGTCGGCGAGCGCGTCAACGACTGGTTCGAGATTTATCAGGATTTCAGCGAAGACAAGGTCCGCCGCCAGGGCGCCCGCTGCATGGACTGCGGCATCCCTTTCTGCCATACTGGCTGCCCGGTCAACAACATCATTCCCGACTGGAACGACCTGGTCTACAAAGACAAATGGCAGGATGCCATTCGGGTCCTGCACTCGACCAACAACTTTCCCGAATTCACCGGCCGCATCTGCCCTGCGCCGTGCGAGGCCGCCTGCGTGCTCGGCATCAACGAGCCGCCGGTAGCGATCAAGGTTATAGAGAAGAGCATCGTCGAGCATGCTTTCGCGGCAGGGTGGATTCATCCGGAGCCGCCGCAGCAGCGCACGGGGAGGCGGGTTGCCGTCATCGGCTCGGGCCCGGCGGGACTCGCCGCCGCGCAGCAACTGAACCGCGCCGGCCATTCCGTCACCGTGTTCGAAAAGGCCGACCGCATTGGCGGGCTGCTGCGTTACGGCATCCCCGATTTCAAGATGGAGAAGTGGGTCCTCGATCGCCGGCTCGAGCAGATGCTGGCCGAAGGGGTCGAGTTCCGGACCGGCGCGCATATCGGCGTCAACCTCGATGTGGCGCAGATCCGTCGCGAATACGACGCGGTCCTCATTGCGGCCGGGGCCGAACAGCCGCGCGACCTGAAGGTGCCAGGCCGGGAGCTGAAGGGCATCCATTTCGCTATGGAGTTTCTCCCGCAACAGAACAGGCGTGGCGCCGGCGATCTTGTGCCCGATCAGATCCTGGCTACAGGCAGGAATGTGGTCATCATCGGGGGCGGCGACACAGGGGCCGACTGTCTCGGCACCTCGCATCGCCACAAGGCGGCTTCGGTCGCTCAGTTCGAGATTCTGCCCATGCCGCCGGAGAATCGCCACGCGTCTACACCATGGCCGCTTTGGCCGCTTCAGTTGCGCATGGAAAGCTCACACGAGGAAGGCGGCCTGCGGCACTGGAGCATCGCTACCACTGCTTTTACCGGCGATGAGAACGGGAATGTGAAGAAGCTGCACGCCGTGCGCGTGGGCGCGCCACCGAGGTTCGAGCCCATTCCAGGCACCGAGTTCACTCTTGATGTCGATCTTGTGCTGCTGGCCATGGGCTTCACCGGTCCGGTGCGCGGCGGGATGATTGATCAACTCGGGGTTGCGCTCGACACAAGAGGGAATGTGTCCACAGATGCGAATTATATGAGCTCCGAGCCGGGCGTCTTTGCCGCCGGTGACGCGCGCCGCGGCCAGTCGCTGGTGGTGTGGGCCATCGCCGAGGGCCGGCAGGCCGCGGCGGCGATTGACTCGTGGCTGGAGACCCAGACGGCTTCGGTAGCCTCCGCGGCCTGAGCCAATTCTGACGTGTATGAAATCACGTGCGCCCGCATCCGTTGACGAGTACATTGCCGCGCAGCCCGATACCGTGCGGCCGAAGCTCGAGCAGGTGCGCGCGGCGATCCGGAGCGCGGTTCCCGCCGCAGTCGAGGTGATTGGCTATGGCATGCCCGGCTACAAGCTGCATGGGAAGCCGATGCTGTATTTCGCCGCCTTCAAAGGCCACTATTCGTTGTTTGCCGCATCGGGAACATTCTTCGCGGAACTTGCCGATGAGCTCAGGGCATATGAGTTGCGCAAGGGGACCGTGCACTTCCCGCTTACCGACCCGGTTCCGGTAAAACTCATCACTCGTATTGCAAAGCTGCGCGCGGCCGGGATCGCAGCCGCTCCGAAAGCGGCCCCGCGGAAGCGAGAGGCAAAAAGCGGCAACTCGGCGCGGTAAGGTCTGGATCTCGCCGGTCGTGGTCCTTCGCACATTCATCCCTTGCTGGCAAATCTTAGATCCGCAGCACGCCGCGGAACCCCCGCGCGGCATAATACGATTCCGCGCCATTGTGGTAGACGAAAACAGTATCGAAGCGGCGGTCACAAAAGAGCGCCCCTCCGAGCCTTCTGATAGCGGCAGGTGTTTTCACCCAGCTCGACGTTTTCGCGTCGAACGTTCCGAGTTTCTGTAAATTTCGATATTCTTGCTCGGTTAGCAGCTCGATGCCCATGGCCGCGGCCATGTCGAGCGCGCTGTCCTGCGGTTTGTGTTCTTTTCTTGAGTCCAGCGCTTCGCGGTCGTAGCAGAGACTTCGCCGACCTTTGGGACTTTCCGGCGAACAATCGTGAATTATGTATTCGCCCGTTTCCGGATCATGGCCGACAACGTCCGGTTCGCCCCCGGTTCTTTCCATTTCATTTAACGACCACAGCTTGTCAGGATGAGCCTTCAGCTTTGCCTCGATCTCCGGCCACTCCAGACCCTGGTGGCGGTTCAGGTTCTTATCAAAACGGGCTTTTAACGTCCCGAGCAGCTCTTCCCGCTGTGCCGGTGTCAGGGCCTTCTTCCTGCTGTCGATGATTCGTGTCATCCTCGCCGACATGGGGCGCGCCGATCAGGGTTGGTGCCCTTCGTTGTACTCCTCCAGCCAGGCCATCTGGATCGCCTCCAGCTTGCCCTCGGTCGACTTCATCGGATCGTCCCCGAAATCCGGCAGCTCGGTGATCCACTTGTGCATGTCTGTGTAGCGGACATGAGTGGGGTCCATGTCGGGAAACGCCTCCGCCAGCGCGATGGCAATCCCTTCAGGGTCGTCCCAGGTCAGCGTCGGCATCAGATCTTCGTCCCCCTCAGCGCGCCGCGCACGGCGGTGTTCATCATGTTTTCGGCCAGCTTCATGGTGGCCTTGTTCAGTGCCTCGATCTTCTCGTGAATCGCTTCATGATCATCGGAATGATACACGGTCAGCAGTTCGTTCACCGCGCGATCCACCGCCGCGCGTTCTTCCTCGCTCAATTCGAACCAGGCGTCGTTCAGCTTAGCCTTCTCAGTGGCGTGCAGGATATTGTCAGCCTCGACGCGCATCTCGCGAACCTGCCGCTCGCGGAAATCGTCCTCGGCCTTCTCGAACGACTCTTCGATCATCCGCTCCACCTGCTCGTCCGTCAGGCCGTACGAAGGCTTGACGTCGATGCTCTGCTCTTTACCGGTGCGTTCGTCACGCGCCGTGACGCTCAGGATGCCGTTGGCGTCGATCAGGAAACGCACCTCGATGCGCGGCAGCCCCGCGGGCTGCGGCTCGATGTCCTTCAGGTCGAAACGCGCGAGGCTGCGACAGTCTTTCGCCAGCTCGCGCTCGCCCTGCACGACATGAATCAGCACGTTTCGCTGGCCTTCAACGCCAGTGGTGAAGTGCTCCGTGGCGCTGGCGGGGATCGTGGAGTTGCGGTGAATCAGCTTCGATACGACGCCGCCCATGATCTCGATGCCCAGCGACAGCGGGGTCACGTCGAGCAGCAGCTTGTCGACGTCGCCCGACAGGATGGCCGCCTGCACAGCCGCGCCCAGCGCCACCACCTCGTCCGGATTCAGCTCGGTGTGCGGACGGGTGCGGAACAGGGTCTCCACCGCGGCCCGCACCAGCGGAATGCGGGTCGAGCCGCCCACCATCACCACTTCATCGATCTGCTCCACCGCGACCCCGGAGTCTTTGATGCACTGCCGGCAGGGCGCGAGCGTGCGGTCCACGATAGGCGCGATCAGCTTCTCCAGCAGCTCGCGGGTGATTTCCCTCGCGTAATGCCGGCCGTGGTAATCGAGCTCGATCTCGGTCACAGGAAGGAAGGAGAGCTGCTCCTTGGCGTGAACCACGGCTCGGCGCAGCCGCTGCACCAGCTCGTTATCGCTCGCAGGATCGATGCCCCACTCCGCGGCCACATCCTCCAGCGCGATCCGCAGCAGCAGATTGTCGAAATCGTCGCCGCCCAGATGCGTGTCGCCGTTGGTGGCCAGCACTTCGAAAATGCCATCGTGCAGGCGCAGGATGGAGATATCGAACGTGCCGCCGCCCAGGTCATACACCGCGATGATCCCGTTCTGGCGCTTGTCGAGCCCGTA
>Ga0070739_10002563_pt1 | contig 24170 bp, 22 predicted proteins | sample Coa_R1_7_FD_66445 | JGI IMG/M metagenome (GOLD analysis project Ga0070739, IMG submission 66445) | Surface soil microbial communities from Centralia Pennsylvania, which are recovering from an underground coalmine fire - Coalmine... | ecosystem: Environmental > Terrestrial > Soil > Unclassified ... | reverse complement strand
AGCACCGCGACGTCGGGCGGCCCGAGACCGGCGACGACGTCGGCGACCGCCTGCACGACGGCGTGCTCGTCGGCCACGTCGCAGTGGACGAACAGGTCGACCGTGTCGGCGGCTTCGACGCGGTCGAGCACCGCGACGCGCGCGCCGGTGTCGCGCAACCGCGCGACCGTCGCGCGTCCGATGCCGCTCGAACCCCCGGTGACGACGGCGACGCCGCCCCGCAGCTCCACGCCGGGCGACCGTACTATGCGGACCCGTGGGTCAGTCCGAGGAGTGGGTGCGGCGCGACGCGGCCGTCGTCTGGCACGGGTTCACACAGATGGCGGCGTACGCGGACAACGCGCCGGTCGTCGTCGACCACGCAGACGGACACGAGGTCGTCGACACCGACGGCCGCCGCTATCTCGACGCGATCTCGTCGCTGTGGGTGACGACGCTCGGCCACCGCGTGCCCGAGCTCGACGACGCGATCCGGGCCCAGCTCGACCGGGGCGCGCACACGACGATGCTCGGGAACGGCAACACCGTCGTGGTCGAGCTCGCCGAGGCGCTCGCGCGCGTCGTGCCGGTCGACGACCCGCACTTCCTCTTCGCGTCGGATGGCGCGTGCGCGGTGGAGCAGGCGCTCAAGATCGCGTTCCAGTTCCACCACAACCGCGGCGACGCAGGCCGTACCCGGTTCCTCGCCTTCGGCGGCGCGTACCACGGCGACACCATCGGCGCGCTCTCGGTGGGGGCCGGCGGCTTCGGGACGGAGCTGTTCGACCCGCTGCGGTTCCCGGTGCTGCGCGCGCCCGAGATCGCGGACCCCGAGTGCTTCACGACTGCGTGCGCGATGGTCGCCGACCACGCGACCGAGCTCGCGGCCGTGATCGTCGAGCCGCTCGTGCAGGGCGCGGCCGGGATGCAGATGGCCGACCCGGACGGGCTCGCGCGCCTCGGGCGGGCCTGCGCCGAGCACGACGTGCTGCTGATCTGCGACGAGGTCGCGACGGGGTTCGGGCGCACCGGAACGCTGTTCGCGTCGGAGCAGTGCGGGCTGCGACCCGACCTGATGTGCCTCGGCAAGGGCCTGACGGCCGGGTACCTCCCCATGTCGGCCACGGTCGCCTCGGGACGAGTGTTCGACGCGTTCCTCGGGCCCGACCTGTCGGAGCGGACGCTCTACCACGGTCACTCCTACGGTGGGAACGCGCTCGCGGCCGCGGTCGCGTTGCGCCATCTCGAGCTGCTCGACGCGTACGACGTGCTCGCGAACGTGCGCGAGCGCTCCGATGAGCTGCGGGGGCTCCTCGACGACCGCATCGCGTCGCTCGACGCCGTGCGCGAGGTCAGGCTGCGCGGGTTGATGGGCGGGGTGGAGCTCGCGGCACCGGACTCCTCCGCGCGGTGGGGCCGGAAGGTGTGCGCGGCATCGGTCGAGCGCGGTGTGCTGCTGCGCCCGCTCGGCGACGTCGTCGTGCTGATGCCGCCGCTCACGATCACGTCGCCGGAGCTGCACCGGCTCGTCGACACGCTCGCGGAGGCGATCGTCACGGTGACGGCGTCGTGAGGTGGCTCGACTGGGCGCGTGACGAGACGCGCGCGATCCACGACGCCGGGCGGTGGCGCGCCCCACGCGATCTCGACGCAGCCGGTCCGGAGGGAAAGCTCGCGCCCGACGGGCGGCCCGTCGTGTCGTTCGCGTCGAACGACTACCTCGGGCTCACCCAGCATCCCGACGTCGTCGCGGCCGCGCACGCGGCGCTCGACCGGTGGGGCACCGGTTCGGGCGCGGCGCGCCTGATCGTCGGATCGCGTCCCGTCCACACCCAGCTCGAGCACGAGCTCGCGGCCTGGAAGGGGGCCGAGCGCGCCGTGCTGTTCCCGACCGGGTTCGCCGCCAACCTCGGCGTGCTGACGACGTTCGCGGGTCCGGGGGTGCTCGTGTGCAGCGACGAGCTGAACCACGCCTCGATCGTCGACGGGTGCCGCGCGAGTCGTGCCCGCGTCGCGGTCTACCGCCACCGCGACCTCGACCACCTCGTCTCGCTCCTCGCGAGCGCCGACGAGGAGCGCGCGCTGGTGGTCACGGACACGGTGTTCTCGATGGACGGCGACGTCGCGCCGGTCGACGAGCTCGTGGACGTGTGCGCGCGCCACGACGCGCTGCTCGTCCTCGACGAGGCCCACGCGGTGCTCGGTCCCGACGTCGACGTGTCCGGCGTCGCCGCGGTGCGCGTCGGCACGCTGTCGAAGACGCTCGGCGCGCTCGGAGGGTTCGCGGTCGGCCCTCGCTCGCTGGTCGACCTCGTCGTCAACCGGGCCCGCCCCTACATCTTCACGACGGCGTCGACGCCGGCCGACACCGCGGCCGCGCTCGCCGCACTGGGTGTCCTGCGGTCCGACGAGGGCGCCCGGCTGCGTGATCGCCTGCGCGCACACGTCGAGCGCGTTCGGCCCGGGCATCCGTCGCCGATCGTTCCGGTCCTGTGCGGCGACGAGCGCGACGCGCTCGCCGCGTCGGCCGCGTTGCTCGAGCGGGGCCTGCTCGTGCCCGCGATCCGCCCGCCGACCGTCGCACCGGGCACGTCGCGCCTGCGCGTCGCGCTGTCCGCGGCGCACGCCGACGCGCAGGTCGGCGACCTCGTGCACGCGCTCGACGCGCTCGGGCTGTCGTGAGCGGTCGCGACTGCGACCTGCTCGTCTTCGTGACGGGCACGGGAACCGAGATCGGCAAGACGTGGTGGGGCTCGGCACTCGCGACCGAGCTGCACGCTCGGGGCGTCGCCGTCGCGGCTCGCAAGCCGGCGCAGTCGTTCGCGCCGAACGACGCGCACACGGACGCCGACGTGCTCGCGCGCGCGACGGGCGAGCGACCGGACGACGTCTGCCCGCCGCACCGCTGGTACCCGGTGCCGCTCGCGCCGCCGATGGCCGCGGACGCGCTCGGGCGCCCGTCCTTCACCGTGGCCGAGCTCGCCGGGGAGACGCGCTGGCCGGGCCGTCCTGGGGTCGTGCTCGTCGAGGGTGCGGGCGGCCCGCGCTCGCCCATCGCGGACGACGGCGACAACGTCGACCTCGCGCGCGCGCTCCAGGTCGATCACGTCGTGCTCGTCGCGGACGCCGAGCTCGGGACGATCAACGCCGTACGGCTGTGCGTCGAGGCGCTCGCGCCGCTGCCCGTCACCGTCGCGCTGAACCGCTACACCGCCGCGGACGAGCTGCACGAGCGCAATCGGTCGTGGCTGGCCGAGCGTGCCCGCCTCGACGTGGTGACCGCGCCCGACGCGCTCGCCGACGCGCTCGTCACCCGCGCGCAGCGGCGAGCAGGTCGACCTGGCTGACGTCCGGCGAGCTCGGGAACAGGACGACCTCGTCGCAGCCCGCCGACTCGAACGCGGCGAGCTCGTCGCGGACCTGCGCGTCGCTCACGAGGACACCCTGGGCGATCTGCTCGGCCACCGGGCCGAGGAACCCGTAGTAGTGCTGGATGTACGCATCGGCGTTGGTGCGCGCAGCAGGCCCGAGGGAGTAGTAGCCGAGCGCGAGCAGGCGCGGCCGACCGTCGCGTCCGGCCTCGGCCCACGCGTCGCGCACACGCGTGGCGGTCGCCGCGAACGCGTCGACACCGCCGCCACCTGCGATCCACCCCGACGCGTGGTCGACGACGCGACGCACGGCCGCATCGCTCGTCCCGCCGATGATCACCTCGGGCCCGCCGGCGCGCGCCGGTGACGGGCCGATGCCACGCTCACCCGACCAGACCGCGCGCAGCTCCGCGAGCTGCGCGTCGAAGACGCGACCGCGCCGCGTGATGTCGACCCCGCTCGCCTCGTAGTCGTCGGCGCGCCCGCCGACCGCGAGCCCGAGGACGAGGCGGCCGCCGCTCAGCCGGTCGATCGTCGCGGTCTGCTTGGCGAGCATCGCCGCGTTCGGCCGCAACGGCGTGAGCAGGATCGACGTCATCAGCTTGATCCGCTCCGTGACGGCCGCGGCCGCGCTGAGCGCGACGAGCGACTCCCAGTTCCCGTACACGAGCCGGTCGATCGTGCCGAGCGACGAGAACCCGGCGCCCTCCGCGCGCCGGGCCCACTCCAGAACCGTCGCCGCGTCGACACCGTCGATCGTCGTCGGTAACCCAATCCCTATGTCCATTGCTCCGCTCCCACTCCGCTACTTCCGCTCGCTGCGCTCGCTCCATCCGCTCCGCTCGCTCCGCATAGGTCCATTGCTCCGCTCCCACTCCGCTACTTCCGCTCGCTGCGCTCGCTCCATCCGCTCCGCTCGCTCCGCATAGGTCCACTGCTCCGCTCCCACTCCGCTACTTCCGCTCGCTGCGCTCGCTCCATCCGCTCCGCTCGCTCCGCGTGTTCGCTCGCTCCGCTCGCTCACGCGCGTGTCACGCCTCCGCGCACCCCGAGTCGACCAAGATGAGCGTATGCATGTCACCCCATTGAGGGTGGGGGTGCCGCGGGAGGTGAAGGACGGCGAGCACCGCGTCGCGCTGACCCCCGACGGCGCGCACGAGCTCGCGCGCCATGGCGTGCCGGTCGTCGTCGAGCGGGGCGCGGGCCACGACTCCGCCTTCGACGACGACGAGTACCGCCGCGCGGGCGCATCGCTCGCGCAGCGCGCGGCGGAGGTCTGGGAGCGCGCCCAGCTGGTTCTCAAGGTCAAGGAACCGCAGCCGGGCGAGCTCGCCCACCTCCGCCCGGGGCTGGTGCTGTTCACGTACCTGCATCTCGCCGCGTACCCGGACGTCGCCGACGCGCTGCTCGCAGACCGTGTGGTCGGCATCGCGTACGAGACGGTGCAGGAGCCGTCGGGCGCGCTCCCCCTGCTCGCCCCGATGAGCGAGATCGCGGGACGCATGGCGCCGCAGGTGGGCGCGCACTTCCTCGAGCGGCAGCAGGGCGGGCGCGGCGTGCTGCTCGGCGGCGCGCCCGGCGTGCGACCGGCGCGTGTCGTCGTGCTCGGAGCGGGCACCGTCGGTTGGAACTCGGCGTGGATCGCGCAGGGCATGGAGGCGGAGGTGCTGCTCCTCGACCGTGACCTCGACCGACTGCGCTGGGTCGACCAGATCCACCGCGGTCGGATCATGACGCTCCACAGCAATGCGGCGTCCGTGAAGCGCGCGGTCGTCGACGCCGATCTCGTGATCGGCGCGGTGCTCGTGCCGGGCGGCCGCGCGCCCGTCGTCGTCGACGAGGAGACGGTCGCGGACATGCGCGCGGGATCGGTCGTCGTCGACTGCGCGATCGACCAGGGTGGCTGCGTCGCGACGAGTCGGGAGACGACGCACGCGCAGCCCGTCTACGAGGCGCACGGCGTGCTGCACTACGCCGTCGGCAACATCCCCGGCGCGGTGCCGCGGACGTCGACGTTCGCGCTCACGAACGCCACACTGCCCTACGCAGTCGCGCTCGCCACCCGTGGCGTCGTCGGCGCGCTCGATGACGAGCCCGCGCTCGCGTCGGGCGTCAACACCGTCGACGGCAACGTGACGAACGCGGCGGTCGCGGACGCGCTCGGCCGCCGCGCGACGCCGCTCGCCGACGCGTGGTGAGCGCGCTACTCCTTCGGCCGCTTGGGGCGCAGCTCGCCGAGGGACTCGAGCGCTTCCTTCGGCGGTGAAGCGGCCGAGCGGTTCGCGGCCTGCAGCGCGGCGAACACCTCTTCACGGTGCACGTCGACGGAACGGGGCGCGCGGATGCCCAGACGAACCTGGTCGCCGCGCACCTCGAGCACCGTGACCACGATGTCGTGGCCGATCATGATGCTCTGGTTCGCGCGTCGGGTGAGCACGAGCACCGGCGTCCTCCATGATCGCGGCTCCTCGCACGAGCATAGGGCCGCGCGCGACACGTGCCGTGTGATGCCTCGTCTCGACGCGCGACGCGGCGAGACGCGCGTCAATTCGACGCGAGCGGCGTCCGCACGTCGTAGCTCGAGTTGTGCAGGACGACCTGCATCGCCTCGTTCGTGTGACGGTTCACGACGATCGGGCCGAGCAGGTTCGCGGTCGCGTCCTGTGCGCGCTCGCGGACCGTGACGATGACGAGCACGAGCGCATCCGTCGGCTCGCGCAGACCGAGCCGGTCCGCGGTGTCGTCGTCGATGTCGATCTGGAAGTCGGGGAAGAACCAGCCGGGGTGGGTGACGACGAACGCGAGGTCGGCGTCGTCGAGCGACTGCATGACGCTGAACGGACCGTCGGGGTCGCCCCACGACCGCAGCTCGAAGCGGCGCGCGTCCGGGAACGCGGGGATGCCCGCCGCGAAGTGCAGCTGGGGTGCGGCCGTCCTCGTCTCGTCCAGCGTCGTCATGTCCCCTACTTCAGGAAGTCGACGAGCGAAGGCTGGATCACCTTGCTCGTGGCCGCGAGGGCCGCCTGGTACGCCACCTGCTGGGTCTGCAGCTGCATGATGACCTGCGGGAGGTCGACGTCCTCGACCTCGGACAGGCTCTGCTGCAACCCGGTGACGTTCGTGTCCAGCGAGTTCTTGGTCGTCTCGAGACGACGGTAGCGAGCGCCCACGTCACCGAGGGCGCTCAGGATGGTCGTCATGTGACCGTCGATCGCGGTCAGGTCGCCCTGGAGGTTGGCGGGGTTCGTGCGCAAGTCGTCCGAGAGCTGCTGGAGCGTCCCGAACAGGCCGCTCGCACCACTGCCGAACACGGCGCCGCCCGTGACGTTCACGTCGAGCTGGACACCGGGCGCGATCGTGCGCGTCACCCCGCCCGCGTCGCCCTGGTACACGCCGTTGGCGTCGTAGGCCGTCGCGCTCGTCGTGTTCCCGCCGAACAGCGGCCGGTTCTGGTAGGTCGTGTTGGCGAGCGTCACGAGCCCGGCGCGGAGCTGGTCGACCTCCTCGGCGAGCGCGCTGCGGTCCTGCGACGACATCGCGCCGTCGGTGCCGTTCACCGCGAGCTGACGGACGCGCTGCATGCTCGACACGACGGACTGCAACGTGCTGTCGGCGATGCCGAGCCACCCGATCCCATCGGAGATGTTGCGCTGGTACTGCTGCGAGCGCGTGAGCTGCGACCGGAACGCGAGTGACGACACGGCCGCGGTGGGCGAATCGGACGGGCGGTTGAGCACCTTGCCCGACGACATCTGCTCCTGGATCTGCTGCAGCTTGCCGAGGCTGCGCTGCAGGTTCGACATCACCTCGGAGCTGAGGGTGCGCTGCGTGATCCTGAAGTCCGAAACAGCCATCTGTCTTCTCTGCGGCCTACGCGCCCGTGTGGTTGATGAGCGTGTCGAGCGTCTGGTCGACGACCGTCATGTAACGCGCCGCGGCCGAGTACGCGTGCTGGTACTGGAGCAGCGACACCATCTCCTCGTCCAGATTCACGCCGGCCTGAGACTCCCGGTTGGAATCGACCTGCGACGTCACCTCGTCCTGGATCGACACCTGACGGTTCGCGGACTGCGCTTCGACGCCGAGCTGGACGATCATCGACCGGTACGTCGAGTCCGCGCCCGTCGTCGAGGCCGACAGCGCGCCGATCGAGAGCGCGCCCTGCCCGTCGAGCGGACCGTTGCTCGCGACCGCGGCCGCGATCGTCCCCGGATCCGCGATCACGCCGGGCGCGACGGCGAGCGTGGACGCGTTCGTGCCGCTGAAGAACGGCCGTCCGCCGACGCCGTCGAGACCGACGAGCGTGTCGCCGAGCAGTGTGGTGAACCCGTTGTTGCCGGAGACGGCCGAGACGGTGACCTGGTCGGTGGGGTTCGCCGCCGCGAGCGAGACCTTCAGCGGACTGCCCGCGCCGCCCGTCACCGTCGCGACGACCTGACCGGGCGTGCCGGTCGCGGTGTCCAGGGCGGACTGCAACGCGGTCTGCAGCGCGGCGGCACCGCCCGCGCCCGACCAGTCCGCGCCGGTCACGCTCACGGCCGGGAGCGCGGTCCCGTTGACCGAGAGGTTGAACTGCAGGGTGCCGGCCGACGACAGGTCCTGGTTCCCGGCCGCGATCGTCCCGCCGATCGCGCCGTGGACCTGGTTGACCTGGTCGCGAAGCTGCGTCGCGAGGTTGTCGAGTGAGGTCGCGTAGCGCGGGAGGATGTCGTTGATGCTCGTGAGCAGCCCGCCGACCTGACCGGCGGAGGAGTTCGCGGGGTAGTTGTCCTTGGTCCAGCGCACCGCGACGGTGGGCCCGCTGGAGTCGACGGCCAACGTCTGCGCCTCGGTGCCGCGCACGAGCGGCCCGCCGTCGACGTACACGTCGACCATCCCGTTCGCGTTCGGGCGCGCGGTCACGCCGATGTCGTCGGACAGCTTGCTGATGAGCAGGTCGCGCTGGTCCTGGAGGTCGGTCGTCTGGAGACCGGCGACCTGCGCGTTCTGGATCGCACCGTTCAGCTGGGCGATGTTCGCGGCCATCGTGTTGATCTCGTTGACGGTCGTGCCGAGCTGCTCGATCGCGTCGTTGCGTTGCTGCGCGATGGTCGACGCGTCGCTGTTGAACATCGTCGTGAGCGCGCCACCGAGCTGGATGAGCTGCGTGCGCGCCGACTGGTCGCCCGGGTTGTTGGCGACGTCCTGCCACCCGCCCCAGAAGTCGGCGAGCGTCTGCTGGATGCCGGTGTCGCTCGGCTCGCCGTACATCTGCTCGAGGTTCGACAGCGTCGTCTGCACCGTCTTCAGGCTCGAGTCGGCGCCGTGCTCGAGATAGCTGCGCGCCTCGAGGAAGACGTCGCGTGAGCGCTGCACGTCTTCGACGGTCACGCCCTGGCCACCGTCGTTCCACTTCGAGAACAGGGCGGGCGTCAGCGGCCCGGCGTTCGCGACGGTGGTGACCGTCTGGCGCGAATAGCCGTCGGTGTTGACGTTGGCGAGGTTGTGGCCGGTGACGTCGAGGCCCTTCTGCGCGGCGTACAGCGCCGAGAGCGCGATGCGCAGCGCGCCGAAGTCCGACACCTACATCGCCTCGTTGACGAGGCCGAGGTTGACGGTGTGCGCGGTCGCGACGCCGTCCGCGGAGTACGTGTCGGGTGTCGCGTCGCCGAGCACGCGCAGTGCCTCGCGCGTCGCCTGGTGGCCACGGCCGAGGAGGTCGCGGTTCGTCTGCGCGAGCGTGTCGATCTCCTGCGCGAGCTCGAGGAGCGCGGCGCGGTGGTCCTCGAAGATCCGCCGCCACGGGCCGGTGACAAGCTGCGCGAGGCGCTTGAGGGTCGGCGCCTCCGTCAAGCCGAGCTCCGCGGACGCCGAGTCGAGCGCGAGCGCGCGGTCGAGCTCGAGCCGCTTGAGCTCGCCGAGCACCGTCTCGACCTCTCGGGTCGCGTGAGGGAGCCAGCGGGTGCGCCCGCCGGCGAGGATCATCTGCTCCTCCTCGAGCTTGAACAGGAGCAGCTCGAGAAGCTGGCGCTCGCGCCAGAGGATGTTGGAGACGTCGCTGAGGCTCATCGGCGACTCCCGGACGGCCGTCCTGTCACATGCGTCCCATCGGCGGGAAGGCGCCGGGGTGAAGGAGTTCCGCTTCTTGTGAAGGGTGACCGCCCACCGAGGCGCGGTCACGCTTCACAAAGCGATAGGGGGCTAGCCGAGGAGCCCGAGCGCGACGGCCCGCCCGAGCGCCTCGTTGCGGTTCTTGGCGCCGAGCTTGGCGTAGATGTGCGCGAGGTGGGTCTTCACCGTCGGGAGCGAGACGTAGAGCGACGACGCGATCTCACGGTTCGACTGGCCCTCGGCGAGCAACGCGAGGACCTCGCGCTCGCGGACCGTCAGCGACGACTCGTCGACCGCCTCGTCGTTCACGGGCCCCATCGCGCCGACGAGCGTGGACAGGAGGGCGGGCGCGACGACGCGCTCGCCCTTCATCACCCGCTCGACCGACAGCGCGAGCTCCTCGGTGGGGAGGTTGCGCACGACCAGCCCGTTGGCGTCGTAGCTGAGGAGCGCGCCGAGCTCGTCGCGATGCGTCCGCGGGACGAGGACGAGCACGAGCGGCGGCTCGGGCACCTGCTTGCAGCGCTTCACGATCTCGGCCAGGGGCAGGTCGGCGACTGCGCCGAGGACGACGAGGTCGACGGCCCCGTCCTCGGCGAGCTTCGGGACGGGCCGCCCGAGCGAGCTCTCGGCGACGATGTCGAAGCCGAGCGGCTCGAGGACCGCGGCGATGCCGAGGCGCAGCAGCGCCACGTCGTCCGCGACGACGGCGCGGTGCTCGCGCTCGCTGGGCATCGCGGCGAATCGTAGTGTCCGCCGCCCGCGGCCCCCGCGGACGCTTCTCGCGCGCGACATGCGGCACTGACGTACGGAATCCGTACGTGAATGCCGCATCTCCACCCGGGGATCATCCCGGCCGACCGCGCACCGCGCGAGGCGCTGACCTGGGCCGACGGGTCGCCGGCCGCCGGGCGCGTCATCCCCAGGGATGAGACCCGACCAGCGGAATCATCCGCCCGGTCGATCGAGAACCACGCTGCGTGGGACCGATCTCACACATCGTGCAGACCTCACGTGGTACCCAGCAGTCCCAGTCCACCACCGCCGACCGCGCTCCGCGCGACGCGCGGGCCGAGCGCCTCGCCCGGGGGATCGACGAGGAGGCGCTCGTGCGCGAGCACCTCCCCCTGATCCAGTACGCGGTCTCCGAGATCGCCCACCGGATCCCGAGCTACGTCAGCCGCAGCGACCTCGTCTCCGCGGGCATGCTCGGACTGGCCCAGGCGGCGCGCAGCTTCGACCCCGACCGCGGCATCGCCTTCGAGCGCTTCGCCTCGACCCGCATCCGGGGCGCGCTCCTCGACGAGCTGCGGGGCCGGGACTGGGCGAGCCGTTCGGTGCGGGCCCGGGCCCGTCGCATGCAGACGGCGACGACGGACCTCACGAACAAGCTGGGGCGCACGCCCACGCCGGCCGAGGTCGCCGAGGAGATGGGGATCGACGCGCCGACCGCCCAGAAGCTCGTCGACGACGTCCACCGCGCCACCGTCCTGAACTACGAGTCGCTCGTGCTCGAGGGGACCTCCGAGCTCTTCCTCGTGGACGAGGGCGAGAACCCGGAGGACGCGATCCTCGAGCGTGAGCGCCGCGCGTACCTGACCGACGCGGTCAGCGCGCTGCCCGAGCGCCTGCGCCGGGTGGTCGTGGGCTACTTCTTCGAGGAGTGCTCCATGCAGGAGCTCGCCGACGAGCTCGGCGTCTCCGAGTCGCGGGTCTCGCAGCTGCGGGCCGAGGCGCTCGCGCTGTTGAAGGACGGGATGAACGCGCACCTCGAGCCCGAGGCGCTCGAGCCGGAGCCCCGTCCCAACGGCCGCGTCGCGAAGCGGAAGGCCGCGTACTACGCGCAGGTCGCCGAGGGGTCGAGCTACCGCGCCCGCCTCGACGCGGCGCCGGCGTCGGTGCACGAGAAGATCGCCGCGCGGGCGTACACCGCGCACGTCGACGAGCCCGAGATCCGCAAGGCGAGCTGACTCAGGAACGACGGAAGTTCGGCCGAAACGCTTCAGGAGCGAGGCCGTCGTCCGATGAGACCCTGCCGCCGGACGACTCGGCGGATCAGGGCTTCCACGGACGGGAAGCAGCGCACGGATCACGGAGGATTCCACTCATGCGCATCAACGACAACATCATGGCGCTCAACGCCTACCGCAACCTCTCGAACACCGAGAGCGCGATGGGCAAGAGCCTCGAGAAGCTGTCGTCGGGCTACCGGATCAACCGGGCCGCCGACGACGCCGCCGGCCTCGTCATCAGCGAGGGCCTCTCGGCGCAGATCAGTGGTCTGCAGCAGGCGACCCGCAACGCCCAGGACGGCATCAGCGTCGTCCAGACGGCTGAGGGTGCACTCAACCAGGTCAACGTCATGCTCCAGCGCATGCGTGACCTCGCCGTGCAGGCGGCCAACGGCTCGAACGACGACAACGCTCGCGCTGCCGCGAACAACGAGATCGTCGAGCTGAAGGCGGAGATCAGCCGCGTCGCCGGCCAGACCAAGTTCGGCACGCAGGCCCTCCTCGACGGCACCTACGGCAACCAGGCCGCCGACGTGCACAGCACGTTCGTCGCCTCGGGCAGCATCGCCAACAACGACACCGCGACCCTCACCGTCGCCATCGACGGCACGGCGAGCTTCACGGTCACGCTCGCGGCGGCGTCGTACGCCACGGGCGCGTCGTACCAGGCGGCGCTGGTGTCCGCGTTCAGCGCGCAGACGAGCGCGGTGACGGTCAGCGTCACGACGCTCGGCAGCGGTGCGTACCGCGTGGACGTCACCCGCACGACGGCGAGCACCAGCAGCTCGGTGTCGATCGCATCGGACACCGCGGCTGCGAACGGCTTCAGCCAGGTGACCGCTTCGGCGAACGTCAGCGGTCAGGGTGGCGTGTTCCAGATCGGTGCGAACGCCAACGAGACGATCTCGGTCTCGATCGGCGCGCTCTCGAAGTCGGACGGCTCCGGCCTCGCCGACGTCGCGGGCGACGTGCTGAACACGAACAACGCGGAGCAGTTCATCTCGTCGGTCGACGTGGCGATCTCGAACGTGTCGAGCCTTCGTGGCCAGCTGGGTGCGAAGCAGAACCGTCTCGAGAGCTCGGTGGCCAGCCTCCAGGTGGCGACCGAGAACCTGTCGGCGTCCAACTCGCAGATCCGCGACACGGACATGGCGCTCGAGATGACCAACTTCACCAAGGACCAGATCCTCATGCAGGCCGGTACGGCAATGCTGGGTCAGGCCAACAAGATCCCGCAGTCGGTGCTCTCGCTCCTGCAGGGCTAGTGACAAGGGACCAGTGACACGTGGTTCGGGGCGGGGAGCGATCCCCGCCCCGAACCGCAACGAAGACTGCAACACCAACGGAGCGGCGAGCGGCCGTGAGGCGGGTGTCCCGCCGAACAGCGAGCGCGACCAGGAGTAGGAGGGCGGGTGTCGTCGATCAGCGGGATCTCGCTACCGGGCCTCGGCATCGGGGGCGGCCTCGACGTCAACTCGATGATCCAGCAGCTGGTGCAGGTGCAGAGCATCCCCATGCAGCAGCTGCAGGCCCGCATGCAGGCCCAGCAGGCCCAGCAGGCCGCGGTCGACTCCATCTCCTCCAAGTTCTCCGCCGTCCAGAACGCCGCGCTCGCGCTCTCGCGCGCGTCGGCGTGGCAGGTGTTCACGGCGACCTCGTCGAACCCCGGTGCCGTCACCGCGAGCGCGTCGTCGAGCGCGCTGACCGGCTCGGTCACCTTCACCGTCGATCGTCTCGCCGCCGCCGCGGCCCTGCGCTCGCAGAACACGGTCGCGTCGACGTCGACCGTCATCGCGAACGGGCCGATCCTGCTCGCCCAGGGCGGCAACCAGTACGGGCTCGGCACGTTCGCGTCGAGCAGCACGCTCCCGGCCGGCGCGCACACGATCGTCGTCACGCAGGCGTCCGCAGCGGCGACGCGCACGCCCGGCGCGGGCGACAGCGCGCTCGCCGCGAGCACGACCATCACCGCCGGCGTCAACGACCAGCTCCAGGTCTCGATCAACGGCGCCCCCCAGACGCTCACGCTCGCGGCCGGCACCTACACGCAGAGCCAGCTCGCCGCCGCAGTGCAGAGCGCGTCCAACGGCGCGCTCACCGCCTCGGTCGACGGCAACGGCAAGCTCGTGCTCGCGACGACGCGCGAGGGCAGCAGCGCGTCCATCCAGGTGACCGGTGGGACCGCGCAGGCGGCGCTCGGCCTCGCGACGGACGCGTCCGCGGTGACGGGAACCGACGGGATCGTCACGGTGGACGGCACCGCGACGACCGTGACCGACGCCGAGGCGGGCGCGACCGTCACGCTCGCCGCGCCGACGGGCTCGATCACCGCCACGCTGTCGGGCGGTCTGCGCACCGGGACCGTGAACGCCACGCAGGTCGCGATCACGGACGGGTCGCTCGCCGGCGTGGTCAGCGCGATCAACTCCGCGAACGCCGGGATCGGCGCGACCGCCGTGCAGGTCGGGCCGAGTGCCTACCGGCTGCAGCTCGCGTCGACCACGACGGGCGTGAACTCGGACGTCGACGTCGACGCGAGCGCGTTCACCGGACTGGGCTCGATGCTGACGCTGACCCAGGGCGCGGACTCGCAGATCACGGTCGGCTCCGGGCCGGGCGCGTACCAGGTGACGTCGCACACCAACACGATCGCCAACATGGTGCCGGGCCTCACGCTGAACCTCGTGTCGACGTCGGCGTCACCGGTCACCGTGAACGTGGCGAACGACGGGCAGAGCATCGCGACACTCGTCGGCAACCTCGCGACCGCGGCGAACGACGCGCTCCAGGAGGTGCAGAAGCAGACCGCGTACGACCCGACGACGCAGACCGCCGCGCCGCTGCTCGGTGACCTCACCGTGCAGCTCCAGGCCGATCGGCTGGTCCAGGCGATCACCGGCGCGGTGAGCACGAGCTCGCTCAGCAGCGGTGGGCTCGCGGGTCTGCAGATCGACAAGAACGGCAACGTCACGTTCGACCAGAACGCCTTCCTCGCTGCGTACCAGGCGAACCCGACGCAGGTGATGAACCTGTTCGTGCAGTCGGGGACGGCCGCGAACAGCGCGGTGACGTTCCAGCGCGCGGGCGACCGCGACAGCGCCGGCACCTACGACGTCAACGTGACGCACGCCGCGACCCAGGCGACCGCGACGGGCGCGGTCGTCGGCTCGATCACGAACGCGGACACGATCGACATCCTGTTCAACGGCGTCACGTCGACGTACAACGCCTCGGCAGGCGAGTCGCTCAACTCGATCGCAGCCGGGCTCACCAACGCGCTCACGACCAACAACGTGAAGGGACTCACGGTCGACGTCGAGAACGGTGCGCTCGTCGTGCGCGCCGGGAGCTACGGGTCGGCGACGAGCTTCCAGGTCCGCGAGTCGAACGCCGGCGCGGGCCAGACGGGCCTCACGACCACGTCGGGCTCGTGGCAGGGCTTCTACGGCTCGGACGTGCAGGGCACGATCGACGGTCGCACGTCGCTCGGCTCGGGTCAGTTCCTCACGGTGGACGCGGGCGACGACGTCATTCCCGGCTTCACGGTGCAGGTGACGGGGACGAGCACGGGCGATCTCGGGAACGTCACGTACACGCCGGGCATCGCCGCACGCCTGGTGTCGGTCGGCGCAAACGCGACCGACGCGCTCAGCGGTGCGTTCACCGTCGAGCACAACAGCATCCAGGCCACGATCGACGACATGACGCAGCAGATCTCGAACATGCAGACGCAGATCAACAACTACCAGCAGCAGCTGCAGCAGCAGTTCGCCGACCTCGACAGCGTCATGGGCCAGTTGCACGCGCAGCAGAGCTGGCTCGCGCAGCAGCTCGGCGTCGCGACGACGTCGTCGTCCTCGTCGTCGTCGTCTTCGTCATCGAGCTCGGGTTAGTCAGGCCGCACGATGGAACGCGCGGCTCCAACGCAACGGAGTGCACCATGACCACATCGAACTTGAGACAGCGCTACGTCGCCGACTCCGTCGAGGTGATGTCACCCGCGCGGATCGTCGTCGCGCTGTACGACCGTCTCTGGATGGACCTCCACCGCGGCGCGAAGGCCGTGGACGAGGGCGCGATCGAGACGGCGAACCGCGAGCTGACGCACGCCCAGCGCGTCGTCGAGCAGCTCCAGGCCGCGCTGGACACCAACGCGTGGCCCGGCGCGCGCAACCTCCACGACCTGTACTCGTTCGTGCTCGCCCAGCTCGTGACCGCGAACGTGAAGAAGGACCGTCGCCGCATCGAGACGTGCATCGCGATCGTCGAGCCGTTGCGGGACGCGTGGAAGCAGGCCGCCCGTGACGCGACGGGCACAGGACCGGCACTGGGATCGGTGGCATGACCGCAGAGCACGACGCGTGGGCCGAGCTGCTCGACGAGTACGAGGCGCGCATCGCCGCGTGCCGTGAGCTCGCGGGCGCGGATCTCGACGCGCGCTCCGCGGCGTACCTGCAGGCGCTGCAGACCGGCGACACCGTGCCGATGCCGGCCGAGCTCGTCCGGTTCGTCCCCCACGCGGGGATCGGTCCGGTGCCCCCGGCGCTCCGGGCGCGCGCCCAGGCCGTGCTCGACGCGGGCGCCGAGGTGGAGGCGCTGCTCGCGGGGCGCCGCGACGAGGTGTTCGACCGGCTGCGCTCGGTGTCGTCGCACCGGCGCGGGTTCCCGTCCGTGCACGACGCCCCCCGCCCCCGCCTGCTCGACCAGCGCGGCTGATAAGGGCTCGCCGCTCAGGTCGACCGCCCCGGTGCCGATGAGACAGGGGCGCCGCGCGCGCCGACCTGTCTCGTGAGGGGGCACGTGGGGAAGAAGCAGCGAACGCGGCAGCGGCGGAGGACGTCGACGCGGCCCGCACCGCGTGTCGACGCCGTCACGGGGCACGAACGCGCGGTCGCCGCGTTGCGCCGCGGTGACCTCGACGGCGCGGAGCACGAGAGTCGCCGCGTGCTGCGCACGTGCCCCGACCACGCTCCGTCACTGAACCTGCTCGGCGTCGTGCTCGGCAGCCGGCGCGACCTCGATGCGGCCGTCGCGCACATGGAGCGCGCGATCGCGCTCGACGGCGACGTCGCCGAGTACCACCACAACCTGGGGATCGCGCTCGGGGAGCGGGGCGACTTCGACGATGCCGCGGCCGAGTTCGAGCGCGCGCTCGAGCTCGATCCGACGTACACGGCCGCGCTCCGCACGCTCGCCGACATGCAGCGCACGCGCGGTGCGAGCGAGCTCGCGCGCGTCGACCTGCTCGACACGTCGGTTGCGGCCTACCGGCAGCTGCTCGTCCGCGATCCGGACGACGTGCACGCGCTGCTCGGCCTCGGCCTCGCGCTCCAGGAGCAGGGCCGCACCCGTCCCGCGGAGCTGGCGCTCGCGCGCGTCACGGAGCTCGACCCGGCGCAACACGTCGCGTGGACCGCGCGTGGGCTCGCGCTCCGCCTGCTGGGACGGTTCGACGAATCGGTCGAGTGCTTCACACGCGCGACCGAGCTGTGGGACGACCCGCGCGCGCTCGGGAACGTCGCGCTCACGCTCGCCGACCGCGGCTCCTTCGACGAGGCGATCGCGATGTACCGCGAGGCGCTGCGCCGCGCACCGGACGACCCGCAGGTGCACTTCAACTACGCGGCCGCGCTGCTCATGGCCGGTCGCCTGCCGGACGCGTGGGACGAGTTCGAGTACGGCCTCGCGTCGGGCCAACGCCGCCCCAACCGCACGCTGCCCGCGCCGCGCTGGAACGGCGAGGACATCTCCGACAAGACGATCCTGCTCTGGCGCGAGCAGGGCATCGGCGACGAGCTGCTGTGCGCGTCGATGTTCGAGGAGGTCGTCGCGCGAGCCGGACGCGTCATCATCGAGTGCAGCATCCGGCTGATCCCGTTGTTCCAGCGGACGTTCCCGACCGCGATCGTGCGCGAGGAGACGCTCTCGATGGCGGACGGGATCGAGCAGGTCGACCCCCCGGACTACGACGTCCAGATCCCCTTCTACAGCCTGCCGCGCCTGCTGCGACCGACGCTCGACGCGTTCCCCCGCGACCGCGGCGCGTACCTCACGCCCGATCCCGCGGCCGTCGCGCGGTGGCGGGCGCGTCTCGACGCGCTGGGCGACGGTCCGAAGGTCGGCATGTCGTGGCGGAGCCGGAACCGGCACGGCGACCGCGCCTGGTACTACACGAAGCTCCACCAGTGGGGTCCGCTGTTCGCGACGCCGGACGTCCACTGGGTGCTCCTGCAGTACGACGACTGCGAGGCCGAGGTCGTGGAGGCCGAGGAGCGCTTCGGCGTCACGATCCACCGCTGGCCCGACATCGACCTGATGGTCGATCTCGACGACGTCGCCGCGCTGACGAGCGCGCTCGACCTCGCGATCGGCCCCGCGACGTCCGTCGCGCACATGTGCGGCGCGCTCGGGATCGAGACGTGGCAGCTGTCGATCGAGCACAACTCGACCGCGCTCGGCGCAGCCGACCGGTACCCGTGGATGCCGTCCAACCGGTTGTTCCGGCGGCGGGCCGACGAGTCCTGGGAGAGCGTCATCGACGCCGTCGCGCGCGAGCTGCGCGCGTTCACGACGGGAGCGCGGGCAGCATGACCCGTCGCATCGCGGTCTTCACCGCGACGCGTGCCGACCTGTGGCCGCTGTCGCCCGTCTTGCGCGCGCTGCACGCGGAGCCGCGCGTCGAGCTGGTCGTGCTCGCGGCCGGCGCGCACCTCTCGGATCGCTACGGACGCACGCTCCGCGAGATCGACCTCGGCGCCGACGTCGTCCACGCGCTCGAGACCGGGGTCGGTGAGGACGACACGGCCGACGCGAACGTCGCCGTCGTCGCGCGCACGGCCGAGACCGTCTCGCGCGCGCTCGTGGAGCACGGTCCCGACCTGCTCGTCGTGCTCGGCGACCGGACGGAGCTGCTCGGCGTCGCGACGGCGGCGACGCTGCACCGCGTCCCGCTCGTCCACCTCCACGGCGGCGAGGTGACGGAGGGCGCGATCGACGACTCGGTGCGCCACGCGGTCACGAAGCTCGCGCACGTGCACTGCTGCGCGTGCGAGGAGTACGCGGCCCGCGTGCGGCGGCTCGGCGAGGAGGCGTGGCGCGTGCACGTCACCGGAGAGCCGACGATCGACCGGCTGCTGCACGACGCGCATCCGCCGGCCGGCGCGCTTGCATGCCGGTTGGGCATCGACCTGCGCCACCCGTTCGCGCTGTTGACGTACCACCCGCCGACGCTGCACCCGGAGCGGCTCGACGCCGAGCTCGACGCGCTGCTGGGCGCGTGCGAGGCGTTCGAGACGGTCGTCGCGACCTACCCCGGCGCGGACCCGGGCGCCGCGCGGATCATCACTCGCCTCCGCGAGTGGGAGCGCACGCGCGAGAACGTGGTCGTCGTCGAGTCGCTCGGCAAGCTCTACCCGACCGCGCTCGCGGCCGCCGACGTCATGCTCGGCAACTCGTCGAGCGGGATCGTCGAGGCGATGTCGTTTGCGCTCCCCGTCGTCAACGTCGGTGACCGCCAGCGCGGACGCGTGCGCGGCCCCAACGTGGTCGACGTCGCCGGCCACGGGGCCGCGGTGCGGGCCGCGACGGCGCGCGCGCTCGACCCGTCGTTCCGTGCGTCGCTCCGCGGGCTGCCGAACCCCTACGGCGACGGGAAGGCGGCGTCGCGCGTCGTCGACGTGCTGCTCGGGCTCGACCTCGACGGGCTGCTCCACAAGAAGTTCGTCGACGCGGGGGGCAGTTCCTCGAGCGAGCGAGCCGGGAGGCGAGCGGAAGCGTGGCCCGGGGAGCGGCGAGCGTCAGCGAGCCGGGTATCCCGTGCGAGCAGCGAGCGTGACCACGGTGAGTACCCGGCGCCGAAGGCGCAGAGAGCGGGAACATCGTGAACGAGCGGCTGGCACGGATGTGCATCGGGCCGGAGGCGACGATCGGCGAGACGATGGCCGCGATCGACGCCGGCGCCGCGGAGATCGCGCTCCTCGTCGGACTCGACGAGCGGCTCGTCGCGATCGCGACCGACGGCGACGTGCGCCGCGCGCTCCTCGCCGGTCACGCACTGGACGCGCCGATCGCGCCGTTCGCCCAGCGCGCCTTCGTGTACGTGGACGAGGGCGCGGCGCGTGCCGACGTCCTCGAGCTCATGCAGGCCCGCTTCATCAGCCAGGTGCCGGTCCTCGACGACGCGGGACGGCTGCGCGGCCTCCACCTCCTGCGCGACCTCATCGGGCCCGAGCTGCGACCCAACCCGGCCGTGGTGATGGCCGGGGGCAAGGGCGCGCGGCTCCGCCCGCTGACCGCGCGGCTGCCGAAGCCGATGCTCCCCGTCGCGGGCCGGCCGATCCTCGAGCGGATCGTGCTGCACCTCGTCGGATCGGGCATCACCCGCGTCTACCTGGCCGTCAACTACATGGCCGACGTCATCGAGGAGCACTTCCGCGACGGCGCCCACCTCGGCTGCCGCATCGAGTACCTGCGCGAGGACCCCGACGTCCCGCTCGGCACCGGCGGTGCGCTGGCGCTGCTGCCCGACGACGCGCGTGACGACGCGCACCCCGTCGTCGTCATGAACGGCGACCTCGTCACCCAGTTCGACGTCGGCCGGCTGCTCGCGGCACACGCGCAGGGCGGCAACGTCGCGACCGTCGGCCTGCGCGAGTACGCGCACGAGATCCCCTTCGGGGTCGCAGACGTCCGACACGGGCACCTCGTGCGCCTGGAGGAGAAGCCGACGCGCATCTGGTCCGTGAACGCGGGCGTCTACGCGCTGCAGCCGTCGCTGCTGGAGCGCATCCCACCGGGCTGCGAGTTCCCGGTCACCGAGCTCCTCGCGTGCGCGATGCGCGAGGGCCTTCCGGTCGGCGGGCACCTGCTGGACGGTGACTGGATCGACGTCGGCCGTCACGACGAGCTGCGCCGCGCGCGTGGGGAGGCATCGTGACCGACCACCCGAGTCCGTTCTGTGAAGCCCAACGGCGCAAGAGCGGCCGTTCGGCTTCACAGAACCCGGCGAGCGCGCTGCGCGGGCGTCGTGTGCTCGTGACGGGAGCGGACGGGTTCATCGGCAGTCACGTCGTCGAGCGGCTCGTCGCCGACGGCGCGGACGTGCGCGCGTTGTGCTGCTACAACTCGAACGGCTCGTACGGGTGGCTCGACGAGCTGCCCGACGTGCGCGCGGCGGCGGATCTCCGTCTCGGCGACGTGCGCGACGCCGGCAGCGTCGAGGCCGCGGTCGACGGCTGCGAGATCGTCCTCCACCTCGCCGCGCTCATCGCGATCCCGTACAGCTACGACGCGCCGCGCTCGTACGTCGACACCAACGTCACTGGCACGCTCAACGTGCTCGAGGCCGTCAAGCGAACCGGCGCGACGCGGCTCGTGCACACGTCGACGAGCGAGGTGTACGGCACGCCGGACGTCGTGCCCATCACCGAGGACCACCCGCTGCGGGGCCAGTCGCCGTACAGCGCGAGCAAGATCGCAGCCGACAAGCTGTGCGAGGCGTGGGCGTGCTCGTTCGGGACACCCGTCGTCGTGCTCCGGCCGTTCAACACGTTCGGTCCGCGTCAGTCGGCGCGCGCGGTGATCACGACCGTGCTGAGCCAGCTGCTCGCGGGCCGTACCGAGATCCGGCTCGGCAGCACCGCACCACGACGCGACTTCACGTACGTCACCGACACCGTCGACGGGTTCGTCCGCGCCGCGACCGCCGCGCTCGAGCCCGGCACCGTCGTGCAGCTCGGCACCGGGACGACGGTCTCGATCGGCGAGCTGGTCGAGCGGGCCGCGAAGGCCCTCGACGTCGACGTGACGGTGGTCGAGGACGAGCAGCGCCTCCGTCCCGAGCGCAGCGAGGTGATGGTCCTCCTGAGCGACCCGCGCCGCGCGCGCGAGCTCCTCGGGTGGAAGCCGTCCGTCTCGCTCGACGAGGGGCTGGCGCGCACCGCGGCGTGGCTCGCGGCGCGGCCGGGCGCGATCGACCCGGACCGGTACCAGACATGAGCTGCCCGTTGTCGGAGCCGCTGCTCGGCGGGAACGCCGACGGCTACGTGCGCGACGCGCTCGCGAGCACCTTCGTCGCCAATGGGCCGTACGTCGCGCGCTTCGAGGACGAGGTCGCAGCGCGCGTCGGCGCGCCCTTTGCCGTCGCGTGCGCGAGCGGCACGGCCGCGATCCACCTCGCGCTGCACGCGCTCGGGATCGGGCCCGGCGACGAGGTCTGGGTGTCGGACCTCACGTTCGTCGCGTCGGCGAACCCGGCCCGGTACTGCGGGGCGCGGGTCACGCTCGTGGACAGCGAACGTGAGTCGTGGAACCTCGCGCCCGACGTCGTCGTGGGCGAGCTCACCCGGCGCGCCCGCCGCGGAGTCGCGATGCCGGCCGCGATCGTGGCCGTCCACCTGCTCGGTCATCCGGCCCACCTCGGGCCCGTCCTGGAAGCCGCGGCGCGTCACGGCGTCCCCGTCGTCGAGGACGCGGCCGAGGCGCTGGGCGCGACCTGGACCGCCGGGGCCGGGCCCGCGCTCGACGGGCGCGAGGTCGGCACGGTCGGCACCGTCGGCTGTTACTCGTTCAACGGCAACAAGATCATGACGACGGGCGGTGGCGGCATGGTCGTGACGCACGACGCCACGCTCGCGGCGCGCGTCCGGCACCTCGCCACGCAGGCGAAGGAGCCCGGCGTCGGGTACGTCCACGACGAGATCGGGTTCAACTACCGGATGAGCAACCTCGCGGCCGCGCTCGGCGTCGCGCAGCTCGAGCAGCTCGACGCGTTCCTTGCCCGGCGGCGCGCGATCGCCGATCGCTACGACGCCGCGTTCGCGGACGTCGACGGCATCAAGGCCGCGCCCGACTGCGCGTGGGCGCGGCGCTCAGGGTGGTTGTCGAGCATCGTGTTGGAGGACGAGGTGACGCGCGAGCGCGTCCGGCTCGCCCTGGACGGCGCGGGCATCGAGTCACGCCCGGTGTGGCCGCCGCTGCGCACACAGGCGCCGTACCGCGACGCGCCGGTCCTCGGCGGGAACGTCGCCGTGGAGCTCGGCGAGCGGGTGCTGAACCTCCCCTCGTCCGCGAGCCTCGGCGACGAGCAGCAGGAGCGCGTGATCGACGTCGTACGCCACGCGCTCTGGAGTCACTCGACCCCCGCTCTCAGGGTGAGCTGACTCCCGCACGCTCGCAGAGCACGACCAGCTCGTCGATCCAGTACTGCTCCGGACCGGTGCTGCGGCCGCGGCGCTGCACGTCGACGACACCGAGACCGGCGTCGCTCGCGAGGACGCGCACGAGTCCCTCGTCGACGAGCGCCGTGCACGGCGTCCCCGCGAGCGGGCCGTCCACGATGTCGTCGACGCTGCGCTCACCGACCCGGCGTGCCGCGTGCCACGCGTACGTCCGCGGCGTGAACGCGATCGACAGGAACGAGCCGCCCGGGCGCAGCACACGGGCGACCTCACGCCACGCGGATCCCGTCCGGTCCTCGGGTACGTAGGCGATCGCCTCGACGTCGAGGACGAGGTCGAACACGGCGCTCGGCAGCGGCAGCGCGAGCGCGTCGCCGACCGCGAGCCGAGCCGGCATCCCTTCGTCGCGCAACCGGTCGCATGCGCGCTGCGCTCCTTCGCGCGACAGGTCCACGCCGAACGCGTCGTGGCCCTCGTGCTCCAGGTACCACAGCTGCGCGCCGGCACCCGACCCGATCTCGAGCACACGCATCCGCTGACCGCGCGACAACCGCGCAACGGCACGCACGACCTCCTCGGCCGGCCACCGTCCCCACGCGCGGGTGCTGAAGACGTCGTCCCACGGCGTCGCCGTGCGAGCGGTCAGCACTCGACCGCTCCGGTGGGCAGAGGCCGTGCCGTGCCGCGCGCGACGGCCCGGTCGTGAGCGCGGCGGTCGAAGGCGCGCGCCGCGATGAGGAGCTGCTCCTCGCGGGGCGCGAACCGGCGCTTGAACCGCAGCAGCGAGTCGTCGTCGGCGGTCGTCACGCCGCCGCCGAGCAGCAGCTCGCGGACACCACGCGCCGCGAGCTCCTCGTGCGCGCGCCAGATCGCCAGCGTCGTGGCGGCACCCGCGCGACCCCACCGGGTCCCGTAGACGTAGCTCGCCACCGGACCGCTGACGACGACGAGAACGGCGGCGCCGTCCGCGCCGTCGTCCCCGACCGCTTCGCCGAGCCACGCGTCGACGGCACGATCCTCCGCGAGCGCGCGGAAGTACGCCTCGTCGAGCCGCCAACGGTCGGCCGCGCCCAGCCGGTCCATGTGCTCGGCGTAGCGCCGCGCGAAGCGCGTCGCGTTCGAGCGGTCGAGCGGCGACCAGCACTCGGTGAGCACGCGGCGCGCCTGCGCGAGGTCGCGGCGCATGTTGCGACTGAGTGCACCGCGACGCGCGTCGATGTCGGCGAGCTCCGAGACGCAGATGACCTTCTCGGGGCGTGCGGACCACGCCTCCGTGACGGCCTGCCGGTGCGGCAGCCACGGCCCGAGCAGCGCGACCTCGCTCGCGACGCCGAGCTCGCGCAGCGCCGCGTCGATCGCGGATCGCACGGTGTCCACGACCGCGTCCGGGTCGTCTGCCGCGACGATCGGCCCGCCGTACTCGGGCGTCCGGGCCAGCACGACGCCTTCATCCGCGTCGGTGAGCAGCAGCGGGTACGCGGCGCGCCAGCCGTCGCCCTGGACGACGAGCAGGACCGGACGCCCGCCCCGTGAGCTCGCGG
>Ga0070739_10002562_pt1 | contig 24190 bp, 18 predicted proteins | sample Coa_R1_7_FD_66445 | JGI IMG/M metagenome (GOLD analysis project Ga0070739, IMG submission 66445) | Surface soil microbial communities from Centralia Pennsylvania, which are recovering from an underground coalmine fire - Coalmine... | ecosystem: Environmental > Terrestrial > Soil > Unclassified ... | reverse complement strand
ACGAAAAAAGCTGGCACCTCAAGCAGGCCCTGGTGCGGCGCCAGACCAACGTGCGCAAGGAAACGAAGCTCTTCCGCGAGTACGCGCGCCAGGCATTCGAAGACACGCTGACGCTGTACCTGCATGGCACCTGCTGCGACATCGACGTCGAAACCGGTCCGCGGCAGATGCCTAGCCGTTACCTGCGCCGCCGCCTGGAACTGCTGATTTCGCTCTATCCGCCGCCCGAGGGGTATGCGGTGCTGCCGGAACAATTGAAAGCGCGGTAACCTCCCCGCGTCTCGGCGGTTCATGATCCATCGCTACGCCAAGCCCGACCGCACCAGCAGCGCGCGCGGGTCCGGCTCCCGCCCCATGAAGCGCCGGTACAGCTCCGCCGGGTCTTCGCTATCGCCTTTCGAGAGGATGCACTCCTGGAACGCGCGGCCCACTTCGCGGCTGAAGATGCCCTCGTTGTGGAAGCGAGTGAAGGCGTCGGCGTCCAGCACTTCGGCCCACTTGTACGAGTAATACCCCGCGCCATAGCCGACCGGGCTGCCGAACAGGTGCGTGAATCCCGCGATCATGGCGTGCTGCGGCGGCAGTGGCGCCGGCGTAAATTCCTGCAGAATGGCCCGCGTGTAAGCGATCGGCTCGCCATCCCGCATGGGATCGTAGCGCATGTGCAGCAGCAGGTCCACGAAGCCAAAGCCGAGCTGGCGCATCTGCGCATTGGCGGCGCGGAAAGTGCGCGCCCGCTTCATTTTCTGAAAGAGATCTTCCGGGATCGGCTCGCCAGTTTGCCAATGCCGCGCGAACAGATCCAGCGCGGGCCGCTCCCAGCACCAGTTCTCCATAATCTGGCTCGGCAACTCCACGAAATCCCAGGCCACGCTGGTGCCCGCCATCGACCGGATCTCGACCCGGCTCAGCATGTGGTGCAGCAGGTGGCCGAATTCGTGGAAGATGGTCTCGACTTCGCGGTGCGTCAGCAGCGCCGGCTTGCCGCCCACCGGAGGTGTCAGGTTGCCGCAGATCAGCCCCAGATGCGGTTCGAAGCCGTGGTCTACCGGCCGCCCGGTGATCAACGCGTCCATCCAGGCGCCGCCCCGCTTATTTTCGCGCGGGTACCAGTCGGCGTAGAAGCCGCCCAGAAAGACGCCGTTTTCGTCGTGCATGTGGTAGCAGCGCACCTGCGGGTCCCACACCGGGGCCTGCGCTTCCGTGACCTTTACGCCGTAGAGCCGCTCCACCAGGCTGAACAGTCCGGCCGTGACGCACTCGAGCGAAAAATAGGGCCGCAGCGATTCTTCATCGAAATCGTAGAGCGCGGCGCGCTGCTTTTCGGCGTAGTAGGCCACGTCCCAGGGCTCGATCGGCGGCGCGGCGGCGCCTTCGATCGAGCGGCGGAACTCAAGCAGCTCCTGATTCTCTTCGCGGAAGCGGCGCTCGGTCTTCGCTTTCAGATCCTCCAGGAACTCGAGGGCGTGCGCGCCGGTGTGCGCCATCCGGTCCTCGAGCACCAGGTCGGCGAAATCGCGGAAGCCGAGCAGCTCGGCTTTGGCCCGCCGCAGTTCGAGGATGCGCGCGGTCAGCGGCCGGTTGTCGTGGTCCGCCTCCGTGGCGCGCACCGAGTAGGCTTCGTACAGGTGGCGGCGGATGCCGGCATCCGCCAGGTACGTCATCACCGCGAAGTAGTCGGGCGCCTGCAGAGTGAAGCGCCATCCCGGCTTGCCCTTGCGTTCGGCGCTATGCCGCGCGGATTCGACCGCGGACGGCGGCAGGCCGGCCAGTTGCGCCGGGTCCTCGATCAGCAGCTCGAAGGCGTTGGTGGAATCGAGAACGTTTTCGGAGAATTTGGTCGTGAGCTGCGTGAGTTCGATGTCGATCTCTTCCAGGCGCTTTTTGCCGGCCGCATCGAGTTCCGCGCCGTGGCGGCGGAAGGTGTCCATCGTCTTGCGCAGAAAGCGCCGGCGCGCCCCTTCGAGCGCCTGTGCCTCGCCCGTCGCGGCATAAGCCTTGATCGCCTGCCACAGCCCCTGGTGCAGAGGAATCCCGGTGTAGAACGCGCTGACTTCCGGCTGCACCGCGTTGAAGGCGGCGCGCAGCTCGGGGTAGGTGGCGACCGATTCGAGATGCCGCACCACGCCCATGGCCCGGTCGAGCGGCTCGGTGAGGCTGTCGAGCGCGTCCATCGTGTTGTCGAAGGTGCGTGGGCCCGGCTGCGCGGCAAGAGCTTCCAGGCGCTCGCGTGCGCCGGCCAGCAAGGTGGCGATGGCGGGCTCCACGTGCTCCGCCCGGATCCGGTCGAACGGGATCTGGAAACCTAACGAAAGAAGCGGGTTGTCAGCGCTGGACTGGGGCATTTTCTCCAGCGTACCAGTAACCGCATCCGCCACGGGGGCACCCCGTGCAAAAAACGACAAAACGAGTAACATAGAAGGGAATGGCTTTTCAAGGCAATGGGAACGCCGCCCGCGAGGGGGAGGAGCGGCGCAATATGTTTGCCCTGGTGATGTACATCCCGGGGCCGCTCGGCCGGTTCCTCGACGATCTGCGGCTGGAGCTGGTGCCGCATTGCAATCCGCATGCGCACGTGAGCGTGCTGCCGCCGCGTCCTCTCGCGGTGCATTGGTCCGCGGCATCGCAGCGGGCGCGCGCCCTTACCGAAGGATGGTCGCCCTTCGATCTGGAGCTGGCTTCGGTGGAGGTGTTCCCCGCCACGGATGTGATCTACATCGAGGTTGGGGCCGGCGCGGCGGAGCTCCGCGCGCTGCACGCCGCGATGAATGCCGGCACGCTGGAATTCGACGAGCCCTACGAATACCACCCTCATATCACTCTGGCGCAGGACATCGCCCACGAGGACGTTCCGCGGCTCACCGCCATTGCCCGCCGCCGCTGGGCCGAGTACCGCGGCAGCCGCTGGTTCCGCGCCGAGCGCGCCGCTTTCGTGCAGAATGCGGGAGATAACTGCTGGGTGGATCTGGCGGAGTACGCGCTGGGTGCGGTTACGGTCTGAGGGGCGAATTTTCCATGGGGAGCCAGTACTGGAAATTTGCCGAACTCAAGCTGGCAACGTGCGGACACTCCCTCCGGAACCTGGTGCAGGTCCTTACGGTGGCTTTGCCCTCCAAAACTGAGAGCGAAGTGGCACGCCGAAGACAACACGACGCTCAGCTCGTTGTGGCCTGCCGCCCTATTGCATCATCGATTTGAGCGATAATTCGTCTGATGGACGAGCTGCGCTCTGCCACACGCTTCCTGGTGCGCCATCCCGGGCTCTCAGTGACAGTTGTTATTGTCCTCGCCGCCGGCATAGGAAGTCTTGCGGTTGTTTTCAATGTTTTTGACGTTTTCCTGCTGCGGTCCTTACCGGTGCCGCGGCCCGGTGAATTGGTTCGCTTAGTGCAGAACCTGCCACGGATGGGCAAGCAGAGCGCCTTCACTGCGGGCTACTTCGATGCCTTGCGGGAGTCCCAGTCACTGACCGCGGTTTTCGGTGAGATCGAGCGGCGGGTGCTCCTCTCCGGGAGGGGCCGAACGGAGCAGGTTCGAGCCCGGCTGGTTACACCGGGGTTCTTTCAGGCACTAGGAACCAACGCTCTGTTGGGACGAACGCTAGTGCCTGCCGACGGTGACGAGAGTCAGGCGGCGCCTCCGGCGGTGCTGAGCTACGCTTTCTGGAAGACGCGATTCAACGCCGACCCTGGCATCATAGGCAGTAAGATCAAGTTAAATAACAATCTCTTTGCGATAGTCGGAGTGACCCCGGAGGGGTTCAACGGGACCTCCATCGATATGGCGCCGGCCGTGCGAGTGCCGCTACGTTGTCTACCTTTGCTATCCAGTCGCGCCCCAGCCCTCCGTTCTCTTTACGGGCCCTTGGAGATCGGTGCCCGTCTCAAGAGCGGCTTCAGCTATCAGCAGGCGCAGGCGGAATCCTCCCTTATTTGGCGTGCGACCACTCGCGCCTACCTGGAGACGCTTCCAGCTTTTCGTCGCGATCCTGATGCCTTGGAAGGGGCCCTTCGCTCGAACGTCGAATTGCAAACGCTCAGACAGGGCACCTCGGTGTTGCGCGAACGCCTCGGCACCTCACTGAAACTTGTGCTCGCAGCCACGGTAGCATTGCATCTCGTGGTTTGTGCAAACGTCGCCGTGCTGCTTCTCGCGCTCGCCGCCGCACGCCGGCCGGAGATGGCCATTCGGGTCGCGCTTGGGTCCACGCGCGGCCGACTTGTAAAGCAGTCACTGATCGAATCATCTCTGCTGGTGACTACGGGAGCGGTTTGCGGGGTGGCGTTGGCGAAGGCGCTTGCTCCCTTGACAGCCAACCTCATGCCAACGGTTCGGGACATCGGCGCGAATACCCTGGCTTTGTCGATCGATCTGAGGCTACACGGCAAGGCCATGGCTGTCGCCGTCGCAACCGCGGCGAGCACCGCTCTGCTCACCGGTATTGCTCCAGCCGTGGCAGCATCCCGGTCCCATCCAGGCCCCGATCTCGCCTCAAACCGATTCTCGTCATCCTGGAAGGGGCGGCAGGCTTTACTGGCATTCGAAATCTCCTTGTGTACCTTTCTCCTGGCGCTTGCTATCCTGCTGATCCAGACCTTCGAGCACTTGCACAACGTGAACACGGGCGTCGATGTGGCGCACGTTGTAGCCCTATCTTTCGACCCCTCCCTGTCTGGCTACACCCCCGAACGCGTCCGGACCTTTCAGCAGGAGTTGCTCGCTCGTGTGCGCGCGATGAAAAATGTCCACTCGGCTGCTACTGCTGCCGTGGGGCTTCTGCGCGGCAGCGGGTTAAAGACATCAGTCGCCCCGGCCGGCCAGCCCCTGTCAGCCGCTGATCAGTTGTCGACCAGCACCAATGACGTTTCGACGGACTACTTTGCCACACTTGGCATAAACGTAATCTGGGGACGCAGCTTCCAGGCCAGCGATGAGACCGCCGGCAAACCGGCAAAGGCAGTCGTGAACAGAGCATTTGCGGAGCGGTATTTTCCACGCGCCAATCCCATCGGCCAGCGATTCGGCCGCGGTAGAGACTTCGCTGGAGCGGATTTTGAAATCATCGGGGTCGTGGAGAATTCCAAGTACCGTTCCCTTCGCGAGCCCACAGTGCCCACATTTTTTACTCTCGGCCATTCTTGTGACGTGCTGTATGTTCTTACGCAAGGGAGACCTGAGGCGCTGGTCGAACCAGTACAGCGCGCTGTCGCCGCCCTTGACCCCAATGTCCCCGTTCTGGAAGCGCGTACTTTGGCCGCAGAGGTCGATAATGGCGTCGCTGCGGAGTCTGTAGCTGCCATGCTAGGGACGGTTTTCGCGACTGGCTCTACCTTGATGGTGGCAATCGGCCTGTTCGCCCTGTTTGAAACTCTGATGTCACAGAGGAGACGCGAAATCGCAATCCGAATGGCGCTCGGAGCTTCCCACGGCGAGATGATCTTACGGGTAATCGCGAAGGCATTCACTCTTTCCGGCTCGGGCGTCATAGGAGGATTTACTCTCGCGTTGATTTTCCGGCGAGTCGTGCAATCCTGGGTGGATGAGGCGGTGACCGGCAACCCACGGGCGCTTCTGGCCGCTGGAGCCCTGATCATCTTCATTTCGCTCCTCGCCGCCGTAACCCCCGCATGGAAAGTAAAATCCCTACCCGTCGGCGTCGTGCTTCGCCATGACGGTTGAGTCTCGATTAGCGCCCCCCACTGAAGTAATCATCCGTGCATCAGTGGATGTGGGACCCGGGGGAATCCCGGATTGACGCGAGTGGGCGTCAGGCCACAAACTGCTAGTGACCGTGAAATCGCAGCACAAGGACGCTGAGAAGATGTCATGCTTAAGACTGGGCGGGATCCTGTGCTTTAGTCTTTTTCAAATTGCCGCTGCCGGACTCAACGACCCGGCCTGCTCTGTTTGGGTGAATGGCGGCAGCGACAATGACGGCAACTTTTGCACTGACTCGAGTTGCGGGACAACTTGCGGCTTGTCGCCCCTGAGCTTGCAGCGTGTCCTCAATCCGGATACGTTGGGAATTTTCGAGCGAACGGAAGGCTCCGCCAGCGTCGTCGATTTGGTCGTGCCCAATTCGCCCGCGGCGCTCGGAGGCATTCTGGAGGGAGACCACATTTTAAGCGTAGATGGACTTCCTGCACCTCTAACCGGTTCCAACCGTCAAATTTGGAATCAGGGACGCGATCACGTGCTTCGGGTTCTCCGAAACGGGAGAATCCTTACTTTGGCAATTCGGACGGAAGGTCTTCGTGACGTGCTGTTGCAAGCCTTGTACGGAGACAAAATGGCCACTGGTGTGACGATTCCGATGAAGCCGTTCGTTTCCGGCCTCAACACGAGCCGGACCAATAACGGACTCTTGGTCACAGGGTTGCTGCCGTTTAGCCCCGCTGATCGCGCCGGATTGAAAGCAGGAGATCTGGTGGTAACGGTAACGCCGGCATCCTCGGAACCGATCCCGGATGCGACCGCCTCGATCGAGGCAGCCGATTATCGAAGCGAAATCAGCTTGCAGGTCCTCCGTTCAGGGCAACGGTTGTCCTTCCGTCTGGAAATGGCTTCCGTCACTGAATTACTGAGGGCAGCCGCCGAATCGGGAGCCAGCCGTTCGATGAGCTCTTACACTCCAACCTCGTTCTAACCCGCGGAATCAACGGCAGGGGGCGGTATCTCTGCTGCCCTCCTGAAGAACGCTTTGTCCCATGCGACTCCTGACCTTGGGCTGTCTTCTGCTCGGCTGTTCCCTCGTTCTCGCAGCCAATTCTTTAGCTTCGGAGGTGGTTGACGAGACAATTGAGGTTGCCCGGAGTTTACCTCCTCTCGAGCGGGCCAACGCGCTCTTGATAATTGCAGACGATTGCGTTGAGATCAGTCCCGAGAAATCGACGCGGCTCGCCCTCGATGTCTTAGAACTGGTACGCAGCGGCTTACCCGGATCTTCCCAACTCGCCATTGAAAAGAACGCGCTGCTGGTATTGGCCCGCACTCAGCCCGGCCGCGCAGTCCAAGCCTACCTGAGTCTTCGGCCCAATCCAGGATTCACAGCCGAGGACATTCGCGCAGACGGCGCCGAACCTCTGTTTGGCATTCTTCTCGATCGCCAGGGGAAGGCGGCTATACCCGATATCTATCGGATTGTACGCTATCTTGCGGGTAGCGGTCAGTATCCGTTCCGTGGCGTTGGGATGGCCATTTCCCGATATCTGAGTGACGATCCGCGGACTAGCGAGCGACTGTTGCGGGCAGCGCTCGATAGCTTTGCCAAGCCTTCCGGGTACCGTGCCGAGGTCCACGATTTCGCCGAAATGGTTTTCAGGAGTTGGAGAGCCGCTCCTGTGAAATTGTTGCGCGAGGAGGTCGCAGCGTTGCAGGCAGCCCTATCCCGTCTACCAGCAGACCCGCGCGGCAGTGTTTTCGAAGTTTGTTCCGATAACGGCTGCGCACGGTTTCCAACCCAGCGGGAGATGCTCATGTTCAGGCTGTCGCCGCTCATTTCCCGCATCGGTGGCAGCGTACGGCCTGTGATCGGAGCCGCGCCTCCGTTGCCTGATGAACCGGCCCTCGTGGTTTCGGTGCTTCGCTCTGAATCGGTCACCGACAAGGAGTTCCAGGCGCGCGTAGACGAGCAACGCATCCTGCAAATGTATGACGGCGTTAAGCATCTGTCGGCTCAGCCGCCGAGGACCGCCTTCATGTTTACGGATCCCCACTATCGCATCACGGAATTGCGGCATCTCAGTGCTCGAGAAGTATCTCTGGCAGCCCGGTACGTCGACCGCTTTCAAGACGAAGGCAAAAAGACCCTGATTCGCGCTGCCCTGGCTCCCGCGTACGCAGCCGTCGACCAGAAGGTCGCGAAGGAGTGGCTCCTTGAAGCACGTCAGGCCCTGAGTCATACGGATCCCGGGCTGGATAAAGTTCGTCTCGGTTTGGTAATCGCGCTGGGACTTACTGCCCTCGGCGATCGCCATCAGCCAGTCCCGCTGTTCCTCCAATCGCTCGACCTCGGCATGGAGTTGTACGGGGTCGATCTCCTTGGGGCTGCCGGTACAGCAAGCTATGTATCTGATTACCTGGGCTGTCTCTGTGAAGCCACCGAGCAGATGGCCCACGCTGACACCTCTGAATATCTCCTTTCGCGGATCAGTCGCGCGGGCAGTCCGGCGCTTCGTGCCGCACTCCTGTCAAGCTATGCCCGCGGGCGCGCGGCCGCTGCTGACACCGTCGGCGGACGATAACTGCAAGCGTTGCGTGCCCGGCGGATCTGCCGACCTCAAGCCGGGTTGGTCGCAACCCGTCTTCTTGTGCCTGCCCGCTAAAGAAATCGCGCGTCCCGCCGATACCTCCTATGTGAAAACAGTTGTAGTTTGCGATTCCGAACCGGTGGCGATGGAGGGTCTGCGTCTTCTTCTGCAAGGCGGAGACGCGATGCGGCTGGTAGCCGCGGAGGGCTCTCCGGCGGAAGCCATGGACGCCATTCGCGATTTGAATCCCTGCCTGGCCGTATTCGACAAGAATTTCGGCCTGGAGCGCGTCATGGACTGCTTGCGCCGGCTGCGCGATTTCGGCTGCGACACCCGCGCCGTGGTCTGGGGATCTGCAATTTCCGAGTCCGACGCGCTACGGCTGCTGCGCGCGGGAGCGAGCGGGGTGATCCGTAAGAGCGCATCGCTCGAACTCCTGCGCGAGTGCCTCGATGCGGTAGCCGCCGGGCTGAGCTGGATTGAGCAGGGGATGATCGAGTCGGCCGAACGGCCTGCGCCGTCCCGCCCGCCGCTCACGTACCGCGAACTACAGGTTCTGGAGCTGGTGGAGCAGGGGATGAGCAACAAGGCCATTGCGGCCGAGCTCGGCATCCGCATCGGAACGGTGAAGATTCACCTTCGCCACATCTTCGAAAAGACCGGCATCCACGGCCGCTACGGTCTGGCCCTCTCCGGTCTGCGCGCCCGCACCACAACTGCCGACGGGAAAACCGCAGCGGATGGCGGGAACATCCCCGGTGACGGTGGGAATGACGGCCCGCCGGTTGCTGCCCCCGGCGAGCCCGGTTCGCCACGTTCCGGCCCAGATGCGGCGCGAGCCAGCCTCCAAATCCGCATTTGCTAGAATTCTCTGGTGTCCCAACTGTTCGAACGCAAGCCCATTGCCGCGCTGATGTCGGAGACGGAAAGCGCGGGCGGGCTGAAGCGGAGCCTTGGCGCCGGCGATCTCATCATGCTGGCGATCGGCGCGGTGATCGGAGCGGGGATCTTCGGCGCCATCGGGACGGCCGCTGCGGGACAACTCGGTCCGAACGGCGAGGTCATCCGCGCCGGCGCCGGGCCGGCGCTGGTCTTTTCGTTCCTGCTGCTCGGCGGTGCCTGCGCCTTGGCCGGCCTCTGTTACGCCGAACTCGCCGCGATGATTCCGCAGGCCGGCAGCGCGTACGCGTACTCGTATGCCACCCTCGGCGAGCTGGTCGCCTGGATCATCGGCTGGGACCTGATTCTCGAATATGCCGTCGGCAACGTCGCTGTGGCGATTTCCTGGGGCGATTACTTCAACACGCTGCTGCGCGGCATCGGCATAAACCTCCCGGCTTTTCTCAGCACGGGTTACCGCACGGCGCTGCTCAGCCCCGATCCCCAGATCCACGGGCTGCTGCAATCCGCGCCGCACTTCGCCGGTATTCCGGTTCTGGTGAATCTGCCGGCGTTCGGCATCGTCATGCTGATTACCTGGCTGCTGCTGCACGGCGCGCGGGAAAGCGCCACGGCCAACAACATCATGGTCGCGGTCAAGCTGGTGGCGCTGGCGATCTTCGTGGGCGTCGGCCTCACCCATATTCACCCCGCCAATTTGCATCCGTTCGCGCCGAACGGCTTCCGCGGCATTCACCAGGGCGCGGCCATCGTCTTCTTCGCCTACATCGGCTTCGACGCCATCTCGACCGCCGCCGAGGAGACCCGCAACCCGCAGCGCAACCTGCCCATCGGCATCCTGGGCGGGCTCGGCATCTGCACGCTGATCTACGTGATCGTCGGGTTCGTTCTCACCGGCATGGTACCCGCCAAAGAGCTGGCGGTGGCCGATCCGCTGGCGCGCGCGCTGCAGCTCGCGGGCTTCCAACGCGTCGGCGGCCTGGTCGCACTCGGCGCGGCCGTGTCGATGGCCGCCGTGCTGCTTGTATTTCAGTACGGCCAGCCGCGCATCTTTTTCGCCATGGCGCGCGATGGACTGCTTCCGCAGTGGGCCGCGAAGATCCATCCGCGCACGCGCATCCCCTGGACCACGACGCTGCTCACCGGCATCTTCGTGGCCCTCTGGTCCCTGGTGGGAGATGCCGCGGAAACCTACGACCTGACGAATATTGGCACGCTCTTCGCCTTCATACTGGTGAGCATCGGAGTTCTGGTGCTGCGCTATAAGGAGCCGGAACGACCGCGCCCCTTCCGCGTCCCGCTGGTGTGGCCCGTGACGATGCTCTCCGCCGGCGGCTGCCTGTTCATCATGCAAGGCCTGCCGCACGAAGCCTGGGAGCGGTTTTTGATCTGGCTGGTGATCGGCCTGCTGCTCTACGTGACGTATGGGTATCGTCACAGCGGCCTGCACGGAAAGAAGGCCGGGAAACCGTTGCCGCAGGACGTCCATTAACCGTCCCGCGTGCGGCGAACTGGAGCGCCGCCGGACGAGCGCGGCCCATGGCGGGCCGTGCTCATCCACGCGCGATCCCGGTTACCGCTTGCGCTGGCCCTGCGTCTGGTGACGGATCTTCTTCTTGTTCGATCCGCGAGCCACGCCCGCGGCGCGCTTGGCCTTCGGCGCCGCTTTCTTGCGCGCCGCGCGCTTCAGCTTTTTCCGTTCTGCCTTATCCTCGATGTTCTTCGTGTTCATCAGTTTCGCTTTAATCCTGCGTATTTTTCAACGAGTTTCTTGAGCCCGAATTTAGGGAAGTTTACTGTGATCTTAGCATCCTCGCCTTCCCCTTCGCGCCGCACCACGGTCCCGGTCCCATACTTGGGATGCTCGACCGTCATCCCCGTACGCGCCGCGCGCCGCACGGGCGGAGCCGCCGCGGGCAGCGGCTTAGTGGCCAGCGGCGGCCGCGGAAACTGGGACGGCTGATGCGCCGGCGGACGGTGCGCCGGCTGCATCGTATTGGCCGGGGGCCGCGGAGCCGACGGCGCGCCGGCAGCCGGCCGCGGTCCCACAGTCTGCCGCGGTCCGTTGAACGGCAGCCCGCGTTCCCCAAAAAACTGGTTGATGTTCTCGATCGAGTTGTAGGTCTTGCCCGTGAACGTGTTGCGCCGCGCGGATTGCCGGGCGTCGTAGCGTTCGCTGAACAGGTTCACCTCGCCCGGCTCGTCCTGCGGACCCAGGTTTTCGATCAGCTCCGACGGCACTTCGCCCAGGAACCACGAGGGCGTCGACCGCTCCTGCTCGCCGCCGCCGAAACGCCGCCGGTAGCGCGCCCACGTCAGCACCAGCTTTTTGCGCGCGCGCGTCATCCCGACGTAGCACAGCCGCCGCTCCTCCTCGAGCGCCTCTTCCGAATTCATCGACCGGCTGTGCGGGAACAGCCCCAGCTCCATGCCCGAGAGAAACACCACCGGAAATTCCAGGCCCTTGGCGTTGTGCAGCGTCATCAACGTCACCGGCGCCTGCTCGTCGAATGCATCGGTCTCCGCCACCAGCGCCGCGTGGTCCAGGAAGTCACCCGCCGTTTCGCCACGCTCCGCCGCCTCGGCCGCGGCGTTGATCAGCTCGTTCAGGTTTTCCAGGCGCGTTTCGGATTCGGGCGTCTTCTCCTGCTCGAGCATCCGCCGGTACCCGGTGCGGTCCAGGATGAAGCGGATCAGCTCCGGCAGGCTCTGCGATCCCGCGACCAGCGACATCTCCTGCACCAGGTTGCGGAACGCCACCAGCGCCGACTGCGCCCGCGTCGAAAGCCCCTGCCCGTCGATGATCCGGCCGATCGCATCCCACAGCCCGATGCCGTTCTCCCGCGCGACCGCTTCGATCTGCTCCATCGTGGTTTTGCCGATCCCGCGCGCCGGCGTGTTGATGATGCGCAGCAGGCTCGCCGAATCGTTGTTCGAAAGGGCGAGCTTCAGGTACGCCACCGTGTCCTTGATCTCGGAACGCTGGTAAAAGCTGAACCCGCCGACGACGTTGTACGAGCGCCCGTAGCGCCGCAGCGCCTCTTCGATCTGCCTCGACTGGAAGTTGGTCCGGTACAACACCGCCACATGGTCGCGCGGGTTTGAAGCCAGATGCTTTTCAATCGAATCCGCGATGAACAGCGCCTCATTTTCCGCGTCGAAGCCCGCGTAGAGACCGATCCGGGACCCCGCCGCCGCTTCCGTCCACAGCTTCTTGCCCTTGCGCGCCTTGTTGTTCTCGATGACTGCGCCCGCGGCCGCCAGGATGTTCTTGGTCGAGCGGTAGTTCTGCTCCAGCCGGATGGTCTTGGCTTTGGGGAAATCGCGCTCGAAATCGAGAATGTTGCGGATATCCGCCCCGCGCCAGCTATAAATCGACTGGTCCTCGTCGCCGACCACGCACACATTGCCGTGGGCTTCGGTCAGCAGCCGCATCAGCTCGTACTGGCTGCGATTGGTGTCCTGGTATTCATCCACCATCACGTAGCTCAGCCGCCGGTTCCAGGCTTCGCGCGTCGGCTGGTCGGTGTGGAGCAGGCGCACCGCTTCGAGCAGCAGATCGTCGAAATCGAGCGCATTGGCGTTGCGCAGCGTTTTCTCATACTCCTCGAAGACCGCCGCCACGCGCTCCGATTCCTGATTCACCGCGTTCTTGTAGAGATCCTGCGGCGTTTCCCTGCGGTTCTTGGCGGCGCTGATCCGCGACAGCACGGCGCGGTACTGCAGGAAATCCTTCTCATCCAGGCCCAGCGCCCGGTACGCCGCTTTAATCAGCGAAAGCTGGTCGTCATCGTCATAGATCGTGAAACGCCGGGTGAATCCGGGGCGGACGCGCGCCAGCGGGTCGCCATCGCGCCGTAGAAGGCGCACGCAGAAGGAGTGGAACGTCGAGACGTTGGGCGCCGAATCGAGCGGCACGCCATCGAGCAGCTTCGCCACGCGTTCCCGCATCTCGTTCGCCGCCTTATTGGTGAAGGTTACGGCCAGCACCGCGGAGGGCGGCACATGCCGGGAGGTAATGATATGGGCGATGCGATGGGTGATGACCCGGGTCTTACCGCTTCCGGCTCCCGCCAGAATCAGCAGCGGCCCTTCAGTGTGAGCGACGGCTTCCCGCTGCTGCGGGTTCAGGCCTTTCAGGAAATCCATCAAGAATTAGGGGACCACCTAAGTGTAACACGTACACCCGTTTGGCCTGATAAACGGCGAAATTACCGTGACGCCGCAGGCGACCGCAACGGCGTCCCCGGTCCCGGCGGAATCAGCAAAGCCGCCAGCACCGCCACCAGGAGGACCACCAGAGTGAGCACATCGGGATTGAACATCTATCTCCTCTTCCGGCCTACACGTCTGCTCCAACCCACGAGCGATCTCCGGAACCGAAACAGAACAGGTGCGCTCCGCCTGAGGGTACTGCTAGCGTGCTGTAGGAACTTTTGTATCTTATCACAGCTTTTCGCGATTTTTCCAGCTTTTGGCGGCTGCCCGCTACCGCAACAGGCCCCGCACCCGCAGCCAATCGGCGAGCCGCGCGGGCCATGTCCCGAGCGTGGCATCCGTCGCCGCCAGTCCGACGCCGTGCGGTCCGTGCTCGTAAACGTGCAGTTCCGCCGGCACCCCCGCCTTGCGCAGCGCCTGGTAGAACAGGAGGCTGTTCTCCACCGGCACCACCGGGTCGTCGCTGGTGTGAAACAGGAACGTGGGCGGCGTCTGCGCGGTCACCTGCAATTCGTTCGAGAGGCTCTCGACCAGCTTCGGGTCGGGGTTGTCTCCGAGCAGCGCGCGCAGCGATCCCCGGTGCACGTACGGCGTGGTGAACGAAATCACCGGGTAGCAGAGCACCGCGAAGTCCGGGCGGCTCGAGGCGCGGTCGATCGGATCGGCCGCCATGGCGTTGCCGCCGTCGAAATGGGTGGCCGCCGTCGAGGCCAGGTGTCCGCCCGCCGAAAAGCCCATGATTCCCACGCGGTCCGGCATCACGCGATACGCCCCAGCACGCGCGCGCACGGTGCGAATGGCGCGCTGCGCGTCCCCCAATTCCACCGGATGGTGGTATTTCGGGCCGAGCCGGTATTTCAGAACAAACGCCGCCACGCCGAGCGAATTCAGCCATCGGGCCACCTGATCGCCCTCGTGGTCCATCGCCAGGTGGCTATACCCCCCGCCGGGGCAGACCACTACCGCCGTCCCCGCGCCGCGTCCGGGAGCCAGCAGGTATGGGGTGAGCGTCGGTTTGTCGATATCCGCGCTCCCTTGCGCCCCGGGAGCGCCGTCCGGCCAGAGCAACTCCGGCTCCGGGGCCCTCTGCGCTGGCAGGACCGACGCCGCTAGCGTGAGCACAATAACCAGTTTCATGCAAAACAAGATATCAGCTTACGGGTGGCGCGGACGCCCGGGCTGCGCCGAACCGAGTGTCCGCAGCAGTACTTTACCTCGGACTTCGCTACCTTTAGTACCGATCTAAGCCATTGGTTCCATTTGGCTGAATTCAGCCCGCCGGTATCGAGAGATAGACAAAATACGTGGTTCTAAATCGGGCATTCTCGGTTAAAGTATTCCTAACGGCACATGCGAAAGTCCTCCAGCCCACGCCTGGAACTCGCCCACGTTCTGCTTGCGCACGGTGAATTGGCGCCGCGGCTGACGCTGCAGACGATCCTGCAGGCGGGCGGCTATGCCGTGGACGTCGCTGCCACTCCGGCGGAAGCCGTTGCCAAGCTCGATCAGGGCAAATACGAACTTGTTTTGAGCGGCGATGAACCGGGTTTTCGACCGATCCTGGCCTACGCTCGCGTCAAGGAATACCGCCCGGCCACCGCCATGATCACGGCGTATGAACCGTCCCGGCGAAAACCCGTAACCCGAATGGATTCCGAGGTTTCGATCTATACCGAGAACGTCCCGAACCTGCTCGCCAAGGTGGCGGACCTGATCGGCTTGCGGGCCATCCGGCGTTACCGCCCGGCGCGGCAGGCCGTCTGAAGCTGGGCGGTACGCCCGCCCGTTTCCTATGTTCCTCTCCGCAGTGACCCGCGGAACGCGCCGCGGTGGAGTTGCCGCCGCCAGTCGGCTGCTCCGGCGGCCCTCCGCGTGATGTCTACTTCCCGTGTCCGCCGCCGCCCGCGGCGCCGCCTCCGCCGTGGCCCGCGGAACCGGCTCCGGCCGCTCCGGCGGAACTCGATCCCATGCCCGCCGAACCCGCATGGCTCGACCCGCCAAAGCCCGGTCCGGGAGAAGATGCAGAGGAAACCGCGCCGGAATAGCCGCTCATGCTCGATGCGGCGCGGGTATAACCCGGAGCCCCGGTTCCGTATCCGGGATCATTGCCGTACCCGCGGCCCGGATTCCAGCTATAAACCGGCCGTGGCGCGAAGAAGGCGTTATAAACCGCGAACGGGCTCCAGTAGGCATAGCCGTACGGGCTCATGATTCGTCCCTGGCACGGAATGTAAGTGCCGAGGCCGTAGTATGGGTTGTAGCTCCAAGTCCCCCACGGCCGCGCAAACGGGCCAGTTCCATATGGGCCGCCGTAAACGCTGTAGCCGGCCGAGCCGTAGCACGGGTCGCTGGCGTAGCCGCCGTAGCTGCTGGTGGCCTGCTTGGCCGCCGAGATATTGGCGTTCGCCAGCAGTTCGCCGCGCCGCCGGCTCCAGTGGTCGAGCGAATCGGTCTGGGCGATATCGAATTTCTCCACTGACGCTACCGGGCCGCTCAATGCGATCATCTTTCCGGCCGGGACGGAGGTGTTCTCACCGCCCAGGGCGGCCTCAGCCGTTCCTTTGAAGACCTTCATCCGCGCCGGTTCGGCATCGAAGCGGTAAATGCCCGGCTTGGTGAGCGAAACTGTGCCGTCCTTGCAGACCACCGTCACAGTGGCTTCCTTGGCGAGGTCGTCCACTTCCACGACGCCGGAACCGGCCAGCAGCTCCACACGGGTATCGATCAGCCGGTTGCTGATCATCTTGAACGAGCTTTTCTCCGCGATGCGCAGGAAGACGCCTGGGGGCAGCAGCACTTCGGCGCGGCCCTCTTCGGTGCGGAAGGTCATGCCTTCCTTCACCTCGCCGAATTGCGACGGCTGCATGGTGTACGGCTTATCGCCGAGGAAGGCGTCGCCTTCCACCCAGTTGATCACGCCGCTTTTGGCGCCGATCACCGTTTGCGCGAATGCCGGGAGCGCTCCCAGCGCCAGGACTGCCAACGAAGCCCCGCAAAGTCCAAGCCGCTTCATCATGGACACCTCGCATTCAGAGTGGAGAGTTCCCCGGCTAAAGTCAAGCGGGTCTTTGGGGCTATCGGCACGGCTATGCCGCCCGCGCCCAGCCGCACAATGGCAAATCAGGTTTTTTCCTATGCCCCGGGGCGCCGCCGCTACCATGGGAATTGAGAGTTCCCGCGGCAATCCGGAGTGCCGCGGGCGCCCATTCCAAAGTCGAAAAAAAGGAGCCCATGTATGGCAGACCGTTATGAGGAAAGGGATCGCGACCGCTTCGGAGGCCGCGAAGACTGGGACCGCAATCGCGAATTCGGCGCAGAGCGCTACGAACGGCCGGAGCAGAGCCGCGAGCGGCGGTATACCGCAAGCCGCAATTATGAAGACCCCTACTCCGCAGGACGCCAGGACCGCCCGCGCGGGCAGGGATTCTTTTCTCACGAAGATTGGCGGGGCGGCGAAGGCCGGCGCCGGGACACCGAATTCGACGAGCGCTACGGCGCGGAGCGCGACGAGTTCAGCTCCCGCGGCGATTGGGGCGCCCAGGGTACCTGGGGCACTTTCGGCAACCGGCCCGATTACAGCCGCGATTACGAATTCCGCACCCGCGCCGGCTGGGGACGCAATCCCGAATGGGAGCGCGGCGGCCGCACAGGCTATAGCTACGGCGGCGGTTACGGGACCGGCTATTCCGGCCGCTCCGAGAGCGGGTGGGGCGGCAGTTATGGCGGCTATGGCGGCGGCGTCACCGCTTTCTCGGGTGGCATGGGCGCCTACGCCGAGCGCGGACGCTTCGCCGGCCGCGGCCCCAAGGGCTGGCGCCGGTCCGACGACCGTATCCGGGAGGACATCAACGAGCGCCTCACCGATCACCCCGATATCGACGCGACCGAGATCGATGTGCAGGTGAAGAACGGAGAAGTCACCCTCACCGGCACGGTCGATGAGCGCTACGCCAAGCGGCTGGCCGAGGATGTGGCCGAAAACGTCTCCGGCGTGCGGGAAGTGCACAATGAGCTCCGGATTCAGTCGCGCGGGGAGCAATCCGCCAGCGCCGCTGGAGGCGCAATCCGCAGCAAATAAATGTTCGAAAGGGTACACTGAGGGGAAGGAGCGTGCCCCCTCAGTGTCCAACCCTTACGCGTTTCTCGATCCCCAAGCGGCGTTTCCCCTGCCCAAGTCCTTCGATTACCGCGACTACATCGAGACCGAGCAGGAAATGTGGGCGCTGTTTCCAGAGACTGAGGGCCTGCGGGTCAACTTCTGCCAGATGGGGCTGACCGCGCGGATCTTCGTCGAGTCGCGCGGCGCCGGAGCGCTGGGAGACGACGAAACCTATTTCCTGATGCCGTGCGAAGATCGCACACTTCGCCCGGTCCGAATGCGCCCGCTGCGGCGCCTCACGCTCGATGAGTTCCGTATGAGCCACCTCACCGCCATGCGGCTGGCGGAGAAGCTCACCGGCACGGCGCAGGTAATGCAGGAGATTCACCTGCAGATCCTGGGGCCGGAGATACTCGAGGGCTAACTAAAAGATCTTTGACGCAGAGACGCGGAGACACAGAGTAAACCGTTCCTCTGCGTCGCTGTGTCTCTGCGTCAAAAGCTACAGCCGCACGATTTTGGGAGAGCTGAACTTCTTCAGCGCATTGCGCGTGTCGACGATCAGCGGGGCGCGTGAGACCAGGCCGGCGTAGTCGAAGCCAGTGTGATCGGTGATGATCACGGCGCAATCGGCGTTCGCGGCCTCGGTTTCCGGGCTGGCTTCGAGCTGATGGCCATCCAGCCGTAAGACCGGCACGTGCGGGTCGCTATACGTGATTTGCGCGCCGCGCTTTTCGAGCAGCAGAATCACATCGAGCGCCGGCGATTCGCGCATATCGTCGATGTCGCGCTTGTAGGCGACGCCCATCACATGGATACGCGAGCCCTTCACCGGCTTGCCGGCGTCGTTGAGCGCGTTCTGCACTTTGTCGACGACGAAGTGCGGCATCTGGCCGTTGATGTACCCGGCGAGCTCGATGAATCGCGCCTCGATGCCCGCCTGCTTGGTCTTCCAGGAAAGATAAAACGGGTCGATCGGGATGCAGTGCCCGCCCAGCCCGGGGCCGGGGTAGAACGGCATGAAGCCGAACGGTTTGGTGGCGGCCGCGTCGATCACTTCCCATACGTTGATCCCCATGCGGTCGCACATCAGCGCGATTTCGTTCACCAGCCCGATGTTGATCATGCGGAAGGTGTTTTCGAGCAGCTTCACCATCTCCGCGACTTGCGTTCCGCTGACGGGCACTACCGTCTGCAGCGCCTGCGAGTAGAACAGGCGGCCCATTTCGGTGCACGCCGGCGTCACGCCGCCGACTACTTTGGGGATATTCGAGGTCTGGTACTTCGGGTTGCCGGGATCGACGCGCTCGGGCGAAAAGCAGAGGAAGAAATCTTTGCCGACCTCCAGACCCGACTTGGCCAGCATCGGCAGCACGACTTCATCGGTGGTGCCGGGATAGGTGGTCGATTCCAGGATGACGAGCATCCCCGGGTGGAAATAGCGCGCGATCTCCTGGCAGGCGGACACGATATAGCTCATGTCCGGGTCTTTGGTCTTGCGCAGCGGCGTGGGCACGCAGATGTTGATGGTATCGAGCTCGGCTACTGCGGAAAAATCGGTGGTGGCGCGCAGTTTGCCGCCTTCGACGAGCGGGGCGAGCGTGGCGCTGGCGATATCGCCGACATAGGAATCGCCGGCGTTGACGGCGCGCGTCTTCGGTTCGCTCAGGTCGATGCCGGTGACGCCGAATCCGGCTTTGGCGAACTCGACGGCGAGGGGCAAGCCCACGTAACCCAGGCCGACAATGCCAACGCGCGCGGTGCGATCCTGAATCTTCTCCCGTAGATGCCGGGCCGTAATAGCTGGTTGAGCCTCACTCATAGAAACGCACATTTTCCCACACGGTGCGGCAACCTGCCTCCCACCGACATCCTAGTACCGTACATCTACAGCCATCCGGACGCGGCAGGATTTCCGTGAATCTACACCGCAACGAACGCAGCCGTTACGGTGTGATGATTTTCGGTGGCCGAGCGGGCGCTGGTGGGCGGGACATCCGAGTTTGGGTGTAGATGAGTGGAAGCCGGGAGTGTTTCAAAACAATTTCTGCTGCGTATGTTGCGTGGCCCAGCGTTCGAACGAAGGAAGATTCAAAGCGCCGCGAACTTCCGAGCGCAGGCGCGACATGGCGATCTCGCGCCGTGTCGAGTCGGGCACGCGGGCAAACCAGTCGGGCTGCTCGCGGCGGATGATCTTCAGTTGGTCCCGCAGCGCCGCCTCGAGGCGCTCGTCCGGGTAATGGGAATCCAGATACCGCGAGATCTGCTGTTCCGTATACGTGTCGTATTCGTTCTTGAGCTGCAAGCGCCGGAAATACTGATCGCTGGCGGCCTCCTGCCTTGCCTTGAGCAGCCGGCGCTTCTCAGCGGTTTGAAACTCGGGCGGAACGGCGAGATTATTTTCGATCGCCCAGACCAGAAATCCCGCGGGATTGGCGATCTTTCCGCGGCCGTGGCGGTCCTGCTGGATCAGATGCTCGGCATATTCGATCTGGTCGGCGACCGGCTGCTCATCGTCGATGTCGAGTGCCAGCTGACGCGCCTTCCTCTCAGCTACACCGCGCTGGATCAGCTCACCGACCCAGGACGGCAGACGCGCTTCGAGAGCCGCGCGCGCCTCCAGGTTCACCACGGCGGAAAGATTCGGCAGCGAAAGCAGCCGCTTGCCCGGCGAAAGCGTCAGCTTGAAATCGGCGCCCCGCGATGTCCGGGTCAATTCCCAGCTCGAAAGGTATTCGATCTCGACGAGCTCCTGGAGCGACGGCTCCAGCACGGATCTTGCCTTCGAGAGGTGCGGATATTCGCGGATATTCAGCAGTTGGCAAAGGTCCGGGTAGCGCTTCTCGATGGTCTGCCCGCGGCTGGCGTAAAACCACACGCTCAGATGGCCGAACAGCGCCTTGGAAATATCGCGTTTCAGCATCAGGTAGGAGTTGAAATCGAGCGGCAGCAGGTATCCCTGGTTGAGATTGGTGAGCTGCCACTGCGAAAGGTATACCTGATAGAACTCCGAGCGGCTGCCGTCGTGCAGCTCCTCGCCGACCAGAACCACGCGGTCGAAGACGTGGAAGGTATCGGTTGCGTACTGGCGGCGGTCGGCCAGAAAGATCGAGGCCTCGGACATGATGGTCGTGGCCACCATGCGCTTGCACCAGTCGTTGATCTCGTCGTAGTGGAAACCGCCCTTGCGCAGCCGCAGGAGCTTGATCATATCGGCGCCGCTAAAGCGGATCGGGTTGGTCAATTGTCCCTGAAATTCCCGCTGGTCCAGGGCGATTTTCATGAACGCCATGTACTTGTCGCGGTCCGCGGTGGTCGGCAGACCCAGGCTCGGAATTCCTTCGATTATGGCCTTGGCATGGATCCGCTGGCCGTCCGGGCGGCGAAAGACCTGCAGGATCGTCCGGGAAATTGCCTTGCTAGCGGTAGAGGCGAAGAAGCCCAGTGAGTGGAGGCTTTTTTCGACTCGAACCAAGTCGACCTCTTCCACAACCACAGGCAGGACCGATTGATTTTCGGCGGTGGGATTTGGCATGGTGATCCCCGGCATGGCGCGGGTTACTGTGTTGCAGTGTACTATGGGGAACTCAAGAAAGACTCTAGCAAATTGTAAATCTTTTTAATTCAGTGTTTTACAAGGGAAAAATTGCCACGGACCTACACTTTTCCCGCCGCCATCCTACACCACCGCTTCCGCGCACCTTCACCGGTTCTGGCGCGCTCCTACACCGGATTACCCTGGATCTACACCCGATTTCCGCCCGACTTCACCGGTTTTCCATGGAACTACACCGGCGGCGCAGCCGGAAATCCAGGACTGAGTGGGCGATCCAACCCTCGGAAGGCGCAAAATTGCCACCGAACTACACCGATTTCCACACAACTACACCGTGCTTCGAGGCGGCTAAATTCTAGAATTTATTCGGCTAAGATACGGTGACAATGAAAATTGCCACGCAACTACACCGCGGCCGGGGGCGGATCGCAGAGTGCCGGCCGGGCTTCCCGATGCGCCGGCGAAGGAAAAGCGGTCACAGGAGATCGGGAATTTTACTACTTCCGTTTATCACGCGATAGAACAACAACTTAGCAATTTCGGTTTGCTTCCCGGCGCGAATTGGCGAGGGTGATCGCGGTTGCCGGATGCTATTTTGTCGAACGGAGGTAGGGATGTTGTTTCGCGTACTATTCTTGCTGGCCGGTTGGAACGCCGCGATGGCCGTAGCGCAAACCCAGGTGGATTTACGGACGCAGGCCAAGCAGGTCGACTTTACGGCTGCCCTTCATACAAAACCGGTGAAAACCGGCGGCGCGCTGCCGACGACCTGCACCTTGGGGGAGATGATCTTTCTGACTACCGCGCCGCCGGGGGCAAACCTGTACGCCTGCACGGGCACGAATATCTGGTCGCTCCAAGGCAATACGGCGAATGCTTGCGCGGTGGACGGGTCATCCGGCACGGCGGCGTTCAACGCGGGAAGCTGTTCGACATTCAGCCTGAGCCTGAGGGGCGCACCAGTCACCGCATCCTCGTTTACGGGAGGAGTCGGAGGAGCGACGTACACCATCCTCATTGCCGAGGACTCGACCGGGGGATGGACCTTCAGAAATCCAGCGAACTGGATTGCGCCGTGCCAGGTGGATCAGAGCGCCGGAGCCACGACCACCGAGATCGGCTGGTTCGACGGCGCCAATCTGAATATCTACACCTGCTCGTACAGCAAAAGGCAGTCGGTGCCATACATCGGATCGTTTACCGGCAGCACGTTGACGATACCGGCAGCGGTTCACCTGCAGGGGCCCCATCCTTTCATCCGGGTGTACGACTCCAGCGGCTACGAAGTCGCAGTGCCGACTTATTGTCTGAACGCCGGAGGGGCGAAAGTGGGCTGCGCGGATGCCAACAGTTCTGGGGATCTCGTGATTGCCCAGATCGCGACGGGCACTTACACGTACGCCGTATATGGGCTGAATTCGCCGGGGCCTCCCGGCCCTCCCGGGCCGGCCGGACCAGCCGGGCCCGCCGGAGCGGCGGATTTTACGCCCACTCTGACGAGCAGCAGCGTGATTACGATCGCGGGCGGTAAGTTTCGCTACGGCAATAATTTCGTGAATATTGCCGGTCCTGTGACGTTCGGGCTGCAGACGGTTGCGATCGGCGGCATCACGGCGGGTAATCCCACGACGATCACGACCAGTGCTCCGATGACGAACCTGGTCAACGGGCAGGCGGTGAATGTGCAACTCAGCGGCTCCGGCACGGGATGCGCGGCGGCGAACGGGGTATTTACCGCCACTTATGTGAGTCCGACGCAGTTCAGCATCCCGGTGGATACCTCGGCAGGCTGCAGCAGCGCATCGGGCACGGTCGGGGCGGCGGGCGGCGGAGTGGCGGTGGTTTTTGCGAACAGCTCGGGGCAAATCGAGATGGACCACGCCGCTTCAATGGGCGCCCTGGCTTATGCCAACGGCGCCGGGGCGGTGGTCAACCAGAGCGCGACGGCGACTTTTCCCAATGGCAGCGTGCCGATCGCCTATGTAACGGTTGCCGCGGGGCAGTTTTCGGGGATCACGGATCAAAGGGCCATGCTCTACAGCATGGTGGTGCAGAGCGGGCAGGGGATCGATGTGGCGACGAGCGGAGGGCAGGCGGTGGTGAGCGTGGCTCCCAACGTGGCGCAAGTGGACCAGCCATCGGTGTGGGTCAACTCAGTGGACATGCACATGGCGACCAGGACTCTGCCATGGAGGACCGGCACGGGATCGCCCAACGGGCGCGACTACTGCGCCAGCCCGGGCGAAGCGTATTTCCAGACCGACGTTCCGGCGTTGTGGGTGTGTACGGCCGCGGGGACTCCGGGCGCATGGGCGCGGGCGAGCAGTCTATGAGGAGACGGAAGGGCATGAAGAGAGCGTGTTTTTTGGCGGCAGCGGCGGTCTGCGGCATGGCGCAGACCAGAGATGCCGCGCCGCGAACGATTGCGAACGGGACGGCTGACCCGGCCAATTGTTCGATCGGGGACCTCTATGTCAATACCGCGGCGGCGCCGACGTTGAAACTGGCGACCGCAACGGCTCCGTGCGCCTGGACGGCGCTGGGGGCCGGGAATGGCGGCAGCCTCCTGAGCGGCAGCGGCGCACCGTCTTCGGGGCAGGGAAATAACGGCGATTATTTCCTACGCACGGACAGCTCGTGTCTGTACGGTCCGAAGGCGAGCGGGGCGTGGCCGGGCAGTTGCACGCCGCTGATCGGGCCGCAGGGGCCGGCGGGCGTGCAGGGCCCGGCGGGTCCAACCGGGCCGACGGGTCCGCAAGGGCCGATGGGTCCTACCGGGCCGGCGGGCGCCGCGGGAAGCAACGGCAACACGGTGCTGAACGGGACGAGCGGGCCGGCTGCGGGGCAGGGAAACAATGGGGACTTCTTTCTGCGCACGGACAGCTCGTGTCTGTACGGTCCGAAGGCGAGCGGGGCGTGGCCGGGCAGTTGCACGCTGCTGATCGGGCCGCAGGGAGCGGCAGGCGCGCAGGGACCGGCGGGAGCGACCGGGCCGACAGGACCGCAGGGGCCGGCGGGCGCCGCGGGAAGCAACGGCAACACGGTGCTGAGCGGGACGAGCGGGCCGAGTGCTGCGCAGGGAAACAATGGGGACTTCTTTCTGCGCACGGACAGCTCGTGTCTGTACGGTCCGAAGGCGAGCGGGGCGTGGCCGGGCAGTTGCACGCC
>Ga0070739_10002561_pt1 | contig 24192 bp, 19 predicted proteins | sample Coa_R1_7_FD_66445 | JGI IMG/M metagenome (GOLD analysis project Ga0070739, IMG submission 66445) | Surface soil microbial communities from Centralia Pennsylvania, which are recovering from an underground coalmine fire - Coalmine... | ecosystem: Environmental > Terrestrial > Soil > Unclassified ... | reverse complement strand
CTGGGTGGGGACCCGAACCTGCCCCTCACCTATCAGCGCCGTCACTACCTGACAGCGGCTGCGTTCGTGGTCGCCGTCGCGCTCTCGATGCCGGTGTTCTTCCCGGACGACGCCTCGCTCCATCTCGCCAACCTGTGGCTCATTTACCTGATCGCGGGCATCGGCTTCTACTTCATGTTCGGCCTGGCCGGGCGCTTCGCCTTCTGTCAAACGTTCCTCATGGCCGTCGGCGGCTACACCACGGCCTACTTCGCCGTCCAGAGGGGCTTCTGGGTGGGGCTGGTGGTGTCCATCGCGGTGAGTGTCGTGCTGATGACCGTCTTCGGGCTGTTGCTTCGGCGCGTCGAGGAGTTCTACTTCGCGATCGCGACCCTGGCGCTCACCAACATCGGTATCGAGGTCCTGCAGAACTGGCCTAGTTTCGCCGGTGCCAACGCGACCCGCTTCGACATCCCCCCGATCACGATCCTCGGCCAGCGGCTCGCGACGGAGATGGCAGCCTTCTGGGCGATCCTCGGGTTCGTCGTCCTGACCCTCCTTCTCGGCATCTTCATCGAGCGTTCGCCGATCCGCCGGCAGACGCTGGCGGCCCGAGACCGTCGCATCGCCGCTGAGATGAGCGGGATGAACGTCCAGGGGCTCCAGCTGCGGCTCTTCGTCTTCGGCTCCGTGCTCGGGGCAGTGAGCGGGGCCATCCTCGGCGCCTGGCAGAGCGTGCTGACCACCGACGTCTTCGGCATCGATCTGGCCGTCGGCCTCTTCGTCATGGTCATCATCGGCGGCTCCGAGTCGCTGTGGGGGGTGATCATTGGTTCGGCGATCGTCGTCTTCCTGCCCAACCAGCTCCAGGCGTTGCAGGAGTACCAGTCGCTGATCTACGGCGCCATCCTCCTGTTCGGCGTGATCCTGATGCCCCGGGGAGTGGCGGGCCTGGGCGACAGCCTCCGCACACGCTTCTTCCCGCGTCGGTGGGAGGTGGCCGCCGGGCGGGGCGGGGACGGCAGCCTCGAGTCCGCCCCTCCGTGGTTCAAGGGGAGCGGGGTCGCTCCCGTCGAGCCCGCCCATGGCCCCGATGACGAGGCATCGTCGCCATTGCTCGAGGTCCGTGAGGTGTCGGTCGCCTTCGGGGGCGTGCTCGCCGTCGACCGGGTCTCGCTCCAGCTCAGGAAGCACGGTGAGGTCCTCGGCTTGATCGGGCCCAACGGCAGCGGCAAGACGACGCTACTGAACGCGATCTGCGGCATCGTGCCCTACTCCGGCACCGTCCTGGTGCGCGGTCGGGTGACACCTCGCAGCCCACGCCACGTGAGCGCGGCCGGGATCTCCCGTGCCTTCCAGTCGCCGCAGGTCTTCCCGTCGCTGACCTGCCTTGAGAACGTGCTCGTGGGATCGGCCGACCGCGAGTTCACGGGGCTGACCGGGGCGTGGATCGCTCGTCCCCAGATGTGGCGCCACGAGCGGGCGCGCTGGGAGAAGGCGGCGGCGGCGCTGGCGCGGGTCGGCCTCCTGCGGTACCACGAGACGCCCTCGCGGCTGTTGACGTACGGCCATCAGCGGCTGCTCGAGATCGCTCGTGGCATCGTCAGCGATCCGGAGGTGCTGGTGCTCGACGAGCCGAGCGCGGGGTTGAACAAGGCGGAGACGGACAACCTGGCCGACCTGCTCGAAGAGCTGGCCGTCGGTGGGCTCACCATCCTCGTCGTCGAGCACAAGATCGACTTCGTCGACCGGATCTGCAACCGGGTCGTCGCCCTGGAGGCCGGAAGGGTGATCGCCGAGGGCACGCCGGGCGAGGTCTGGAGGGCACCGCAGGTCGCCGAGGCCTACCTGGGGAGGCGTGGGATTGCTGAGGGTTGAGGGGCTCGAGATCAGGTACGGTCGCGTCGAGGCGGTGCGCGGGATCGACCTTGAGATCGGTCTCGGCGAGGTGGTGGCCCTGCTGGGTCCCAACGGCGCCGGCAAGACGTCGACCCTGCGGGGCATCTCGCAGCTTGTGGATTACGAGGGCACCGTTCGCTTCAGCGACGGCGACCTGCGGGGGCGCTCCCCCCAGGCGGTGGCCCGTGACGGGCTCATTCACGTACCGGAGGGGCGCCGGGTGTTCGCCAACCTCTCCGTGCACGAGAACCTGCAGGTCGGCCTGACGGCCCGTGGCTCGCGCGACGGCTACACGATCGACGAGGTCTACGATCTCTTCCCGCAGCTCAAGCTGGTGCGGAATCGACCCGGCTGGGCACTCTCCGGCGGTGAGCAACAAATGGTGGCGATCGGGCGCGGCCTGCTCGGCGCGCCGCGGCTCCTGATGCTGGATGAGCCCTCGCTGGGGCTCGCCCCCCGGGTCGCCTACGCTGTGTTCGACGCGCTGTCTCGGATCAGGGAACGCACCTCGATCCTCCTGGTGGAGCAGAACACCCTGCTCGCCCTCGAACTCTGCACTCGCGGCTACGTGATCGTCGGTGGCCGGATCGTGCTCGAGGGGTCGAGCGCCGAGCTCTCCAACCGGGGGGTGATGCTTGAGGCGTACCTCGGCAAGCGGACCGCGGCCGAGACGGCGAGTTGACCTCCGGGCCGCTGCCGGGCGCCAGCGGCCCTCGTCGATCTTTGAGTATTCGGTATACAATGCTCTAGAGGAGGTTGAGGACCTTGAGCACCGTCGTCGACGCGCCCGCGGGAGCACGACCGAAGGCGAAGAAGCCCTGGCCGGTCATCGATTGCGACGCCCATCCAACCCCGAACTCGCTGGATGTGCTCGCACCCTATCTCAGCAAGGGCTGGCAGAAGCGGCTCAACATCGGTGAAGGCAGGCTCGGCGCCGGCCAGTTCGCGATCTGGAGGCTCCCCTCGGGGCCGTTCTTCAACCCGCACGGCGGCATTCGCACCGATGCCATACCACCCGACGGCGGGTTCGGAGGCTCGGACCCGAAGTTCATGGCCAAACAGCTCTTCGACGATCACGAAATCGACTACTCGATCTGCACCGTCAACCACGCGCTCTTCGCCGGCACCCTGAGCAATCCGTCGCTCGCCACCACCCTGATGTCCGCCTTCAACGACTACTTCGTGGCCGAGTGGCTCACGCAGGACAAGCGGTTTCTCGGCTCCATCCACGTCGCCCCCCAGGACCCCATGGCGGCGGCCAGGGAGATCCGGCGTCTGGCGGACCATCCCCAGATGGTCCAGATCTTCGTCCCCACCTATGCGATCAGGTTGGGGAAGAACTACTTCGATCCGATCTGGGATGCTGCCCAGGAGACGGGGCTGCCAGTGGCCTGGCACCCGGGCTCGGAGAGCGCCGGCGTGAACGCCGGCTTCACCGCCGGGGGATGGGCCAGCACCTACGTCGAGAACTACTCGACCTCGATTTCGCATGTGGCCCAGGCCAACCTCGTCAGCGTGATCACCGAGGGCGTGTTCGAGAAGTTCCCCAGGGCTCGGTTCGTCCTCATCGAAGGCGGCGTCACCTGGATCGTCGCCGTCCTCTGGCGTCTCCGCCGGGCGTGGATCGCCAACCGAGACGAGATACCCTGGATGACGAGGCCGCCCGAGGAGTACGTCAAGGATTACATCCGGATCTCGACCCAGCCACTCGAGGAGCCGAGCGGTGACCTACGTGATCTCCACACAGTTCTCAACACCGTTCACGCGGACGAATTCCTCATGTATGCGTCCGATTACCCGCACTGGGATTTCGACAACCCCAAGGCGGCGTTACGGGCCTTCCCCGCTGACTGGCAGCGCAAGATCATGTACGACAACCCCAGGGCTTTCTACCCGAAGGTGGCCGGGCTCTTCGCCGCTTGACGAGCGCCGGCGAGGGCATCCCGGCCGCGCCTGGCCCAACTGGCCGTCCCCTCCGGCGCAGAGGTGGCCGATGCCCGAAGGGGGTCCCCTGGACCTGCTCGAGGCGGTTCAGGGGACGCGATCGGTCGTGGCACCGGGCGGGGATGGTCGAGGGTCGTTGCCGGCGGGCGCTGGAGGTGGGAGAAGGCTGCGAGCGACGGGGTCCCACGACGGCCGAGCGTGGCCGTGAGGGTTCGGCGAGGTCACTGCTCACGACGTCGCGGGGCCCGGTGTGAACAGGACTCGCACGCGTGGGTCGTCCCGCGACCGGCCGAGAGACGTCGTCATGGGCCCGGCGACGTCGGCGTGCACCCCGGCCCGTGGGCCGAGAGGCGGGTCAGAAGTCGAAAGGTTTGGGCCGGTCGGGAACGTATCGTGGCCTGGGCAGCGGTGGTGCGGTCGGATCACCGGCGAGGTGGCGCATGTGCTTCTCGATCGAGTCCGCCAGCGCGAGCACCAGCGTCTCCAGGGCACTGTCCACGGTGACCCCAGTCGCCGAGTAGGTGTGCTCGAGGATCTGGATGGTCACGTGCCAGCCGCGATCGTGCTCCTCCCATTCGATCCGGCCCAGCTCGGATGTGGCCGTTGCTGTCATCGTGCTCGGGTTGTGCGCACGGTGGGGGAAGGGAGGATCTGGATGACGTGATCGTTCACATCCGCGCTCGACGACGCCGTCGAGGGCACGATCACCAGAGGGATGTTGCCCGATCTCCACCGACATGGGGCGGGCCAAACCGCCTGAAGTTTTCGCATGGCCTCGATCGGTGGCCCAGTGTACCGGAGGCGGGGGCCACCGTGGCTCGGGCTCGCTGCCGGGTGCGGGACACCGGCTCGCGACCCCTGCACGCCGGCGTGGCGGGATGGACCGAGGACCACCGTCGGAGGCCGGGGAGGCTGCTCGCTCGGGCCGGCTGTCGGTCTCTCCGAACCCTGGTGGCCGAGGCAGGTCGATCCCGGCGGCCGGGTCGTGGCGTCGACTGAGGATGGCGTCGTCGGTGCCTCCTCGCGTCGGCCGGGCAACGGACGTGGGCGCCCGCGGACGGCGCAGGGAGGCCGGCGCGATCACGCCGCCGACGTCGGAAGATCTGCTGGCTGCGGGGCGGTGACCACGCCCCCATGAGACGGCCCGCGATCGCTATCGGAGCGGGCTGGAGGGCTGGCGGGAGGCGCTCAGACGCTTCGCCAGCCGTTGGAGCAGGGGCTGGGCCGTCGCCAGCACGTGTTGACGGGTGATGCTCGCCGCGCGCTCGCCGTCGCGTACCCGCAGTGCGTCGAGGATCAGCTTGTGGTCGTCGTAAGCCTGCGCCGGCCACTCCGGGATGATCTCGAAGCTGCCGTGCGGGGTGCTTCGCGCCAGGATGCGAAGCAGAGCCAGGAGCTGCGGGGCGCGGGCGGCGATGTTGACCGCGCGGTGGAAGCGCCAGTTGAGTTCCGACGCGTCCTGGAGCCGACCCTCGCCGATGGCCCGCCCCATCTCCTCGTTGAGGTCCTCCGCGGCCGCGATCTCCTCAGGGGTGATGCGCGATGCGGCTCGGCGGGCGCAGAGGGCGGTGGTGATCGCGTTCAGCTCGAACACGTCCTCCAGCCCTTCGAGGTCGATCGGCGCGACCTCAGCGCTGCCGGCCGAGTTCTGCACGAGCATCCCCTCCAGGCACAGGCCGTTGATTGCGTCGCGCACGGGCATCCTCGATACACCTAGCCGGTCGGCCCACTCCGCCTGGACGATGCGCTGGCCGGGCAGGAGCTGGCCGGTGAGGATCTGCTCACGTATGATCGCCGCGACCTGGCTGCTGAGGCGATTGCGCTGGACTCGCAGGCTCAGGTCCTCCGAAGCCGGGTAGTCCTCGGTCGCCTTCTTCACCCCAATCTCCTTCTGCGCTGCACGGGAAACGCCGTGCGATGCCGCGCCCCCGGTTCCCGGGGGGAAATCATATCGGAACACGTTTCGATTCCCAGCCAATGCCCTTGCATCGTGGTCGGTGCTTTGGTATATGGTATCCATTCATCATAAGTCCGGAGGGGCCGCCGGGTTTCCGGCCGCTCTTCGGTTCGGCAAGAGAGGAAGCTAATGAGCTGGCGTCGCTCCTCGTCTCTTCGTGCCCTGGTGGCCGCTGCGCTTGCAGCGGTGACGGCAGCCTGTAGCAGCTCCGGCGCGGCCGCGAACCCCGGTTCCATCCGCCTCGCGTTCCTGTGGCAGATCAAGGGTGAGAGTTCGTTCGCGATCCAGGACTTCCAGCAGGGTGCCGAGCTAGCAGTGAACGACATCAACGCCAAAGGCGGCGTCAACGGCGCCCGGATCTCTTGGCAGCGCTACCCGACCGATCCCACCAATCCTGCACAGCAGATCTCGCAGGTACTGAAGGCGCTGGAGACCAAGCCCACCGCGGCCTTCGGCCCGCCCGTCGAGACGCCTTCGGAGAAGACCTTCTCCCAGTACGGCATCCCGGAGATGGCCACCGATGGGCAGATCAACACGGAGTACAGTCCATCGAACCCGGACACTTGTCGCTGCAAGTTCTGGAATGGCCCCGGCGCCGCCGACTACAGCCAGGCTTTGATCGACTTTGCGGTCCAGAAGCTCGGCGCGAGGAAGGTGGGCTACCTGCATACCAACGACTCCTTCAACCAGACCTGGGCGGTGATCGTCAAGCAACAGCTGGCGAGCGCCGGGGCCACCGTTTTCGCGGAGCGCTCTTTCCCGGTCAACGCGACCGACCTGACCAACCAGGTGCTGGCCATGAGGGGTGCCGACGCCATCCTGTACCTGGGCTATGAAAACCCAGGGGCTGTGGTCATCAACCAGGCGGCCCAGAACGGGATCAACGTTCCGATCCTCGGCTACACGGTTTTCTATCCGATCCTGTCGGAAGGCCTGATCCACGCCGATGCCATGAAGAACGTCTATGGGGCGACGAGCTGCAACATCTACGGGTCGGGTCTGCCGGCGACGACGCAGAAGTTCCTCGATGAATTCCGGAAGGTCTACGGGGTCGCCGCCACGGAGCACGCCGCGATCACCTACGATGCGGTGCAAATCGTGGCCCAGGCAATCCGAAACACGGGCTCCACGAAAAGCTCCGAGATCATCAAGAACCTCGAGACGGCGACCTTCAAGAACTCCGTCTGTGGCGCAACCTACAAATCGGACGCGAAGCACAACATGTCCCATCAGATCTACATCCACAGCTTCGCCTCGGGAAGCCCGAAGGTCGTCCAGAGAGTCACGGTCCAGCCGGCCGGCTGAGCCGCTCGTCGTTGGGGCGCGGCGAGGGTCGGACGACGCTCGTCGCGTCCCCCTGTCCCGCACGGCCCCGTCCCCTGGCCGCTCTCGCGCCGCCCGGCCCGGGCTCGGACGTCGCCGATCCATCGGTGTCCACGGGAGCACATGACGACCTGTCCGGCCTCGCCCGTGCCCCCGAGCGCGTGGGGGAGGTCGGCAGACCTGCCGGTTACCTTCCCCACGTCGCCGCGGACAGCCCCTGGATCGGGCGACGAAGCTGCGGGCTGTGACCCGGAGGTCGGGTCGTGATCCCGACGGTCGTCCGACCGGCCGGCTCCGGCCGCGCCGGGCGTCGCGATCAGAGGAGCCAGCTCTCCCGGCCGGCCCAGTAGCGCTCGCGCAGCAGTCGCTTGTAGAGCTTGCCGGTCGGCTGGCGGGGTAGCTCTTCCACGAAGTCGACGGAGCGGGGGCACTTGTAGTGGGCCAGGTTGGAGCGGCAGAACGCGATCAGCTCGGCCTCGAGTCGAGGCCCGGCGGCGCCGGGATCGGCGGGGATCACGACGGCCTTCACCGCCTCGCCGTACTCCTCGTCGGGCACGCCGATCACGGCCACGTCGTCGACCCCGGGATGCCCGATCAGCACCTTCTCGACCTCGGCTGGATAGACGTTGAGCCCGCCGGTGATGATCAGATCCGCTTTCCGGTCGGTGATGTAGAGGTAGCCGTCCGGCGTCACATAGCCGACGTCGCCGAGGGTGCTCCAGCCCTGCTGGTTGTGAACGGAGCGCGTCTTCTGGGGGTCGCGGTGGTACTCGAAGGGCCGACCGCCCTCGAAGTAGATGAGGCCCTCCTGACCCGGGGGGAGCTCGCGGCCGTCGTCGCCGACGATATGGATGGTCCCGAACACGGGACGACCGACCGATCCCCTGTGTCGGAGCCAGTCCTCGGCCTCGATCACGGTCATGCCGTTGCCCTCGGTGCCCCCGTACGTCTCGCTGATGATGGGGCCCCACCACTCGATCATGCGTTCCTTGACGCTCGGGGCGATGGGTCCCGAGCCGACCACGGCTCGGACCTGGCTGGAGAGGTCGTAGCGACGACGTTCAGCTTCACTCAGCTGCATGAAACGGACGAACATGGTCGGCACCCAGATGGTGTGGGTGACGCGGTGACGTTCGATCAGCTCCAGGGCCCGGAGGGCATCGAATCGCTCCATCAGCACCACCGTCATCCCCAGACTCTGGGCCACCATCAGGCGGGTGATACCGGAGGAGTGGTAGAGCGGCATCGGGATCAAGGTGACCGAGTCCTCGTCCATGTCCCAGGATCGCCTCACCACGTCCGAGGTGATCCCGAAGATGCTGCTCCCGGGGGGTCTGCCGCTGAGTGGTCGGCGCACTCCCTTGGGGACACCGGTGGTCCCCGAGGAGTAGATCATGGCACCCCCCTCGGTCTCGTCCGCCAGCGGTGAGGACGGCATCCCCTCGAGCAGGCGCTCGTAGGGGGCGAAGCCGGGGACGGCCCCGTCGAAGGCAAGCCGGGTCCGCATCGTCGGGGGGATCGGGAGCGAGCCCAGGAGGTCGGCGTGGCGCGCCGAGGCCACGAAGGCACGGGCCTCGGAGTTCTCGAGGATGTGGGCCACCTCGCCCGCTTGGAGGCGGTGGTTGACCGGGGTGAAACGAAGACCCGAGCGATAGGCGGCCCAGTAGACCTCGGGCGTTCGCGGGGCGTTGCCGCTCATGACGGCGACCGCGTCCTCGGTTCGCAGACCGGCCCGCCGCAGGAGGTGCGCGAGCCGGTTGGAGCGCTCGTCGAGCTCGCGGTAGGTCACGACCTCGCCGCTCTCACCCATGATCAGTGCCGGCTTGTCGGGCAGACGCCGGGCAACGCTGCCGACGTAGGTGCCTTCAGCCACGGTTGTCCTCCGCCTTGGGCTGTCTGGTGTCGTGCTTGAGCACGGCCAGCGCGTTCTCGCGCAGAAACCTTGGCCAGACGTGATCTCGAAAGGGGACGGCGGGGAGCTCACGGAAGATACGGTCGTAGCTGAGGCCGGAGGGGAAGTAGCCGGCGAACATGACCTTTTCCACCCCGCGCGTGTTGGCGAACTCGATGATGTCCCTGGGGTAGTAGCGGGGCGCGAACGCGCTCGTCGAGTAGTAGAGATTTGGCCACTTGAGCATGAGCTTCACCGCCAGCTCGGTCCACGGCTCGCAGCCATGACGCGTGACCATCCGCAGCTCCGGGAAGAACCAGCAGACCTCGTCGATGAGTTCGACGTGCTGCGCGGCGAAGGGCATGCGTGGTCCGGGGACGCCGGCGTTGATGAAGATCGGGATGTCTAGCTCGATGCACTTGGCGTACAGAGGATAGAACCGCTTGTCGTTGATCGGCACCTGCGGGAAGTAGCCGCACGGGAAAGCGGTGGCAGCGACCACGCCGAGCTCGCGCACCGCGCGCTCGAGGGCCCGGACGCCCTCCATGCCGGCGTTGGGGTCGACGTAGTAGCTGGGCAGGAAGCGGTCCGGGTAGCGCTCGACGCAGAGCCGGCCGATCGGCTCGTCGAAGCTGACCGGCAAGAGGCCCATGTCGACGCCGAAGCGGTTCATCTCGCCGACTAGGAACTCCGGGTAGCTCTGGTCGACGACGACCTCGGGGAGGTCCTTGAACATGTAGCCGGCGCCGTGCCTCAGCCCGCCCCGGCTCTCGGGGTCGCGGATCAACGCGTCGAACTGTCGATACCATTGCCGGCGGTCGACAGCGGGCACACCGAGCATCAGGTCGACGATCCCCACGTCCTGTGGCATCGGCATGTGCATCCCCTCAGAAGACGGCAATCGGATTGACCGGGCTGCCGGTCGCGCCGACGAAGCGCAGGGGCGCAAGCTGGAGGAGGAACGTCCACCGACCCACCCGTTCGCACGTGGCCGCCAGCTCCTCGAGGTCGCAGTTGTCGAGCAGGAAGAGCCCCATGGCCACCATGCCCACCGAGTGGATAGGGATCCGCACCCGCTCGTAGCCGGAGGGGATGACGTCCTGGGCGGTGTCGGCTCCGATCAGGGAGACCGACTCGCGCCAGAACAGGGGAAGACACGACGCCTGCCAGCCGGCGCGGCCGCGGGCGGCCACGTCGTCCGGTCCTCGCTCGAGCTTGCGGCGACCGTAGCCGGTGCGGAGCAGCAAGGCGTCGCCCGGCTCCAGCTCCACGCCCTCCGCGGCCAGGATCGACTCCACCTCGGCGGCCGTGACCGCCTCCCCTGGCTCCAGCCACTCGACGCCACGGTGGCGTGGGGCATCGACGAGCACACCGCGCGTCATGATGCCGTCTTTGACCTCGGTCACGGCGTGCTCGACGGCGCCGGCGACGGCGCTCACCCGATTCGAGGGGATGCCGTTGTACATCCTGCGGTCCCAGAAGATGTGGCTGAGGGCGTCGAGGTGGGTGACCGAGAAGCCGTGGAACATCATCCCGATCCACTCGAGGGCGCCGGCCTGGCGATCGCCGGGTCGGATTCCTGGGGGGAGGACGCGATCGGCCTCGGCGAGCCCCTCGCCGGTGGTCAGGAAGTGCCGGAGCGGCGGCGCGTGGGTGTGCTCTGGCTGGTGGTGGACGTCGATCTCCCAGGCCAGGGAGATGGCCTTGCCCTCCTCGACGAGTCGGGCGGCCTCTCGCCGCTTGGCCGGAGTGATGTGGTTGAGCGTTCCCAGCCGGTCCGCCGGACCCCATCGTCCCCAGTTGGAGAGCTGGTCGAAGTAGGCGAGGACTTCGGCCTCGGAAGGAACCACGTCGGTGGTCGCCATCTACGGTACCTCCAGGTCGACCAGGGGGCCGTACTGCTGGCCGCCGGTCACGTCGGAATCGAAGATGTCGCCGCTCACAACCGGACGGGGGAAGCTGACCTTAATGGCGCGACCGGGCTCGAACTCGTACACGCGGACGTCCTTGGGGTCGAGGTGATAGAGGGAGGCGACCTGCTCACTCGAGAGCACCCGAGAGGCGGCCACGCGCCGGAAGGTGTCCAGATCCTCGAACAAGACGTCGATCGTCAGCTGGAAGGGCCCAGCGTTCTTGCTCCGGATCAGGCTGGCGAGGTCGCGCAGTCGGGGCATGTCAGCTCACCTCCTCAAACTTGAACCGGTAGAGTTCGAGCGGGTCGTCGACTTCGATGGCGTGGTTGATGTTGAACCGCCACACCGGCCCTCGGTCGAGGACCTGCGGTGAGTAGGGCTGAGCGAGCCCGGTGATCGATCCGGTCCAGTCGGGGACCGGGAAGTGGAGGGCGACGTGGTTGACCGCCTTCATGATCGCCGAGGCCGCTGCCTGCGTCGGCGCCACGACGTCGAAAAGAAGGAGCGCCTCGTGCCCCTCGAACCCGGGCGTCGGCTCGATCGCACCCAGGGTGCCGGAGGCACCGTAGGCTCGGATGCTGAGCTGGTAGGGGATCGGCTTGTCGAACGCTACCTGGAGCCGTGCCTCTATCTGGTGCCGCATCCCAGCCAGCCAACTGTCAAGCTGCCCGAGCAGGACGGGGTCCCGGACTGAGCCCAGCATCAGCGATGCATACCCGGCGAACTCGACGCCCTCGAGCTTGAGTGTGTACACCGGACTGACCTTGAAGCGGCTCCCGGTCACGCGCACACGGCGGTCGTCGAGCGCCTCGAAGCGGGCCTCTGTGGTGTCCAGGGTCCCCGAGGGCTCGATCAGGTGAAAGGGATCACCGTTCTCGTAGAGGGTATGGGCGGCCACGCTGACAGGCGTGCAGCGCAGCTCAGGGTCGAGGGCCTCGATCACGAAGCCGCTGGCGTCGAGCGTGCAGAACATGCAGTCCTGACCGCGCCGGTTGGCGGTTGCCGCGGAGCCGCACTCCATGATCTTCGCCGCGTGCCACGTGAGGCCGCGATCGAAGCCACGCCACTCGGGGATCGCGGAGTAGATCGAGGCGTCGGAGGCACGGCCGGCGAGGACCACGTCGGCACCCTGCTCAAGGGCGTGCGCGAAGGGCTCGGTTCCCATCATCGCGACCAGTCGAGCACTGTGCCGGATTGAGTCCGCTGAGATCTCGGGGGCGCCAACCAGCGGCCGTAGCCGCCCGGCGGCATGGGCTCGGACAACGGCCTCGCGGTCCGGCTCCGCATAGATCCGCGCCAGCCGGAAGCTGAGGCCCTCCTCGCGGGCGATCTCTCGGGCCATAGCCGCGAGGCGATCGACGCCCTCATCGGTGCCGCCGCCGCCGCACGACCCGATCAGGAGCGGCACGCCGGCGCGGCGCGCGGCGAGCAGGCAGAACCTGAGGTCGCGGCGCGTGGCCTCGGGCGAGTGGAGCCAGCCTCCGGCGCCCAGGCTGTAGGGGCCACCGTCGGTCGACCCGGCATCACAGCCGATGAAGTCCGGACGACGTTCCACCCCGGCCCAGAGTGACGACTCCTTGAACCCGGCGCCGAGGGAGCCGGTGGCGGCGAGGTAACGGAGCTCGCTCACCGGTCCGGATCCAGCGCCAGCTCGGCCAGCACCTGCTCTGTGTGCTCACCGGGTGAGGAGGCGCGGCCCCCGGGCGACGGCCACGGCGAGACCTCAAGGCGGTCGGGCGGCCGCAGGTGCGGTCCGAAGGCGGGGTGGTCGCTCGGCCGCAGGAAGCCCTTGTCGCGCAGCCACTCGTCGAAGTGGCGATGATCGACCTCAGCGACCCACCTCTTCGCAGCCTCCCCCGCCGTCTCCAACGCCGCGGCAACGGCGTCGGGCGTGGCCTCGCCGGGATCGGACGCCCATTCCGGGTGACCGAGGGCCGCGGCGAGGCCGCGCCGGTCGGCGTCGGTGACCGCTGCGACGAAGAGCCAGCGGCCGCCTACCCAGTAGAGGCGGTAGAAGACGCCAAGTCCATGCTGTCCGGGGTCCGAGGGCGTCCAGCATCGGCCGGCGAGCGGGATCACGAGGTCGTCGGAGTGGATGTGGCCAATCGTCGCGAGCATGCTTGTCTCCACGTACTGGCCGGAGCCGTGGATGACGCGGGCGTGGAGGCCGAGAAGTATGGCCGTCGCTACCGCGAGCCCGGCGCCGGGATCGGGGTGTGAATCGTCGACCGGCGGGTTGCCCTCGCCGGCCTGGAGGATGCCGGCACCTGAAAGCGCGTTGGGGGTGGAGTGAAAGGCGATCCGGCCGGCACCTGGACCCTTCGACCCGTACGAGGAGGCGTAGACATAGACCAGGTCAGGGTTGATGGCGCGCACCGTCGGCTCGTCCATCCCCAGCCGCTCGGCGACGCCTGGCCGGAAGCTGTGGCAGAGGACGTCGGCACGCGCCACCAGGGCACGGAGCGCGGTGCGGCCCGAGTCGGACTTGAGGTCAAGGGTCACGCTCTCCTTGCCGTGCAGGAACTTGGCTGCCTGCAAGCCGGTTCGCCGATAGGGGTCGCCCTCCGGTGGCTCGATCTTGATCACCCGGGCGCCGAGTTCGGCGAGCAGGACGCCGGCCAGAGGGCCGGCGATGAAGTAGCCCAGCTCGAGGACAGTGAAGCCGTGCAGCGGCGGCCGGCCGCTCGTCTCCGCCGGCCCCGTCGCCGGCCCTGCCAGCCATGGCTCCGCCAGTACCTCGGCGGTGTGCTCACCGAGGTGAGGCGCCGGCCGACCGACGTTGACGCGGCTCTCACTGAAAAGCACCAGCGGGCCCACCATCCGCACGCGGCCGAAGGTCGGGTCGTCGACCTCCACGACGCGCCCATTCCCCGTCATCTGCGGGTGATTGAGGAACTCCTCGGGTGTCAGGAACGGATCGGCGCCGACGTCGTAGACCTCGTGGAAGAGGTACATCCACTCGGCTTGTGTCCGCCTCAGCATCCGCTCGCGGATGCGCGCCTCAAGGGCATCGATGTCCTCCATGCGCTCGATCCCCATTGGTGCCCGCGCATAGCGCGGATCCTCGAGTACGTCCTCAAGGCCGAGCGCAAGCATCCAGTTACGGAAGTGATGGTCCTGGCGGGCACACATCTGGATGTGGCGACCGTCGGCGCACTTGGCGGTGAGGAACGTGAGTTCGATGCCGCGATGGACAGTCGGCGGCACCGAGGGCGGGGACGTCGTGAGCACCTGAAGCTCCTGGCGCATGAGGAAGGCGGCCGCGCCGCGGACCAGCGAGGTCTCGAAGGCGCAGCCGGTGCCCGTCCGGGCGCGGTCGATCAGCGCGGCGAGGATAGCCTGGGTGGCGAGCTGGGCGGCTCCGTAGCTCCCGATCGGCGCACGAGAGAAGACGGGCCGCTCGCGGCCGGCGCGCGGTGAAAGGCCGTTGAGGCGATCGAGGTCGTTGAAGCGCCCGGTGACGGCGGCGACGACGCCCTCGTAGGCGCGCGTGGATGAGGGTCGATGGCGGCTCCCGAACCCGGTGATCGAGCAGTGGACGAGTGCAGGGTTGGCCGCGCGCAGGGTCGCGGGGCCGAATCCCAAAGCGGCCGCGGCGCCGGGCGCCAGTGAATCGATCACCACGTCGGCGCCTGCGGCCAGCCGGAGCGCGGCCTCACGATCGCCATATCGGCGCAGGTCGAGCACTACGCTGCGCTTGCCCCGGTTCCACATCGCGAATCCGTGCAGGGGCCGGGCCCAGTCGCCGGCCGGGGGCTCGAGCTTGACAACGTCAGCGCCGTTGTCCGCCAGCAGCATCCCCACCATGGGGCCCGCCATGCCCCCACCCAGCTCCAGCACGCGCAGGCCCGAGCAGGCACCGCCGGCGAACCCGCTCACGCTGACACCACTCCCAGCCGGCGGGCGTCCTCAAGCAGCTGCCGCGCGATGTGGATCATGGCCTTGTCGATCATCCGGCCGCGATAGGTCAGGGCAAGGTCTCCGCCTGCAGCCTCCGCCGCCTTGAGCGCCGCCAGGATCTCCTTGGCTTGACGGACCTCCTCGGGCGTCGGCGAGAACGTGCGGTTGACGATCTCCACGTGCGCTGGGTGAATGACCATGCACCCGGCGTAGCCAAGCTGACGGCCCTGACGTGCGAAGGCCTCGACCGCCGCCAAGTCGTCGACACGAGCGACCAGGCCGGTCATGGGGTTCTGTACGCCTGCGGCGCGGACGTCGAGGAGCACCTTGCTCCGGAGGTAGAGCGTCTCCAGCCCCTCCACCGTCCACTGGAAGCCGAGGTCGTGCGCGAGGTCGCCGCCCTCCGCGGTGGCGCCACCCATGTAGGCAACGCGCGGCGAGGCGCTCGCGATCTCGAAGGCGCTCCGCACCGCTGCGACCGTCTCGACCAGAGGCCAGATCCGGACGTGACCACGCTCGATGCCGATGGCCGTCTCGACTGCATCGAGCGCCTCGGCCACCGTCTTGACGTCAGTCGCTGACCTGACCTTGGGGACGAGGACGGCGGTCAGGTTCGGTCCCACGACCGCCTCCAAATCGCGCTCCAGCCACCCTTCGCCGAGGCCATTGATCCGGACACAAACCAAGGGGCGCCGCGGGTCGGGCCGTGAAGCGATCCATTCACTGGCGATCCGCCTGGCCTTCTCGCGGCAGGCGCCGGCGACGGCGTCCTCGAGGTCGAGGATCACCGCATCGGCGCCGCGCTGGTCAGCCTTTGCGAGGAAATCCGCGCGGTGGCCGGGGATGTAGAGGGCGCTGCGCACACGGGGCACCGGTCGAGCGTCCTTACCGACGACCATCAGTAGCACATTGTATCCTGTATCCTATTTGTCGGACTCACGGAGGAGGTCGCGCGCATGAAGCCGTACCGCTCGCTGCTCTTCGTCCCGGCCAACGACGAGGCGCGTGCCCGGGAGGGTGCGGCCGCTGGCGCCGACGCGCTCATCCTCGACCTCGAGGACCTGGTGGTGCCCGCCGCGAAGCCGAAGGCCCGTCCCTTCGCCGCCCAGCTGATCTCACGCCTACGCGCCGAGAACCCGGGCCTCGGCCTCTTCGTCAGGATCAACCCGCTCGAGTCGAGACAGACCTGGCTCGACCTTGAGCACGTGGTAGTGCCGGAGCTGGATGGGCTCTTCCTCTCGAAGATCTACACGCTCGACGACATCAAGCGCCTGGACGCGCTGACCACTGAGTGGGAGGCACGGAACGGCGTGCGGGAAGGGCAGATCGAGTACCTCGTCCCTGGCGAGACGGCGGAATGCATCGAGCACGCCTTCGAGATCTCCAAGGGCCCTCGTGTCGCCACCATGATTGGGGCCTCGACGAGCGGCGACATCGCCCATGCGCTGGGCTATCAGTGGACGCGCGAGGGCGTGGAGAGCCTCTATTACCAGAGCCGGATCCTGCTGGCGAACCGGGCCGCCGGGAAGAAGCATCCGATCGGCGGCTGCTGGGAGGCGGCGGACGACATCGAAGGCCTGATCGCCGACGCACGATTTCATCGCCAGCTGGGTTTTCGTGGCGCCCTGATCACACATCCGAGCCATGCCCGGCACGTGAACGAGGTGTACACACCGAGCGCGGCCGAGGTGGCGCGGTACCGGGAGCTGATCCGACGCTACGAGGAGGCCGAACGGGACGGCCGTGGCGACTTCGTGTTCGAAGGCAAGTTCACCGACGTGGCGCACGTCAAGACGGCGCGAGAGTGGCTGGCGCTGGCCGACGCGATCGCCACGCTCGAACGGCCGCCCGCGGTTGACGCGTGATGCACGTCGATGGCCTCCCGCCGCGCGCCGATGGCCGGTGAGCCGGTCGAAGGGAGGGCTGGGGGGACGTGGCGCGCCCGCCAGCGCCGTCCGGCGGGGCGGCGAGGGCGTTGGCGCCGCGCCGGCAGTGGATTCGGGTGCCGGTCCGGCCGCCCCGTCCGGAGCGTCTCCGGGCCGTTCTCGGCGACGGCCGGGCGGGCTTCTTCCGCAAATTATTGTATACGGTAGCCCGAGATGCGATAATGGCCTGGACGTGCCCCCAAGCCTTCGAGGCCGTCTACTCGTCCCCATCGTCGCCGTCGTCTCGGCCTTCGGCCCGCTCAACTCGGCGACCGTCCTGGTCGCCCTCCCCGCGCTCACCAGCGGCCTCCGCGTCCCGGTGACCTCGTCGACCCTGGTGGTCTTGGCATACCTCGTCGCAACCACGGTGTGCGTTCCCTTCGCCGGCCCAGTGGCGGACCGATGGGGGCGGCGGAGCGTGATACTGGCCGCGCTCGCCGGCCTCGGTGTGGCATCGGTCGTCGCCGCCACCTCGGGTGGCATCCGCCAGCTGGTGGCGGCGAGGGTCCTGCAGGCGCTGTGCACGTCCATGACGCTCCCGGCGGGGATGGCGCTGATCCGCGAGCACGTGGAGATCGACCGCCGGTCGCGCGCCTTCGGAACGGTGACCGCGGCCATCAACGCCTCCGGCGTGATCGCTCCTCTGGTCGGTGCGGTCATGCTCCGGCTGGGCGGCTGGAGGTACGTGTTCCTCGTCAACGTGCCCCTGGCGGCGCTCGTGATCGCGGCGGCGGCCCTGGCCCTGCCCCCGGAGCCCCGGCGAACCGTGTCTGGCGCGCTCTGGCCGCGCCTCGACCTCTTCTGGCGGCACGACGTGGCGGTGTCCTCGGGCAGCGCCTTCCTGCACACCTTGGGGCTCTACTCGGTGCTGATCGTGCTGCCCTTCGTCTTCGCCGGCGACGCCTCGGTGCACGGGCTCGGACCCGTGCTGCTGCTGGTCACCCTGACCGGCTGCCTGGTCGTCGGCGGCCCGCTCGGCGGTCGTGCGGCGACCCGCTTCGGCCGGCGGCGCGTGGCTATGGGTGGGCTCGTGATCACGGCCGGGGGGTTCGTGCTCGCCTCGTCGCATCCGCCGCTCGAGCTGCTGACGGTGCCCCTCGCGGTGGTCGGCCTGGGGCTGGGGGCGGGGCTGCCGCCGCTCCAGGCGGCGGCGGTCGACGCCGTTGACCACGACGATGCCGCGGCTGCCGGCTCGCTCCTGATGGTCGGTCGCAACGCGGGCGCGCTCGTCGGGACCCTGGCGCTCGGTCTGGTGCTCGGCCGGGTCACGCCCGCCGCCGCCTACGCGCCGGTGATGCTGCTGCTCGGGGCAAGCGCGCTGGCGGCGGCCGGCATCGCCAGCCGCCTCGGTCGTGACCCGGCGCCGGCGATTCCACCGGGCCGGCCCAATCAGCCGGAGGTGACGTGAGGTGACCCACTCGTTCGACGTCCTGGTGATCGGCTCGGGCGTCGCCGGCCTCTCGGCGGCGCGACGCGCCCAACAGCTCGGCGGCAGCGTGCTCGTGCTTGAGAAGGCCTGGGACCTCCCCGGCTTCGGGAACAGCCGCCAGTCGGGCGCGATCTTCGTTGCCGCCGACGCCCCACCCACCACACCGCCCGACGTCCTCTACCGGCGGATGATGGAGCGCACCGACGGCACGGCCCGCCCCGACGTCGTCCGGGCCTGGGCCGACAACGTCGCCCGGGCCCTCCGGTTCCAGGTCGCCGAGGGGGCTGTGTACGGCACGCGAGGGGCGAGCGACGAATCACCTTACCGCCTCCAGCCGCCGCAGCCGCAGGCGCTCGGGCGGCCGTGGCGGGGTGCCGGTCCCGACGTCTTCCTGACCCGATTGGTCGATCGTGTTCGCGTGGCCTCGGGCACGGTGATCGCCGGTGCCCGCGCGCGTCGCCTGCTGGTCGAGGGCGGCCGCGTGGTGGGGGTCGAGGCCTCCACCGCCGACGGCGTCCAGCGCTTCCGGGCCCGCTCCGTGGTGATGGCCGACGGCGGCTTCCAGGCCAACCGGGAGCTGATGGCTCGCCATGTCACGACCGACTACCTGCTCGACGGGTCGCCGCTCGACACCGGCGACTGCCTCCAGATGGCCCTCGAGTTCGGCGCTCGGACGGCGAGCATGGACGTCTTCTACGGGCATTGCCGGCACCGCGACGCGCTCCACAACCCGCGTCTGAGCCCCCATCCGGCCCCGGCGGCGGCGATCGAGGCGAGCCTAGCCGTCGACGCTCACGGTCGCCGGATCGCCGACGAGGCGGCCGGGACCACCGTGATGGCGGTCGCGATCGCCCGTTCGACCACGCCCGGCGATTGTTGGCTAGTGCTCGACGATATCACCTGGACGGGCACGGCGGCACGAGGGGCGCGCCGCAACGTGGCCGAGCTCCCGCTCAATCCGGTACTCGAGCAGGAGGGCGCGACCGTCGTCGTCGCCGACAGCATCGAGGAGCTGGCGGTCCGCATCCCGGCGCCGATGGAGGCGCTCGCCGTCACCGTGACCATCTACAACCGGGCCGTGGAGCGCCGGGCCGGCCATGAGTTGACGCCACCGCGGACCGGCTCACCCGCACCCCTGGCCCGAGCGCCCTACCGGGCCATCCCCCTCATCGCCGGTGTCTACTTCACCATGGGCGGGGTGCTGGTCAACGGTCGGGCCCAGGTGCTCGATGAGCGGGAACGGCCGATCCCCGGCCTGCTGGCCGCGGGCGGGACGATGGCTGGCCTGATGGGGGGGCCTCGGGCGGGGTATGCCGGCGGGTGGGGGGAGGCTTCGACCTTCGGGCTGCTCGCGGGCGAGTCGGCGATGGCTGCGGCAAGGGCAGAGGACGCAGGGGACTGAGGTCGGGCCTCCGCATGCGCCGGCCGCCGTGGGGGTCACGGCCGCCGGGAGGACGTGAGGCGGCCGCGTGCGGGGCCCCCTCCCTGCACCGACCGGGCGCCGCCCCGGGGCGGGCGGCGACCCCGATCGCTTCCACGGCGATGCCGGGACCCTCGACTGTCCCGGCGCCGCCCGACCGGTGCGCGGGAGGTGATGGCGCCTGCGACTACACGTAGACGACCGCGTGTCCGTCTTCCCACTCGGCGGGGTAGACGGCCACACGGTAGAGATCGGGAACCGGCAGGCAGCGACCGGTGTTCAGGTCGAACTCGAAGGAATGCCAGGGGCAGCGGATGATCTCGTCCTCGCGGTCGTAGAGGTAGTTGCCGACCCCGTTCGCCTTGATCTCGCCGGTCTGCGGGCCCAGGCACAGCGGAGCTTGATGGTGGGGGCAGATGTTGGCGATGGCTTTCAGCTCACCGTTGACATTGAAGACGCCGATCTCCCGCTTGCCGATCTTCACGATCTTGCGCTGACCGGGAGGAAGCTCCTCCCGAGTGGCGACCACATGGCGAGTTCGTGCACGTCCCCTGGCGCTCATGTTGCACTGTTCCCTCCTTTCCTCATCTGAATGATGCCATGGTTCGACGATCGGTGGACGCCCCGACGTTTCCCGCTGGACGTCAGGGCCCCCTTCGGTGGGCCAGGGTGAGCATCGATGCCCTGTCAATAGCGGCGCCTCCCGCGGCCGACAGACACTCAGATGCGTTCCGGCCCGCCATGGCAAGGTAGGCGATGCGACACAGGCCGTAATGCAGGGCGCCTTCCCAGGTCATCCCGGTGCCCCCGTGAAGCTGGATGGCGCTGCCTGCGATCGACCAGCAGGTCTCCCCACAGAAACCTTTGGCGGTCAGCGCGTACTCCTCCATGCGCTCAGCCCTGGCATCGGCGCACCAGGCCGCGTAGTAGGCGAGTGAGCGAGCGGCTTCCAGGGCGACCAGGAGGTCGGCCGCGTGGTGCTGGAGCGCCTGGAAGCTGGACAGACGCACGCCGAACTGCTCGCGGGCACGCAGGTAGTCGACGGTGCGTCGGAAGAGGTCGTCGGCGGCGCCCACCATGGCCGCGGCCTGGAGGGCCAGATAGAGACATCGCGTGAACCGAAGCTCCTCCGAGTCGAGCCGGCCGGCCTCACGCCCGACGGGAAGGGGGGCGACGCCGGTGGGCGTGGCGAGGTCGATGGCCGGCGCCTCCCACATGCTGGCCAGCGGCAGCTCGGCGAGCAGCACGGTCGTCTCGGCGCCCTCCGCCACCACCAACACGGCGAGGTCGGCGGCGTTCGCGTAGGGAACCCATCCACTGGTGTCTCCAACGTGGTTGCCGCCCAGGAGGTCGACGGCGAGGGTGGCCGTACGCTCGCCTGCGGCGACCGCCGTCGCCACCTCCTCGGCGCCCGCCTGGCGCAGGACGCGAACCGCCAGCCAGGTCTCGAGGAGAGGATAGGGGATGGCCACCGAGCGGCGGCCCGCGACCTCGGCCAGGCCCGCCAGCACGGTGCCCGGTTGCCTCGAGTCGGAGCGCGGGTCGGCGACCTCGAACCAGCCATCCGCCGCCAGTCGACGGCCGAGTCGGCTCACCACCTCCCGATCGACCCTGCCATCGTCGACGGCCGTGGCGTACTCGGGCAGTCGCCGCAGGGTTTCGTCGAACCCTTCCAGGAGCGCCCGCTCCTCTTCGTCGAATCCCGCCCGCATGTCAGGTCAGGCCCAGCACACGCTTGGCGATCACATTGCGTTGGATCTCCGAGGTGCCGCCGCCGATGCTGACGGCACGCGACATCAGGTAGAAGAGGAACTGCGACTCGGCCGGCTCACGCTTGAGCATGCTCGCCTGACCGGTGGCGAGCAGGACCCGGCTGGCGTCCCGCTGCCAGGCGTTCGAGTGTTGCAGCTTGAGGACGGAGGCCAGCTCGCTCGGGTCGCCTCCCTCCAGTTGCGTCGACAGCAGGCGCATGGCCACGATCGGGATGGCGAGGATCTCCGCCTGGAGGCGGCCGAGGGCGTGGGCGTCCAGATAGCGGTCGCGCTCCGGCTTCTCGCGGATGGCGAGCAGCGCGGACTCCACCGCGCGGCGCTGGTCGGCGAATCGCGACATGGCGGACTCCAGGCCGCGCTCGTAGTTGAGCAGGGTGACAGCCACGCGCCAGCCGCCGTTGAGCGGGCCGATCAAGTTCTCCAGGGGCACCTCGACATCGTCGAAGAACACCTCCGCGAAGTCGCTCTGCCGGTTGATCTGCCGGATCGGCCTGATGGTCACGCCGGCCGCCCGCAGCGGGACGGCGAGGCAGCTGATCCCCGCGTGCTTGGGCGCCTGGCGGTCGGTGCGGACGAGGACGAAACCCCAGTCGCAGAACTCTGCGTTGCTGGTCCAGACCTTCTGGCCGTTGACCAGGAAACGTCCCCCGACGAGTTCCGCGCGCGTCGACAGCGAGGCCAGGTCGGAGCCGGCGCCGGGCTCCGAGAAACACTGCGCCCAGAACTCGCGACCTTCGAGGATGGGAGGGAGGAACCGACGCTGCTGCTCCGGCGTCCCGTGCGTCATAAGGATCGGCGCCACCACCCGTCTCCCCAGGTGGCCGAGCCCCTCGGGCGCGCCCGTCTCGGCCATCACCTGTGCGAACACGAACCGTCGCTCCGGGCTCGCACCTGTCCCCCCGAATTCCCTCGGCCAGAACATCCCCGCATAGCCAGCTTGGTACAGTTTGCGATCCCAGTCCTTCTGGAACTCAACCCACTCGGGCGACCCGTACGGGTACTCGATCGTCCAATCCCTGGGCACGTTCGCCTCGACCCAGGCGCGGACCCGGTCGCCGAACTCCAGGTCCTCGGGAGCGACCGTGAAATCCATGTGGATACTGTAGCCCATGCTAGCCTGACTGGCAACGATCGCCCGCTGAGAGGGGATGGTCGTGTCGGGCGGCGAGATGGCCGACGGTTGAGACATTCGCCGGAAGCGGAGCGATCCGTGCTCTTCGGACGACGAGAGTGGGACGCTGTGAGACGTGGTCTGGTCATGTCCGGTGGGTTCGTCAGTGCGGCCGAACGGTCGGGTCGGAGCCCCTCCGAGCCACCGACCATTCGCCTCGCGGCCTCTCGCCGGCAGGCCCGACGGTCACCCTCTGATCCCCACCCGCTCCGCCAGCTCAAGGAGGTCACGGACACGTTGGAGGCCGGCGGTGTCATAGATGTTGTCGCCGACCATGACCACAACCTGGTCGTCGCGCTGCGCTTCCTCCAGGACGGCCACGATCTCGCGCCACCTCGTGACCTCTTCCGCGGTCGGCGTGTACACCTCGTGGACGATGTCGACCAGGCTCCTCACCGCCGGCGTATAGTGCCCGGTGTAGCCGAGCCGACGCGTCTGCCAGCAGAAGTCGCGCCATGCGACCGGATCGCGCGTCGAGATGCTGCCGCCGCCGATCGGGAAGCGGCGTCCTGCTGCCCGGACGTCTACCACCACCTTGGCCCGGATGTAATACGAGTCCATGCCGTCTGGGCCGTACATGGAGCCGAGTGTGCTCCCCAGGTCACCCCAAAAGCTGCCAGCCACGCCTCCCATGTAGGTCACGCGGTCGGACGCGGTGGCGATCTCGTAGGCGTTGAGGATGCCACGCGCGGTCTCGATGACTGGACGTACGAGCGTGTACCCGACCGGCAGCCCGTGCCGTTCCTCGGCCTGAGCGAGCAGCCGACAGAACTCCCGGACCTGGTCCCCGCTCTCGGCCTTCGGAATGTTCACGTAGTGCAGCTCCGGGCAGACGATGGCGTCCAGGTCTTCCTCGCAGCCCTTCCCCAGGGCGTTGGTGCGCGCGGTCACGATCGTCCCCCGGCGTGCCAGCTCTCGAGCCAGCTCGCGGAACAGGGTCCGCGCTCGCTGCTTCTCCTTGCCGGGCGTCAGATCCTCGAGATCGGGGCCGACGGCGTCGACACCGGATGCGGCGGCGGCGAGGATCGCCTCGGGGTCGTGCGCGGGTGCGAAGGCCATCGATCGGATGATCCGCGGTTGGTTCTCCATGGCAGCCTCCTCTCACGCCGGTCTCCAGTCATCCCTGGAGCGCTCGGCCACCATCCCGGCCGGGGGAGGCGAGGGCGCCGGCTCATCTCCGGCCGGCCAGGGCCCGCGATGGCTCCGGCGGTCGGAGCCTACGGCGTGGTCGAGGCTCCGGAGGGAGGGCCGCAATCGCCCCGTCCTTGCGTCGACGCCTGGCCGTTCGCCCTGGGCCCAGGGACCCTTGCCATCCCCGAGTTCGGGACGTGGTGCTCAAAGCGTAAACTTCCTCGGCAGATGAGTGTATACCGGATACCCAATTCAGTCCCGATCGTTCACAGAGGCGGTCTTCCCTGCCTCACTTCGATCTCGGCCGGCCTCGTAGATGACGAAGAGCCCCCCGAGATCGCGCCGCGGCGCATCGCCGGCTGGCGCCGCGCCGACGCGTTCTCGCCGCTGGTAGCCGTGGCCCGAAGGCACTCCACTCGGGCGGAGGGACGAGATGAGCTCTGAGCTGCCATGTCCGGGCTGAGGACGCGGATCACTGACCTGCTGGGAATCCGCCACCCGATCGTCCAGACGGGGATGGGGTGGGTGGCCAACGCCA
>Ga0070739_10002559_pt1 | contig 24211 bp, 26 predicted proteins | sample Coa_R1_7_FD_66445 | JGI IMG/M metagenome (GOLD analysis project Ga0070739, IMG submission 66445) | Surface soil microbial communities from Centralia Pennsylvania, which are recovering from an underground coalmine fire - Coalmine... | ecosystem: Environmental > Terrestrial > Soil > Unclassified ... | reverse complement strand
AGGATCGCCATCTGCAGGATCTCGACCCGCTTCTTCTCGCCGCCCGAGAAGCCGTCGTTCAGGTAGCGCGAGGCGAGCTCGCGGCTCACCTTCAGATGATCCATCTGCGCCAGCAGCTCCTTGCGGAACTCCGGCACCGGCATCGGGTCGTCGACGCCGCCGTTCCGTGCCTTGCGGACCGCGTTGACGGCCTGGCGCAGGAAGTTCGTCACGGTGACGCCGGGAATCGCGTGCGGGTACTGGAAGGCGAGGAACAGCCCGGCCTGCGCCCGCTCGTCCGCGCCTGCCTCCGTCACGTCGTCGCCGTCGAGCAAGATGCGGCCCTCGGTGATCTCGTAGGCGGGATGGCCGGCGATCGCGTACGCGAGCGTCGACTTGCCGGAGCCGTTCGGGCCCATGATCGCGTGCACCTCGCCCGAGGTGATCGTCAGGTCCACGCCCTTGACGATCTCCGTGCCGTCTTCGAGCGCGACGTGCAGGTTCTGAAGCTCCAGCGTCGCCATGCAGTGAGGCCTTCCCGAGGTCAGCGGACGAGCGCCTTCGCGCGCCCGTTCGTCACACCCATCGTAGCCAAGCCGACTCCGGCGACGGCCGCTCCAAGCAGCAGCCGCCGCAGCCGCAGGGAGGTCCAGGCGGTGCTCGAGCGCGACTTCGCGTCGAAGCGGCCGTGGGCCCCGCGGTCGCCGGGAAGCGCCCGGAAGAGGTTGTCGTGTGAGCCGATCGGCTTCCGCTCCTCCGTGTGCTGCGACTTCCAGCCGTTCCGGAGCAGCACCAGGTCGCCGGCGCGCGGCGAGAGCTTCTGCCCCCACAGCAGCTTCTGCGCGCCCCAGCCGACCGGCAGCTCCCGCACCGGATGCTCGAAGCAGTGCACGACCGCCTCGGCGAACGGCTCGGGCTGGTAGATCGGCGGCACCGGCATCGGCTGGTAGCCGATGTACTGGCGCGCCATGTCGAACTGCGGCGTGTTGATCGCGCCCGGGAGGATCACCGAGATGTCCACCGGGATCCCGTGCTTGCGATGCTCGACGCGCGCGCTCTCGAAGTAGGTGCGCAGCGCGGCCTTGGAGGAGCAGTACGCGGCCTGCAGCGGGATGCCCCGGTACGACAGCGCAGAGGCGACCTGGACGAACGTCCCCTGCGTCTCGACGAGCCGCGGCAGGGCGACCTGGTAGCAGCTGACGCCGCCGAAGAAGTTGACGTCGAGCACGCGCCGGAGCTCGTCGGGCTCGAGCTCACGCGCCTCGCGGTAGACCGTCACCATCGCGTTCGAGCAGAACGTGTCGATCCGGCCGAAGCGGTCGATCGCCTCCTCGACCAGCCGGTGGATGTCGTCCAGCACCGCGACGTCGACCTGCACCGCGTGCGCGACGGCGCCGAGCCCCTGCAGCTCGCGCAGACAGCCGTCGAGCCCGTCGTAGCCGCGCGCGGCGACCACGACGCGAGCACCCTTGGCGGCGGCGAGCCGCGCGACCGCCCGGCCGAGTCCGGCGGAGGCGCCGGTGACGACGACCACCTGTTCGGAGACGGGCTTCTTGCGCGCCATCTTCCCTCGTTTCCCGGACGAAGGCAGCGCTCAAACGCTGCTACGCTCCCCGCATGCCGAACATCGGTCCCATGGAGATCGTCGGCCTCCTGATCCTCGCCCTCCTGCTCTTCGGCGCGAAGCGCCTGCCCGAGATCGGCCGTTCCCTCGGCTCGGGGATGCGGGAGTTCAAGGACTCCGTCAGCGGCAACCACCCGCGGTCGGAGCTTCCGAGCGGAACGCAGGAGACGGCCGCTCCGTCGCCCGCGCGCGAGAACGAGCCCGTCCACTAGTCGTCGTGCGGACGATGCGGCTGCCGCGTCGCCTGCAGCACGGCGAGGAGGCCACGCTCGTCGAGCACCTCGACGAGCTGCGCACACGGCTGTTCGTCTGTATCGGCGCCGTCGCGATCGGCTGGATCGCGGCGTTCGTCGTGCACAGGCACGTGATCCGGCTGCTCGAGCACGAGCTGCCGCCGGGCCACCGCCGGCTGACGACCCTGACGATCGGCGAGCCGTTCATGACGTCGATGTGGCTGAGCCTCTACCTCGGCTTCGTCGTGGCGCTGCCCGTCATCCTCTGGCAGGCGTGGGCGTTCTTCATCCCCGCGTTCGAGCCCGGCTACGAGCGGATGCTGCGGGCCTTCATCTTGCTCGCGACGGCGCTGATGGTCTGCGGCATCGTGTTCGGCTACTACGTCGCGCTCCCCGCGGCCGCCCACTTCCTGACGCACTTCGACAGCTCGATCTACCACGAGGTGATCCAGGCGCGGCCGTTCATCTCCTTCGCGACGATGGTTCTCCTCGCCATGGCGGTGGTGTTCGAGCTGCCGCTGTTCGTGGTCGGGCTGACGCGGATGGGCATCCTCACCACCCGGCAGCTGCGGCGAAACCGGCGGATCGGCTACTTCGTCGTCGCCTGCGTCGGGGTGGCGCTCCCGGGCGTCGACCCGGTGACCACGTTCTTCGAGACGATCCCGCTCTGGATCCTCTACGAGGGCTCGATCTGGCTCTCGGTGCTGCTCGACCGGCGCGCGGCCCGCGCGGCGGCCGCGCCCGCGGGGGCTTGACGTCGGTCTCCGCGGACTGGGTCCTGCCGCTCGACGGGCCGCCGCTGCGGGACGCGTACGTGCGCTTCGAGGGCGGCGCGATCGTCGGGGTCGGCGAGGGTCGAGGCGACCGCCACTATGCGGACGCGGCGATCGTCCCCGGCTTCGTCAACGCCCACTCGCACCTCGAGTACGCGGTCTACGCGGGCTTCGGCGACGGCCTTCCCTTCGGGCCGTGGATCGCGACCCACGTCCAGCGGAAACGGCTCCTCGACCGCGACGCCATGCACGGGATTGCGCGCTGCGGCGTGCTCGATTCGCTCCGCTCCGGGATCACGACCACCGCCGACTACGCCTTCGACGGCGTCGCCGCGATCGCGGCGCAGGAGCTCGGCCTGCGGGCGATCGTCTACCTGGAGGTGTTCTCGGCAGATCCGGCCGTGGCGGAGCAGCAGTTCGCGGAGAAGCGGGCGCGGGTGGACGAGTCGGCCCTGGTGCGGATCGGCGTCTCGCCGCACGCGCCGTACACCTGCTCCCTGGACGTCTACCGCTGGTGCCTGGAGCTCGGCGTGCCGGTGGGCACGCACCTGGCGGAGAGCCGCGCCGAGAACGAGTGGCTCGAGCACGGACGCGGCGCCTGGGAGGGGCTCCCGGTACCGCCGGTCGGCCCCACGGGGAAGCGCGCCGTGGCGACCCTCGAGCCGGTGCTCTCAGCGGAGCTCTTGTGCGCGCATTGCGTGGACGTGGAGCGCGACGAGATCGCGCTGCTCGCGGCGCGAGGCGTGCCGGTGGCGCACTGCCCGCGCTCGAACGCGCTGCTCGGTTGCGGCATCGCGCCGCTCGCGGAGCTGCGGCAGGCTGGCGTCACGGTCGGGCTGGGCACGGACTCGCCGGCCTCGACGCCGTCCTTCGACATGTTCGAGGAGCTGCGGACGGCGATCTACGCCGCCCGGGCGCGGGAGCGGCGGGCCGAGGCGCTGTCCGCGGCCGACGCCTTGCGGCTGGCGACGCTTGACGCCGCCCGGGCGCTGCGGCTCGACGGGGAGGTCGGTACCCTGACCCCGGGCAAGCGCGCCGATCTCGCGGTCGTGTCGCTCGCGGGCAGTCCGTACCATCCGGTCGAGGACCCCGCGGCCGCGGTCGTGTTCGGCGGCTCGCCCGAGCGGGTGCTCGAGACGATCGTCGACGGCGAGACCAGGTACCGGAAAGAGGACAACGAGTGGCGAGAGGTACGCAGCATCGCAAGCGTCGCCCGCGGCCGCATGCTCGCACCGCCGCCGTAGCCGCGCAGCCGGCGCCGCCGAAGCCGCGCCGGCAGAAGCCGCCGCAGTGGCAGGAGCAGCTCTTCTTCGCGCGGCTTCGCTCCCACGCGAAGTGGATGTTCGTGCTGCTCGCGCTCGTGTTCGCAGTCGGGTTCGTCTTCTTCGGCGTCGGCTCGGGATCGACCGGCATCTCGAGCGCGCTCCAGAACTTCTTCAACTTCGGCGGCGGCAGCAGCGGGCCGTCGGTCTCGAGCCTGAAGCACAAGACCGCGGCGCAGCCGAAGAACGCGAACGCGTGGCGCGACCTCGCCACCGCGTACGAGCAGAAGCACGAGCCCGCAAACGCAATCTCGGCGCTCACGCGCTACGTGGCGCTGCGGCCGAAGGACGCGTCCGCGCTGCAGGAGCTCGCCTCGCAGTACTCGACGCTCGCCCAGACCTACTCGACGCAGGCGCAGAACGCGCAGACGGCCGCCCAGGAGGCCGATCCCGGCTCGCTCTTCGCGCCGCCGTCCTCGACCGGGCTCGGCCGCGCCTATACGAACACGAACCTGCTGCGCGATCCCGTCTCCGCCGCGCTGGAGCAGCAGGCGACGACGCAGGAGACCACCGCGTACCAGAAGCTGACGCAGGTCGAGGCCAAGGCCGAGAGCACGTACCGGAAGCTGGCTGAGCTCGATCCCAACGACGCGTCGACGCAGGTCCAGCTGGGCCAGGCGGCGCAAGCGGCGAACGATACGAAGACCGCGATCGCCGCCTACCGGCGCTTCCTGAAGCTGGCTCCGACGGATCCGCTCGCGCCGCAGGTGCGGGCAGTGCTGAAGCAACTCGTTCCCGCCAAGAAGTAGACTGCCGCGCAGTCGATCCGGGGGAGACATGAACTTCGACATCAAGACCGAGCGGATCTCCGACGAGGCCTACGTCATCTCGCTGTCCGGCGAGGTCGACCTCTACACGGCGCCGGAGTTCAAGCAGCAGCTGCTCGAGATCGTCGGCCAGGGGGGAAAGCAGGTGATCGTCGACTTCACGTCGACGACGTTCATCGACTCGACCACGCTCGGCGTCCTCGTCGGCGGGGTCAAGCGCCTCCGCACGAACGGCGGCCAGCTGACGCTCGTCTGCAGCGACCGCAACATCACCAAGATCTTCGAGATCACGGGGCTGGATCGCGTGTTCGCGATCTATCCGACGCGCGACGAAGCGGTGAGCGCGCTCGGCAGCTCCTCGGTCCCGTCCCCCTGACCCGAACCTCGCCGAGCTCCCTGCGCACCCCCCTCGCACTCGCCGCGATCGCCGCCGTCGCGCTGGTCGCGAGCGGCTGCGGCGCGGTCGGCCTGGTCAAGAACGGCGATCCCTCGCACGGCAAGCAGCTGTTCCTCGCCAACCCCGATCCGTCGAAGCCGTCCTGCGCCAGCTGCCATACCCTGGCGGACGCGCACTCGACCGGGGCTGTCGGCCCGAACCTCGACGACGCGTTCTCCTCGGACAAGCAACAGGGCTTCCAGATCCAGTCGATCGAGGACCTGATCCGCGGCCAGATCGCGTATCCCGAGAAGCCGATGCCGCCCGACCTGCTCCGCGGCCAGGACGCGAACGACGTCGCCACCTACATCGCGAAGTGCGCCGGCAATCCGTCCTGCGGCGTGACGCCCACGAAGCCGGCGCCGACGACGACCACGCAGACGACCCCCACGACGACCGCGCCCGCCTCGCCGCTCGCGGCCGGCAAGCACGTCTTCGAGACGGCAGGCTGCGCCGCCTGCCACACGCTCAAGGACGCCGGCGCATCCGGCACCGTCGGCCCGAACCTCGACCAGCTGAAGCCCGCCGACGCGGTCGTGGCGCGTCAGGTGACGAACGGCGGCAAGATCATGCCCGCCTTCAAGGGCCGCCTCAGCCCCGCCCAGATCCAGGCGGTGGCGAAGTACGTCTCCAGCGTCGCGGGGAAGTAACCCTCGTCCTTAGAGGCCCTCACATAATGATGTTCGTCTTCGACGAACGAAGGACGTGACTTTCGAGCCGCTTCCCCAGGACAACGTACGGCGGGTAGCCGGAGCCGAAGTCGACGGGCGCGAGCTCGGTCCAGCCGTTCTTCGCGTAGAAGCTGCGCGCCTGGCGCGAGCCGGCGCGGGTCGTCAGCACCGCCCGGTCGTAGGGCTGGCGGCTCAGGAGCTGCGCCAGCAGCCGGCTGCCGAGGCCGAGGCGCTGGGCACCGGGCCGGACGTGTAGCTCGACCACCTCGAAGTGCGGCTGGTCGAGCCACTCGGCCCGCTGGCGCCGATCGAGGGCCTTCGCGACGTGGTCGGTCCACCACTGGCCGTAGGCACCCGCGTAGCCGTAGCCGAAGCCGGCCAGCCGGCCGCCGACGCGGGCGACGAGAAAGAGGAAGCCGTCCCGAGCCGCGTGGCGCGGCAACTGCTCGCGCGCCCACTCGTCCGACACCGCTCCCACCCCGAGCGCGGCGCGGTGCACATCGCGAAGCTCGCGCGCGAGCGGCAGCGGGTCGACCTGCTCGATCGTCGTGCTGAGCTCGGGCTCGCTCAGGTGCGATCAGCGTCGAGGTCGACGACCACGTGCGTGAGCGGCAGATCGAACCGCTCGCGCGCGCGGTCGATCACGCCGCGCTCCAGCCACTGGGAGCGCCCCGGAGGATGCGTCGAGACGATCAGCTCGTCGGGGCGGAACGTCCGCAGCGCGTCCTCGATCGCCTGCACCGGGTCGCCGTCGCCGATCTCGCCCGCCGCGTCGAGGCCGACCGAGCGCATCGAGCCGAGGCTGTCGTCGAGCCGCTGCTGCGCCGCCGCGCGTGCGTCGTCCTCGTCGGACGTCCACGTCCGAAGCGGTGTGTTCAGCGCCGGACAGACGACGAAGACGCGGGCGGTGCGGTCGCCGGACCGGCGCCGAACCTCGGCGAGCAGCTCGGGGCCGCCGACGGTCTCGTTGGCGACCACGAGGATTCGGTACTCGTGGGCCGGGCTCGGCGCCGGCGCCTGGCGCACGGGCCGCTCGCCGCGTCCGCGCAGGACGCCGAACCAGATCGCGATCGACGAGAGCACCACGAACACGGCCAGACCCAGCCAGTGGTCGATCTCGTAGCCGATCACGATCAGCGCGAAGTAGCCGATCACCAGCCAGACGAAGCGGAACGCGTCCCTCTCGCTGCGGAACGGGTTCTTCACGAGCAGCTAGAGCACGTAGACGGTCACGAACACGACGATCCACATCACGTCCACGAAGTGCCAGTAGATCCCGCCGATCTCGATGCCGTGATGGTGCTCGGGCGAGAAGTGGCCCCGGAACGCCCTGATCGTCATCACGAGCAGGATCGTCAAGCCGACGAACACGTGCGCGGCGTGCAGGCCCGTCAACCCGAAGAAGGTCGCCGCGAACGACGTGTCGCCCGTGTTGAAGCCGAGCCGGTGGTACTCGACCATCTGCGTGAACAGGAAGGTGATACCGAGCAGGAGCGTCAGCGCCAGACCGGCCTGCATGCCCGCACGGTTGCCGCGCTTGATCGCGGTCGTCGCCCAGTGCATCGTGCCCGACGACGTCACGAGGATGAGCGTGTTGATGAACGTGCTGAACACGGGCCGGTGGAAGCCGGGCGGCGGCCAGTGGCCGTTCACGCCGTGGTTCGCGACGCGGTCGAAGAAGTAGACGGTGAAGAACGAGCCGAAGAGCATGATCTCCGACCCGATGAACAGGAACATGCCGAGCACCGCCGGAGAGATCCGCGAGCTGTAGTGGATCGGCGGCGGGCCGTGGGGATGCGCTTCGGCAGCCGCGCTCATGCCCGCCCCTCGCCGGCGCCGACACGCAAAGTGCTCACGTCCGCCCCTCCGAGACGACATGCTGCACGGGCAGGCCGGTCTCCTTCCGGAGCCGCGCGATCAGGTCGCGGCGCAGCCAGCCGCTGCGCTCGCCCGGGAACGTGGAGACGATGATCTCGTCGACCCGCTCGTCCTGCGTCGCCTGGCGCGCGGCGGTGAACGGGTCCGGATGCACGACCTGGCCGTGCGCATCGATGCCCTCGCCGCGCAGCTGCGTCAGCGCGAGCCGCAGACGGCGGTCGGCGGCCCGCTCGTCGCCGTCCCCTTCGCTCGAGGGAACCACGATCAGGAAGCTCGCCGGGCCCTCCGCCGCACGGCGCCTGATCCGGTCCATGAGCTCCTCGGCGACGACGGTCTGGTTCGCGATCACGAGCACGTTCGTCCCGCCGCCCTCGAGCGCCGCGTCGACGACCACGTGCTTCACCGGCACCGGGTCCGCCAGCCTGCGGACGTCCTCGACGACGTCGCGGCGCATCCAGCCGGATGTTGCGGGCGGGTGCGTCGAGACGACGATACGGTCGACCCTCGGCTCGAGCTGCGCGAGTGCGTCCTTCACCGCCTGCACCGGGCTGCACTCGACGACGAAGCCCTGGGCGGGAACGCCCTCCTCGCGCAGGAACGCGAGCGTCTTCTCCAGCCGCCGGTTCGCGGAGGCGCGGCGCGTACCTTCGTAGACGACGTAGCCCTGACGCGGCTCGTTCACCGGCGCGATCACGGTCACGCGGTCGCCTTCGGCAGACGCCTCGCCGCGCACCGCCTCCAGCAGGCTCGGCGACGCGGCCGTCTCGTTCGCGATCACCAGCACGTGGGCCACGAGGGCGTCAGTCCGCCCCCACCGGCTCCGGGTGCGGGGTCGGAGCCGGCGCGCCGAAGATCGCGTGCCTCGCGCCGGGGACGCCGTACTCGTAGGGGCCGCCGACGACCTGCGGCACCTCGTCGAAGTTGAAGATCGGCGGCGGCGAGGAGACCTGCCATTCGAGCGTCAGCGCGCGCCATGGGTTGGCCGAGGCGACCTCGCCGTACCGCCACGAGCGCACCATGTTGTAGAGGAAGACGAGCGTCGAGGCGCCGAGCCCGAACGAGGCGATCGAGATGAAGAGGTTGATGTCGGCGAAGCGCGGCGCGTAGTTGGCGACGCGGCGCGGCATTCCCTGCAGCCCGATGTAGTGCATCGGGAAGAACGTCAGGTTGAAGCCGATGAACGTCAGCCAGAAGTGCAGCTTGCCGAGCCGCTCCGAGTACATCCGGCCGGTCATCTTCGGGAACCAGTAGTAGATCCCCGCGAAGATCGTGAACACCGAGCCGCCGAACAGCACGTAGTGGATGTGGGCGACGATGAAGTACGTGTCGCTCGCGTGGATGTCGATCGGCACCGACGCGAGGTAGATACCGGACAGGCCGCCGATCACGAACATGCTCAGGAAGCCGAGCGCGAACAGCATCGGCGTGGTGAAGTGGATGCGTCCTTCCCACATCGTCGCTAACCAGGAGAAGATCTTCACCCCGGTCGGCACGGCGATCACCATGCTCGTCACCATCATCGGCACGCGCAGCCAGCCGGCCATGCCGGCCACGAACATGTGGTGCGCCCACACGCTGAAGCCGAGCACGAGGATCGCGAGCAGACTCAGCGCCATCAGCCGGTAGCCGAAGATCGGCTTGCGGCTCATCACCGCGATCACCTCGCTGATGATCCCGAAGCCGGGCAGCATCATGATGTACACGGCTGGGTGCGAGTAGAACCAGAAGATGTGCTGGTAGCCCAGCACGTAGCCGCCGTTCTGGTACTCGAAGAAGTTCGTGTGCAGGACGCGGTCGAACATGTTGAAGAACTGCGAGCCGGCGATGAACGGCGTCGCGATCACGACCAGCAGCGAGGTCGTGAAGTTCGCCCACACGAGCAGCGGCAGCCGCCAGAACGTCATCCCCGGCGCGCGCATGGTGATGATCGTGACCAGGAAGTTGAGCGCGGTCATGATCGAGCTCGCGCCGGCCCACTGCACGCCCATGTTGAAGAACACGTTCCCGAGCGGCTGGTGCGCGCAGAGCGGCGCGTAGCACGTCCAGCCGGCCGACGGCCCGCCGCCGGGCGCGGCCATGCCGACGACGAAGATGAGCCCGGCGATCGGCAGCAGCCAGAACGAGAGCGCGTTGAGACGTGGGAACGCCATGTCGGCCGCGCCGAGCATCAGCGGGATGACGAAGTTCCCGAGGCCCGCGAACGCCGGGATGATGAACAGGAAGATCATCAGCGCCGCATGGTCGGAGACCAGCACGTTGAACGTCTGCGGTCCGAAGAACTGGTCGCCCGGACGCGCGAGCTCGGCGCGGAACAGCATCGCGAAGAGGCCGCCGATGCAGAAGAAGATGATCGTCGTGACGACGTACTGGATGCCGATCACCTTGTGGTCGGTGTTGACGCGGAAGTAGTCGCGCCACGAGCGCGCGCCGTGGCCGGAGTGGTCCTCGGGCCGCGTCGGCCGGCCGCTCGCGTAGTGCGCCCAGTAGTCGAAGCCGCCGAGGCCGACGAGGAAGCCGACCGGCGTCGTCACCAGCTCGACGGTGGCGAGCACGGTGCCGTTCCACACCGGGTTCCACGAGACGAGCCAGCGGATCAGCACCGGCAGCCCGAGCCCGATCCCGAAGAAGAGCGGCGTCACCCACAGCACGCGCAGCCAGCCGGGCGCGGTCCAGCGGTGGATCCCCTCGGGAGGCGGCGGCGACAGGTGGTCGTGCTCGACGTGGACGGGAGCCGCGGTGGTCGTCATGTGCGTTCGAACCTCACTTCGCGTTCTGGGCCAGATACTGCACGAGCTGAGTCAGCTTGTCCGGCGGAATCTGCTGCCCGAAGATGGCCGGCATCACGTTCTGGTAGCCCGGCTGGATGTAGGCGCCAGGGCTCACGATCGACTCCTTGATGAACGCCTCGAGCGAGCCGCGGTGCGCCTGCGTCGCGTACTGCTGCAGCTTGTCGAGATCCGGCCCCGTCGTGCCGGTGGCACCCGCCGGCTTCAGCGTGTGGCAGCCGCTGCAGCCGAACTGCTGGAAGACGGCGAGACCGGGCGGTCCCGAGGTCGCGCCGCCCTTCAGGAACTTCGTGAAGTCCGCCTGCGACACGATCGTGACGTGGCTGCGCATCAGCGAATGCCCGAGCCCGCAGAGCTCGGTGCAGATGACGGGGAAGGTCCCGGTGGTGATGGGCGTCACCACGAGCTTGTTGTGCTGGCCCGGGACGGCGTCCTGCTTCTGCGAGAGCTGCGGCACCCAGAAGGAGTGGATGACGTCGTCGGAGGTGATGTCGAGCTGCGTCTTGCGGTTTACCGGCAGCTCGAGGTAGCCGTACGTCTTTCCGTTCGGGTACGTGAACGACCACGCGAACTGGCGCGCGAGCACGCCGATCTTCACCGGATTGGGCCCGGCGTTCGAGTTCTGCGCGAGCACGATGGCGCTGATGATCGAGATCGCGGTGACGAGGATCGCCGGCACCGCCGTCCACACGATCTCGAGCCGCGTGTGGCCGTGGATCGGAGGACCGTCGGAGTCGTCGTCGGGGCGAGCCCGGAACTTCCACAGCGAGTACGCGATCACCGAGACGACCACGGAGAAGACGGCGATCGCGATCCCGGTCGTGAACCAGTAGACCATGTCGATCCGCTGCGCCTCCTTGCCGGCCGCCTGCGGCAGCCAGGGGATCGCGAGCGCGACCGCGACGCAGATGCCGGCGGCGACGACCGCGATCGCCGCGAGCTGAATGAGCGAACCCCTGCGCACCCCGCCCGCAAGCCTAGATGACGGGTGGGGCGGACGAGGCGCAACCGAAGCCGGCCCTTCGCCGTTGTATCTCCAGCCTCCGGCGGACGAATCGTCGGGAGAACGCGAAGGAGGTCATGGAGGAGAGATGGGCATCGGAGTGAGCCTCATCCTGATCGCGGTCGGCGCCGTCCTCACCTGGGCGGTGACGGCAACCGCGTCCGGGGTCGACATCAACACGATCGGGATCATCCTGATGATCGTGGGCGCCGTCGGCCTCCTGCTGTCCCTCATGTTCTGGTCGAGCTGGGGCGGGCCCGGCTGGGTCACCCGCCGCCGCACCTACTACGAGGAGGGCCCGCCGCCCGGCTATTGACGGGCCGGGCGGCGCCGGCGAGACACGGCGCCCTCTCGAAGAGAGCGCAGTTCGATGCAGCCGCCGCGAGGCGGCTGCATTCGTTGGTCGACTGGCACTGGGTCAAACCGGCACTTGACAGACACCGTTAGTGATGTCATAGTGATGTCGTCATGAACCTGACGATCGTGCTGGAAGGGCTGCGGGACGACCTGCAAGGGGTCGCGGAGCTGGGAGACGAGCGGGCCGCGCAGATCGCGCGGCGCCTCGGTGAGACGCTGGCGGCGAGCTTGCGCCTGCGGCTCTTCGACCTGTTGACGCAGGCGGCGCTCGAGGTCTCGTCCCGGCTGCCCTCCGGCCACGTCGAGGTGCGGCTCGCAGGGCAGGAGCCGGAGCTCGTGTTCGTCGACGACGTCGGCGAGAGCCCGGCAACCGGCGAGGAGCTGTCGGCCCGGATCAGCCTGCGCCTGCCCGAGTCCCTGAAGAACGCCGTCGAGCGGGCCGCCGACCGCGACGGGATCTCGACCAACGCCTGGCTGGTGCGGGCGATCGCGCGCGCCACCGAGGCACGACCTGCCCAGACCGGTGGCAAGCGACTGTCCGGCTACGTCCGGAGCTGAGAGGAGAGAACGATGGAGAAGACATTCGACGTCGACGGCCCCATCCGGCTGGACGTCCGGCTGACGAGCGGCGAGATCGACATCACCGCCGCCGGCACCGACCGCGCGACGGTCGAGCTGATCGCGCACGACGACGACACGCAGGAGCTCGTCGACGCGGCGCGCGTGGAGTTGAACGGACGCGAGCTGATCGTGGACGTGCCGTGGCGACGGCGCGGCCTCAGCATCGGGTCGTTCTTCTCCGACCGCGGGGTGACCTGCCGGATCCGCTGCCCCGAGTCGTCGTCGCTGAAGGCGCGCGTCAAGTCCGCCGAGGTGACCGTCCAGGGAACGATGGCGGACGTCGACGCGGCGACCGCTTCGGGCGACGTCCGCCTCGCGACCGTAAGCGGCAACCTCGTCGCGAAGACCGCGAGCGGAGACGTCACGGCCGCCTCGGTCGCGGGCAACGCCTCCGTGAACACCGCCTCCGGCGACGTCGAGCTCGGCCCCGTCGGCGGCGTCCTCTCCGCGAACTCGGCGAGCGGCGACGTCTCCGTGGCGTCGCTCGGCGGCGGCGGCAAGACCAACACCGCGAGCGGCGACGTCAGCCTGGACGACGTCGCGGGCGGCGACATCACGGTCAACTCCGCCTCGGGCGACATCAGGATCGGCATCCGGCGCGGCGTGCGCGCCTACCTCGACTGCTCGAGCGTGAGCGGGGACACGCGCTCCGAGCTCGACGTCGGCAGCGACGAGCCGGAAGGCGACGGGGCGCTGCTCGAGCTGAAGGCCCGCACGGTCAGCGGCGACATCACCATCGTCCCGGCGTCCGCGCCCGCAGCAAGCCAGGAGGTGCACGCATGAACCGTCTCTCGTGGGACACGACGGCGCCGCGCCGCCTGAGCGCGAGACGCGGCTCGACGCCGAGGCCGCGGCCGGACGACCCGATCTTCTCCGCCGACGCCGACCCGACGCTCTCGGTGTGGCGGCAGGTCCTGCGGCTGTTCTGAAGGACACGGAGGGCCCGCGACCGCGGGCCCTCCGTTCGTGCGTCTGTCGCCGACTCGGCTACTTGCAGGTGTTCGGCATCACCGGGCCCTCGAACTCGGGATAGCCGAGCGTCGAGAACAGGTCCTCGCCGTACTGCGCGTCCTTGCCGAAGTCGTTCACTCCCTTGCCGCTCGAGACGTTGCCGAACAGGATCGTGCACTTGCCGCTGTCGGACTTCGCCTCGCTCCAGTACGGGTAGAAGTTGCCCGGGCCCTGAGGCGGCACCGTGCACCCGCTCTGGTTGTCGCTGGTGCAGGTGGACTCGCTCAGAGCCACGTCCGTCTGGATGAACGCTTGTGAGTAGCCCTGGCCCTCGGTGGTCGGAGGTGACTGCACGAAGCTGCCCGGGAAGCGGTCGGTCGGCTTGGTGCCGATCGGCCAATCGGGGTAGTACGACGTGCCGTCGAAGTCGAGGTCGCCGTTCTGGAAGATGTCGTCCAGACAGCCGGCCACCTCGTTCGGGTCGGAGTTGAGCGTCCCGTGCGTGTCACCCAGCGGGTAGCACGCCGCGTCGCTCACCTCGGCTCCCGAGTCGGTGCTCGGCTCGTACGGGCCGATGCACGTGGCGTAGATCGGGTCGCCGGAGCCACCGGGGCCGTCGCCGATGATGTCGTCGACCTTCGTGCACGGCTCCCAGTGGCCGATCTCGAACTGCGTGCTGATGTCGGTCTGCAGGGCGGCCCACGGAACGATGTTGCCGCGGGACGCCGTGTTGTACTCGGGCTCGTAGTTGAACGGCGTGCCCGAGCAGTCCGCCATCGACGTCGCCATGTAGCCGTTCGCGGCCGAGGCTTGCATGTAGCCGCTCTGGTGCGTTGTGAGGTCGTTGATGGACACTTCGAGTGCGTGACCACCTCCCGGAGCGGGCGCGTCCCAGATGTGGACCCGCAGCTGATCACCCGGGTTCATGAGCAGGGTGTCGCCGTTCGGCAGGAACGACGCGGTCGTCGCCTCCTGCGGACTCGGTGGCCCCGTGGGGATCCCGTTCCGCTGGACGAACGCGAAATTCGTCGGCTCCTCACAGTTCGGGTTGCACGTCGCGAAGTTCAACGTGCACTCGAGGTCGTTGATGTGCAGCGACGCACACCAGTGCTCGTTGTCGCAGCTCACCGAGTCGACGAACGGGGCGTCGCCCGGCGGATAGAACTGCATCTCGAGGAACGAGCTGCCGCCACCCGGATAGCTGTCGGTCGGCGCGTTCGAGTCCGAGTTCGGCGTGCACGGCTGCAACGGGTACGACTCCGGGTTGCAGAGCGCCATCGAGAACCAGGGCGCCACCGAGAGCTCGAACCAGTGCGTCACGTCGCTTCCCGGCGTCTTCACCGTCGGCATCGCGATCGGATCGCGGGGCAGCGTCTCCGTCCAGGAGACGTTGTTGCCCGAGCCGGGCCGGTCGGACAGGAACGTCAGATCGGGCTCGTCGTGCCCGATGTAGTGCCCGTTGTCGTAGAACCGCCCGCCCCAGGTGTTCTGGTTCGACGTGGCGAAGCCACGTACGTCCGTACACGCGGTCGAGTTCTTGATCGGGCTTTGCGTCGTGCTGAACCCGTTGCAGTCCAGCGAGCCGGTTGCCGATGTCGACTTCGTCGTCGACGCGGCACCGGCGGATCCGCCGAAAGCGACAACCACGAGGACCAGCACGCCCAACAACGCGACGAGCCCCACGTATGGGACACGGCGCGCACGAGCATCTCCCTTCATGGCTCCTCCCGAGCGCTCGATTGTTCGGCGCCTGCCGTGCGTCGTCGCGGTGGGCCGACCCCGAGGGCGTCTCGCGATGAGCGCGACGACCCTAAACCGTTCGATATAGAAAAAGCAACCAGCTGTTCGGCTAGTTGCGAGCCAGCCGTCGGGCGGCGGCGGGGCGTGCGGCGCCTCGTCGCCGACGTCGGGCCGCGTTCGAAGCTAGAGCGTCTCGGACAGCCCGAGCCGGGCGGCGATCACTCCGGGCGATTCGGCAACGCCCGCAGCGAGCAGTGCCTTGTCGGCGGTGGCGAGGACCGACGCGCGGGAACGTGCGGCCGCGGCATAGACGGCGTCGTAGAACGTCAGCGCGTGCTCTTCGGCCACGTGTGCTGCTACCCGCAGGTCCGCGGCATTGGGCGTGAGCACCGCGCAGATGTCCCGCAGGTCGTCGAGCTGGCCGGCCACGTCTTCGGCGGTCCAGCGCAGCGCACGAAGGAGAACGTTGCCGAGCTCGTAGAAGGTCAGGTCGAGAACCCAAGCCGTGATCGAGCCCGACCGATGAGCAGCGAGCAGTCGCCGGGCGTCCACGACCTCGGTCTCGCCTTCGTCGTGAAGCCATTTGAGGACGACGGAGGTGTCACAGACGACGTCGGTCACGGGCATCCCGCTCGGCTCTGATCAAAGTCGCCGCGTCGAACCGCCCCGCGGCGGAGAATCGCGAGCGAGACCGTGCGACCGCAGCATCGAGCGCGACGGGATCCGGCCGCCCGAGCTCGCGCAAGGCGGCTTCTCGCAGGAGAGCGCTCCGGCTCGTGCCGCGCCGCTCGGCCTCATCGTCGATACGGGCGAGCACCTCGTCGGGAAGGGAAACCATGACCTTTGCCACGGCTCGAGTATAGCCCGAGGCAATACTCGGGTTGGATCAGCCGGCGGCGGTCTCGCGCAGAGGCACCGATCCACGTAGCGGCGTCCACTGCTGCGGGGGCCGCCAGCTCTCCCAGCCCGTCGGCCACGGACAGGCCGCGATGACGCGGGCGCCCTCCGCGCGCACCTCAGCCGCCTCGCGTTCGTCGAGGATCCCGAGCTCGACGGCCTCGACGAGGTGGTGTTCGTCCTTCCAGCTCCACGACCCGTCCGGCTCGACCACAATGTCGAGCGCCTGGTCCATCGTGTCGAAGCGCGTGCCGTCGACGACGAGCGGCGCCTGCAGGTTCACGTACCACCCGAGGAGTCGCCAGTCGAGGTCCCACGTCACCTCGACGGTGTGTGCGTCGCCGGCGCCCATGAACCGGAGGGCATGCGTGCGCTCCCACGTCCAGTCGAAGGGTGGCGCGTCGGTCATCCAGACCCGGAGGTACGCGTCGGCGCCGGCACCGAGCGACTGCTTCACGAGCTTGCCGCGATTGCCCGGCGCGCAGTAGAGCCCGTAGCGGCCACCCGACATGCCGACGTACCGGTGCGGGAACGTCCAGCGGACATTGCCGCGATGGATGCTGCGGACGAGAACGGGGTCGCCGTCAGCATGTCGACCAGGGTAGGGAAGCGAACCAGCGAGCTCGAGGATGGGCCGTGAAGGATTCGAACCTTCGACCTTGGGATTAAGAGTCCCCTGCTCTACCAGCTGAGCTAACGGCCCGAAAGCGCCGCGTATCGTAGCGGCGCATGCGCGTCCTCTCAGTCGTCGGCAACCGGCCGCAGTTCGTGAAGTCGGCGCCGCTCTCGCTCGCCCTCCGGAACAGCGGCATCGAGGAGCTCGTGCTGCACACCGGTCAGCACTGGGACCGCGAGCTGTCGCAGGTGTTCTTCGACGAGCTCGGGATCGCGGAGCCGGCGTACCGGCTCGACCTGCGCACCGCGGACACCGCGGCCATGGAGCCGCCGATCCGCGAGATCGTCGACCGCGAGCGACCCGACTGGGTACTCGTCTACGGCGACACCAACTCCACGCTCGCCGGCGCGCGCGCCGCAGGCGAGACACGCGTCGCGCACGTCGAGGCAGGGCTCCGCAGCTTCGACCTCTCGATGCCCGAGGAGCGCAACCGGATCGAGGTCGACCGCCTGTCCGCGCTGCTGCTCTGCCCCGACGAACGGTCGGCGGCACAGCTCGAAAGCGAGGGCGTGCAAGGACGGCGCGAGGTCGTCGGCGACGTGATGCGCGACGCGCTCGACCTCTTCGCCCCCCTCAGCGCGCGAGTCGAGGATCGATTCCCGAAGCCCTATGCGGCGCTGACCCTCCACCGAGCCGCGAACACGGAGCCCGAGCGACTACACCGGATCGTCCACGCGCTGAACGACAGCGGGTGGACGTATGTGTTCCCCGTCCATCCTCGGACCCGTCATGTGCTCGACGAGCACGGGATCCGGCCGGGGCCGTCCCTGCACACGATCGAGCCCCTCGGCTACCTGGAGATGCTCGCGCTCGTGCGGGGCGCCTCCCGCGTCGTCACGGACTCGGGCGGGCTCCAGAAGGAGGCCTACTGGCTCGGCGTCCCTTGCGTCACCCTCCGCGGCAGCACCGAGTGGGTGGAGACGGTCGAGGTCGGCGCCAACCGGCTCGTCGACCCGGACGACGGCGAGCACCTGCGCGCCCTCGCCCATACGCTCGAGGAGGCCCGCTTCCCGGATGACGCGCCGCCGCTCTACGGGGACGGTCACGCCGCCGAGCGCGTCGCCGCAGCCCTGTACGCTTGAGCGCCGTGCCGAGGCAGGAGGGCTACCAGGTCGCGATCATCGGCGCGGGCTACGTCGGCGTGCCGCTCGCGGCGACGTTCGCCGAGGCGGCCCAGCGCGTGCTGCTCGTCGACGTGCAGCCGGACCTCGTCGCGGCGCTGAACCGGGGCGAGAGCCACATCGAGGACGTGCCCTCGGAGCGGCTGACGCCCCTCGTGCGGGACGGACTCGTCACCGCCACCACCGACTACGAGGACGTGCGCGACGCGGCCGCCGTCCTCATCGCCCTGCAGACACCGCTCTCGCGGCAGCGCGAGCCCGACCTGTCGTACATCGAGCGCGCGGCGCGCAGCCTGGCGCCCGTCCTGCAGCGCGGTCAGGTCGTCGTGCTCGAGTCGACGACGTGGCCCGGGACGACGCGCGAGGTGCTGCAGCCGATCCTCGAGCACGGCTCGGGCCTCAGGGCCGGCAAGGACTTCCACCTCGCGATGTCGCCGGAGCGCGTGGATCCCGGCCGGACCGACTGGACGACGAAGACGACGCCGAAGATCGTCGGCGGCATCACGCCGGACTGCACCGCGGCGGCCGCGGCCGTCTACCGGACGGGCATCGACACGGTGCACGAGGTGTCGACGCCGGAGGCCGCGGAGCTGACGAAGCTACTCGAGAACATCTACCGGGCCGTCAACATCGCGCTCGTCAACGAGCTCGCCCAGCTCTGCGACCGGATGGAGATCGACGTGTGGGAGGTGATCGAGGCGGCGGCGACCAAGCCGTTCGGCTTCGCGTCCTTCCGGCCGGGCCCGGGCCTCGGCGGCCACTGCATCCCGGTCGACCCGTTCTACCTGACCTGGAAGGCGCGGGAGTTCGACTTCTCGACGCGCTTCATCGAGCTCGCGGGCGAGGTCAACAGCAACATGCCGTACTTCTGCCGCTCGCTGATCTCGCAGGCGCTGAACCACGGCGCGCAGAAGTCCGTCAACGGGGCGCGCGTGCTGATCGTCGGCGTCGCCTACAAGCCCGACATCGGCGACATGCGCGAGACGCCGGCCGAGAAGCTGATCCACCTCCTGCGCCGCGCCGGCGCGGACGTCGCGTACCACGACCCGTTCGTGCCGGAGTTCGACGGCATGAGCTCTGTGCCGCTCGAGCCCGAGGCGTACGACTGCGTCGCGATCGTGACGAACCATTCCGGCATCGACTACGCAGAGCTCGTCCGGCGCGGCAAGGTGGTCGTCGACTTCCGCAACGCCACGAAAGGCGTCGAGGTCGACGGCAAGGTCTGGAAGCTTTGACGCGGATCGCGGTCGCGGGCCTGGGATACTGGGGCCCGAACCTCGTCCGCAACTTCGACGAGCTGGCCGAGCTGGCGTGGCTGTGCGACCTGGACGACGGGCTGCGCGAGCGCTTCGCCGCGCGCTACCCGAACGCGCGCGTGACCGCCGACCTCGACGAGGTGCTTGCCGACGACCGAGTCGACGCGGTCGTGGTCGCGACACCGGTGCCGACACACCACGCGCTCGCGAAGCGCGCGCTCGAAGCCGGCAAGCACGTGCTCGTGGAGAAGCCGCCCGCGATGCGCGCGCAGGAGATGAACGAGCTGGTCGAGCTGGCCGCGAGCCGCGACCTCGTGCTCATGCCCGGCCATCTGCTCCTCTACCACCCGGGCGTGCTGAAGCTGAAGGAGCTGGTCGACGCGGGCGACCTCGGCGAGGTGCTGTGCGTGTACGGCAATCGCCAGAACCTCGGGATCGTGCGCACCAACGAGAACGCGCTCTGGTCGCTCGGCGTCCACGACCTGAGCGTGATCCTCTATCTGCTCGACGAGGATCCGGAGATCGCGACGGCGCAGGGCCGCGACTTCCTCACGCCCGGCGTCGAGGACGTCGTGTTCTGCTTCCTCCGCTTTCCGAGCGGCAAGATCGCGCACATGCACCTGTCGTGGCTCGACCCGCACAAGATGCGGAAGCTGACCGTCGTCGGCCGGGAGAAGATGGCGGTGTTCGACGACATGGAGCTCGAGCGCAAGGTGACGGTGTACGAGAAGTCGCCCTGGAAGCGAGCCGAGACGTACGGCGAGTGGCAGACGCGGTCGGGCGACATCTACATCCCGAAGATCTCGACCGCCGAGCCGCTGCGGCTCGAGTGCACGCGCTTCCTCGAGCTCGTGGCCGGCGACGGCGACCGGGAGAAGGTCGCGCGCGACGGCGCACGCGTCGTCCGTGCGCTCGAGATGCTCACGGAGTCGCTCGATGGCGGCTGAAGTTCATCCCAGCGCGATCGTCCACCCCGGCACCGTGCTCGGCGAGGGCGTGAAGGTGCTCGAGTACGCGGTCGTCGGGAAGCAGCCGACGCTGTCGCCGCGCTCCACCGCCAAGCGCGAGCCACTCGACCCCGTCCGGATCGGCGACGGCACGATCGTCTCCACCGGCGCCGTCGTGTTCGCCGGCTCGACGATCGGCGCGCGGGTGATCCTCGGCGACCAGTCGTGCGTGCGTGAGCGGGTTACCGTCGGCGACGACGTCGTGGTCGGCCGCGGCTCGCTGGTCGAGAACGACACGACCATCGGCGCGTCGACGCGCATCCAGGCGGGCGCGTACATCACCGCGTACTCGACGCTCGAGGACGAGGTGTTCATCGCGCCGTGCGTCGTGACGACGAACGACAACTTCATGGGCAGGACCGAGCGCAGGCACGCGTTGATGAAAGGTCCGACGATCCGCCGCGGCGCGCGCATCGGCGGCGGCGCGATCCTCTGCCCTGCGGTGGAGATCGGCGAGGAGGCGTTCGTCGGCGCCGGCGCAGTGGTCACGAAGGACGTCGCGCCACGCGCGGTCGTCGTCGGTTCGCCGGCGCGCGTGCTCCGCGAGGTGCCGGACGACGAGCTGCTGGAGGCGCAGTAGCCCTACCGCACGCGCGTCAGCGCGAGGCGGTACGTCACCACGGCCCGCGACTGCGTCCCGAGCTTCGCCTCCAGGTAGTACACACCGGTGACGGTCGCGCGGAAGGACAGGCGGCTCTGCTGCCCTTTCGTGCGCGAGACCGCGGCGCGGTCGGAGAGCCGAGCGTGCAGGCCCAGCACGTGCTGCGTGCCCGGCCGCCAGAGCGCGAGCGAGACGCGGGCCGGAACGCCCGGGGTCAGCCGCGCGTAGAGACGCTGCCCCGCGCTCAGGTGGACCCGGTAGACGTCGACGTCGTCGTCCCAGTAGTCGAGCGTCGCCTCGATCGTCCGCGGCAGCGGCGGCAGGGCGTGCGCCCATGGCCCGGCGTCGTCGTTCGGCTCGTAGCGGTCCGGCGTCGGCAGCGGCCCGCCCGCCGTCAGCAGCGTCAACGCCGCCCGCACGTCGAGGTAGCCCCAGCCCGTGAAGCGGTCGCGGCCAGGGGGGCACACGCCGCAACCGGTCGAGGCCTGCGCGTCGATCGCGCTCCGCTCCAGCAGCCAGCTCACCTGGTCGGGCGTCAACGCCGGATCCTGGCCGAGGAGCAGCGCAGCCGCAGCCGACACCTGCGGAGCGGCGAACGAGGTGCCGATCGCGTCGCGGAACTCGTCCGGCCCGCAGTCCGAGTAGCCGACGTCGGCACAGCCCGGCGAGCTGCTGAGAGGGCGGGGCACGGTCGAGAACATCGCGTCGCCGGGCGCGGCGAGGTCGTTGTAGACGGGATCCCGGTTCGAGTAGGGCGGCACCGTGCCGTCGCGGCGGACGGCGCTGACGCCGATCACGTGCGGCAGCGCCGCCGGGTAGTACGCGAACGGCCACGGGGTCGTCGGCGACTGCGGGCCGTTGCCGACGGCGGCGACGACCACCGCGCCCTTCGCGTACGCGTCGTCGATCGCGGCCTGCTCGAGCGGCGAGTAGGTGTCGAGGCGCGAGTCGAGCGGGTCGCGGAGCCCGCCGAGGCTGAGGTTGATCACGCGCGCGCCGTTGTCGACCGCCCAGCGGATCGCCTCGACCTCGCCGCGCAGGGAGATGGTGCCGTCCGAGCGCACGACCTTGGCGATCAGCAGCTTGGCGTTGAACGCGAGCCCCGCGATGCCGACGCCATTGAACGGATTCGCGGCGATCTCGCCCGCCACGAAGGTGCCGTGACCCTGTGTGTCGACGTACCACGGGCTGTCGACGAACGACCGGCCGCCTGCGATCTGCCCGGCGAACTCCGGATGGTCGCGGTCGATCCCCGAGTCGATCACCGCGACCTTCACGGGGTACAGCTCGGGCCGTGTCGGCCAGAAGTCCCAGGCGTGATCCTCGGTCAGGTACCACTGCTTCGCCGCGAACGGCTCGGTGTTCGCGAACGCGTGGGCGGCGACCGCCGCGACGAGTGCGAGGGCGGCCGCGGCGAGAGCGGCTGTAAGCAACCTCACTGCAGTTGCAGTGTCGCCGACACCGCCGGAACGAGTCCGTGCCCGGGCGCGACGCGCACCCGGTAGGCGCCCGGGCCCGGCGCGGCAACGCTCCAGGCACCGGTTGCGTCGGTCACGGCGCTCGCGACCAGGGTCCAGACGGCTCCATCCTGGCGCTGCAGCTGGACCGGCGCTCCGGCGAGGACCGGCCGGATCGTCCCCGAGAGCGAGCGGCCGCTCTGGGCGACCTGGAGGAGCGGCGCCACCCGCACATGGGCCAGCCCCGCCCGCACGGATCCGAGCGCCAGCCGGTAGTCGGTGGTGACCCGCGGGTGCACGAGCGCGACGACGGCACCGTCGGTACCGGGCTGAAGCGAGCCGGCAGAGGCCCACGCGCCGCCTGCCGGCCGCGCCTCGAGGGACACGGCCCCCACCACGCCGCGGACGAACCCGCCGAGCGCGCCCGCGCCGCCGTAGGTCACCGGCGTCGGCGGCGGGACCAGCTCGAGCAGGGCCGGCGTGAACCAGGTCGAGCGCAGACCGAGCGCGGTCCTGAGCTGCGCACCGGTGAAGTCGCGGGACTCGCCGTCGGCGATCACCGTCGCCCGCACCACGCGGCCCGAGGGTCCGGTCGTCGCCTCCACGTCGTCGATCGGCGCCGGAACTTTCAGCAGCTTCGCGACGCGCGCCAGGTCGAGCAGCACGGGGCCCCAGTCGTGGTAGGGCGAGAGCGTGTCGTACGGATCCGCGACCGAGAGCAGGTAGGGAACCGCGCGGCCCGTTGCCTCCTGCGCGGAGGCGGTGCGCCCGCCCGAGCTGGAGAAGAACATCGTGTCGGCGACCTTGCCGCGGTAGAGGACGACCTGGCCGCGGGTCGCGTCGACGGCCGCCGACGCGGTGGGCGCTTCCGCCGCAGCGCCACCGTAGATCTGGCTCCGCTCATCCGCGAAGAGGTCGAACGGTGCGCCCGGCACCAGGTTGGCCAGCGCGTACGAGCGGGTGGCGACCGCCTGCGCCTGCAGCGCCTGCGGCGCCCAGTTCGAGGGCATCTCCTCCGGCACGACGCCCTTGACGTACGCCTCGAGCCCGACGACGTCGACCGCGCGCAACGTCTTCGGGCCGGCGGGCGCCACGACCACCCGACCGCGATAGGCGGTGCCGCCGACCAGGAGCGGTTCCGCGGACGTGAAGGTGAGCGGCGGCCGGAGCTGCTTGTCCTGCACCGTCAGCGCGGGACCGAGGTCGAGCGGCTGGGACGGGTCGAGGTCGAGCGTCGTTCCCGCCGCGTCGGTCACGCGCCACGGCGCGGTCGCGGACAGCCGCAGCTGACGTCCTTGCGCGACGAGGACGCGAACGGTCCTTGTGGTCGCCTGGCCGAGCGTCGTCCCCGGGAAGTAGTGCGCGAGGATGCGGTCGAAGCTCCAGCCGTGCTGCGCGTACCCGTATGCGCCCCACTGGCTCATGCCGATCCCGTGACCCCAGCCGTGCCCGCTCAGCACGAGCACGCCGCGGGAGGCGAGGGTCGTGGTGGTGGGAGCGGTCGTCGTCTGCGACGGGACGGCGCGCGACGGAAGCGCGAGGCCCCCCGCGACACCGGCGGCGAGCAACGCTGCGAGGACGGCGGTCCGCGCGAGGCGCCGACGCCGCATTACCCCAGCCGCTGCGCGTACTGCGTCTCGTAGTAGCGCCGGTAGTCGCCGCGCTTGATCGGCTCCCACCAGTCGCGGTTGGCGCGGTACCACTCCACAGTCTCCTCGAGGCCGCCCGCGTCGAACGAGTGCTGCGGCGCCCAGCCGAGCTCGCGCAGCTTTCCGGAGTCGAGCGAGTAGCGGCGGTCGTGCCCCGGCCGGTCGGCCACCATGCGCACCAGGTCCGGGCGCGCCCCGGTCAGCTCGAGGATGCGGCGAACGACGTCCATGTTCTCGCGCTCCTGGCCGCCGACGTTGTAGACCTCGCCGCCGCGGCCCTTGCGTAGCGCGAGCTCGATCGCGGCGCAGTGGTCGTCGACGTGCACCCATTCGCGCCGCTGCCGTCCGTCGCCGTACACCGGCAGCGGCTCGCCGTCGAGCGCGTTGGTGACGAACAGCGGGATGA
>Ga0070739_10002557_pt1 | contig 24219 bp, 22 predicted proteins | sample Coa_R1_7_FD_66445 | JGI IMG/M metagenome (GOLD analysis project Ga0070739, IMG submission 66445) | Surface soil microbial communities from Centralia Pennsylvania, which are recovering from an underground coalmine fire - Coalmine... | ecosystem: Environmental > Terrestrial > Soil > Unclassified ... | reverse complement strand
TCCGCCTTTGCCGCCGACTGGCAGGCGGAGCATCGCCATTTCGAATTCGTCTCCGACCACCACTGGAACGAGCACGGCCACATCGTCGCCGCCGACGCCATCGCCGCGGCGCTCCAGCGAACCGGCTGGCCGTAAGGCGCGATCCGGTCAGGTACAAACGTTCCCACGGGTTCCGCCGAAAGCCGCCAACTCCGGCCAGTATCCACCTGATGGGTGCGTCCGGCCTGCGCCGAGATGACGAAAGTGAAGCGGGGGTCGCTGGCGAAATTTCGGCATCGGGACACCAGGCGATAAGGGGAACTGGCTGCTTCGCTTTGCCGTTCTCGGTCTAACGCCAGCTTTCAAGGAGCGCGGTATGCAGACCAGAACGACCAGCACAATGAACGTTGAAGGCAAGCCGGTGGTGGCGGATGAAACCAATCGGCTGATTTCTTCGGAAAAGGTCGATGGTACCGCGGTTTACAATCGCGCCGGCGACCGCCTGGGCACCGTACATCATCTGATGATCGATAAGTACTCGGGTCAGGTAGATTACGCGGTAATGTCGTTTGGCGGCTTTCTCGGTATCGGCGAGAGCTACAACCCGTTGCCGTGGAAGATGCTGACTTACGACACCCGGCTCGGCGGTTACTGCGTCGATATCGACCGTCCGCGGCTGGAGAAGGCGCCGCGGTACACCGCGAGCAACCTGCCGGATTGGTCGGACCGCGGCTACCGATCGCGGATTGACGAGTATTGGGTGCCGCCGGTCTAGGCACACCCATCTAGCGACGGCGGCCACCTCGATGGTGGCCGCTTTCCTATCCGGGTCAGGCGGCCGTGCCCGGCCGGCCTTGGCTCCAGCCGCTGGCGGCGCGCTCAACGAGCGCGAACAGCATGTCGGTGACGATGGCGAAGAGGGCGACAAGTACAGCGCCCTGCAGCACGAACGGCAGCTTGTTGGCGACGAGACCGTCGAAAATCGGCGTTCCCAAGGTCAGCGCACCCACCGTGGAGCCGATTGTGGCGGTGCCGATCGCGACGGTGACCGATACACGGACTCCGGCAAGGATGACCGGGGCCGCGAGGGGCAGCTCCACGTCACGCAAGCGCTGCCACGCCGACAAGCCCATTCCTTCGCCGGCCTCGCGCACCGCCGCCGGAACGCTCTCGAGGCCGGCAATGGCGCCGGCGATGATCGGCATCAGCCCGTAAATGAACAAGGCAATGACCGTCGGCTTCGCGCCGAAGCCCAGTGCCGGCACCGCCAGCGCGAGGACCGCGACGGGCGGAAAAGTCTGCCCCACCGCCGCCAGCGCGTCCACGACGGGCCGAAAATCGCGGCCCGCCGGGCGCGTGACGAAAATCGCCAAGCCGATCCCGAAAACGATCGCCGCGAGGCTGGCGGCGCCGACCATCGCGGCTTGCGACAGCCATAAGGCCCAAAAGCTGTCGCGGTCGTACACGGCCGGCCGAATATCGGGAAAAAGCGCTTCGAACAGCGGCCGCAGATGCGGCATCCCGAACAGCAATGCCGCAAAGAGGAGGCCGACCCACAGGAGCGGCGTCGAATACCAGGCGCGGCCGGTCATGAAAGGCGACGCTACCGCGAGCCTTGACCGCCCTGCCTAATGGGCCTCGTCCCAGCTCCCGGCGCAGCCGGTTTCGACGACGAGCGGCACCGACAATTCGCAGTGCGGCGCACAGGCGGCCTCCATGACCTCCTTCACGAGGGCCGCCGTCGCCGCGACCTCGGTTTCGGGTGCCTCGAACAGCAGCTCGTCGTGCACCTGCAACAGCATGCGGGCATTGAGGCCAGCCTTCGCCAAGGCGGCGGGGATGCGCGCCATCGCCCGTTTGATGATGTCGGCGGCCGACCCCTGCAGCGGCGCGTTGATCGCCTGCCGCTCCGCGCCCGCGCGGCGCGCCGGGTTGGCGTCGCGGATGCCCGGGATCCAGCATTTGCGGCCGAATATCGTCTCGACATAGCCGGCGCGGCGGCATTCCGTCTTGATCCGCTCCATGTAGGCGCGGATCGCCGGGAAGCGCTCGAAATAGGCGCGGATGTATTCCGCCGCTTCGGCCTGCGGCACGCCGATCTGGTTGCCGAGGCCGAACGCGCTGATGCCGTAGATGATGCCGAAATTGATGGCCTTCGCGCGGCGCCGGGTCAGCGCGTCCATCTGCGCCAGAGGCACCCCAAACACCTCGCTCGCGGTCAGCGCGTGGATGTCCTGCCCCTCCTGGAACGCCCGCTTCAGCTCCGGGATGTCGGCAACGTCCGCGGCGAGGCGCAGTTCGATCTGGCTGTAGTCCGCCGACAGCAGCAGATGACCGGGTTCGGCGACGAAGGCGCGGCGGATCTTGCGCCCCTCCTCCGTCCGCACCGGGATGTTCTGCAGGTTCGGGTCGTTCGACGAGAGCCGGCCGGTCGAGGCCACCGCCAGCGCGTACGAGGTGTGCACCCGTCCCGTCTCGCGGTCGATCTGCTGCTCCAGCGCGTCGGCATAGGTCGATTTGAGCTTGGTAAGCTGGCGCCATTCCAGCACCCGCCCCGGCACCGGGTGCAGCGGCTGCAATTGTTCGAGGATCGAGGCGTCGGTGCCGTAGGCGCCGGTCTTGCCCTTCTTGCCGCCGGGCAGGTCGAGCTTTTCGAACAGCACGTCGCCCAGCTGCTTGGTCGAGCCGATGTTGAATTCGTGCCCGACGTCGCGGTAGATCGCCTGCTCAAGTTCGGCAATGCGCCGCGCGAAATCCTGCGACAGTTCGGCGAGGGCGCCGCGGTCGACCTTGATCCCGGCGTGCTCCATCGCCGCCACGACCGGCGCCAGCGGCCGCTCGACGGTTTCGTAGAAAGCCGTCATGCGTTCGCGCACGAGCCGCGCCTTCAACAGCATGTGCAGCCGCAGGACGGCATCGGCCCGTTCGGCGGCGAAATCGCGCGCCGCCTCCAGAGGCACCTCGGCGAAGGGGATGAGGCTCTTGCCGGTGCCGATCAGGCTCTTCTCGGTCGCCAGGGAATGCTCGAAGGTGCGCTGCGTCAGGGCCTCGATCGAGTGTTCGAACTGGCCGCCGTCGAGCACGTACGACATCAGCATCGTGCAGTCGCACGGCGCCACGGCGATGCCGTGGCGCAGCAGCGCGTGCGCTACGCCCTTCATGTCGTGGCCGATCTTCAAGACGCTGCGGTCTTCGAGCAGCGGCTTCAGCCGCGCCAGCGCCGCCTCCAATGTCAGCCCGCCCGGCGCCGCCGCGGCAAGAAGGTTACCCTGCGCCTCCGGCGGGCAATGCCCGAGCGGAAGGTAGATCGCCAGCCCCGGCGCCACCGCGAGGCCGATGCCGCAGAGGGCCGGCCGCCCGCCCGGTACCGCGCTGCCCTGCGTCCACAGCGCCACCGCACCAGCCTGCTCCGCCGCCTCGATCCAGTGGCCGAGGCCTTCGATTGTATCGACGAGGGCGTAGGTGCGGGGCGCCGAGAACGGCGGCACCTCGGGGATCGCCGGCTCGGTCTGCGGCGGCGGCGCCGGCAGGTCGGCGAGCGGCAGCCGCTTCTCGATGCGCGACTTGAGCGCGCGCAATTCCATCTCGTCGAGAAACGGGAACAGCTTTTGCGTATCGTACGGTTTGACCCGCAGCGCCGACAGCGGGCAGGGCAGCGGCACGTCATCGTCGAGCTTGACCAGCTCCTTCGACAGCCGCGCCATCGCCTCGTGCTCGATCAGCGATTGCCGCCGCTTCGGCTGCTTGATCTCCTCGGCGCGCGCCAGCAGGGTTTCGAGGTCGCCGTACTGGTTGATCAGCTCGGCCGCGGTCTTGACCCCGATGCCGGGGACGCCGGGGACGTTGTCGGTGCTGTCGCCGCACAGCGCCTGCACCTCGATGACCTTGTCCGGACCGACGCCGAATTTCTCGCGCACCTCGGCCTCGCCGATGACCCGGTCGGTCATCGGGTCGCGCATCGTTACGCCGTTGCCGACGAGCTGCATCAAATCCTTGTCGGAGGACAGGATCGTGACCTTGGCGCCGGCTTCGACGGCATGGCGCGCATAGGTCGCGATGAGGTCGTCGGCCTCGAAATTCTGCATCTCGATCTGGCAGATGTCGAAGGCCTCGGCGGCGCGCCGCACGTGCTCGCATTGCGGGATCAGGTCGTCCGGCATCTCCCGCCGGTTCGCCTTATATTGATCATAGAGTTCGTTGCGGAAGCTGCGGCCGGCGGCGTCGAAGATCACCGCGAAATGGTCGGCGTCGGTCTCGCGCCGGTATTTGTCGAGCATGTTGCTGAAGATCGTCACGACCTCGGTCGGCATGCCGTCGGACTTGCGGCGGAAGCGGTCGGCGCTGGGGTCGCGGGCGCGGGCGAAATAGGCGCGGAAGATGAAGCCGGACCCGTCCACCAGGAAGACGTGGTGCGGCGCCGCCGAGGGTGCCGGCACCGCCGCCGCCGTCTCCGCGGCGGCCGGCGTCAGGGTATCGACATCGTCCATGCCACAGGCTCCTTTCAGCCCGGCTGGGGCAGGCTCTGCCGCGGCGGCGGGCTCTCGTCGGCGCGCGCGGCACCCGGGCCGCGCGCCGAGGTGGTGGCGACGCCGGAGGCCGGCGCAGTGTCGGTCGGCGCGGTGCTGCCCGCCATCGCGCGGCTGACGAAGCGGCGCGAGCAATACGGGCAATCGACATGGCCCAGCGGGGCCAGGTTCAGATAGACGCGCGGGTGCCCGAGCGGGCCGCCCCCGCCATTGCAGGCGGCGACCATCTCGTCGATGTAGATGGTTTCGAAGGAAGTCATCAAAAAGTCCGGAATTTTGCCGCGGCTGGCGCGATTGACCGCTCGGCCGCCCCGATGATACGGATTGCCGCGGGGTAATCAATGATGCGCTACGGGACCATCGCCGGGCGGCGCCGCGCGGCGGCGGGCGCCGTCGCGCTCGCCGCCAGCGTCGTCCTCGCTCTGCCGGGGCTGACCGGATGCACCGGCCAAACCGGCGACCCGGTGCAGGTCGCGAGCATTGTCCCCGTACCGCGCGCCGCGCCGCAGCCGCCGCGCTTTTCCGAGGCCGGGTTTCTGACCACCGACGGCAAGATCCTGCCGGCGCGCCAATGGCTACCGCGCGGGCCGGTCAAGGCCGTGATCCTGGCCTTGCACGGGTTCAACGACTACAGCAACGCCTTCGCGATGCCCGCCGCGGAGTGGGCGAAATACGGCATCGCCACCTATGCCTACGACCAGCGCGGCTTCGGCCGCGCGCCCGGACGCGGCCTCTGGCCCGGCGCCGCGACCCTCGCCGCCGACGCCGACGCCGCCGTCGTCGCGCTGCGCGCCGCCTATCCCGGCGTGCCGGTGTATCTGCTCGGCGAAAGCATGGGCGGCGCCGTCGCGATCGTCGCGATGACCGGCGACAGCGGCGTGCCGATCCCGCCGGTGGACGGGGTCGTCCTCTCGGCGCCGGCGGTGTGGGGGTGGTCGACGATGCCGATCGCGGCGCGGGTGGCGCTGTGGGCCGGGGTGCGGCTGGCCCCGTCGATGACCTTGACGGGCCGTCAACTCCACAAGCTCGCGTCCGACAACCTGCCGATGCTGCGGGCGCTGTCGCGCGACCCGCTCGTCATCAAGGAGACGCGCATCGACACGATCGACGGCCTCGTCGATCTGATGGACGCGGCGCAGGCGGCGGCGCCGCGGCTGCAGGGCCGGGTGCTGCTGATGTACGGCGCCCACGACGAGATCGTGCCGCGCGAGCCGGTCCACGATTTCGTCGCGCACCTGCCACCCGACGCGGGGGCGGTCCGCCGCCTCGCCTTCTACCGGCAGGGCTACCACATGCTGCTGCGCGACCTCGAAGGCGCCACGGTCGCCGATGACGTCGCCAGCTGGATCCTGCACGCCGGCGGCCGCCTCCCCTCGGGCGCCGACAACACGACCGGCGCCGGCTCCTGGCCGCCGCGCCAGCGCGACGGCTGACCCCGCCTCGCTTGCGCCACCTCTGGCGACGCGGTATCACACGCACCGCGCGGACCCGTAGCTCAGCTGGATAGAGCGCTGCCCTCCGAAGGCAGAGGTCGTGAGTTCGAATCTCGCCGGGTCCGCCAGTTTCAGAAGTTTAGGCCCTAAGGAGGCGGTATTCCAGGATCGCCCTGAGCTAGGGTCCCGGCCTCCGCCGTGATCGGGCATGAAGTGCTTTCTGCCCGGTGACGAACCCGCGGAAGCGGTTTTGGAAGAGCGCTACCAGCCGAGGAGGGCAACCCAGATGGCGCCGAACCACAGCAGCGCCAGCAGCGCGGCGAGTACGATCCCGGCTATCCAGGGCCACGGCCGCATCCGGGTTTAGGCCGTCATCGTTTCCCGGTAGACATTGCAGATTTCGGCGAGCGCCTCGCCTTCGATTTCGTAGCCGCCGTCGTGGCGGAGCGTGATCGTCTCAACTCCGTCCGTGAGCAGCCTGCAAACCAGCATGATGGCCTCACCGAAGCCTTCGACAGCCTCGCGCTGGTCTTCCCTGTCCCCCGCATGCTTGAATAAGACGGTCCACATACCGCCCTTAACGGAGTCGAACCGCCGGTTGATCCGGCGACCTCTCGGGCGCAACGCGCTGCCGCCTCCGGTTCATCCAGCACGCTGACCCGCAACCGCGGATCGTGGCAGCAGCAACCGCATCGCGGCGGCGCCGGCTCCGGCGCCTTGTCGCACCGGTCACGGCGCCCGAGATCGCCGGGTCAAGCCAGCAATGCCGCGAAAAGAACGTCGCGCTTCTCCGCTTCCCGCCCATGGATCGAAGAGTCAGCAGCGGGTCCAGGCGCCGGTTTCGGCGACGACGAAGTCGATGCGGCCCGCTTCGAGGGCGCGGCGGCATTCCTCCGGGCGGTTGACGATCGGCTCCTCGTGCACGTTGAAGCTGGTGTTGACAAGCGCCTTCAAGCCGGTCCTCGCCGCGAAGGCCGCGAGGATGTCGTAATAGAGCGGGTTGTCGTCGCGCCGCACGATCTGCGGCCGGGCGCTGCCGTCGACATGGACGACGGCGGGGATGCGGCCGCGCCAGGCGGGCTTGACGCCGCAGGCGATCGTCATGAAGCGGGCGGCGTAGCGGTTGACGGGGCCGATGTCGAACAACTCCGCCGCGTCGTCCTCCGCTACGACCGGCGCAAACGGCATGAACTCGCTGCGGTCGAGGCGGTCGTTCAGCGCGCCGTTGACGCGCGCATCGGACGGGCTCGCCAGGATCGAGCGGGCGCCGAGCGCGCGCGGCCCGTATTCGAGGCGCCCGCGATAGATCGCACCGATCCGCCCTTCCGCCAGCCACGCCGCCGCCAGCGCTGCCGGATCCCCGTCAACCCGCGCCACCCGCTCGGCGCCGTCGAGCACCGCGGCGATGCTGTCGTCGTACGCGCCGCCCCAGTACACGTGGTCGAGCCGGCGCCGCTGCTTCAGCGAGGCCGCGAGGCCGTCACGCTGCAGCAGAAATTGCAGCACCCCGCCGACGACGAGGCCGTCGTCGCCCATCGGCGGCACGACGAAGACCTCGTCCACCGGCATCGTCTCGGCGAGCAGGCGGTTGAGCCGCACATTGGCGAACACGCCGCCGGCAAGACCGAGACGCCGCAAGCTGTGGCGCGCGAGCAGCCGCCGCACCGACTCGCCGATGCAGTCTTCGAGCAATGCCTGCACCGAGGCGGCGGCGTCCTCGCGGGTCTCGCCGCGCACCAGCGCATGGAAGCGCTCGCGCAGCGCGGCATGGTCGGGCAGATCCATCTCGATGCCGCCGTCCTCGGTGACGCGGAAGTGCCGCCGCATCTCCGCGAACCGGGTCGGCTGGCCGTGCGCCGCCAAGCCGGTCAGCTTGCCTTCGTGGCGGTTCATCTTCCAACCGAGCGCCTCGGTGACGAAGCCGTAGGCGAGGCCGAGGCTGCCGCTCGCATGGTTTCGGCCGAGCCAGCGGTCGTCGCCGTAGAGGTTGGTCAGGCGCCCGTCGCGAAACAGGTTGTGGCTGTAGTAGACCTGATCGCCGGCGCCGTCGGCGGTGTAGAGCAGCGCCTCGTCCCAGTCGGTGAAGAACAGCGCGGGCAGCGCGTGCGCGAGGTGATGGTTCGAGAAGAAGAGGCGAGCGTCCGGCCGCAGGCCGAGATCGGCCAGAAACGCGGCGGCGTCGAAGATGTCGTAGGCGCTGCGGCTCGGGTCCTTGCCGAGCACGACGTTCATCTCGCGCAGCTTCTCGCGGCCGGCGAGCCGCCGCAGGTTCTCGCGCACGCGCTCGCGCGGCGTCCAGTGCGTGTAGTAGCGGCGCAGGAAATAGGTGCGCGTGCAGACGAGGACATCGACGTCGCGCCGCGCGACGCCGGCAACGCGCAGAACCTCCGCCAGCGACCGCTCCGGAAAGCCGCCGGAACCCTTGATGCGGTTGAGCCGCTCCTCCGCGACCGCCGCGAGCAGCGTGTAGTCGTCGAACAGCGCGGCCGAGGAGTCGTGCGGCCCGTGATGGAGGCTCAGGATCAGCACGTCTCGGCCTTCAGGCTGCGCCGGTGCCGCGCGGGCCGCAAATCCTCGGCCGGGTCAGTTCAGGCGGGAGGGGCGGCGCGTGGGCTGGCGGCCTAGGATCTGGCCGGCGTGATGATGCGCAAGGCGCCAGCCCCCCGCTTCGCGCACGAACAGGTTGCTGGCGGCGAGCGTGCCGCCGTCGAGTTCTTCTTCGCACAGCACCAGCGCCGCGTCGCCATGCAGAAACACCTGCTCGTCGAAACAGACGATGCGCGGGGCGGCGGGATTGCCGAGGATGTCGCGCCAGCTTGCCATGACGCTGTCGCGGTCGCGCAGCGCGCCCCAGCCGGGATGCACGCAGGTGACCGGCGCCAGCCGCGCCCACAGCCGGTCCATCGCGGCGACGTCGCGCGTGCCGAAGGCGCGGTAGAATTCGAGATTGGCGGCAAGAACCGCGTCGGCGTCCGTCATGGCAGATCCCTTCGGCGGTTCAGTGGAACCGCGGCATGACTTCTTGGCAGAGGAGGCGCAGCGCCGTCCGCACGTTTTCGTGCGGGATTTTGCCGCCGCAGTTCAGCTCGGCGAGGATGCCGTCGAGGCCGATTTCCTCCTGCACCTCCTTGAGCCGCGCCGTAAAGCTATCGGGGGTGCCGCAGATGACCTGCGTCGCCAGCGCCTCGTCGAAGGTTAGGGCTTCGAGGCGCTCGACCCGCTGCATGCGCTGAAAGGCGACATCACCGCCGGCGCGGCGCGCCGAGTCGCGGCCGAGCTCTGCCTGATAGCGGAAGAAGCCCATCAGGCTTTCTTCGAGCTCGGCGCGGGCGCGCTGCTCGGTCTCGGCGAGATAGGCCGGCACGCGGAGATAGACCTGGCCGCGGCCGGGATGACCCGCCGCCCGCCATGCCTCGCGATACGACTCGATGTACGGCACCAGCTGCTTGAACGGCCCCTGCCGCACCGCGACGAAGACCGGGAAGCCGAGCCGGCCGATCGCCGGAAACGTCTCCGGCGTTGCCCCCGCCATGCGCAGCTCGGGATAGGGTTTTTGGTACGGCTTCGGGGTCAGCGCGACGTTGTCGAAGTTGTGGTATTTGCCGTTGTAGGAAAAGCGCGGCTGGGTCCAGGCCAGGCGCAGGATCTCGAGCGTTTCAGCGAAGCGCTCGCGGCTCTCGGCGTAGGAGACACCGTATTCCTCATAGGTGCGCACGACGCCGCTGCGGCCGATGCCGTAGATCAGCCGGCCGCGGCTGATCTGGTCGACGGTCGCGGCCTCCTCGGCGAGGCGCAGCGGGTGGCTGAGCGGCAGCACCTGCACGGCGATGCCGATCCTGATCCGGCTGGTTGCCCCGGCGATGGCGCTCGCCACCATCATCGGCGCCGACAGCACCGAGCGCTCCGGCGCGCCGTGCAATTCGGCGAGCCACACTGCGTCGAGCCCCCACTCCTCCGCCGCCTGCACCTCGGCGAGGGCCGCGTCGAACGCCGCGGCCTCGCCGCCCGCGGCGGCCGGGGGAAACTCCATAAACGTGCCGAATTCCATTGCCGCCGCTCCCGCCTCTCGCCGTCAGCCTATTCCGCCGCCTCGCCGAGCACGAGGTGGCCGTCGTCATCGACGCGAAGCCCGGTCTTGCGCGCCTCGGCAATGACGCTCGGGTGCCAATCGACCTTGCCGGTATCGGGGCCGCCGACGACGGCGATCAGCACGGCGTCGAGGTCGTCGCTGGCGTTGCGGAAGCCGCGGTAGACGCCGATCGGGACGTTGACAATGTCGCCCGGTTCGAGGCGGATGACCCGCTCGCTCTCGCCTTCGAGCCAGAACACCTCCCACGGCCCCTTTAGGGCGACGAACACCTCCTCGGTCGGGTGGCGGTGCAGCGCCGCGCCGTTGCCCTTCGGCGTGTTGCGCACGTAGGTGACGGCGAAGCCGTGGGCGGGCGCCTTGATCTTCGGCGCGAGGCTCGGCTCGGCGACGTTCTCGGTCACCCCCATGCCGACGATGTTGATGATCTCGCGCTGGTAGCCGGGAATGCGCTGGTCGAGGAAGGCGAGGTCGGAGCCCTTTATCGCAGCGAGGCGCGCGACGTGCTCGCGCTCCATCTTGTCGGCTGACACGCTCGGCACCGGCTTGCCCTGCAAGCGTGGATCGACATAGGCCATCGGCTTGCTCCTTGAACGCGGGGCCCCGGACGGTGACACGCCGGCGCCGGCCCCGCAAGGCCGTGCCGGGGCAAAATTCCGACCGTAGTTAGTCGATGATCCTGATCCCGAAGTCTCGCTGATTACCATGCTTCCCTTAGCCGCCCCTCACATGTGTGAGAAGAGTCTGAGGCCGGGGGTTTCCAGCTGCGCTTTCAGGATCGCGCCGGTTTCGCTCTCGGTGATGTAGAGGGTCTTGCCGTCGGGGCCGCCATAGGCGGCGTTGGTCGTCGCGTGGCCGGCGCAGGACGGGAGTTCGTAGAGCGGCCGGCCGAGCCGGCTGAACAGCCACACCGAGCCCATGCCGACATGGCAGACGGCGAGGTTGCCCTCCGCGTCCATCGCCATGCCGTCGGGCCCCGTGCCGCCCGAGAGCTGGATGAAGATGCCGACCCGGCCGATCGTGCCGTCGGGGTGCAGCGGCACCCGCCACACCGCGTTGCCGCGCGTGACGGCGAGGTAGAGGATGCTCTCGTTCGGGGTCAGCACCAGCCCGTTCGGGCTCGGCACGTTGTCGAGCAGGAGCTGCAGCCGCCCGTCGCGCCGCAGCCGCCACAGCCGGCCGGTCGGATCGTGCATGCCGCTCTCGCCCTGGTCGGTGAAATAGAGGTCGCCGTTATGCGCGAAGACGAGGTCGTTGAGGCCCTTGAAGCGCTCACGCCGCGGCCGGTCGAGAAAGACCTCGACCTTGCCCTCGCGCGGGTCGCACACCATCAGGCCCTGCTTGTGGTCGGCAATGAACAGGCGGCCGTCGCGGTGGATTTTGAGGCCGTTCGGCTCGCCGTCGTAGGTCGCGACGACGGTGAAGTCGCCCTGCGGCGTCACCCGCAAGATCTGCCCATAAGGGATGTTGACGATGTAGAGGTTGCCGTCGCGATCGAAGGACGGGCCCTCGATAAAGCAGTCGCGCTCGACTCCGCTCTGCTGCCGCGGGTTGTGATGGGCGCGCAGCGCGTCCGGTACGCGGGCGAAGACCTCGGTCTGGATGACGGGCGGGGCGGCGAACACGGGCGGGCTCCATCCGATTGAAATTGCGCGCTGCAGCTTACCGGGCGCTCGCGCGGGTTTCACCGAAAAGTGAGATGCGCCGCAGCCGCCGGCGCATCACTACTCCGGCCTCACAAGAATAGGGAGGACCGCGGTGGGCCGGCTGTCTTTGTTGTTCGTCGTCCTCCTGGGATTGGGCGCGGTATCGGCGGCGGCGCAGGCGCCTTCCGGAAACAGGGTCAGGGTCAGCGGGACCGTCGTGAAGCTCGACGGCCACAGGCTGACGGTCACGGAACACAGCGGCGACAGCGTCACGATCATGCTGGCCCGCGACGCCGCGATCTACGGGGTCGAAAAGCGCGCGTTCGCCGACATCAAGCCCGGCGATTTCGTCGCCTCGGGTGGCGTCCGCGGCCCCGACGGCAAGATTCACGCGGTTGAGCTGCGCATTTTTCCGGCGGCGCTGCGCGGTCTCGGCGAAGGGCAGCGGCCGTGGAGCGTGAAGCCCGACGGGGTCATGACCAACGCTACCGTCGGCACCGTCACCGCCTCTCCCGGCGGCGGCGTTCTCCACGTCACCTACGAGGGAGGCCAGTCCGAGTTCGCGGTCGGTCCGGGTGTGCCGATCCTCGCCTATGTGCCGGCCGACGAAAGCCTGCTGAAGCCGGGCGCGGCGGTGCTGCTCGTCGCGCAGAAGCAGGCGGACGGGACGCTGACCGCGAACCGGGTCACCGCCGAAAAGGGCGGCGTCAAGCCGCCGTCGTGAGTCTTTTCAGTCTCTCTCGATGAGCGGTGAGGGATATCGGCAACGGGAGGACATGCACATGCGCCGGATTTTGCTGCTGGTCATCTTCAGCGCCGCGTTCTTTGCGCTGCCGGCAATCGCACAGAACCCGCCGCAAGGGGCGCCGGTCCGCGTCCGCGGCAGCGTCGAGAAGCTCGACGGCAAGACCCTCCTCGTGAAGACCCGCGACGGACAAACCGTCTCGGTCGCGCTCGCCGACGACGCCAGCGTCATTGCCTTGGTCCGCAAGACTCTTGCCGACATCAAACCGGGCGATACCGTCGCATCGACCGGGCGCAAAGGCAGCGACGGCGTGCTGCGCGCGATCGAGGTCCGCGTTCTGTCGCGGCCGTTCGCCGACGGCGGTCGCCAGTTCCCCTGGGATTTGGGGCCGGACAGCGTGATGACGAACGCCACCGTCGGCACCGTCACGAAAACGGCGGACGGCGCCGTCGTGCATGTGACGTTCAAAGGCGGCGAGTCGGACTACGCGATCACCCCGGAGACCGTCATTCTCGCCAACAGTCCCGCCGATTTCAGCCTGCTGACCCCGGGCAGGACAGTCGTGGCCTTTGCCCTGAAACACGACGACGGGAGCATCACCGCGCGCGTGGTCTTCGCGGAAAAGGACGGCATCAAGCCGCCGATGTAAGCGATGCCGTCGCACGCGGCGCTGCGGCGCTGACCGGGGGCCTCCCGAGCGGCTATAATCGGTTCCGCATAGTCAACGAGCCGGTCGCCAGCGCCCGTGAAGTACCCCTGGAACAATTACAGCCGGCGGCTGTCGCCGCTGAAGCTCGCGGTGTTCGTGGCGCTATTCGCGCCGGCGGCGTGGACCGTCTCGGCCTTTGCCATGGGCTGGCTCGGGGCCCGGCCGCTCAACGAGGCGATCCACCAGTTCGGGTTGTGGACGATCCGCTTTATGTTCATCGCTTTGGCGATCACGCCGCTGCGCTGGATCCTGCAGTGGCAGCGGCTCGTGCTGGTGCGCCGGATGATCGGCGTCGCCGCCTTCGCCTACATCCTGGTGCACTTTCTCCTCTACATCGGCGACCAGGCGTTCGATCTCGCAAAAGTCGCAAGCGAGATCCTCCACCGCATCTACCTGACGATCGGCTTTACCGCGCTCTGCGGCCTGGCGGTGCTGGCGGCGACGTCGACCGACGGCATGGTGCGGCGCCTCGGACGCCGCTGGCAGCAATTGCACAAGCTGGTCTACGTCATCGCGCTGCTCGGCCTCGTCCACTACTGGATGCAGTCAAAGCTGGAGGTATGGGAGCCGACCGTGTTTTTCGGCTTCTACGGCTGGTTGATGGGTTATCGGCTGCTGGCGCCGAAATTGGCGGTGCGCGGCCGGTTGCCGTTCGCCTGGCTCGGCGCGCTCAGCGTCGCCGTGGCAGTGCTGACCGCGCTCGGCGAGGCGATCTACTTCCGTCTTGCTTTCGGCGCCCCGTTCGAGCGCGTGCTCGGCGCCGATGTCTCGCTCCAGACCGGGGTGCGGCCGGCCGTCGTCGTGCTGGCGGCGGGGCTGGCCCTCACCATCGCGGCCGGCCTGCGCGGCCTCATCGGGCCGCAGGCCCGCCGTCCGCCCGGGGTCGCGCAGCGCGCCGTCTGAAGCGGCATGGACTTGGCGGCGGCGGGGAGGATATCGTCGCCGCAATTCGGTTTCAGGGGAGGGGGAACATGGCCGGCGAAGGCATGATCTGGAATTTCAAGCTGCTCGGGCACAACACGCTCGAAGGCTTCGGCGGCATGGGCGAGGGCATGTCGCTGCAGCTCGCCAAGGACGGCCGCCGCATCCTGTGGCTCGCGCACGAGAGCGCGCCCAAGAATTTCACCGCCGTCGATGTTTCCGACCCGCGCCAGCCCAAGATCGTCGCGCGCGCCGACCTGCCCGAGTCGCACATGCGCTCCAACTCGCTGGAGACGGTCGGCGACATCCTCGCCATCGCCTATCAGACGCAGCGGCCGGGGCTGCAGCCGGCCGGCTTCGAGCTTCTCGACATCTCGACCCCGGAGAACCCGCGCCGCATCTCGTTCACCGACTGCTCCGGACCGCACTCTCGCGGCGTCCACCAGCTCTGGTTCACCGACGGCGAGACGATTCACATGTCTTCGGGCGCGGCCGATTTCGTGCCGAGCCACCCGAAGGACGACCAGTTCTACCGCAGCTTCGACGTGCGCAACCCGTCGAAGCCGACCGAGATCGGCCGCTGGTGGCTGCCCGGCCAGCGCCAGGGCGACAACGAGCCGCCGCTGAAGCGCCACCCCGACGGCAACGACAGCGGCTACCGCCCGCACAACACCAACGTCTACCCGGAGCGGCCCGACCGCGTGTACATGGGCTACATCGACGGCGGCATGATCGTCCTCGACATCTCCGACAAGGCGCACCCCAAGATGGTGTCGCGCTGGGACTACCATCCCCCGAACGTCGGCTTCACCCACACCGTGGTGCCGTTCTTCGATCGCAACCTCCTGATCGTCAGCGACGAATGCACCCGCAACGACGGCGCCGACTGGCCGAAGCTGGTGTGGATCGTCGACAACCGCGCCGAGGAGAACCCGGTGCCGATCGCGACCTGCCCGCTGCCGCCGGTCGAGGTCTTTTCGCGCCGCGGCGGCCGCTTCGGCGCCCATAACCTCTGGGAGAACCTGCCGAAGGAGGGCTGCTGGAAGTCGGACCAGATCGTGTTCGGCACGTTCTTCAACGGCGGTCTGCGCGCCTACGACGTCGGCAACCCATACCAGCCGAAGGAGGTCGCGCATTTCGTGCCGCAGGTCGAAGGCGCCCCGACCGGCGCCTGCCAGCTCAACGACGTGTTCATCGACGACCGCGGCGTCGTCTTCACCGTGGACCGCCACGTCGGCGGCCTCTACTGCCTCGAAATGGATTTTTGATGACGGGCCGAGCGGTACGACGGGTTGAGCGTCAGCGAAACCCATCTATCGCGACCGCGGCCTCCGCGTCAGTTAACGTGTTGAGGCGCGGACGTTTCGTCTCCAGGATGGGTTTCGCTTCGCTCAACCCATGCTACGGCTGCCTCGAAAGGCTCGGGCATGACTGAGCGGGCGGTGCCGCGGGTTGCGATCCTCGGCTTCTCGATCGAGTGCAACAAGTTCGCGCCGCCGGCGAGCAAGGCGCACTTCCTCGCCCGCACCTATTTCGAGGGCGACGACATCGTGGCGGAGGCGCGGCGGCCGGCGCCGCGCATGCTCGGCGAGGTGCCTGGCTTTGTCGCCGCGATGGACGCGGCCGGGCCGTGGACGCCGGTCGGCATCGTGCTCGCGGCGACCGAGCCGAACGGGCCGGTCGAGCACGGCTTCTTCGTCGAATTTATCGGCAACATCGAGCGGCGGCTGCGCGCCGCGCTGCCGGTGGATGCCGTCTACATTTGCGAGCACGGCGCCGGGTTGACGACCGAGGAGGACGACCCCGACGGCATCGCCTTCGAGACGGTGCGCCGCGTCGTCGGTCCCGACGTGCCGATCGCGGCAACGCTCGACCTGCACGCCAACGTGTCGGCCCGCATGGTCGAGTCGATCGACGTGTTCATCGGCTACCTGACCAATCCGCACCTCGACACCCGCGAGCGCGGCGCCGAGGCCGCCGACGCCATCCGCGAAATGCTCGCCGGGACGAAGCCGCAGCGCGCCTTCATCCGCCTGCCGATCGTGCCGCCGACGGTGACGATGCTGACCGCCGGCGGTCCCTACGCCGACATGATCCGGCTCGGCCAGCAGCGGCTCGGGCCCGAGATCATGAACGTGTCGGTGATGGGCGGCTTCGCCTTCGCCGATACCGCCAAGAACGGCCTCACCGTCGTCGTTACGGCGCGGCGCGAGCGGGATGCCGCGGAGCGGGTGGCGCGCGAGATCGCCGAATTCGGCTGGGCCAACCGCGAGCGCTTCATCCCGCGGCTGACGCCGCTCGACGAGGCGGTGGCGAAGGCGCTCGCGGCCTCGCGCGCCCCCTCATTGCCGGCGCTCGCCTTCGCCGATGTCGCCGACAATCCCGGCGGCGGCGGCCGCGGCAACACGATGTACCTGCTGCGCGCGTTCCACGAGGCCGGCGTCAGCGGCGCGCTGTTCGGCATTATCTACGACCCGCCGCTCGCCGCCGAGGCGCACCGCCACGGGCTGCACTACAATTTCGAGGCGCGCTTCAACCGCGACGAGACGACGAAATTCTCCGAGCCGTGGGCGACGCCGGCGCGGGTCGCGGCGCTGCACGACGGCGAGTGCGTCGGTCGTCGCGGCATTTATGCCGGCAACAGCCTGTCGCTCGGCCCCTGCGCGGCGCTGGCGCTCGGCGGCATTACCGTCGTCGTCGTATCCCACCGCGTGCAATGCGCCGATCCGGTTTTCTTCGAGATGATGGGCCTCGACATCGGCAAGGCGCGATGCGTGGCGGTGAAGTCGCGCGGCCATTTCCGCGGCGGCTTCGATGAGTTCTTCAGCCATGACCAGATCGTCGAGGTCGATCTCCCGGGTCTGACCTCCCCGATGCTGAACCGCTTCGAATGGAGCCGCCTGCCGCGCCCGGTCATCCCGCTCGATCGCGATGCGGCGTGGCAGCCGCCCTCGCCATAGTCACGGGATCGGGAATCAGCGAGACAGGAGAGAGCGAAGGGCGGTACGGACCCGCTCTCCAAGCGGTGGCGCACGGATGGTCCCGGGCGGTTCTCCGGCCGAGAGCGCAAGCGCGATGCTATTGTAGACGACATCGACCTCGCGCTTGAGCGACCCGCCGTTCTCGCGGCGTGGGGACGGCCGCCCGCGGCGGAGCGCGTCCAGCCGCGCCTCGGCCGCCGCGGCCAATTCGCTGCGATCGGCACCGGGGCGCAGCGCGTCCGAAACCGCTTGCCACGCGGCGCGACGGCGGAACCATTCCGGGGTCAGGCGCTCCGGCGCGATCAGGTGTTCGACGACCGCGTCGGGGGCGTAAACCGCAAGCCAGCCCGCCTCTCGCATACGGTCGGTCGCCTCGAGCTCCTCGTTCGAGAGGAGGGCGGTGGCGGTGCGCCCGAGGTCGGTCGAAAATCCGCCGGCCGAGAGCAGCGCCGCCCGCGTGAACGAAATGTTGCAGCCCGCCAGCCACTCGTGCGGCGACAGCTCGCGTATCGCGTCCCCGAGATCGACGATCGAGAGATAGCCGAGCAGCGACGGATCGAGCCAAGCCGGCGGCTCTCCTGGCCAGCGCGGCACAACGCGGCCGCCGACAACGCCGGCGCGGCCGCCATGGCCGTCATACGCCGCCAACAGCGCCTGCGCCCAGCCCGGCCGCGCCCGCGCGTCGTCGTCGATAAAGGCGACGACGCGGCCCCGCGCCGCCTGCGCCGCACGATTGCGTGCATGCGACAGACCGGATCTCGGCTCGATCAGATATCTGAGATCGGGAGTGTCGGTGTAACGCCGGCCGAATTCCGCGGCGCCCAAGGGATTTCGTGAGTTATCGACGACGATGATCTCGATGTCGCCACCGGCGATCCTCTGGCCGAGCAGAGATTCAACGGCCCCGGCTAGAAGCTCGTAGCGGTCGCAGGTGCAGATGACGGCCGACAGCGCGACCTCGCCGGCGGCTCGCGCCGCGGCCTCCGCCGGCGCCGCCTCTGCACGCGGGCCGCTTGTCAAAGGCCGGCAGTCGCGGGCCTGACCCGCGAATCCCCGTGCGGCCGCAAGGTAGCCCGGTCAAGGCCGGCCATGCCGAGAAATGCAAGTCGCGATTGAACTCGCATCACCTTCGGCCCCTGCGGCCTCCTCGCTGGCTTGCGGCGCGGCAACCCACCGTAGCGTCTGGGGGCGCCGGCGGGATATGATCGCGCAGGTTACAGGGGAAATCGCGCGTTGTCGTTCCTGCACGCGGTCGGCCGGACGGCCGAAATCGTTCTGCTGGCGGCGCTGATCATGCAGCTCGCGCTCGGCTTCCGGGTATTGCAGACGGTCCTGCTGCATTTGCGTTATCGGCGGCTCGGGATGCGGCGCGAGCGGGAAGCGCTGGCGCTGGCGCTGCCGTCGGATGCGGCGCTGCCGGCGGTGCTGGTGCAAATTCCGACCTTCAACGAGGGCCAGCTGCCGTGGCGGGCATTGGAGGCGGCGACGCGCCTCGACTGGCCGCGCGACCGGCTGCACATCCAGCTGCTCGATGACAGCACCGGCGAGAACGCCGCGATTGCACGCGACGCGGCGGCCGAGTTCTGCCGCCGCGGCCACAACGTCGTGCTGCTGCAGCGCAAGGACCGCACTGGGTTCAAGGCCGGGGCGCTGAAGGAAGGGTTGGCGCGCTCCGACCATCCCTTCGTCGCGATTTTCGATGCCGACTACATTCCGCCGCCGGATTTTCTGCGCACCTGCCTGCGCCCGCTGCTGGCGGACGAGAAATTGGCATTCGTCCAGGCGCGCTGCGATTTTCTAAACGCCGACGAAAACTGGATGACGCGGGCGCAGCAGGCGATCCTCGAAAGCCATTTCGCGGTCGAGCAGGCGACGCGGAGCTGGGCCGGGCAGGTTCTCCCGTTCAACGGCACTTGCGGCGTCTGGCGCCGCGCCGCGATCGACGCCGCCGACGGGTGGCATGGCGACACGCTGACCGAAGACCTCGACCTCAGTTATCGCGCCCAGATGCGCGGCTGGCGCGCCCTCTACCTCGTCTCCTTGGCGGTCCCCGGCGAATTGCCGGCGACGTTGCGGTCGTGGGCGGCGCAGCAGCGGCGCTGGAACAAGGGGTTCGCGCAGAACGCCCGCAAATTGCTGCCGACGATCTGGCGCAGCCGGTTGCCGGCGCGGAGCAAGTGCGATGCGACGTTGCATCTCGGCGGCTGTGTCTTCGGCCCGCTGTTGGTGGTTAGCAACCTCGCCTTCATCTGCGACCAGGTGCTCGGCACGATGACCTATCTGCTGACCGTGCCGCTGTGCGCGGTCGGCCTCGCGCAAGGTCTGTCCGGCAGTCTCGCGATGGCGCTGCTCAGCGACCGCCTGATCCGCCCGCAGGGATCGCCGGCGCGCAACCGCAGCCTCGTCGGCACCTTGCGGATTACGTTGTGCACGATGGCGATGTTCGTCTACGCCGGGGCAATGACCTCGCGCGGCGTTCTCGACGGGATCCGCGGGCGCGCCTCCGTGTTCAACCGCACCCCGAAGCGCGACAGCCTGCTGCCGCAAAGCGAAACCTTCCGCTCCGCCCGGCGCGGCGCCGAGTTGCGGGTGCGGGCCGACGCGCTCCCCGACATCGCCGCCCCACGCCCGCGCCAGGCGCGGTAGCGGAGCCTTCTCAACAGGCGATTCCCGCGGCGCGAATGCGGGCCTCGGCGCGGGCGGCGACGGCTTCGCGCAGGCGGCGCAGCGGCCACACCCGCTCGTCGAACAACTCGCCGCCGCGCTTGCCGGCGCCGGCCCAGTGAATCGCAACGACCTGGCGCCGCGTCGCGACATCGACCGGCGCGCCATCGCCGACCTGGAGGTTCGGGTTGCGGAACGAGACGAGGCCGGCGAGGTCCTGGTCCAGCTCGGCGATCGAGCGGCATTTCTTTCCGAGCCGGTGCAGCGCGAAATTGAGCACCGGCTGGTCGTAGACCTTGCGGCGCCGCAGCGCGCGGTAGAGGGCGCGGTTCGCCTCGATCGTACCGATCACATCGTCGATCGTCAGCGCGCGCCGCGATGTGACGAAGGCGCCCGCCGAGAGGAGCCGGAGGTCGGGGAAGAGCTGCCGCGCGCGGTCGAGCCGCCGCGCGGCGTAGACCCAGTGCGGGCTGGTCGCGAAATAGACGAGATCGATCTCGCCGGGACGGATATGGCCGAACAGCCGCGCCGGCTCGACCAGCATCAGCAGGTCAACGTCGAAATACGCGACCTCGTCCACCGCCAAGGTCAGCGCGGCATATTTGCGCAGGTTGGCGCGGTGGCGCGGGTGGAACGGGAACAGGCGCCGCGCGAAGGCGTCGAGCCGGTCGACCCCGTCATGGAGCATCTCGAAGCCGAAGACGCGGCCGAGCGGCACGATCTTGTCGATGCTGCCGCTGTGCGGGATGCAGAACAGCGGCAGGTGCGGGTCGAGCGTGCGGACGCTTTCGAGAAAGCCGACGACCCAGTCGCGGTAGCGGTCGTTGGCCATGAAGGCGAGGGCGGTAGTCGTCATGCGTCGCTCCGCCCGAGAGGTAACGGGTTCAGGCGGCCTTTTCGACGAGCGGCGCCAGCATCGGCGGCCAACGCCATTGCCGCAGCCGCCGCGGCAAGTGCGGCCCGCGGCCGTCGCCCGCGAGCAGCAGCAGCACGCCGACGATTCCCGGCACGGTCGGCAGCAGATAGAAGAACGGCAGCAGTTCGAGGTGGTGGATCGCCACCTCGAACAGCGCGTTCGGCAGCGTATTCGTCGCCAGCGCCAGGATCGCCGCCACCGCAAAGCGCAGCCGGCCGGCGAGCCGGCGGTTCTGGCGGCCGGGCACCATCAGCCCCAGCACGAGCACGACGCTGCCGCAGCACAGCAGCGGGTTGATCAGGCGGCGGTGCCCTTCGGTCTGCCATTCCGCGAACTTCAGCGGATCGCTGCGGATGCGCTCCGGCGGCTTCAGCAGCCGCGGCACCGCCTGCTCGTAAAGGCCCCGGATGCGCGGGGTCTGATCGCCGAAGACGCTGACATCGAGGGGAAACGCGAAGGTCTTGAAGGCGACCTGCTCGCTCTTCTCGTCGCGCCGTACCAGGTAGACGCCGTCTTCCAGCCACAGCACCCGGTTCTGCGGCTCTTGCGCGAGGCCGCCGCGCTTTGCCCAGATGTCGATTGCCTTGTGCTGCTTGCGGCGGTCGAGCAGCAATATGTCTTCAAGCGTCTCATCGCGGGCGCGCCGCGCGAAGACGATCGACACGCCGGGAACGATCTGCTGCTGGTAGCCCGGCTCCAGCGCGTCGAGGCCGACATGGGCCAGCGCCTGATAGCGCACGTCCTCCACCGCGCGCCAACTCGGCGCCAGCAGCCCCAGCGAGTTGACGGCACAAAATCCGGCGGCGACCGCCGCGACGATGATGCCGGGCCGCGCGATCTCGGCGCAGCCGAGGCCGGCGTTGCGCAACACCAGGATCTCGTTGCTCTCGATCCAGCGGTAGTACATCCACGCCACCGCCAGCGACGCGATTTCCGGCGTCGCGTGGTAGAACACCACCGGCAGCACGTGCAGCCACACGATCAGGAGCTGGCCGAAGGACAGGGTTCCGCTCATGACGAGGGCGTAAAGCGGCACCGATTTGCGCAGCACCTGCAGCGCCGCGATAACCACCGCGACCGTCACGGTCGCGCCGAGCAGGCGGCCCAGCATGTGCCGGTGGATCGTGTTCAGGTCGCTACCCCCGTCCCGCCTCTCAGCCGCCTGGAGCGGCGGACCCCCGTTCCGCTCGGCCCTTTGCCTGAGAGTGGGCGCATGTTACCTCTAGTGCGGCAGAAAGAGCCAGTATCGTGCGCGTCTAGGTAGATCGAAGCGGTGTAGAAATGGTCAAATCCTTCGGCTGCCGCGCGCCGACGTGCAAACCGGAACAGGCATGGCAGCGCGAGACCGCCGCGTCTTCGCGCCGCTGAGAGTCGGCTGGCGCCATCGCGAGCTGATCCTCGCGGTATTGCGCCGCGAGCTCGCCGACCGCTTCAGCGGCTCCGCCTTCGGCTGGGCCTGGGCCATCCTCGGGCCGCTGATGACCTTGGCGATCTACATCCTGACCTTCACCCGTGCGATGCGGCTGCCGGTGGCGTCGGCGCAGGCCGGCGTGATCAGCTATACGCTCTCCACCTTCATCGGTCTCATCGTCTTCGGCCTGTTCTCGGAATTGTGCTGCCGCGCGCCGGGGCTGATGCACGAGCACGCATGGTTTCTGAAGACCTCGATCTTTCCGAGCGAGACCCTGGCCTGGACCGCGGTGTTGCGGGCATTCAGCTTCGCCGGCATCAGCTTCGCTGTGCTGCTGGTGTTCCACCTCGTCGTGGCCGGCCTGCCGCCGCCCTCGATCCTGCTGCTGCCGCTGATCCTCGTGCCGCTCGTGCTGTTCCTGCTGGGGCTGGTGTGGTTCCTGGCGGCGCTCGGCGCCTTCACCCGCGACCTCTCCTATCTGATGATCACGCTGGTGCCGCTGCTGTTGCTCGGAACCCCCGTGTTCTACCGCGCCAGTGACCTGCCCTACCGGCTCGGCATCGCCGCCTACGCCAACCCGCTCGGCGCCGCGATCGAGATGATGCGGGCGATCGTGCTCGGGGGAACGCCGCCGCTGCCGATCGTGTATGCGTGGTTCGTGCTGCTGTCGCTGCTCGTCTGCCGTGGCGGCTATGCCGTGTTCGCCCGTTACAAGGGCATCCTCGTCGATGTCATCTGAGGTTGCCGTCCGCTGCCGCGGCCTCGGCAAGGCGTTCCAGCTCTATGCCCGCCGCACCGACCAGGTGAAGCAGCTGCTGTTCGGCAGCTTCCACCGCTTCTATCGCGAATACTGGGTATTGCGGGATGTCGATCTCGACGTGCGGCGCGGCGAGTCGGTGGCGATCGTCGGGCGCAACGGCGCCGGCAAGACGACGCTGCTGCGGCTGCTCTGCGGCATCACCGAGCCGACCCGGGGCGAACTCCTGATTCACGGGCGGATTGCGCCGATCCTCGCGCTCGGCGCGGCCTTCGACTGGGAGATGACCGGGCGGCAAAACGTCATGATCGGCGGCGCTGTGCTCGGGCTGCGCCGGTCGGAAATCCTGCGGCGGCTGCCGTCGATCGCCGAATTCGCAGCGATCGGGCCGTTTATCGACCAGCCCGCGCGGCTCTATTCGAGCGGCATGCGCTCCCGCCTCGCCTTCGCGATCTGCGCCCATGCCGACGCCGACATCCTGCTCGTGGACGAGGCACTCGCGGTCGGCGACGCCGCCTTCCGCCAGAAGAGCCTCGCCTTCCTCAGATCGTTCCGCGACCGCGGCACCTTGATCGTCGTGTCGCACGACCTCGACCAGATCCGAGAGACCTGCGAGCGGGCGATCTGGATCGACGATGCCGGCATCCGCGCCGACGGTCCGGTGGCCGAGGTGCTGCCGCTTTACGAGGCGGCGAGCGAGGCGGAGGCAGATGACGGCGCCCGCTTTGCCTTCGATGCCGCGCGCCTCGCGGTCGCCGATGGAGCGAGGGCGCCGCGGCGGGAATAGCGCCGCAATATCGGGTTGACCCGCCGCCGCCCGGCTGGCATGGGGTTGGCGCAGGGGATTGCTGCGTACCATTGACAGCAGCCGGAACGAGCCGGTGCGCGCGCTCGCGCGGGGAGATTGCCTTGGTATGGATGTCAAAACGGGCGCGTTGAACGAGAGCTTCCCGATCGCCGTCGTCGGCTTTGCCTGCCGGGTGCCCGGCGCCGCCAACACGGCCGAGTTCTGGGCGCTGCTCAAGGACGGCATCGATGCGATCGGCGAGGTGCCCCCCGAGCGCTGGGACATCGACGCCTATTACGACCCGGACCCCGCGAAGCCGGGCAAGATGTACACCCGCGCCGGCGGCTTCATCCCGGACATCGACAAGTTCGACGCCGCGTTCTTCGGGATTGCACCGCGCGAGGCCCGGCGCATCGACCCGCAGCAGCGCCTGCTGCTCGAGCTGACCTGGGAGGCGCTGGAGAGCGGCGGCATCGTCCCCGCCAATATCGCCGGCTCGAAGACTGGGGTGTTCGTCGGCGTCTCGATTTCGGATTACGCCGCGCTCGAACGCGAAGAGCCGGAGCATGTCGACGCCTACGTCATGTCGGGCGGCGCGATCAGCAACGTGGCCAACCGCGTCTCCTACATTTTCGACCTGCACGGGCCGAGCTTTTC